>Ga0187784_10000982_pt1 | contig 22097 bp, 23 predicted proteins | sample 1015_SJ02_MP15_2_FD_132964 | JGI IMG/M metagenome (GOLD analysis project Ga0187784, IMG submission 132964) | Tropical peat soil microbial communities from peatlands in Department of Meta, Colombia - 1015_SJ02_MP15_20_MG | ecosystem: Environmental > Terrestrial > Soil > Wetlands > Peat | place...
GACGGACAGCTGCTCGACGCCACCGCCACCGCGTTCGGCATTACGCTCCTCCCGTACGCAGAGAAACACGTGCTTCCAAACTTCCTCATCGAAGCCACCGGCACGGCGTTCATTATGTACCCGCTCAAGGTCCTCGTGACAATTCCGGTGCTGTTCATAATAGACGAATATTTGAAGGGCGAATCAAGAAATCTAACGGGTCTAGTGAAGCTTGCTATTCTAACGGTTGGTCTAGCGCCTGCTATCAGAGACACGTTGCGGATGACCCTTGGGGTTTAACATCTTCTAGGGCGAGGCGTTCATATTCGCGCGTAACTGCATCGGGTGGTAGAATGAAGAGCGATAATTTCAGCGAGTGGTTCAACGAGTTGCTGGTTGATGCGGAAATCATGGACGTGCGATACCCGATCAAAGGGCTGTATGTATGGTTTCCATTCGGCTTTAGCTTGCGAAAACTAACGTACGAAATACTCCGGTCGCTTCTCGATCGAGAGCATGAGGAAACTTATTTCCCCCTGCTTATACCTGAAAACGAGCTCCTTAAAGAATCCGAACACATCAAAGGATTTGAAGAAGAAGTTTTCTGGGTTACCCGAGGGGGTTTCACAGAACTCGACGTGCCGCTGGCTCTGCGGCCGACTTCAGAAACCGCAATTTATCCGATGTTTAGCATTTGGATACGCTCGCACGTAGATCTTCCGCTAAAGATCTACCAGATCGTCAACACTTTCAGGTACGAAACGAAACACACTCGACCACTGATCCGCCTGCGAGAGATAACCAGCTTCAAAGAGGCCCACACAGCCCATGCCTCCTGGGAAGACGCTGAGAAACAAACCGAAGCTGCCGTAGCGCTGTACAAGGAGTTCTATGACCGGCTAGGTATCCCTTACGTCGTCTTGCGCCGACCGCCGTGGGACAGATTTCCAGGAGCCGATTACACGATCGCGTTCGACACCCTAATGCCCGACGGGAAAAGCCTACAAATCGGAACGATTCATCATCTAAGCACAAACTTCGCAAAGACGTTCGATATCACGTACGAAGATCGCGCCGGCAACCAGCAGTTCGTCAATCAGACGTGCTACGGAATTTCAGAGCGCTGCATCGCTGCCGTCATTTCAGTTCATGGCGACGACAAAGGTCTGGTGCTACCCCCAGAGATAGCCCCTACGCAAATTGTCATTATCCCCATTTTCACTGCCCAAGGCGATTCCGAAGTTGTGCTGAAAGCGTGTAACGAAGTCAAACGCGAGTTTTCGCGCTATCGCGTCGTTCTCGACACGACTGATGCCCGGCCAGGCGCTAAGTTCTATAAGTGGGAAAAACAGGGGGTTCCCGTGCGCATAGAGATTGGCCCGAGAGACATTTCAAAAAACGCCGTAACGCTCGTACGGCGGGATACCGGCAAGAAGGAGATCTTAGAGCGTTCTAAACTGAAAACGCGCGTCGCTGAAGTGATGATTGAAGTGCTCAATACTATGGCTAAAAGAGCACAAGCGGTCCTCCGCATGCATACTGTCGCGATAGAAACTCCTGAGCAAGCAAAAGACAAGAAAGGCTTTTTTCAGATTTCGTGGTGCGGTTCAGAGTCCTGTGGCCACCGGCTGCAAGAGCTAAGTGATGCTGACGTACTGGGAGAGGCCGCGCCAATGGAGGGACAGTGCCCCATATGCAAAACGCCGACAACCGTGAGAGCTTTTTTAGCTCGGCCTTACTGACGCGGTCTCCGGCTCGTCACCAGTAGCTTTACCCGCCTTTCGTGATTGCCGATTCGCTGCACGACGATTTGAAGTTCCTGCAAAAGTAGCCTCACACCCTCGCGGGAAAAAAACCGACGCGAAGTGGCAAAGACTTTTTTTCCAGAAAAACAAAACCGGACCAGATGAATATCAGGACGCTCGATCGAAAAATAACCGAGCTACAACTCGACGCCTATGTACTGTACGCGGCCTCGTCCCAGGACGCGAATCTCTACTATTTGACTGATTTCCTGGCAGATGATCCGTTTTTGTTTTTGCGGGCCGGCGGGCAATCGGTGCTTGTCGTATCGAGTATGGAAAGTGCGAGGGCGATGCGATCCTCGACAGCTGACCGCGTGCGCTTGCGAGAAGAGTTCCAAAGAGCTTCACACGTAACCGAAGGCGGCCGCGCGACAATTGATCTATTTAGCTCAGTGCTGAAAGAGTACCACATTAAGCGCTTTGGCGTTGACGCAGCTTTTCCGATCATTTTAGCTGACGCGCTTCGGAGCGACGGTTACGAGTTACACCCCATATCTGGTTCGATTGAGGGCCTGCGCTCCATTAAAACAGCACGCGAGCTGAGACTCATGAAGACCGTACAGCGTGCTTGCGAAAGGGCGTTAGATTCCGCCCTGGCCATCTTGCGGCACAGCAAAATCGTTGGTGATACGCTGCGTTACGACGGACAGACGCTTACATCAGAAAAGCTAAAGGCCACAATCGGTTGTTCCCTCATAAATGACGCTTGTACCTCGAAAGACGTTATCGCCTCGAGCGGCTATGACTCTGCGTTACCCCATCTTAGCGGTTCAGGGCCGGTCAAAGCCCATTCTGCGATAGTCCTCGATATTTTTCCTCAATCGGCAGAATCGCGATACCACGCCGATATGACCCGAACCGTGTTACGAGGTGACGCTCCTACTGAACTTGCTGAAATGTTCACCGCGGTTCAGGACGCCCAAGAACTCGCCGTTCAGAGGATCCGACCGGGCATCAGCGGAGCAGAAGTCCACTTGGCGGTCGCCGATTACTTTGAAGCTAGCGGCTTTCACACTGACCTTGAAAAAAGCATTGGGTTCATTCACTCGACAGGCCACGGACTGGGGTTGGAGGTTCACGAACTTCCATTTCTCAGCAAACGAGGGGGGATCCTCGCACAGGGCAACGTAGTCACCGTCGAACCTGGGCTCTACTATTCAGACATCGGCGGGGTGCGCATCGAAGACGCAGTAGTTATTACTCATAACGGGAATAGAAATATCACGCAGTTCAAAAAGGAGTTTGTGATTTAAGTGCCAGAAACCGAGGTCTTAGAGAAATACCGCGAAGCTGGGCGTATATTGGCAGAGGTTCGTGCAGAGGCCATTAAAAAGATAAAAGTCGGAAAAAAATTGCTAGACGCAGCGGACAGCATTGAAAACTCTATTCAGCAAAAAGGCGGTGCTATCGCTTTCCCGACGAACATATCCGTGAACGAGGAGGCGGCCCACGCCACCCCTTCTAAGGGAGATATGTCAACGTTTGGGACTGATCTCGTCAAGCTCGACATTGGCGTGCATATAGATGGCTATATTGCCGACACTGCGGTCACTATTGACCTCGGCAACAACAAGGAGCTTGTCGACGCCTCGAACAGTGCCCTCGAGCGAGCAATTGAAGTCGTGCGCGCCGATGTTGATCTGGCAGCAATCAGCGAAGTGATTGAGGACACAATCACCGATTATGGGTACCTCCCTGTCGCCAATCTTACCGGCCACGGCCTCGAGCGCTACACACAACACGCCCCGCCAGCGATTCACAACCGACGAACTCAAAGCGGATCAAAGCTCAAAGAAGGTCAGGTTGTAGCGATTGAACCTTTTTCATCCGCCGGCAATGGTCGCGTGTACGAAACAGGGAAAGCGGAGATCTTCAGCCTTGTGAAGACAAAGCCCGTGCGGTCGCCAGAAGCTCGAGCCATTTTGAAGGATATCGACGCTTACAAAACACTGCCATTCGCCAAGAGATGGTTGAAAGGCCGTGTCGATTTGGGCTTGAAACAACTTGAAACCGCAGGAATAATCCGCGCTTATCCCATACTAAAAGACCGAGGACTCGTTTCGCAGGCCGAAGATACTCTGATTGTAACGAACGACGGAAGCGAGGTTATAACCAGGATCTGATCCTTCTTTAGGACCGTTTTGGCCTTTTGCACTCGACCTAATCTTTATATGCTTTTCACGCACATGAAGTTCGCTTATATACCAGGATGATACTAGATGGAAGACCCCGAAAATCAGGTCCTTGACATCATTGAGCTGTTGCTCACCGCGCATATCTACAATGATTACGATCAGCTCGATGAAAATGACCTACCCCCTCTTATCAGAAAGAACTATTGGAACTCCAAAGAACGAAGAGTGGATAGGCCCATCATCGTCTCAGAAAACGCCGTTGGCAGAATCTACGAGATCCCGCACGGATGGCGTTTGATCAAAAAGTTGCCATTTGTAGTGTTCGAGGAATTTGGTGCCCGGATCAACCTTACGGTTCTCGACATGGCTGCCAAGTGGTTTGTCACGCGCGACTCATTATCTCGCATCAACCGAAATCCTACCTTGGCTTTTTACTACTCGAGAAGTGACTCACTGGAAGTCGATTACGAACAGGTGCGTCGGCTGAACAGGCCCAAAGAAATGGACAGGGAGTGGATATTTTCTTTAATAGACGAGATCACCGGCGAGGGAGAAGAAGCAGAAGATATGCTCAAGCTCGTCGCAATCTCTGCGCCTGAGGACGTTCGCGAAAGTCTGAGTAAACTCGTACTAACGCAAGAACAAATAGAGGAGATCGAGAAGGTCGTTAAGGCAATTCAGTACAGAGACTATTTGAGGGAGATAGAACTTTTCGAGATAGGAAAGCTCTTGTTTGTGGGCCCACCCGGAACGGGAAAGACGTCGGTCGCTCGAGCCCTTTCAAAAGAGTTAGGGCTTCCATTTCTGGAAGTGCGATTATCGATGATTACCTCGCAATATCTTGGCGAGACGTCGAAGAACATCGGAAAAGTATTCGCTCTCGCCAAGCGATTAAACCCCTGCATCTTGTTCATCGATGAGTTTGATTATGTGGCCAAAACACGGCTCTCTGATGAGCACGGCGCGATAAAAAGAGCTGTAAACATGCTCCTCAAGAGTATCGACGACATCAGTCTAATAGATGACGGAGTGCTGATGATTGGAGCGACTAATCACCCAAGTCTTCTCGATTCAGCCGCATGGAGGCGATTTGACAAAATCGTGCCGTTTCCACTTCCCGACGCCGCAATGAGAAAAGAGATATTAGATAAGATTACGGCCCACATTAAGGGTAGTTTTGACACGCAGAAGCTGGCCGAAATGACCGATCAATGCACGGGCTCAGATCTGAGGCTGATATTAAGAGAAGCCGTGCTCAAGGCGCTGTTTGAAGAACGGACGGATCTCTCGCAAAAAGATCTTGAAGAGGCAGTCAATAACTTCAGCAAGCGATTTGAGCTCAAGATGAGTGAGTACGAGAACATCTAGTCAAGCAGAGTCGCAACAAAAATGAAAGCTTGAACGACCGGGCCTCGTCATTGAGGATACGACCGCACGTCTGGCGGAGGTAGCAAACTTGGAAGCTTGCGTAAACATAGGGATGGTAGGACACGTCGACCACGGCAAGACAACCTTGGTATCCGCCCTTTCAGGGGTATGGACAGATCAGCACAGCGAAGAAATCAAGCGCGGCATTTCCATCAGACTCGGATATGCCAACGTAACCTTTAGAAAATGCCCGCAGTGTCCCGAACCCGATGCGTACACAGTCTCGGAAGTGTGCAGCACGTGCGGCACCAAGGCGGAAACGCTCCGCACGGTGTCGTTCGTAGACGCGCCTGGACACGAGACGTTGATGGCAACCATGTTGTCGGGTGCAGCGATCATGGACGGCGCAATACTTGTCATCGCCGCGAATGAACCGTGCCCTCAACCCCAGACCAAAGAACACCTGATGGCGCTCGATATAATTGGCATTAAAAATGTAATCATCGTTCAAAACAAGATCGACCTCGTCTCCCACGAAGATCTGCTCGCAAACTATGAACAGATAAAGGAATTCGTGAAACGTACGGTAGCAGAGCACGCCCCAATTGTGCCTATATCGGCCCAGCAAGCGGTGAATATTGATTTGCTTATCGAACTCATTGAGAAGGAAATACCGTGCACGGCGCACGACGCGACTAAGCCTGCGCAAATGTTTATCGCGCGCTCTTTCGATGTCAATAAGCCCGGAGCCGATATCACAAAGCTGCTCGGCGGTGTCATCGGCGGCACGCTGAATCAGGGAGAGCTCAAGCTCAAGGACGAACTAGAAATACGACCGGGAAGAAGCGTCGAAGTTGGCGGCAAGACAGAATGGATCCCCATTACCACGACCGTGTCTAGCATCGTTTCTGAGAGAGAAAAACTGAAGGTTGCAACGCCAGGCGGGCTGCTCGGCGTAGGAACGAAACTGGACCCCGCGCTTGTCAAGAGCGATTCTCTAGTTGGACAGATTGCTGGGACGCCAGGAACGCTACCACCTGTATGGAAGGCCTTCACGATGGATGTGAAGCTTCTCGACCGTGTCGTCGGAAGCTCAGATGAACTCAACGTCGATTCGATACACACGAGCGAACCGCTCATGTTAAGCATCGGCACCGCCACAACCGTTGGTGTCGCCACTAGCGCGCGGAATTCGTCCGTCGAAGTGGCCCTCAAGAGACCCGTCTGCGCAGAAATCGGGTCTCGAATCGCCATTTTGAGACGGATCGGCTCGCGATGGCGGCTTATCGGAGCGGGAACGCTCGCCAAATGATCGCCATATTAGATACCAATGCACTTCTGATTCCCTGGCATTTCAGGATCGACGTGTTAGAAGAAGTGCGCATGCTGGGATTTGTGCCCGCCACGATCGAACCAGTGCGGCAAGAACTGAATGTTTTGATGAAGAGGGGCTCGGCAGGCGCAGATGTCGCATTGCGCTTTTCAGAGAGGTGTCAACTCATCGAAACCGCGGATGGATCGACCGTCGATGATCAAATCCTTAACACTGCGCTTAAATATAAAGCGGCGGTTGTAACGAACGATAAGCTTCTGAAGCAAGACCTTCGTGAGCATAGCATCCGTGTCGTGCAGCTAAGAAACAAGAAACACTTAGAGGTGGATGGGCGATGAACCTGTGGAAAGACATCGAAACTGGACCCCAACCACCTGAACAAATATTCGTCTTAGTGGAGATTCCGAAAGGGAGCCGCAACAAATACGAGTACAGCAAACAGTGGAACGCAATTCATCTCGACCGAGTGTTGTATTCTCCATTACACTACCCGGGCGAATATGGCCTCATTCCGCGAACGTATTATGATGATGATCCGTTCCACGCGATTGTTATTATGGATGAGCCAACCTACCCCGGCTGCATCATCGACGCAAGGCCGATCGCGTTACTGAAGATGCTCGATTCGGGGGAAGCAGACGACGAGGTGCTTTGCGTGCCGCTCAATGATCCGAAGTACGCTGAATATACTGACCTCAAGGACGTCCAGAGTCACTTCCTCGAAGAGGTCGCACACTTTTTTGAAGTGTACAAACGGCTCGAAGGCAAGGAAACAATAATACTCGGTTGGGAAGGAGCGGACGCCGCCAAAGAGCGCATACAGTACTCGATGGATCTGTTTAAGAGAGTGATAGATGTATAAAAAAGCGAAGCTGATCGACACGGTAAGGCTGCCGCCTGAACGGCTAGGAGAAGAGACGATAGCGGTCGTAAAAGATCTCTTGCGAGAGAAGCTTGAAGGTCGCATAGATAAGACGCTCGGGTCCATAATCGCCATTACCGACGTTTTGGATATCGGCGAGGGGCGCATACTCGCGGGAGACGGAGCGATCTATTACGATGTCACTTTTCATGCGATTACCTTCAAACCAGAGCTTCAGGAGGTATTGGAAGGCAAAGTCGTCGAAATTGTGGAATTCGGTGCCTTCGTGGGACTAGGACCGCTCGATGGTTTGCTGCACGTGAGCCAAATAGCTGACGACTATATCTCGTTCGACGAAAAAAACTCGAGGCTCGTCGGAAAAGAGACCGGAAGGGCCATTACGGAAGGCGATATGCTGCGCGCTCGAGTGGTCGCAGTAAGCTTGAACGAACGCGAGCCGCGAGAGAGTAAGATTGGCCTAACCATGCGACAAGCAGCTCTGGGCAAGGTCGAATGGCTTGCTGAAGCGCGAGAAAAAGCCAAGAAAGAGGAGGAGGAGCAAAGTGCCGGAACAAGTGTGTAAGACTTGCCATCGATTTGTCGAAGGGCTCGTGTGCCCCGTGTGCGGGTCGAGTTCACTCGGACGAGATTGGAGCGGATATTTAATTGTTATCGACCCTAAACGCTCTGAAGTCGCTAAGCGAATGAACATCGACTTGCCCGGAAAGTACGCGCTCAAAGTTCGATAAGAAGCTCATGCTGGACGATAAGCTCAAGGCTGAGCTCCAGAAACCGTTCGGCGATCTTTGCGCGCACGCAGATTGTGCAGAAAAGTTAAGACCTTATAAAAAAATAGTCACGGTTGGAGATATAACGACCTACGCCGTGGTACAAGCCGGCATTGTGCCTGACGTGTGCATCATTGACGGCATCACTATGAGGACGAAGGTGTCCGATGAGATCTGCCACGCGATCAGTGTCGGATCCCGCACCGTCTATAAAGTGGATAACCCCCCGGGTTCCATTTCCCAAGAGCTTCAAAACGCCGTACGCGGATCGATGAAGGACATCAGGCGATCTCTGCGCACGAGAATCGTCGTCAACGGCGAAGAAGATCTAGCGGTAATCCCAGCAGTTATTGAGGCTCCTTTAGGAACAGCGATCGTTTACGGTCAGCCAGGCGAGGGCATGGTGATCATCGTTACAACCCGAGAGAAAAAAGAGAAAGCGAATAGCCTCTTGCGCGAGATATTGAAACAACCTTAGCGACACGTAAAAGACGGAGTTACTATGCAGATCGAAGTTATCAGCGAAGAGAGTAATGAATTACTTAACCGAAAGCAGCTGCAAGTCAAGATTCAACACGAGGCGGCTACTCCGCAGCGGATAGAAGTCAGGGATCGCGTTGCGGCCGACTTTAAGATTGAACCCGAGCGAGTGATAATCGACAACATGCGAACCGCTTTTGGCAAAAAAGAAACTACGGCATACGTGAAAATATACGAATCCGCCGAAGCCGCCCAACAAATAGAGCATGAGCACATCTTAAAGCGGAATGCGCCGACTCCCGAGCAACCAGAGGGGGGTGACGAAAGTTAAGGCATGCGAGTTCTATGACGTAAGCGATAACAAGGCGCAGAGGAAGCGCCAATGCTGTCCACGCTGCGGCGAAGGGGTCTTTTTAGCCGAGCACAGAGACAGGCTCTCGTGCGGCAAGTGCGGGTACACGCAGTTTAAAAAGTAACTGCCCGGTTTGCGAATGATAGTCCTAGGCATCGAAGGGACCGCGTGGAACCTGAGCGCAGGCCTGGTGGATGATGACAAGGTTTTGTATCAAGCGAGTTCAGCGTATATTCCTGCCTCCGGCGGAATACATCCAAGAGAAGCGGCACAACACGTTGCGAACAACATCACCGGCGTCATTCGCCAAGTCCTAGGCACGACAGACCCCCGCTTGATCGAGGGCGTCGCTTTTTCGCAAGGCCCTGGTTTGGGACCGTGCTTGCGCATCGTGGGCACAGCTGCCAGGGCATTGTCTCTGCGGCTTGGCGTGCCCTTAGTTGGAGTCAACCACTGCGTCGCGCACATCGAAGTCGGGCGCTGGCAAACTGATCTTATTGATCCGATCGTGCTGTACGTGAGCGGGGCAAATTCGCAGGTGCTGTCGTACAGGCAACGCAGGTACCGAATTCTCGGAGAGACGTTGGACATCGGCATAGGGAATTGTTTCGACAAGTTCGCTCGATCCGCCGGTTTGCCTCATCCAGGCGGCCCTAAAGTGGAGAGACTCGCGCAAGAATCACGACACTACTTGCCTATGCCGTACGTGGTGAAGGGAATGGACTTCTCCTTTTCGGGGATCGTTACCGCGGCTACAGAGGCGTTAAAATCAGCATCGCTTGAGGAGATATGCTACAGCTTTCAAGAGACTGCCTTCTCGATGCTCGTTGAAGTGAGCGAGCGAGCCCTTTCACAAATGGACAAATCAGATCTGCTTTTGGCCGGTGGCGTGGGCGCTAACGCGCGCCTCCAAGAGATGCTGTCGTTGATGTGCGCTCAACGCGGGGCACGATTCCACGCTCCTAAATCAGAATATTTGCAAGACAACGGCGCCATGATCGCGTATACGGGCCTGCTCATGTTTAGACACGGAATCCAAACCGCGATCGCATCTTCCGGCGCCAACCCGAGCTTCAGGCCAGACGAGGTTGAGGTGCTGTGGATCGAGACACGGTAGGGGTGGTTAGGGGAGCCGAAGCGGTCGTAGCTGTTTGCGGCCATTCTGTGGTGAAGAAGCGCATTCCGAAAGACTATAGAATAACTGAACTTGATACAAAGCTCCGAAGAGAGCGCACGCGACTTGAGGCGAGGATACAATCCGATGCACGACGAGCAGGGGTACCCACGCCCATAATTGAGGCAGTCGACGCCTTTTCAATCACCATGGAGCGGATAGAGGGGCCGTCCGTGAACACTGTCCTCGACGAGGCGCTCGCCGAAGACATTGGCGCTATGCTCTGTGCGCTTCATTCAGCCGGCATCGTCCACGGAGATCCAACGACGCGCAACATGATTCTCTCAGCCGAACGGGTGTACCTCATAGATTTTGGCCTCTCCTCCTACGATCAGAGCCTTGAGGCACGGGGCGTCGACGTACACGTCTTTTTCCAAACGCTCGAGGCAACGCACGACAAGTTCCCTGCGCTCAGGGATGCATTTCTTGCTGGTTACGCAAAAAAATGCTCAAATGCCGCGCTGATCCTCGAAAAAGTGAACGAGATCAGAGAGCGAGGTCGCTACCTGTGAGAGCGTTCAGTTTCATCACGCAAAACCGCGGGAAAGCAGCAGAGCTGCAAGCCAAAGCTCGTGAGTTCGGGCTAGAGGTCGTCCAAGTTAACGCATCCTACCCGGAGCTCCAAGCAGACACGCTCGCCGAAGTCGTGCGACACGGACTCAGGTACTGCAAAGAGAAGTTTCCACCACCATTTATAATCGAAGATTCCGGTCTGTTCATCGACGATCTCAACGGGTTCCCAGGACCGTACTCCTCGTATGTGCATAAAACCATAGGAAACAACGGCGTAGTCAAGCTTATCGGAGAGGGGCGATCTGCACGGTTTGAGTCCGTGGTGGGAAGCCATTGCCGTGATTTCAGGCTATTCTACGGACGTGTGGAGGGACGTATAGTGAGTTCACGTGGCCAGCGAGGCTTCGGATTTGATCCTATTTTCGAGTATGAAGGCCGAACCTTCGCAGAGATGAGCGTTGCGGAGAAGAACGCAATATCGCACCGAAGCAAGGCCGCAGACCTATTCTTGCAATGGGCATCAACAATTATATAAGCGGGGATCACAGAGTAGAACACCTCGCGGGCAGTCATATCCGCCTCGGACAGGAAACGGAGCTTAAATGGCGCGAATGTACGCACGAAGGAAAGGAGTATCGGGATCTACGAGACCTCTGAAGAGCACGGTTCCCGTTACCATGACATCAGAGGAGGTTCAGAAGCTAATCGTGGAGCTACGGAACAGCGGGCTTACCTCAAGTCAGGTGGGGATCATCCTGAGGGACACGTACGGCATACCGAGCGTAAAGTCGGTCACCAAGAAAAGTTTAACCGACGTCCTTAGCGACCACGGAGTCGCCCCTGAACTCCCTGAAGACTTGTTCAATCTCATAACCAAGGCTCTGAAGCTTAGAGATCATCTTGAACAGAACAAAAAAGACCTCCACAACAAACGTGCCCTTCAACTCACAGAGTCAAAGATTCGAAGGCTAGTCAATTATTACAAGAGCAGTGACGTGCTGCCAGAGGAGTGGTCGTACCGGCTGGACACCGTCGAGATGCTGATCTCACGATAGACGCGGTTTTTAGCCCCCTGAAAAATTGCGCCCTGCCGCGGAGCTTTTTTGTGAAGTGAACGCAACGCTGAAGTGAACCAAGCCGCTCGCTCTCGCGCGCCACGCATGTTTACCGCAATACTCGTTTACGAACATCCTCAGGCGTGGTTACTGGTTGAAGCTCTTAAGCCCGATAATACGCCAGAGATAAAAATGGAGACGACAGGAGACAAAGTCGAGATCATCGTAAAAACGAAGAAACTACGAACCTTGATTGCTTCCTGCGACGATCTACTTTCGAATCTCCAAATAGCCCAAGAGATGCTTACCAGCCTCTGAGAGTACCTACAAGTTCTCGGCTCGCATCTACCCCCATTGTTCGCAGCGACGAGCGAAGTGCGCGCAATGCGGCTTAACTAATCTTTTTTAGATAACTGAGCCATCTTTTTTGGGCTTCGTTTCTGTCTATCGACGGGGCTTGAGCGGAATTGATGGGCTTGCCTTTCTCCAAGCCTCTTAATTCAACGGCGGCGCGAATCAAACCTTGGGCTTCCGCGTACAACACAAGCGCTTCGCGCTCATCGATATTCTGACTCCTAATTGTCGATTCTATTTGCCGTATTTTTCTTTGGATAGCTCCGCAAAGCCTTTTCACGGCTACGCATTCCTCAGGAGTGATCGCTTTCTTGTGATTGATCAGATGCCACATGACTTCGTGCAGCGGAATGTCCTCTCCTTCGAGTTCGATCTCTTCTGGTATTTCCGTGCCGACGAAAGTGAAGATTCGGTTTAGCTTGAACAAGAGCTCTTCTCGCTCCTTCTTTGTGAGGGTAGTAGCGTCCATTAAGTGAACGCCCCACACGGTAACGTTAGGTTTAGCTTTCGCGCTTTCGTTTGGGTCCATAGTCGTTCTTCGCTAGTTCAACATTAATTGTTAGTGCGCTATCAACTTTAACGATTGCCCCGCAGGCGAGTATCACGTTGCAACTGGTTGAATGCTCCGCGAAGAGCGAAAGAGCTGGACAAAGATTATGAACCTTGAACTAGATAAACTCGAAACCTGTAGGACACGGATTTATGACCTATGAATCGAATACCACGCCACGTAGGCATTATCCCTGATGGGAACCGGCGCTGGGCACTCGCTCGCGGTTTGTCTAAAGAGGCAGGCTATGAAGCTGGCTTGCCCCCCGGATTAAAATTGCTCAGGCTGTGCAGCAGCGTCGGCGTCGAGGAAGTCACTAGCTACGGCTTCACCCACGATAACACGAAAAGAACCAAAGCGCAGAGAATGGCCTTCCAAAAAGCATGCATCGACGGCGTTGAGATTCTTAAACACGAAGACGCTAAGCTGCTCGTCCTCGGAGACACCGACTCTCCGATGTTCCCAAAAGAGCTTCTCCTATACACAAAAAGAACAACATTTGGCACAGGAAAAATAAAGGTCAACTTCTTGGTCAATTACGGCTGGCAGTGGGATTTAAATCCGCTCTTTGCCCGATCCGAAGCCACGCTCGATGGCGAGAATGTCACGAAGATGATACGATCGCGTGACATCTCCCGCATAGATTTGATAGTTCGCTGGGGTGGTAGACGACGACTAAGCGGATTTTTGCCCGTGCAATCAGTGTATTCGGATATCTACGTTGTCGATGCATATTGGCCGGATTTCAAGCCAGAGCACTTCTACGCCGCGCTCGATTGGTATGGCCAGCAGGATATCACGCTGGGCGGATAACTAATCGTTTGCAGACTCTCGCTAGAAACCTGCGCCGAATACGCCTTTTCCTCGGCGCCGATCTTCCCACTCGGCGCTAGTGCGCTAAACAAATTTTTCAGGTGAGAGACCCTAACGAATGCGGCTTGGCTGACGGCTTAGCACCTAAATACGTAGAGATTTTTCGGTGGATCGTGAAGCGATGCTCGCGCTGCACAGTTAGTGATGATACACACTACGGGGAAAATGCTCCCGAGATTTGCCCTACCTGTCAAACAATGGGTTCGTAGGTGGAGGTCGCAAAAGAGGAGGCTGGGGAGTACTTCTTGTAGCCAAAAAAAACTGCTTAGTGAAACTGTACCAGGACGTTGCCTTACGCTTCTGTGGTTCCAGAATAAGCGCCTTGCTGGGCGCCGCGCGCTGAAGATTTGCTGAAACTAAAAACAGGGTGCGACCGCAGAGCCCGACGTCTGCGGCTGCACTTTTTCACACTTGATCAAGCATTTGATCGGACATGCCTTCCATATCTTCTTGCGAAGGCCCTTTCTCAAACGTAGCTGCTTGAATCACGTCATCTATTCGCAAGATCATGTTCGCGGCTTCTGTGGCCGACAAGATGGCTTGCTTCTTTGTTCTCAGAGGTTCGATCACATCAGGCCACATGTCGGTTGCTTTCCCCGTCGAAATCTGGAGCCCCATCGATTTATTTCCTGATTCGTGAGCAGTCCTCAGACCAACGAGCGAATCCATCGGGTCCAAACCTGAGTTTTCGGCAAGCGTCTTTGGAATTATTTCGATCGCATCGGCAAAAGCGATGACTGCCAGTTGTTCCCTGCCGCTAAGCGTCGACGCGTAGTCGCGGAGTTGCATCGCCATCTCAACCTCGGGCGCGCTGCCTCCTGCGACGATTTTGCCATCTTCGATCGACGCTTGAACCACTCGAACGGCGTCGTACACAGCTCGGTGCGTTTCTTCGACGATATGATCGGCTCCCCCGTGAACGACGATGCTGACGACGCGAGGGTTAATACAGTCTTTGATTGTTATCATTCCTCGGACCTCCGTCTAATCAATGCCGCAGGTGTCGCAGCCAGATTCGATGTCAGTAGTTTCTTCGACTTCGCCCGCGTTGCCCAGGTCTGATGCGCTGAGGTCATTTAGGCTGGACACGACTCGGGCACCGGTAACCTTGGAGATCGTCTCAATGTCCTCGCGTTTGACGTTCTCCACTGCCATCACGTTATTGCGCGAAAAGTGCCATTGGAGTAGATCGTCAATACCCTTCTGGCAAAAGACAACGTTAGCGCCGCTTGCCAAGATCTTGTCAGCCTTCTCGATCAGCGCGGCGTGATCGCGTTCCATGAAGAGTTTCATTTGCGTTGGGTCTTTTATCTTGATTTTGGCGTCGGTCTTAGTCTTGGTGAGCTCGAGAGGTTGGTCATACACAAGGATGCGCGCATCGCATACTTTGTGCGGCATTCCCTCGGCCGCGCGTTCCTTATCGACAACAACTCCTTCCACGAGTTCTGAATCAGAAACGGAGCCTGAGACTTTCTTTTCAATTCTGATGTCTTCCTCGTCGACTTTGTACGTGTTGTTGACTTTTTGCGCGACCTCTTTCACCGCTTCGACAACGAGCCGCGGAAGTATCTCTTTGCCTACATCGGTGCCTTTGCCCGTGAGCGCCGTCTGTGCAATCTTCTTCAGGAGATCGTCATCGCGAATCGAAACGTTGCGCGACAGCTGTTCGGCGATCTCTATTGCTTTTTCTGCGGCGAGGCCGTAGCCTTTTTCTATAACTGTCGGGTGGATGTCTTGATCCAGCAATTCTTCTGCGTTTTTTAGCAGTTCTCCGGCCAAGATAACCGCCGTTGTTGTCCCGTCGCCCACTTCATCATCCTGCGTTTTAGCGACTTCGACCATCATCTTAGCTGCGGGATGCTCAATATCCATCTCCTTCAATATCGTCGCGCCGTCGTTCGTTATCACTACCTCGCCCATCGAATCGACGAGCATCTTGTCCATGCCTTTCGGTCCGAGCGTAGTTCGCACTGCTTCAGCTACGGCCCTGCTTGCGGTAAAATTCGTGGACTGGGCTTCCCTGCCCTTTGTCCTTTGTGTTCCTTCGCGTAGAATGAGAATAGGTTGACCACCAATCACTGTGCTAGCCTCCGAAATTACTAGAGTTGTTGTTCTATATAAAAGTTCTCTGAGTAACACTAATTAGTGGAAAACCTCACAGAGGCTTCCTTAAAAGGGGTGATAAAAAGGGGTCTAACGACCAGATCGGTAATTGCCTCCAAGACTTGCCGCCACGGAGTTGCTGATACGAGCAAGGGCTTCGCAATCGCTGCGATCGCGTAGCCGGAGTACGCGGTGGCTCGCGTTTGCCGAATCTTTTCAGAATACCGGGAACATCTTTAGCATGTTTGCATTCAGGGACGCCTTACACGAGACCACGTGAACAGGGCCCCCCAGACGTTAGCAAGAACAGAGTAAGAGTGAACAGATCATTCCGGTGCTTATGTCGGCGAACAGACTCGCACTTCTAAGGAGCGGGACGTTCAAACTAGTGTCAAGAACGAAAGAGAATGCTCGCCGAACATCGGCACATAGTTTCAGCTTTTGGCATTCAAAAATTGTCTAAGCATAGCTAGGCGCGTTAGCAATAAGATTAAGATTGTGCAGCATAAAACATACTGGAACCATGTTCGAAATCGAAGGAGTTTTAGGGCGACAAGTCCTTGATTCGCGCGGAAATCCCACAGTAGAGGTGGAAGTTTTCACAGGTTGCGGCTTTGGTCGCGCGATCGTGCCGTCCGGCGCATCCACCGGATCCAACGAAGCACTTGAACTTCGAGACAACGAATCGGATTTCGGCGGAAAAACGGTGTTGCGAGCAGTCAATAACGTCAACACAATGATTGCAGAAGAAGTCATCGGAATGGACGTAAGGGCTCAGCGCAACGTCGATAAAGCGTTGAACGATCTCGACGGGACCCCAAACAAGTCAAATCTCGGCGCAAATGCGATCCTCGGGGTTTCAATGGCAGTTGCTCGAGCAGCGGCGAATTCAGCCAACATGCACCTTTACGAGTACCTGGGCGGCCCGAATGCATGCACGTTGCCTGTGCCGTTAATGAACGTGATTAACGGAGGGGCGCATGCAGGCAACGCTTTGTCTATCCAAGAGTTTTTTATCATACCTTCGGCAGCCGAGACATTTTCTGACGCCCTGAGAATGGGCGTCGAGACATATCACGAGCTCAAGCACGTCTTAAGAGCGCAGTACGGACAGGGAGCGTCGAATGTGGGAGACGAGGGCGGTTTTGCGCCGGCACTGTCATCTTCTTCTGAGGCACTTGATGCGATCGTGACGGCCGTCGGTAACGCAGGGTACGAGCAAGAGATTCGCCTCGGCATAGATTGCGCCGCCTCCGAGTTCTATGACAAGACGACACAAACCTATCTGATGGATGGAAGAAGACTGTCGCGGGCAGAATTGAGCGAGTACTATGAGGACTTGGTTGACCGATATCCGATAACGCTCATTGAGGATCCCTTCGACGAGGATGCGTTTGAAGACTTCGCCCAGATAACCTCGCGACTGACCGGCACGACCATCGTAGGCGACGATTTATTCGTGACGAACGTCGACCGACTTTCCAAAGGGATAAAGCTGGGGGCCGCAAACGCTTTGCTCCTCAAGCTGAACCAGATCGGGACAATGTCTGAAGCTTTCGACGCGGCGACCTTGGCATTTCGGAACGGATATTCCGTAATCGTTAGCCACAGATCAGGAGAGACCGAAGACACAACGATCGCCGACGTTGCAGTTGCACTGGGCTCAAATTTCATCAAGACAGGTGCTCCAGCGCGAGGCGAACGCAATGCAAAGTATAATCAGCTTTTGAGGATCCAAGAATTCCTCGCAGATGTTGCTTCATATCGAGGTCGAGATCTGCAGACTTAATCTATGCCCGCAACATTTTGGCAAGAGAGGGGCACACCGCATTGCTTGCGCGCCCTCCCAGTGCCGAAGCAGAGCTGTCTCAAACCTTACTTATCGCGGAACGGATCAAACGGGTGCTCTAGTAGACACGACGCAATACAAGCTGCTAGGGTTATTACCCGATGGACTCGTGGGAGGAGTCCCCATTCTCTGAGAGAAAGCGCAATTAGTCTCAGTACGTGTGTTCTGAGAGCGCCGAACCGCATACATCAAGGGAGCAACTGATCAGCCTAGCGGTTATTACCAGCAACGAACCAGAGAGAGGCCATATCGAAGGCTACTTGTATACTCAGCACTCTTGTCGGAAGTGACATTCCATGCCAAAATTAGCTGCGCTCCTTCTTACAATCCTATGTGTGGCGTTTCTTGCAGCGCTCTGCGTGACAGCAGCTTTTTGGGCGGGAACGGCGCCGAGCAGCGAGGCATCCGCGCAGATCGTGACCGACTCGCAGTCGAGTCACCTCACGAAAACGAGTGTCGCCCGCCAAAACGAAAACCTAGAACCGACGTTTCGTGCAACTACGACTTCAGGGAGACGCGTGTTGGCATTGCAATTAGCGGCCACTAATAACGCTACTCAACCGAGTAACCTTCTGACAGTGAACAATATAACGCGCATCATCGTACCAATTTCAACCACCAAAAACGCTTCCAACGGAGGCGCGCAGAATAACAACGGATTCACGCTTCCAGCCTGGTTATGGATCTGGGCCCCGATCCTCATTCTCGTGATTATTCTCACGTTTCTTTTGGTTCGACTTGTTCGCAATGGGCACGGCGAACCGCCCGATAGCACCACGCGACGCGTCGTCGCAAAGAAATATCCGTCAGAAACCGGGACAGCGCGGCCGCGACAAATTCCGATAGAAGGGACAGAAACTGCTGCCGGACTGACAGACAAATCGCGCAGCCGTGCTAAAGATCAGAAGGTGCGGATACCTATAGATGCTGACGAACCGCGAGAGGCGGAAGAAGAATCATAGTCAATGTGATCTGAGATCTGAGACCGAAACAGAGAGGACGATAGAATGGAATTAAACTTCTTCGCCCGTTCCACTAAGCCTTATCGGTCTCCCTGCCTGTAGCGTATCTGTCGAAGCTCTTGCGTGCCGCGAATTTCAGATGAGCGTGCATCGATTTCGTCTAGAGGCGCTAATATTTCGCTGCAACACGCTTCGCACGTTTCTTCGGACGCGGTCATGAAAAAGTAGTTTATCGCGCGCGACCAATATTATTTGGTAAGATGTCGAGAGTCTTCAAGGAAACAGCAGATGCCGCCACGAAGTACGATTTTGTAACAAAGGCACTCGATCAATTCAGCGATAAAATCGCCTCAGCGTCGTCCATTTTCGTCAAACCGAATCTTGTTTCAAAAGAGCCATACCCGACCACTACCGATCCGCAGCTTCTCGATACGGTCTTGAAGTGCCTCCCTCACCACGACCTAACCGTGGGAGATGGTCCCGCGTTTGACGCCCCCCTAAACGCATTTTTCGATCGAAAGACCCGAGGCGTTACCAAGCACCATCCGCTGAAGCGCGTGTGCGATGAGCACGGGGTTGACTTCGTCAATCTTAACAAGGGTCCGTTTGCGAAAAGGCGCAGCGACCGCGGCTTTAACGTCTCTCTTTCTACCGTCCCGGAGTCGTTTGATTTGAAAATCTCACTGCCTGTGCTAAAAAAACACTTCATTTGCACGCTAACTGGAGCCGTCAAGAATCAGTTTGGACTGGTTAGACCGGCAGAACGCGTCCGCTTGCACGCTAGCGGCTTGAATCTGCACAAAAGCATCGCTGAAGCGGCGGTGCTCGAACCGTTCGACATCTTCATAGTTGATGCAGTGGAAACACTCGCTGATGCTCAAGAGATGCGTCACGGCGGACGGAAAGCGCACCTCGGCTACATGCTAGCGGGAACGGACCCCGTAGCAATCGACTGCGCGGGTCTTGAGCTTTTAAGAACGGTCGACGGAAGGCTGGCCGACAAGACCATTGGTGACATCCCACATCTGGCTTTTGCAGAAAGTTATGGGTTAGGAGAAGGGCGACACGAATGCGTGAAGCTAACGGGAACTTAGATTTCTTTTGGGTGGAGAAATACCGGCCACGATCGTTCGACGAGATTCTGGGCCAACCGATTGCCAAGATTCAGCTACGGCGCATCGTCGCCACCAAGAACTTGCCGAACCTGCTCTTCTTTGGTCCTCCGGGGACAGGCAAGAGTTCAGCTGCCGAAGTTGTCGCGAGAGAGCTTTTCGACGACGTGTGGGAGGGAAACTTCACGGAGATCAACGCCTCAGACATCTTCGAACAAGGCCGGAAGTACCTCGAGGCGTCACGCAGCTTGGCGCGTTTTTACGACGCACGCAAGGGTGTGCTCGACAATTTCAAGCTGATTATGAACCGACTTGCAGGAATCGCTCCACTAGCTGCGCCGTACCGAATTTTGTTTATAAACGATGCCGAATCCTTGACGCTGGATGCTCAACAGGCTCTGCGAAGAATAATCGAACGGTACAATCGGACTTGCAAGTTCATACTGGCTACCGCACGCCCGTCACAAATTATTATACCCATTAGATCGCGCTGTTTAGCGCTGCACTTTACACAGCTGCCCGCTGACACGATACTCAACTTCCTGCGGCGAATCTCGACAGAAGAGGGCCACACGTTGTCAGATGAGCGCGGCCGCTCGATTGTGGGTCTTAGTGAGGGAAGTCTCCGTACAGCGCTGACCTTGCTTCAGCTCGTGACAGAAGGCAATTCTCCTGAGGCGCGGCCGCTCGGCTTGAGCGAGCTGGCTGAATGCGTCCACCCTAAAGGAGTTTCAGAGCTCTTGCAGCTGGCCTTACAAAACGATGCGCCCAAGGCCAGGCGCGTACTCGATCGTCTGTTGCTCGAGACCGGTCTAAGCGGCGGCGAAATTATCGCTCAAATGCGGATTCAAGCCCGAAGTGTGTCACTAACTGAAGAGGCACTCGCTGAGCTCCTCGTAGTTCTAGGCGACGCGGAGTATGCTCTGCTCGATGCGCTTAACGAGAGAATTCAGCTCGAGGCGCTTATCTACGATATCGCCTCCTCGGTGCTTGCAACCAGCTAGCGCTTCGACTCGGCGCAGTTGACCTTAGAAAGTGCCGTGTCGCGGTCCGGCACGCCGACAAACTCCACTTTCTTGTCGATAAGTGTAGTTGGGACGCTTCGAATGCTGTACTGACGAATGAGTTGGAGGCCCTCCGGCGTATAGACCTCGATGTCCTTATAGTCAAAATCACAGCTCTTGTGCAGTTTTTCCCAGAAGCTTCTCGCCTCCGGGCAGACGGGGCAGCCCTTATGCGTAAGCAGTATAACTTCGGTCATTTCGTGCTCCACCCTTTAGTACGCGACTAGTTGCATATGAAACTTTCACCCGGAGGTGCGTGCGTCGCCGTCATCATGTCGGAAGCGCACAAGAAGTTAAAAATTTCTGATAACTCGCCTGACGGCTTCCACCAAGCGCGCGTTTTCCGACTTTGTCCTAACCGCTATCCGAATGTAGTCGTCTCCGGTCAATCGAAACGATCGACAGTCCCGCACCAAGAATCCGCACCGCCTCATCTCCCGAGCAAAGTCAGTCGATGACAGCGACGTGCCTCGGACGTCGACCATAATGAAGTTGGCGTCGCTTTCAAGCGGCCGCAGCCCTGGTATTTTCTTAAGCTCACGGGCGAGCCAGCGCCGCTGTGCAGCTATTTTTCTTCGCGAGGCACCAAGATAGGGTTTGCAATCCTTGAGCAGAGCAATCGAGACTCCTTCCGCAATCGAGTTGAGGTTCCACGGGATCCGTATCCTGTTTAATGCGTTCGCAAGCTCGGGGTTGGTTATGCCGTAACTGGCCCGGATCCCAGGGATTGCGAACGACTTAGTGAGGGATCTAACAATAAACGCTTGGTCGAGATTCTCGGTCGCAACGCTTTGCCGTGGGTCGGAGAGCTCAATGAAGACTTCATCAACGAGCAGGAAGGCGTTTGTCGCGCGACACTTGAGCGCGATATCGGTTACCGTTTCCCTTGCAAGCACTTTGCCGGTGGGATTGTTCGGATTGCACAGGAAGACCATTCTTACGTCTTCTTCAGCCAAAACGCCGAAAAGGTCCCGTTTAAAGACCTGCTCGTCCCACACAGGCACGATTAAGGTCTCTGCACCGCTTAAACGGCACGCGAGCTCATATTCGCCAAACGTTGGAGCGGGAACTAGCACTTTGTCGCCTTTTTCGAGAAGCGCCCACGCACAGAACCGTATGAGTTCGACAGAACCGTTGCCTGGCACGACCGCGTCTGGCGGTACCGTAAGGTATTCGCCGACGGCCTCTCTGAAACGCCTGTACGCGTGATCGGGGTAGTGACAGGCTCCCTTAAGGGCCTCCGCGACAGCAGACTCGGTGCGCGGGTGCAAGTACGGGTTGAAACTTGCGCTGAAGTCGAGCACATCCGGCATTGCTTCTGAGGCTTCCACGATCCTACCGCCGTGTTCACACGGAGTGAAATCCTTCAGATCGTCTCGCACGGAA
>Ga0187784_10000983_pt1 | contig 22096 bp, 21 predicted proteins | sample 1015_SJ02_MP15_2_FD_132964 | JGI IMG/M metagenome (GOLD analysis project Ga0187784, IMG submission 132964) | Tropical peat soil microbial communities from peatlands in Department of Meta, Colombia - 1015_SJ02_MP15_20_MG | ecosystem: Environmental > Terrestrial > Soil > Wetlands > Peat | place...
ACCAGCACCGCGACGGTGACCAAGAATAGCGTCGCCAGCGCGTTGATCTGCGGGCTTACGCCCAGGCGAACGCTGGAGAAGATCACCATCGGCAAGGTCGTCGAGGAGGGGCCCGAGGTGAAGCTGGCGATGACGAGATCGTCCAGCGAGAGAGTGAAGGCGAGCAGCCAGCCCGCCGCCAGCGCCGGCGCGATGAGCGGCAGGGTGATCACCAGGAACACCTTGAACGGCCGCGCACCGAGATCGAGTGCGGCCTCCTCGAGCGAGCGGTCGAAGGCGGCGAGCCGCGCCTCGACCACGACCGCGACATAGGCGGTGCCGAGCGTGATATGGGCGATGGCGATGGTCGACATGCCGCGGCCCTGCGGCCATCCCACCGCCTGCTCCAGCGCCACGAAGAGCAGCAGCAGCGAGAGGCCGGTGATGACTTCCGGCATCACCAGCGGCGCGGTGACGAGCGTGCCGAAAAGCGCGCGACCGCGGAAGCGGCGGTAGCGCTGTAGCGCGTAGCCCGCCGCCGTGCCGAGCAGCAGGGCGCCGGTGGCGGCGGTGAGCGCGATCTCGAGACTGATCAGCGCCGCGCCCTTGATCGCCTCGTTATGCATGAGCTCGACGTACCAGCGAGTGGAGAAGCCGGCCCATACCGTCACCAGCCGCGAGGCGTTGAAGGAATAGACCACGAGCGAGGCGATCGGCCCGTAAAGAAAGGCATAGCCCAGGACGAGCATCGCCGCGAGAAAGGCCGAGAGCCGATGGGTCACGCGGTCTCCCCCTGCAGCAATCGGCGGATGAAGCCCATGGGCGCGATCAGCACCACCAGCATGGCGACGGCCACCGCCGCCGCCATGGGCCAATCGCGATTTTCGAAGAACTCGTCCCACAGCACCTTGCCGACCATCAAGGTATTGGGGCCGCCGAGCAGATCCGGGATGACGAATTCGCCCACCGCCGGGATGAAGACGAGCAGCGCGCCGGCGGCGATTCCGGGCAGCGACAGCGGCAGGGTCACGCGGGCGAAGGCCCGCCACGGGCGGCAGCCGAGATCGGCCGCGGCTTCGAGCAGCGCCGGGTCGAGTTTCTCTAGCTGCGCATAGAGCGGCAGCACCATGAACGGCAGGTAGGAATAGACGATGCCGACATAGACGGCGAAGGCGTTGTTGAGCAGCGTCAACGGCTCCGTGATCGCGCCCAGGGCAAGCAGCAGGTTGTTGATGAGCCCGTTGCCGCTCAGCAGGCCGATCCAGGCATAGACGCGGATGAGGAAGCTCGTCCAGAACGGCAGGATCACCAGCAGCAGCAGCAGGCTGCGCCAGCGGGACGGCGCGCGCACGATGCCATAGGCAAGCGGATAGCCCAGCAGCAGGCAGAAGACGGTCGAGACCGCGGCGAACTTGATGGCATTGAGATAGGCCAGGGCATAGAGATCGTCGCTCGCCAACCGGCGGTAGCTCTCGCCGCTGACGTGGAGCGCGCCGGCGTCGAGCAGCGGCGTGTAGGGCGGAATGCCGATCACGCTGTCGGCGAGGCTGATCTTGAGCACGATCAGGAAAGGCACGAGGAAGAACAGCGTCAGCCAAGCGTAAGGCAGCGCCAGCACCGCGCCCCGCCGCATCGCCGCGCTCATGGCGGCAGCACCACCGCCGCCGCCGGCGCAAAGCCTAGCAGGACGCCGTCGCCCGCGGCATAAGGCTGCGCCCGGGGCGCGGTATTGACCTGCGTCACGCGCAGCACCCTGCCGCTGGCGAGTTCCACCTCATAGGTGGACGCCTCGCCGCGATAGGCGACACCGAGCACCCGCCCATCGAGCCGATTGGCCGTGGCGGCGGGTGGAGCGAAGGCGATCTTCTCCGGCCGTATCGCGATCGCCACGGCGCTGCCGGTCGCGAGCGCGGGATGCTCGACGACGAGCGTCCCGCCCGCTTCCGCGCTTTTGATCTCGATGAGCCCGTCATGGGCGCTCAGCACGCGCCCCTCGAGCAGGTTCACCCCGCCGATGAAATCCGCGACGAAGCGGCTCGCCGGCGTCTCGTAGATCTCCCGCGGGGTGCCGAGCTGCACGATGCGGCCTTGCGACATCACGGCGATGCGGGACGCCATGCTCATCGCTTCTTCCTGGTCGTGCGTCACCATGAGGAAGGTGATGCCGACGCGCTGCTGGATGCGCACCAGCTCGAAGCGCGTCTCCTCGCGCAGCTTGCGGTCGAGCGCCGCCAGCGGCTCGTCGAGCAGCACCAGCTTGGGCTCCTGTGCCAGCGCGCGGGCGAGCGCCACGCGCTGGCGTTCGCCGCCCGAGAGCTGATGCGGCTTGCGCTGGGCCAGCCGCGCGAGCTTGACCAGATCGAGCATTGCCGCGACGCGGGCCTCCCGCTCGCGCCTGGGCAGCCGGTCCTGCTTCAGGCCGAAGCCGACATTCTGCGCCACCGTCAAATGCGGAAAGAGCGCATAGGACTGGAACATCATGTTGACCGGACGGCGGTAGGGCGGCACGCCCGCCATATCGGCGCCGGCGATGAGGATGCGGCCCTCGTCGGGCGTTTCGAAACCGGCGAGCAGGCGCAGCAGCGTCGTCTTGCCGCAGCCCGAGGGCCCCAGCAAAGCGAAGAATTCGCCCGGCGCGATGTCGAGCGAGACGCCGTCGACCGCCGCCGCCGCGCCGGAGGCGAAGCGCTTCACCACGGCCTCGATGCGCAGATGGGCGGCAACCGGAGAAGCAGTCGCCGTCACGTGCCGGTCTTCACCTTGGTCCAGGCGCGGGTCCGCAATCGATCGTATTGCGGCGTCGCCGGCTTGTCGAAGAACAAACGCGCGCGGACCTCCGCCGGCGGATAGATGCCGGGGTTGTTGCGGATCTCGTCGTCGACGAGGTCGGTGGCGAGCTGGTTGGGGTTGGCATAGGCCACCGTGTTGGAGATCGCGGCAATGATCTCCGGGCGGAGGATGAAATCGATGAACAGCAGCGCGTTCTGCGCATGCGGCGCGTCCTTCGGGATCGCCATCATGTCGACCCAGAGCATCGCCCCCTCCTTGGGGATGGAATAGGCGATGTCGACGCCGTTCTTGGCGTCGGCGGCGCGGTTCTTCGCCTGGATCACGTCGCCGGAATAACCAAAGGCGACGCAGAGATTGCCGTTGGCCAAGTCATTGATGTATTGCGAGGAGTGGAACTTGCGGATGTAGGGACGGATCGCCAGCACGGTGTCGGCCGCCCGCTCGAGATCCTGTTGCTCGCGGCTCAGCGGCTCGCGGCCGAGATAGGCCAAGGCCGCGGGGAACATCTCCTGCGGCGTATCCAGCAGCGAGATGCCGCACTCGGCAAGCTTCTTGGCATTGGCGGGATCGAAGATCAGCTTCAGGCTGTCGACGGGCGCCTTCGCCCCCAAGGCCGCCTTCACCTTCGCCGGGTTGTAGCCGATGCCGGTGGTTCCCCAGAGATAAGGCACGCCGTATTGGTTGCCGGGATCGGCGGCGGCGGCAAAGCCGAGGATCTGCGGGTCGAGATTGCCGTAATTGGCGAGCTTCGCCTTGTCGAGCTTCTGGAAGGCTCCGGCCTGAATCTCGCGCGCCATGAACGGCGTCGCCGACGGCACGACGAGATCATAGCCCGAACGGCCGGCCATCAGCTTGGTCTCGAGCGTTTCGTTGTTGTCGTAGACGTCGTAATGCACCTTGATGCCGGTCTCGGCCTCGAAGCGGGACACCGTGTCGTCGGCGATGTAATCGGACCAGTTGTAGATGTTGAGCGCCTTGCCGTCGTCGGCGCGCGCCACGCCTTGAGCCAGGAGGAGGGCGGCGCTGAGACATAAGGCGAGGCGAGCGATCATCCGGTCCCCCGAAGCGCTGGAAGGCGCGCCATTCAAAGCGGCGCTCGGAAGCTTGTCAATCGCCGCGGCCGGCACGTCCTCGCCCGTCGCCGCGCCGCGCGCCGCCAAAAAAATGCGCCGGCCGGGGAATAAAGCGGGGCCGCGGCCCGTATAACCCGCAAGGGGAGCGACAGGAGACGGGATCATGGGACACTTTCATTGCGAGCCGCCGCTTTCCCAAATGCTCGAAGATCCCCTGACCCGGGCTCTCATGGAGAGCGACGGGGTCGATCCGCGCGAGCTGCGCGCGCTGCTCAGCGAGGCGCGCCAACGGATCGCCGAGGCCGAGCCGACCCAGCGGCGCCGGCGGTAGGAGCCGTCACTCCTCCGCCTCGGAAGTTTTTCGCCAGCGCAACACGGGCTTGCGCGCCGCTGCGGTCTCGTCGAGCCGCCGGCGCGGCGTGAAACGCGGCGCGGCGCGAAAGGCGGCGCCGTCGCCCGCTTTCGCTCGCGCCACCAACCCGCGCACCACCGCGATAAAGCGATCAAGCGAGGCCTTGCTCTCGCTTTCCGTCGGCTCCATCAGCAATGCGCCATGCACGACGAGCGGGAAGTACATGGTCATGGGGTGGAAGCCCTCATCGGTGAGGGCCTTGGCGAAATCGAGCGTCGTGACGCCGGTATCCCTGAGGAAGCGGTCGTCGAACAGCACTTCGTGCATGCACGGTCCCGGATATGACGCGGTGAGCACGTCGCCGAGCCGCGCCAGCAGGTAGTTGGCGTTCAGCACCGCGTCGCCCGAGAGCTGACGCAGCCCGTCGGCGCCGTGGCTCATGATGTAGGCGAGCGCACGCACGAACATGCCCATCTGCCCGTGATTGCCCTTGAGCCGGCCGATGGCCTCAGCCGCGGCACCCTCGGCCTCTTCGATCAGGCGGAAGCCCGCCTCGTCATGCACCAGCCAGGGCAGCGGCGCGAAGGCCGCGAGGCTCGCCGCCAAAACCACCGGCCCCGAGCCAGGCCCGCCGCCGCCATGCGGCGTCGAGAAGGTCTTGTGCAGATTGAGGTGCATGGCGTCGATGCCGAGATCGCCCGGCCGCACGCGGCCGATCAGCGCGTTGAAATTGGCGCCGTCGCAATAGAAATAGGCGCCGGCGGCATGCACCGCCTCGGCGATGGCCAGGATCTCGTCTTCGAAGAGGCCGCAGGTATTGGGATTGGTGAGCATGATCGCCGCGACATCGGGGCCGAGCTTCGCTTTGAGCGCGGCGAGATCGATGCGGCCGCGCTCATTGGCCGGAATCGCGTCGACGGCAAGCCCGCAGGTCGCCGCCGTCGCCGGGTTGGTGCCATGCGCCGATTCCGGCACCAGCACGCGCCGGCGCTGCTCGCGGCGCGCCGCCAGCGCGGCGGTGATGCACATCATGCCGCAGAGCTCGCCATGGGCGCCGGCCGCCGGGCTCATGGCGATGGCCGGCATGCCGGTCAGCGCCTTGAGCCAGCCGGCCAGCAGGTCTATGAGCTCGAGCGCGCCCTGCACCGTCGATTGCGGCTGCAACGGGTGGATATCGGCAAAGCCCGGCAGCCGCGCCAGCTTTTCGTTGAGGCGCGGATTGTGCTTCATGGTGCAGGAGCCGAGCGGATAAAGCCCCATATCGATGCCGTAATTCTTCTGCGAGGCGCGCATGAAATGCCGCACCACCTGCGGCTCGCTGAGACCGGGCAGGCCGATCGCGCCCTGCCGCCTGAGCGCGCCGAGGCGATCGGCCGGCTCCGGCTCCGGCAGGTCAACCCCGGTCCGCCCGGGGGCGTCCTGCTCGAACAGGAGGGGATCCTCGAGCTGCAGGCCGTAATTGCCGCTGAGCGTCTGCTCCGCCGCCGCGTCGGGGGCGAAGCCGCTGACCGCCTTGCTCCAGCCGCTCATCGCAACACCTCGCGCAGCCCCTCGACCAAGGCGGTCATGTCATCCTCGGTGTTGGTCTCGGTGGCAGCAACAATCAAGAGGTCGGCAAGCTTCCGCTTGCCCGGCCAGAGCCGGCTCGCCGGCACGCCGGCCAATACGCCACGCCGGGCAAGGGCTTCGACCACCGGCGCCGCCGGCCGTCCAAGACGCAGCGTGAACTCGTTGAAGAAGTGGTCGGTCAGCACGCTGACCCCCGGCAGCGCCGCGAGGCGATCGGCAAGCCGCACCGCCTGGGCATGGTTGAGCTGGGCGAGCCGGGTGAACCCTACCTCGCCCAACAATGCCAGATGGATGGTGAAGGCGAGCGCGCACAGGCCGGAGTTGGTGCAGATGTTGCTTGTCGCCTTCTCGCGGCGGATATGCTGCTCGCGCGTCGACAGCGTCAGCACGAAACCGCGCCGACCCGCGGCGTCGACGGTCGCGCCGACCAGCCGGCCCGGCATCTGGCGCACGAACTTGTCGCGCGTGGCGAAAAGGCCGAGATGCGGTCCGCCGAAGGCGAGCGCATTGCCGAGCGATTGGCCTTCGCCGGCGACGATGTCGGCGCCCATCTCGCCCGGCGGCTTGACGAGGCCGAGCGACACCGCCTCGGTGACGACGACGACGAGCAACGCGCCGGCGCGGTGGCACGCCGCGGCGAGCGCGGAGACGTCGCGCACCGCGCCGAAGCAGCCGGGATTCTGCACGACCACGCAGGAGGTCTCGCTGTCGACGAGCGCGGCGAGATCGTCGGCCGCCGCCGGATCGGGATCGCGCGCGACGACCTCGAAACCGCCGAACCGCGCATAGGTCTCAGCCGTCCCGCGGTAGTGCGGATGCAGATCGCCGGCGAGGATCGCCCGGCGCCGGCGCGTCAGGCGGTTGGCCATCATCGCCGCCTCGGCACAGGCGGTCGCGCCGTCATACATCGAGGCGTTGGCCACCTCCATCCCGGTGACCAGCGCCACCTGGGTCTGGAACTCGAACATCGATTGCAGCGTGCCCTGCGACACTTCGGGCTGATAGGGCGTATAGGAGGTCAGGAACTCACCGCGCTGAATGAGATGATCGACCGTCGCCGGAATGTGGTGGCGATAGACGCCGCAGCCGAGGAAGCTCGGCGCCGCCGAGGCCGACAGATTCTTGGCGGCCAGGCGCGAGAGCGCGCGCTCGACCTCGATCTCGCCCAAGGCGCGCGGCAGGTCGAGCGGAGCGTCAAGCGCCGCCGCCCGCGGCACGTCGCGGAACAGCGCCGCGACGCTATCGGCGCCGATGGCGGCAAGCATGGCGCTGCGGTCGTCGTCGGTGAGCGGGAGATAGCGCATCAGTCCAGGCCCTCGACAAAGGCGCCGTAGGCCTTTTCATCCATCAGCCCGTCGAGCTCCTTGGGATCGGCGATGCGCAGCTTCAGGAACCAGCCCTCGCCCATGGGATCGGCGTTGACCTTGCCGGGCTCTCCCGAGAGGGCGTCGTTGACGGCGATCACTTCGCCGGAGATCGGCGCATAGACCTCGCTCGCCGCCTTCACCGATTCGACCACCGCCGCCTCCTTGCCCTGCGCGACGCGGCGGCCGAGCTCGGGCAGCTCGACATAGACGACGTCGCCGAGCTGGGTCTGGGCGTAATCGGTGATGCCGATCACGGCGACATCGCCTTCGACACGTACCCATTCGTGATCCCGGGTGTATTTGACGGCGCTCATGACGATCCTCGCAGAATTGGCTCAGCCGCGGTGATAGCGGTGGGGAACGAAAGGCAGCGGCACGATTCGCGCCGGGCGCGGCGTGCCGCGCACCATGAGGCTGAGCCCCGCGCCAAGCGCGGCCCCTGCGGCGACGACATAGCCCATGGCGACGGGTCCATCGGCCGAGGGACCAAAGCCGCCGCTGGTGATGCGGCCGATCGTCGCGCCGTCGGCGTCGATGATCTCGGTGCCCTCGCGCGCCGGGGCACGGCCTTCGGGCCGAATGCCGACGCGCTTGCGCTTGGGTCCGGCGGCGAGTTCCTGGGCGATCGCCGCGGCTCCGGGAAATCCGCCTTCGACGCGCCGCCGCTTTTGGATCGCCCAGGCGAGATCGGCCTCGACGACGGTGGTGGTCGCGTCGATATCGTGGCCGTAAAGGCAGAGCCCGGCCTCGAGCCGCAGCGAATCGCGCGCGCCGAGCCCGACCGGCATGACCTCGGGCTCGGCCAGAAGCCGGCGCGCCAGACGCTCGGCCGCTTCGCCCGGCACGGAAAGCTCGAAGCCGTCCTCGCCGGTATAGCCGGAGCGCGTGACGAAGCAGGAGACGCCCTCGACCGACAGCGTGGTGCCGGTCATGAAGCCGAGCGCGGCGGAGGCCGGAGCCAGCCGCGCCAGCACCGCGACGGCGGCCGGCCCCTGCAGCGCCAGCAGCGCGCGATCCTCGAGCGGCGTCAGGGTCGCTCTGCCGGCGAGGCCGTGCCGCAGATGCGCTATGTCCTGCGCCTTGCACGCGGCGTTGACGACAAGGAAGAGGTGATCGCCCGTCTGCGTCACCATGAGATCGTCGAGGATGCCGCCCTGATCATTCGTGAACAGCGTGTAGCGCATCCGCCCTGGCGCCAGGCTCTTGATGTCGCCGGGCACCAGCGTCTCGAGCGCCGTCGCGGCGGCGGCGCCGTCCAGCCGCACTTGGCCCATATGCGAGACGTCGAACAGCCCCGCCTTTGCGCGCGTATGAAGATGTTCGGCCATGACGCCCGCGGCATAGTGTACCGGCATCTCATAGCCCGAGAACGGCACCATCTTGGCGCCGAGGCTGAGATGGAGAGCGTGGAGCGGCGTGTGCTGAAGAACGTTCTCGGCCATCAACCCTCGGGGACGACAGACTTCGCAGGCCGCCGACCAGCGACCGAAGCCCCCTCTGTCCCAGAACCTGAAAGATTCGCCGGACGGCCCGATGGGGCGGCCGGGTTACCTCGTCGGTGAGGCGTGCGTGGATGGCACACGCCTGCTTTCCAGAGTGCCCTTTCCCCAACGGTCCTTTCGCCTGAGAGTTTCCGGGGCGGTTGCTCCTTCGGCGCCGGGGCGGATCCCGGTCTCTCCCATCGGGGTGCGACGGCAGATCCCCACCTTACCCGGTATTCCCCGCAGGAACAAGCACCACACCCGGGATCTACTGCCGCACGCGATTGAGATCGAGCTGCTGTTGGCTGACTTGCAGGCCGACGATCACGGCGTAGGTGTTGCCGGTGGAGACGTCCTTCAGCGGCAGGTGTTCGGTGATCTCGTCAAGCACCCGCATCTGCTTTTGCCGCGGCGCAAATTCGACGCGCAACGCGAAATTCTGCTTGGCCAGAATGGTTTCCCGCACGTCGGCGATGGCGACGAAATAGTCGAAGTCGCCCTGGCGAAAGTCGAGATCGCCGCGCACCGCCAGGAAGGTCAGCGCGGTCGTGACGCGCACGCCGCCGACCTCGGTGCGGCAATTGGACTTCACGTTGACCAGCTTGACGCCGAAGGAAATGTCTTCGGGCTTGTTGCTGGTGGTCACGCCCGGCCGGTAAACGGCGTAGCTGTCAAGGTTTGGCGCTATGAAGGCGGTCGGGCAGGTCAGCTTGCCGACGCTTTTGCCGCCGCCCGAGCAGCCCGCGGCGGAAAGCGCGAGCAGGCAGAGCAGAACGGTCCTGAACCGGGGGGAGCGCATCATGCGAGGTCGTGCGAGCCGTCGCAGAAAGGCGCGGCGCCGGTCCGCTTGCAACCGCACAGCCAGAAGTCGCCGTCCTCGGCGACGCTGAACGGCTTCGGCGTCGTGCCGCTGCCGCGATGTGAGCCGTCGCACAACGGCTGCGTCCTGCTCCGGCCGCAGGCACACCACCAGTACTGCCGTCCGGCCTCGGCCGCGAGGATATAGGGGCTCCCGCGCGCCGCCCGTCCTCCGCTCATCCCCCCTCTTCCCCCGGCTTCCTCTGTGTACTAACGTGGCGGCCATCGCCGCCGGCCCGCCGCTGCAGGCTCGAAACGCGCTGAACTTTATTCGACCGTCGAGCGCCGCACAAGGGCTCCGGGACATCGGGAGCCCCGGCGCGGCCGGCTTCGCAAGGACCATGGACGATGACCAAGGCACCGCTGACCATTCTGCTTGCCGGTCCGCGCGGCTTCTGCGCCGGGGTCGAGCGCGCGGTGCAGATCGTCGAGCGCAGCCTCGAGCGCTTCGGCGCGCCGGTCTATGTCCGCCACGAGATCGTTCACAACCGTTTCGTCATCGAGGCGCTGGAGCGCAAAGGCGCGGTCTTCGTCGAAGAGCTCGACGCCGTGCCCGAAGGCGCGGCGGTGGTGTTCTCGGCCCATGGGGTGCCCAAGGAGGTGGCCGCGGAGGCCGGGCGCCGGCATCTCGTCTCCGTCGATGCGACCTGCCCGCTGGTCGGCAAGGTGCACCGCGAGGCCGAGCGCCATTTCGCCCAGGGGCGCCGCATCGTCCTCGTCGGCCATGCCGGCCATCCCGAGGTCGTCGGCACCATGGGGCAGCTTCCGCCGGGCGCGGTGCTGCTGATCGAGACCGCCGAGGAAGTGGCGGAGCTCGACCTCGACCCGCGGGAGGAGATCGCCTACGTCACGCAGACGACGCTGTCGATCGACGATGCGCAAGACGTCATCGCCGCCCTCCGGTCGCGGTTCCCGCGCCTCCACGAGCCCAAGCACGAGGACATCTGCTATGCCACCACCAACCGGCAGCAGGCGGTGAAGGCGATCGCGCGGCGCGCCGACCGGCTGTTGGTGGTGGGCGCGCCCAACTCCTCGAATTCGCTTCGGCTCGTCGAGGTGGCGCAGAAAAGCGGCTGCCGCAAAGCGGCGCTGATCGGCCGCGCCTGCGACATCGACTGGACGTTCCTCGCGGGCAGCGAGCGCCTGGGCCTCACCGCCGGCGCCTCGGCGCCCGAGGCGCTGGTCGAGGAGGTGGTCGAGGCCTGCCGCTGGCGCTACGAGGTGGCGATCGAGGAAGTCGCCGTCACCCGCGAGGAAGTGCGCTTCAACTTGCCGCGCTTGCTCTGCGCGTGAACGGCTGACCGCGGCATGGCCGTCTACACCGACGTTCCGGACGAGGAGCTGCGCGCCTTCGTCGCCGATTACGCGATCGGCGAGGTGATCTCCTGCAAAGGCATCGCCGAAGGCGTCGAGAACTCCAATTTCCTGCTGCGCTCGGAAGCCGGCACCTACATCCTGACGCTCTACGAAAAACGGGTCGCGCCGACCGACCTGCCGTTCTTCATCGCGCTGATGGAGCATCTGGCGGCGCACGGCGTCGCCTGTCCGACGCCGGTGAAGGCGAAGGACGGACGCGCGCTGCGCCTGCTCTGCGGCCGGCCGGCGGCGATCGTCAGCTTCCTCGACGGCATGTGGCCGCGCCGCATCCACTCGTTCCATTGCGCCGGCGTCGGCGGCGCGTTGGCGCAGCTTCATCTCGCCGGCACCAGCTTTGCGATGCGCCGCCCCAACAACCTCTCCGTCGCCGGCTGGCGAAGCCTGTTCGAGGCCTGCCGCGCCCGCGCGCATGAAGTGCGCGCCGGGCTCGCCGACGAGCTCGCGGCCGAGCTTGACGCGCTCGAGCGGAGCTGGCCCAAGGCTTTGCCGACCGGCATCATCCACGCCGACCTCTTTCCCGACAACGTGTTCTTCCGCAACCATGAAGTCTCGGGCCTGATCGATTTCTATTTCGCCTGCACCGATTTCCTCGCCTACGACATCGCCATCTGCCTCAACGCCTGGTGCTTCGAGAGCGACGGCAGTTTCAACGTCACCAAGGCGCGGCTGCTGCTGGCAAGCTACCGCGCGGTGCGGCCGTTGAGCCCGGAGGAATTCGCCGCGCTGCCGCTGCTGGCGCGCGGCAGCGCGATGCGCTTTCTCCTGACGCGGCTTTATGACTGGCTGAATCATCCGCCGGGCGCCTTCGTGCGGCCGAAGGACCCGCTCGAATATTTGCAGAAGCTGCGCTTCCATCGCAGCGTCGAGCAGTCTTCCGCCTACGGCCTCGACCGATGAGCGGGACGACGAAGGCCGGCGCGGGCGCGGACAGGGCTGCCGTCGAGATCTTCACCGACGGCGCTTGCAGCGGCAATCCCGGCCCCGGCGGCTGGGGCGCGGTGCTGCGCTACGGCGCGCATGAGCGCGAGCTGATGGGCGCCGAGAGCCCCACCACCAACAACCGCATGGAGATGATGGCGGCGATCGCCGCGCTCGAGGCGCTGAAGCGGCCGAGCCGCGTCCATCTCCACACCGACAGCCAGTACCTGCGCGACGGCATCACCCGCTTCATCCACGCCTGGAAGGCGCGCGACTGGAAGACCGCCGACAAGAAGCCGGTGAAGAACATCGATCTCTGGCGGCGCCTCGAGACGGCGATGAAGCCGCACAAGGTCGAATGGTTCTGGGTCAAGGGCCATGCCGGCCATGCCGAGAACGAGCGCGCGGACACGCTGGCGCGCCTCGCCCTCGCCCAGGCGCGCGACGCCGCGGCGCTCGATGCCGAGCCGCCGACAATGACGAAGAAAAAGACAAGGCGCTGAGAAAAGCGCAACGGCCGCTCCCGGGGGAGCGGCCGCCTGGCTGGTCCGGCCGGTGCGGCGCTCGCGGTTGCCATGCGCCCGCCGTCGCCGCCGCGGACGAACGCGCAACCGCGTTCGCCTGGATTAAAGCGCCTTCAGGATCGCATCGGCGCTCGACACCTCGAAGCTGCCGGGTTTTTCGACGTTGAGCGTCTGGACGACGCCATCCTGCACGATCATGGCGTAACGCTGCGAACGCTTGCCAAGGCCATAGCCGCTGCCGTCCATCTCGAGCCCGACGGCGCGGGTGAAATCGCCGTTGCCGTCGGCCAGCATCTGCACCTTGCCGTCGGCGTTCTGCTGCTTGCCCCAGGCGCCCATGACGAAGGCGTCGTTGACCGAGAGGCAGGCGACGGCATCGACGCCCTTCGACCGCAACTCGGCCGCCTTCTCGACGAAACCCGGCAAGTGCTTGGCCGAGCAGGTCGGCGTGAACGCGCCGGGCAGCGCGAAAAGCACCACCTTCTTGCCCTTGAAAAACTCGCCGGTATCGACGTCCTTCATACCCTCCGGCGTCATCTGCTTGAGCTTCACCGCCGGAACCTTATCGCCAATCTTGATGGTCATCGCCTTTCCCCTTCTATCGTTTTTCGCCATAGGGCGTCACCATAGACCGTCGGCATGCGAAAATCACTGCCGACATATCGGGCCTGCGGGCACGTCTAGCGGGCGGTGACTGCGAGCTTGCGGGGGCCGGCGGCTTCTGCCAGCGCTCGCAAAATCTGATCGCCCGTGAGGATCTCCGACAGCGCCCGGCCGTGCGGCAGGCCCGGGCCGTAGACCGCGTTGAAGGGAATGCCGTAGCGGCCGAAGCTGCGCAGATAAGCCGCGATCGCGTCGCTCGGCCGCGTCCAGTCGGCGCGCATGGCGGTGACGCCCGGCTGCTCCAGCCGGTGCCGCACTTCCGGCTGGTCGATGACCAGCTTCTCGTTGACCTTGCAGGTGAGGCACCAATCGGCGGTGACGTCGACGAACACCACCTGCCCTTCGCCCACCAGCCGGTCGATGGCCGCACGGTCGAAGCCGTGCCAGAACGCATCGCCTGCCGGCGCCGCCGGCGGCGCCGCCCAGAGGACAGGCACGACAAAGGCGAGCACCAGCGACGCCGCGGCCGCGAGACCGCGCCGGTGCGGCGCAGGCCGCAGGCCGAGCATCGCCGCGGCGACCGCCAGCAGGCCCGCCACGGCGAGCGCCGGCGCCAGCCCGATCTGGTCCGCCAGCACCGAGACGAGCCACAGCGCGGTGGCGGCGAGCGCCAGACCGAGCACGCGGCGCAGCACCAGCATCCAGCGCCCTGGCCGCGGCAGGCCCCGCGCCAGGCTCGGCAGCAGCGCCACCAGCAGGTAAGGCGCGGCGAGGCCGATGCCGAGCGCAAGGAAGATGACGAAGATCTCCAGCGGCCCGGCCGCCAGCGCAAAGCCGATGGCCGTGCCGAGGAAAGGCGCCGAGCACGGCGTCGCCAGCAAAGTGGCGAAGGCGCCGGCGGCAACATTGCCCAAGAGCGCGCCGCCCTCGCCCTGCCGCAGCGCCAGCCCGCCGACCCAGGAGGGCAGCGGCACTTCGAAAAAACCCCAGAGATTGCAGGCGAACAGCGTCACCAGCACCGCCATGAAGACGAGGAAAAGCGGCTGCTGGAACTGCACGCCCCAGCCGATGGCGATGCCGGCCGCCTTGAGCGTGGTCATCGCCGCGGCAAGCACCAGGAAGGACAGGATCACCCCCGCCGCCGAGGCGAGGAAACCGCGGCGAAGCGCGGCGCGCGAGCCGCCACCGTGTTTGATGACGCCCAACAGCTTGATCGACAACACCGGCAGGACGCAAGGCATGAAGTTGAGGATGAAGCCGCCCAGCAACGCCAGCGGCAGGATCGCCAGGAGCAGACCGAGATCCGCCGGCGGCGGCGCCGCTTCGGGAACGATGCCGCTCTCGAGCGCGCGGTCGCCATCGACCAGCGTGACGGCGAGCTTCTGCCCGACCAGCCGGTCGAGCGCGGCCGGCGCGCCAGCCACCGGCAGGCGCAGCAGCGCCTGCCCGGGCGCGTCGCTGGCGGCGAGATGCGGCACGCCGAAGCTGATGTCCGGCGGCCCTTCGATGAACGCATCGGGCGCCAGCAGTGCGCGTTGGGTGGCGACCCGCAGCTCCAGCATTGGCGTCCGGCCCGTGACCAGGCTCGCGGCGACGAGCGCCAGACCGGCATCACGGCCGTCGCCCGGCACGCGCTGGGCGTAGCGGGCGATGAGCGCGGCGTAGTCGGAGCCGCCCGGCGCCGGGCTCGCCGCCGGCAGATCGAGGCTCAGCACCGCGTCATAGGGGATGCAGGTCTCGCTGCAGGTGAGATAGCTGAGCGCCAGCCGCAGGCGGGTCTCCTGCCCCGGCTGCTCGAGCCGGGCGGCGATCGGCAGCACGACATGGCCGACATAGCCGACGGTCTCGAACCCCGACACCGAGAAGCGCTGCGGCGCCGGCCAGGAAAGCGCGGCGTCGGCGAGGTTCGTCGAGCCTGCCCAGTCGAGCCGGGGCGGATAGCCGGCATCGCCCGGCGAACGCCAGTAAATCTTCCAATGCGGCGCCAGGCGGAACTCGAGGCCGAGGCCGAGGGTGGCCGCATCGCCGACCACCGGCGAGGCGGCAATGAGCCGTGCCTTTCCTTGATCGGTAACAAACCAGTCCGAAGCACCGTCCCCAGCCGCGGCCTGTCCCGGCAGGAGGCATACCAGGGTCAGCAGCGCAAGGGCACCGAGCCGGCGCCGGGCTTGTCCTTTGTCATCCATGCCAGAGTTCCGACACGCCATTCTATATAAGATTTTGCCGGCGGTGCTCGAAGAGATCGACCGGCCTTTGGACCAGCGGGCGCCGCTTGCAAGCCTCGCCATCGGCGCTTATGTCAATGTAGAGACACATGAAGAACCCCGTCACCTCCCTCGCCGGTCAACTCCTCATCGCCATGCCGCAGATGCAGGACCACCGCTTCGAGCGGTCCGTGATCTTTCTGTGCGCGCATAACGAGGAAGGCGCCATGGGGCTGGTGGTGAACAAGATCATCGACAACGTCACCCTGCCGGAGCTGCTGGGCAAGCTCGGCATTCCCGCCGCGGGCCTCACCGGCCTCTCGCGCGTCCATGCCGGCGGCCCGGTCGAGGAAGGTCGGGGCTTCGTGCTGCATTCCGACGATTACGTCGAGGAGAACACGCTGGTCGTCGGCAAGATGGCGCTGACCGCCACGCTGGACATCCTGCGCGCCATCGGCCGCGGCAAGGGTCCGCGGCGCAGCCTGCTGGCGCTGGGCTATGCCGGCTGGGGACCGGGACAGCTCGACGCCGAGATGCAGGAAAACGGCTGGCTGCACGGGCCGGCCGATGAGGGCATCATCTTCGACAACGAAGTCGCCGACAAATGGCAGCGCGCGCTGGGCAAGCTCGGCATCGACCCCTTGTCGCTTTCCGGCGACGCCGGCCACGCCTAGCACCGACCGCCGCAAGTCCATGAGGCGGCGGTCGACGATCTCGCGCGCCGTTCCTCGCATTTCCCAATCCGGATGCTAGTGTTGTGACTCTGACGGTTCGTCCCCTTAAACGTCATGGCCGGGCCGCCCGTAGGGCGAGTCCCGGCCATCCACGTCTCGCAGCGAGTGACTGAACCACGTGGATGGCCGTGACAAGCACGGCCATGACGAATGGAAAGGTACGGAATCATTTCTCGGACACAATACACTAGCGCCCACCCGCTTGCGCCTTGGCCCAGCTATCGCGCAAACCCACGGTACGGTTGAAGATCAATCTGTCAGGCCGCGAATCGGTGTCGAGGCAGAAATAGCCCTGCCGCTCGAACTGAACCACCTCGCCTGAAGCGATGCCGGCAAGCGACGGCTCGAGCCGGGCTTCGGCCAGCACCTCCAGCGAGTCCGGGTTGAGATCGGCCATGATGTCGCCGCCGGCGCCGGGGTCGGGCCGCAGGAAGAGCTGGCTGTAAAGCCGGATCTCGGCCGGCACCGATTGCGCGGCCGGCACCCAATGGAGGGTCGCCTGCACCTTGCGCCCGTCGGGCGCATTGCCGCCGCGCGTGGCGGGATCATAGGTGCAGCGCAGCTCCATCACCTCGCCGGCCGCGTTCTTCACGACCTCGCGGCAGGTGACGAAATAGGCGTAGCGCAGCCGCACCTCGCGGCCGGGCGACAGCCGATAGAATTTCTTCGGCGGGTTCTCCATGAAGTCGTCGCGCTCGACGTAGAGCTCGCGTCCGAAGGGGATGGAGCGCACGCCCGCGGCGGGATCGTAGGGATGATTGGCGGCCTCCAGGCTTTCGCCGGCACCCGCGGGATAATTCTCGATCACCAGCTTGAGCGGACGCAGCACGCCCATGCGGCGCGGCGCGGCGCGATTCAATTCGTCGCGGATGGCGCTCTCGAACATGGCGATGTCGACGGTGCTGTTGGCGCGCGCGACGCCGACGCGGCGGACGAAGTCGCGGATCGCCGCCGCCGGCACGCCGCGCCGGCGCAGGCCGGCGATGGTCGGCATGCGCGGGTCGTCCCAGCCGCCGACATGGCGCTCGCGCACCAGCTCGGTCAGCACGCGCTTGGAGAGCACGGTATAGGTGATGTTGAGGCGCGCGAACTCGTATTGACGCGGATGCGACGGCACCGGCAGATTGTCGAGCAGCCAGTCGTAGAGCGGCCGGTGATCCTCGAATTCCAGCGTGCAGACCGAATGGGTGACGCCCTCGATCGCGTCCGACTGGCCGTGCGCGAAATCGTAGGTGGGATAGATCGACCAGGCGTCGCCGGTGCGCGGATGCGTCGCATGCAGGATGCGGTAGAGCACGGGGTCGCGCAGGTTGATGTTGCCGGAAGCCATGTCGATCCTGGCGCGCAGCACGCGCGCGCCGTTGGGAAACTCGCCGGCGCGCATGCGGCGGAAGAGATCGAGATTCTCCTCGACGCCGCGGCCGCGCCAGGGGCTGTCGCGGCCGGGCCCGGTGAGCGTACCGCGCATCGCCCGTATCTCCTCGGCCGAGCAGTCGTCGACATAGGCCTTGCCGGCGCGGATCAGATGCTCCGCCCATTCATAGAGCCGCTCGAAATAATCCGAGGCGTGATAGAGGTGCGCGCCCCAATCGAAGCCCAGCCAGCGCACGTCGCGCTCGATGGCGTCGATGTATTCCTGCTCCTCCTTGGTCGGGTTGGTGTCGTCGAAGCGCAGGTGGCAGCGGCCGGCGAATTCCTGCGCCAGGCCGAAATTGAGGCAGATCGACTTGGCGTGGCCGATATGGAGATAGCCGTTGGGCTCGGGCGGAAAGCGGGTGACGACGCCGGCGATGCGCCGGGAGGCGAGATCGCTCTCGACGATGTCGCGGACGAAGTTGCTCCCCGCCGCCGCCTCGCTTGCCGTCATGTCGGTTCGCTCCTCAAGCCCGTCAGCCCGCGCCCGCCCACTCCGAGCGCAGCAAGGCGAACAGCACGTGATCCTGCCAACGGCCGTTGATGCAGAGATACTCGCGGGCATAGCCTTCCTCGCGGAAGCCGCTCTTGGCCAGCAGGGCGCGGCTCGGCGCGTTGTGCGGCAGGCACGCCGCCTCGACGCGGTGCAGCTTCAGCCGCTGGAAGGCGAAGGCGAGCACGAGCTGCAGCCCCTGGGTCATGTAGCCCTTGCGCGCGAAGCGCTCCCCCACCCAATAGCCGAGGCTGCCGGTCTCGGCGACGCCGCGGCGCACATTGGTCAAGCCGATGCCGCCCACCAGCGCGCCGTCCTCGAGGCGGAAGAGAAAGAAGCTGTAGCCCTGATCGGTGCGCCAGTCGACGGCATAACGCTGCAGGCGCCGGCGAAAGGCGCCGCGCGTCAGCGAGTCGGGCGCCCAGTTCGGCTCCCAGGGCGCGAGGAAGCGGCGCGACTCGCCGCGAAGATTCGCCCATTCCTCCCAATCGCCGCGCTCGGGCGGGCGCAGCAGCATGCGCTCGCCGACCATGCGGAAGCTCGGCGGCGCGGTGCCGAAAAAGCGCGGCAGGCGGAGGATGTCGGAAGCCATGGGACGCGCCTTGCCGATCAGCAACCCAGGCGCTCGACGAGCCGCGGATAGGGAGCGACGCGGCCGACCGGCCCGAGCGCGGTCAAGGTCGGCGGCGCCGTCCGGATCCGGTGCGCCACCCGCGTCACCGAGGCGGCGTCGACGGCATCGATGCGGCTCACCATCTCGGCCATGTCGAGCGGCCGGCCGAAGACGAGCATGTGCGCCGCCTGCTGCTCGCAGCGCGCCGTCGTGCTCTCGAGCGACATCAGCAGCCCGGCCTTGAGCTGGGCGCGGGCGCGCTCGAGCTCGGCCGGCTCGAGGCCGAAGACGAGCTTGCGGATCTCGTCGCACAGCACCGGCATCAGCTCCTCGACCTCCTCCTCGCCGGTGCCGGCATAGACGCCGAAAAGGCCGCCGTCGCTGTAAGCGTGCGTGAAGGAGTAGATGGCGTAGACGAGGCCGCGCTTCTCGCGAATCTCCTGGAAAAGACGCGAGGACATGCCGCCGCCCAGCGCCGAGGAGACGACCGAGGCGGCGTAGTAGTCGGGATCGGCGAAGGCGAAGCCGGGGAAGCCCAGCACCACATGCACCTGCTCGAGATCGCGCTCGTCGCGCAGCTCGCCGCCGACATAGCGCGCGGGCTCGCTGCGCGCGAGGCCGCCGGCCGGCAGGCCGGAGAACGCCGTCTCGGCGAGCCGCACCAGCTCGCCGTGATCGAGGTTGCCGGCGGCGGTGAGCAGCATGCCCGGAGCGGCGTAATGGCGGCGCATGTAGCTCGCCACCGCCTCGCGATCGATGCGGCGGATGATCTCGGCGCGGCCGAGGACCGGGCGGCCCATCGCCTGATCGGGAAAAGCCCGCTCCTGGAAGAGGTCGAAGATGATGTCGTCGGGCGTGTCGTTGGCCTGGCCGATCTCTTGCAGGATCACCGCGCGCTCGCGCTCGAGCTCGGCGGGATCGAATATGGACCGCTGCAGGATGTCGGCGAGGATGTCGACGGCGAGCGCGACGTTCTCCTTCAGCACCTTGGCGTAATAGGCGGTGTGCTCGCGCGAGGTGTAGGCGTTGAGATGCCCGCCCACCGCCTCGATCTCGGCGGCGATGTCGAGCGCCGAGCGCCGCTCGGTGCCCTTGAACGCCATGTGCTCCAAGAGATGCGCGACGCCGTTGAACTGCGGCGGCTCGTGGCGCGTGCCGACATCGACCCAGACGCCGATCGACACCGTCTCGACGCTGTCCATGCGATCGGTCAGCACGCGCATGCCGTTCTCGAGCGTGGTCACGCGCACACTCATGGCGCCCCTCCCTTGCCGGTGGCCCGCGCATGCGCGCGCACATAATCCTTGACCGCGCCGAGATCGTTGGGAAGGCGCGGCCGCCGCTCCGGGCGCCGCAGCAGATCGGCAAGGCGCGCCGGAAGCTCCGGACGCCGTCCCGTCGCCGCCGCCACCGCCTCGGGGAATTTCGCCGGATGCGCGCAGGCGAGCGCCACCATCGGCACGTCGCCGCGCCGCCGCGCCGCCTTGGCCGCGGCCACGGCGACGGCGCCGTGAGGGTCGAGCAGCTCGCCGGTTTCGCGGAAGGTGTCGGCGATCGATTGCCGCGTGCCGTCATCGTCGACGCGGCAGGCGGCGAACAGCGCCTGCGCCGCGCGCCATTCCGCGACGCTCGCCGGCAGGCGGCCGGTGCGGCGGAATTCGCCAAGCGCCTCCGCCACCGCCGCGCCGTCGCGGCCCTTGAGCTCGAACAGTAGCCGCTCGAAATTGCTCGGCACCTGGATGTCCATGCTCGGGCTGAGGCTCGGCTCGACGGCCGCCATGGTCATCGCGCCGGTGTTGATGAAGCGCGCCAGGACGTCGTTGCGGTTGGTGCCGATCACCAGCTCGGCGATGGGAAGGCCCATGCGGCGCGCGACATGGGCGGCGTAGACATTGCCGAAATTGCCGGTGGGCACGGCGAAGGACACGGGCCGCTCGGGCGCGCCCAGCGCCACCGCCGCGGCGACGTAATAGACCACCTGCGCCATGATGCGCGCCCAATTGATCGAGTTCACCGCCGAGAGGTTGAGCGCCTCGCGCAGCGGCGCGTCGGCGAACATCGCCTTCACCAAGTCCTGGCAATCGTCGAAGGTGCCGGCGATCGCGATGGCGTGCGCGTTGGCGGCAGTCACCGTGGTCATCTGGCGGCGCTGCACCTCGGAGATGCGATCCTCGGGATAGAGGATGAAGATGTCGATCGACGGGCGGTCGCGGCAGGCCTCGATCGCGGCCGAGCCGGTATCGCCGGAGGTGGCGCCGATGATGGTGACGCGCCGGCGGCGCTTTTCCAGCACATGCTCGAAGAGCGGCCCGACGAGCTGCAAGGCGTAGTCCTTGAAGGCGAGCGTCGGCCCGTGGAACAGCTCCATCAGCCAGAGCTCGGGACCGAGCTCCTTGAGCGGCGCCACCGCGGCATGATCGAAAGCGCGATAGGCCGCCGCCACCAGCGGCTCCAGCCGCGCCGAAGGCAGCGCGTCGCCGATGAAGGGCGCCGCCACCGCGCAGGCGATCTCGGCATAGCTGCGCCCGCGCAGAGCGCGCAGCGCCGGCGCATCGAGCGTGGGCCAAGCCTCCGGCACGTAAAGCCCGCCATCGGGCGCGAGCCCGGCGAGCAGCACGTCCTCGAAGGCTAGGCGCGACGGGGGAGTCCGGGCGTCGCGGGTACTGAGATAAGCCACGCAACTACCAATGGCCTGGGGAAAGCGGTGCAGCCTATCGCCCCGGGCGGCGGGTCGCAACTCCGCCTCCCTACTGCGCCGGCTGCGGCCCCGGCACGGCCTCGGCCGGCTTCTCGGCAGGCTTTTCGGCCGGCTTTTCCGCCGGTTTCTCGGGCGGCTTGGGCGGCACGCTGGCGCCCTTGGCGGGGTCGTAGGTGCAGGTGACCTGGCCGAAGCCCTCGTTCTGGCGAACATCGAGCTGGACGGTATAGCCGCCGCCGGCGGTGGGGGCCGATTGGCGCTCGCCCACATCCTCATAGCCGAGATCCTCCGCCTTGTGCCGGCAGGCCTCGATCGCGGGATTGGTGAGGTGCGGCCCGTCGGAAGAGCCGATGAACGGGATCCAGGAGCAGCCGCCGATCCACATCGCCCCGCCCAGCGCCAGCCAACCGCTCCACCGCATTCATCCGCTCCCCAAAGGCGCGGGGCCGCCGGCCCCGCCCGCAAAGCCGCCTAACATCGGCGCGCCGGCGCCGTCGAGCAAGCGGGGAAAGCGCGGCGGGCGGCGCTCCCCCGGGGAGGGATATGACATTGTCATAGGACTTTGTCGGGAAATTCCCGGGGAGCAGCGGATCGCATGCGCTGCGCCTTGGCGCGCGCGGGAGCGAACGGCGCATGGCGCGAACGCCGCCGCGGACCTCGTCGAGCGACGGCGGCAACGACCGCGCGCCCGGCGATTGAAACCGCGTTCCCGGCACGGCTCCGGGAGCGGCGGCACGCCGGGGTTCGCGGCCGCGACGGCGTGCGGCGCGGCGTTCACTGCAAGCGCGAGGCGGAGCACCATGGGCACGATCCTTCTCGATGCGCGGATGCTCCGCGCCGCGTGGCAAGGCAAATTTTATTGCTCGAAGGCCAGCCTACCGGCGGCCGGCGCGGGCCGCAATGGACCCCTTAAAAGCCCTGTTTTCGCAAGGCGATGGCCCTTGCCAACGGGCGGCGATCCCGGCGCCGCGATTGCCTGGCGCACGCTCTTGGGTCATCCTCAAGCTGCGGGTTTTTCGCCTTGGGATTGCAGATGCCGCAGCGTCGAGA
>Ga0187784_10000984_pt1 | contig 22052 bp, 17 predicted proteins | sample 1015_SJ02_MP15_2_FD_132964 | JGI IMG/M metagenome (GOLD analysis project Ga0187784, IMG submission 132964) | Tropical peat soil microbial communities from peatlands in Department of Meta, Colombia - 1015_SJ02_MP15_20_MG | ecosystem: Environmental > Terrestrial > Soil > Wetlands > Peat | place...
AACGACCTTACCCTCCATCAACGAACGCCCAACAATGCTGCCGCGCCCAGGTTGCATGTGAACAGTCTTGTTGAACTCAATCCAATCGGGCGGGAATTTGTAATTGGTGACGTGACGGAAGCCGGAGCCATCCTCCCTGGTGATGGCGCCCATATCAGCCGCGCAAAGAATTGATGCTGACTCGGTCAACGTATCCAGCACCACTTGTAGATCGAAGGTCGAGCGGCTGATCACCTTGAGCACATCCGCCGTGGCGGTCTGCTGCTCCAGCGATTGCCGCAGCTCATTCAACAGCCGCGTGTTCTCAATGGCGATCACGGCTTGGGCGGCGAAGTTCGTCAGCAGCGCGATCTGCTTGTCTGTGAAGGGTCGCACTTCCTGACGAAAGATGGCGAACCCGCCAGCCACCTCCTGGTCTTTCAACATCGGCACGACCGCCAGAGTCCGAACGCGGCCAACTTCAACTCCAGTGACGGCAACCGGCTCGCCGGCGAGATAGGACTGATCCTCGCGCAGATCGGTAATGTGGACCGGTTGTTTCGTGCGCGCGGCACGAGCGAGGGGCAGGGTCGGCCCGGGCTGAGCAACGGCGCTGGCAAGCATCTTCTCGCGATACTCCGCCGGCAAGTCATGGGTCGCGACGATCCTGAAGCCCTGATTTTCACGGAGCCACAGACCGCCGAATTTCGCCTGGCAAATTTGCGTGGCGTTCTTCAGCATGGCCTGAAACACCGGCTGCAACTCGCCGGCCGAGGAGCTTATGACGCGCAGCACGTCGGCTGTGGCGGTCTGTTGCTCCAGCGCCTCGTGCAGTTCGCGGGTGAGCCGCGCCAGCTTTGTTTCCCGGCCGGCCGCGGAGGAACGGCGCGCGGCCTTCGGCGCATGGCGGCGCTTGAGCGCTGCCGTGTTGCGGCGTCGCGCTTTAACCGGTTTGCCGCCCGCTTTTGAGCGCCGTCGCATTGCCTTCCCCTGGGCGGAGGACATGGTTGCTCAAGAAATGGCTTTCACTTTTATGGCTTTCACTTTTCCGGATCATGTCCTAGTCCATGACGATCCGCGTGCCAGTTGCCCCATTCAACAGCCGCTTGAGGTGAAAGCTGGCGAGTTGATCGTCAGCCACTTTGCCGATATGCGCCGCGAACGCCGCGATGGCACCCGGATCGCCGGCTTCCAGCTTGGCAAACGCATCGAGATAGCTCTTGGTCGCGGCATTTTGGTATTGCTCGCCCGTCAGCGGCTCGAAGGCACGCATCGCTTCCGTCCTGCCCCGCAGCATGAGATCGCCCACCGGTCGGCCGCGGAATTGCTTCACCCGCGCGGCAAGCGTCGCGCTCACGCAGATGCGGGTGCCGAGTTGCTTGTTGGCGGTCTCCAGCCGCGCTGCCACGTTGATGGTATCGCCATAGGCCGTGTAGTCGAAAAAACGGCCGCCGCCGAAATTGCCGACAATCGCCGGCCCGGCATGAACCCCAATACGGGTCACTCCCAGCGCGACGCCTTTTTTGTGCCAACGCCCGCGAAATGTTTGGGCGTATTCATCCAAAGCCAAGGCGCAAGCGACGGCGCGAGCGGCATGGTCTGGTTGCTCACTCGGCGCCCCGAATAGCACGTGCAAGGCATCGCCGACAATTTTTGCCACCGTGCCATCGTGCGCGAACACGATATCGGTCATGCCCCCGACATATTCGCTGAGCAGCGGTCCAAGCATGTTGGGCTCCAGCGTCTCCACCAGCGCGGTGAAGCTGGCAATGTCTGTGAACAGCGTCGCAATCTCGCGACGTTGCCCGCCAAGATCAATCGCGTCGGCGTCGCTGGCAAGCCGTTCAGCCAGATTGGGCGAGAAGTAACGCGACAGCGAAGCATGAGCCCGTTCGGCTTCTGCTTGGCGCCGCCGTGCCTCGCGCAGAACGTCGACATGCCGAATGGTCTTGGCGATGGTCGCCTCCAGATCGGGAAAATCGATGGGTTTGGTGACGAAATCGAATGCGCCGCCGTTCATCGCGGAGCGAATATTGGCCATGTCGCCGTAGGCCGAGACGATGACGGTCGAGAGCTTTTCTTCGTTCTCCTGCAGCTTCTTGAGGAGCGTTAGCCCGTCCATCCTCGGCATATTGATGTCGGTGACCACCATGTCGACGTCGGAGTTCGCCTCCAGCACGGTCAGCGCCTCGACACCGTCGCGGGCGAACAGAAAGCTGACTGCGCCGTCGCGAACCTGGTGCCGAAACTTTTGCTGGATGAGGGTCTCCAGGTCCGGCTCGTCATCGACAACCAGGATCCGTGCGGTCATGCGGCGCGTCCGACCCGCATTTCGATTTCACTGCGGAGCGTGCCAAAATCAATCGGCTTGGTCAAAAGCGCCTCGGCGCCGTTCTCCAGCGCCTTGCGCTTGGTTTCCGCATCGCCATAGGCGGTTATCATGATGATCGGAACGTCCGGCCGCATGGCTTTCGCTTTGGGCAGCAGCTCAAGCCCGCTCATACCCGGCATATTGATGTCGGACAGAATCAGAATGAGCGACCGATCACCGGCATCGGCAATGCGCTGCAGCGCCATGGCGGCGGATTGCGCAAACTCCATGGTATAGCGGGCTTCGCGCAGGTCGCGCCGGAAGTGCTGGCGAAACAACAGCTCGACATCAGGCTCATCGTCGACCACAAGAATGAGCAGGTTCACGTGTTTTCTCCCGATCTGGCTATGGTTGCTGCCGCGCGCGGCAGCACGATTCGAAATTCGGTGAATGCGCCCGGCTCGGTATCGACCTCTATAGTCCCGCCATGTTGTTTGACGATGATGTCATGGCTCAGCGAGAGGCCGAGGCCGGTGCCCTCGCCGGCGGGCTTGGTCGTGAAAAACGGATTGAACATCTTTTCCTTGACCTCGGGTGGAATGCCGGTGCCGTTGTCGCGGATCCTGATTTCGACGCGGTCGCCGAGACTTTTGGTCGCGGCGGTAAGCGTGGGCTCGTAGTCGCCGCCATTGGCCTCGGCTTTGCGCTTGCTGGCGGCGTAGAACCCGTTTGAGATCAAATTGAGCAGCACCCGGGTAATCTCCTGGGGAAACAGGTCGATCTCGCCGGCTGCCGGATCTAAGGACTTCTCCAGAGTGATGTTGAAGCCCTGCTTCTCGGCGCGGGCGCCGTGATAGGCGAGATTGAGGCTCTCCTCGACGATGGCGTTGATATCGACGGGCCGATGCTCGCCAGAACCCTGCCGCGAATGCAGCAGCATGTTCTTGACAATCGAGTCGGCGCGTTTGCCGTGCTGGACGACCTTGTCGAGATTGCCTTGCAGCATATCGGCAATCTCGCCGATCTCGGCGCGCCGCTTGCCGTCGAGCTGCGCGCCGTCCAGCACCTCGCGCAATTCATCGATCAGCTCGACCGAGACGGCTGAAAAATTGTTGACGAAATTGAGCGGGTTCTTGATCTCGTGGGCGATGCCGGCGGTCAGTTGGCCGAGCGAAGCCAGCTTTTCTGTCTGCACCAGGCGATCCTGAGCAGTGCGCAACTCCTCCAGCGACTTCGCCAATTCACGGGTGCGCTCCTCCAAGCTCTCGAACAACCGCACGTTCTCGATAGCGATGACCGCCTGGGCGGCGAAGTTCGTCAAGAGCTCGACTTGCTTCTCGTTGAACGGCCGAACGTCCTGCCGATAGATCGTCGATGCTCCTATGACCTCGTTCTCTTTCAACATCGGCACGACGATAATGCTGCGCGCCTGTGTCGCCTCGCCGAATGCGCAATCGAGTGGATCGTCCTTATACGCGGCGATATCCGCGACCTGGACCGCCCGCTTGTTGGCAATCGCTTCCGCCATGATGCGACCCATTTGGCCGGCAGGTCTGAAGTTCGGCTCGCGCCGTCGAAGCTCGGCGAATGCGGGCGGCGCATTATGCATCGCCACGACGCGGTAGACATCGCCCTCCTTGAGCGAAAGGATGCCGAATTTGGCCTCGCAGATGCGCGTGGCATTTTCCAGCATGGTATGGAAAACCGGCTGCAATGAGCCGGGCGACGAACTGATGACACGCAACAGCTCCGACGTTGCCGTCTGCTGCTCCAGCGACTCGCTCAGCTCGCGGGTGCGGTCATCGACCTTTTTCTCCAGGCCGGCATAGGATTCTTCCAGCCGGCCCGCCATGTCGTTGAACTGATCGGCGAGCGCCTCGACCTCGTCGCCGGTCTTGATGGTGATGCGCTGGCTGAGGTCGCCGCGGCCGATGCGGGCGGCGCCGGCGCGCAGCGCCTGGATCGGCACCACCATCCGGCCGGCGAGGAACATGCCGGCGATGAAGGCAAGCGCGAGCGCGCCGAGCAGGACAAAGCCGGTGCGCTGGATCGACGTATAAAGCGGCGCGTAGGCCTCCTCGATCGGCGTCTCGACAAAAACGAGCCAGCCGAGCGGCTTAACCGGCGCGTAAGCGGTGAGCACCTTGTGGCTCGAAATGTCGTTTGCTTCCTGCACTTCCTCGGTGGCTGTGCCGGCGCGGGCGCTCTTCACCTGCGCCAGGCGCGACATGTCGGTATTGCGCAGCACCAGGCTGATGTCGGGATGAGCGATGAGGCGGCCGTCGGCATCGACCACGTAGGCGCGGCCGTGCTCGCCGACCTTGATCTTCGAAACCACGTCCCAGATCAGCTTCAGGTTGACTTGCGCGATACTCACGCCGGTGTCGCGCCGCGTCCCCGCTAGCGACAGCGTCATGTAGGGCTCGGACTCGCGGCGGAAGTAGACCGGCCCGTAATAGACCTTGTGCGCCACGGCTTCGGTGAATTCCGGCTTGTTCGAGTAATCGACGCCGCTGCCGACCACGTCCATGGTGAGCCGCGACACTTTGAGCTGCTCGTGGCCCGCGGCGTCGATCTGCGCCAGCTCGGTGATGGCGGGCACCTGGCGCAGCAGCCGCAGCGCGTCGAAGCGCCGCTGATCCAGCGTGCCCGCGGTCCAGGGCAGCTGCGTGGTCCAGCCGACCTGGCTTTCGATTTCGGCGATGAATTGCTCGATCTTGGCGGCGGCCGCATCGGCCTCCTCGTGCTGGATGCCGATCAGCGAAGCCTTGTGTTCCTGATAGGAAAACCAGACCTCGAACACGCCGTTGGCCAGCAGCGCAACAACCACGACGGTAACGAACAGCGCGACGTATTTAATGAAAAGCCGGCTGCGCACGATCGATGCGCCGGACGCCGAACCGCCGCCGCCGGGGCGATCCGTCTGCCCGATTATGGCCGCGCTGCGAGGGTCCGTATCCGCTTTCATTCGATCATCTTGGGCTCGTAATGCCCGGTATACGAGGACTGGTATGTGGATAAGGTCGTATCTTTCGCCAATTCGCGGGCAACTAGCAATCTCGATTTGAGGATTTTCGGCGCTTGAGGCCTCATTCGCGCCGCCTCATTCGATCACCTCGTCGGCCGTCGCTAACAGCATGTTCGGCACCGTGAGATTCATCGCCTTGGCGGTCTTCAGGTTGATCACCAGCAGATAACGCGTCGGCAGCTCGAACGGCAGGTCGGCGGGCTTGGCGCCCTGGAAAATACGGGCGGCGAGCGCGGCGGCGCGATCGAAGGACTCGTGCAGGTCGGCGCCGTAGGACATCAAGCCGCCGTCGCGAGCCATGAAGTCCTGCTCATAGATCGCCGGCAGCCGGTGCTCGGCCGCGTAATCGAACACGCGCTCGCGATTGAGAATGGTCAGCGAGTCGGTGACCATCAGAATGGCGTCCGGCGGGTCGCGGTCCATGGCCGCGAAGGCCTCGTTGAAATCGTCGGGCTCGCGCACGCCGAGCGGTTGCACCGTGACGCCGATTTGCTGCGCGGCATTTGCCGATGCGTCATAACGCTGCGACATGCCGAGGTCGTCCTTATTCCACAGCATGGCGACCTTGCGCAGCTGCGGCCACATTTCCTTCAGCAGCCCAAGGCGCTTGGTGGACAGCGTCGCGGCGTCGTCGGAAATTCCCGTGACGTTGCCGCCCGGCCGCGCCAGGCTCGCGACCAGCCCGGTCTTAACCGGATCGCCGGAGCCGGTGGCGATCACCGTCGGCACGCCCGAGGCCTTGGCCGCGGCCGCGGAGGGGTAGCCTATGGTCACCACCACGTCGACATCGGCGGCTTTCAATTCCTGCATCAGATTCGGCATCTGGCTCACTTTGCCCGCTGCGCCGCGAGCCTCGTAGGCGAGGTTCTGTCCGAGTGTGAAGCCGCGCTGCGCCAGCCCGGCGACGAGCATCGCTCCGGTGCCGGCCGTGGGCGGGATCGGCGGCCCGACGGTCAACGTACCGAGGCGATAGATCTTTGCGGGCGTCTGCGCGATGGCCGCGCGCGGAGCAGCGATTGCCGCGCTGCCGAGTAAAGCGATGAACTCGCGTCTTTTCATGGAAGCGCTCCCTACTGAGCACGCCAGCATCGGCCTTAAAAGTTACCACATCCCGACAGTCTGGGCCATTGCATCACAGTGCGCGGTGCGAACGCAGCCGACGGTTCGCTTTCGCCGCGACACTGATCACGCCGGCCGATCGCGGTGCGAGATTTCGACGACGCGGGCGCGCGTGGCCAATTCATCGACCAGCGCGTCGGCCTTGGCCCTGTTCGCGGCATCGAGGTTGGCGTCCCACTCGTCGAGCAGATAAATCTCGGCGTCGGTCGAATCGACGATTTCCTGCAGCGATTTGAGCTGCCGCTCGCCGGAAGAGAAACCGAGCTTCTGGTCCATCGATTCGGCGACGACGACGACCTCGTCCTCATCGTTGCCTTCGACCTCGACCGGCACCACGCCGCCGGCGAACCGGAATGCCAACCGGTCGGTCGTCGGCCAATAATAGGCCCGCTGCTTCATCTCGGTCTTCAAGCTCGCCAACAGCGAGGATTTGCCGGTACCGTTGGCGCCGCGCACGTTGATGCGCCCGGTCGGCCGCGCCAGCGCGATGCGCAACGCATCGCCCAGCGACGACACCACATTGGCGTTGTCGCCCTCGCGCAGCACCAACCGGTCGAACTTGATGCGTTTGTCGAAGTCCGGATCGGGCTGCGGCAGCATATTGGCGGCGACGCCGCCGAACCGCGTCCAGATGGCGATGAAATCGTTCCAGCCGGTGGCGAGCAGATGCAGCTCGTAGGTCATCTCGATCTGCCGCGGCAGCGTCGTCGCCAACCCGACCAACAGAACGGTATCGCCGACATTTTGCATGGCAACCACGCTGATCGTGGCGAACACGATAGCGAGGCTGACAATGCCGCTCATCGCGCTCATGCCTTCGCGCGCCACGATGGCGCGGATCTGAGCGGACAATCCGTCGCGCAGCCGCGCCTTGAAGCCGGACAGCCACAGCCGGAGATTGTAACTGTTGCCGGCAAAAATGTTGTCCCACGCGGTGTAGCCCTGCGCGGTAATGCGATTGTTCATGCGCTGGTTTTCGAGATAAGCGTGCGCGATCGGCTTCTGCAGCAGCCACTGCATCAACAACAGCGCGCCGAAGGCGCCGACATAGGCGAACGGCAGGCTGAGATCGATCTCCGCGCCGAGCACGAGCGCGTTGAAGACAAGACCGAGGAAAAGCTTCAACGCAAATTCGAGCTCGTACATGACGTTGAAGAAGCACTGGAACGTTTCGCCGGTCAGGAACGGCTCGACCTGCTCGCGCGCCGGCTTCTCGTTGAGCAGCTTGACCTTGCGGCGATTCTCCCGCGCGAAGCGCAGCATGAATTTGCCAAAGCCGCGGTAGCCGGCCCGTTCGGCGAAAATCCAGCTGATGACCCCGACCACGTAGGACGTCGATTGCGCCGCCAGAATCCAGAACAGATCGGTGAGCAGGAACTGTCCGATCGCGACTTTACGTCCGGCATTGATGACGAGCCACGTCGTCGCCGCGGCCAACATGGCCTCGACCACCATCAAGATCACCATCACGAACAGCGAGGGTGAGAGCAGATAACGAGCCAGATCGAAGCGTGAAATCTGCGGCCGCGTCATGAAGGTCCCGGAGCGATGGCTCGGCGCGAAAGCCCGAGTCGGCACGGCAGTCTACCGGCATCCGACGTTAAATTTAAGCGCGAGCGCGACCCGCGGCGGCGCGAATTTGCACGTCTTGTCAATGACTTTTGGCTGGAATCGGGGTTTGACCCTAGGCGCGGGCGTCATTTAATGTGGCGCGCGGGCCCGGAAACCCCGCCCACGCCATTTGCGAGGCTCGCGTGATATTCAAAGATGCGCTATTGAATATTGCGCACTATACCGCGCCGCTGCGCCGCTTCGGCGCGTCGTCCTTTGCCCGCATCGTCATCCTCGGTGTCGGCCTGTCGGCGATGGCGGCTTACACGATGCCGGCTTTGCAAAACGCGGCCGGGGTCTGGCTGGTGGCCTGCCTGTGGTGCTGTCTGGTCTATTTTGCGATCGAGAGCGCGATCCGCGTGCGGACCGCGATCAGCGCCGGCATTGCCCGAAGCCACATTCTCTCAGCGTCGGCATTTGTCGACCTGATCTGCATCATCGGCGTCCCGATCGCGCTCGTGTGCGGCGTAAACCCGCCGACGGCGTGGCTGTTGGCGTCATTTTGGGTGCTCAAGCTCGCGCAGAACTCGCCCGCCTTGGCCCAGATCGGACGGGTGTTCCAGGTCGAAGCAAAGCCCCTCGCGAGCGTGTTCGCGCTGTTCGTGATGATCCTGTTCTTGTCTGCGGCTGCGATGCACGTGATCGAGCGCGGCGCGCAGCCCGGGGCGTTCGGCTCGCTCCCGGCGGCGCTGTGGTGGGCGGTGGTCACGCTGACCACGACCGGCTACGGCGACGCGATACCGCAGACCCACTTGGGACATCTGCTCGGCGCTTTCGTCATGATCTGCGGCATTGCCACATTCGGCCTGTCGACCGGGATCCTGGCCGCCGGCTTTGCCGCCGAAAGCCGGCGGCGCAATTTCATTCAGACCTGGGACCTCGTCAGCAAGGTGCCGTTTTTTCAATCGCTCGACCCGTCGGCGATTACCGAAATCACCCATATATTGCGGCGTCTCGAAGTGCCCGAACGGACCGCCATCATTCGGCGCGGCAAGGTCGGCGATTGCATGTATTTCATCGCCGCGGGCGAAGTGCAGGTCGAGATCAAGCCGACGCCGGTTCGTCTTGGCACAGGCGCATTCTTCGGCGAGCTCGCTTTGCTGCTTAGTGATTCGATCCGCACCGTCAATGTGACCACAACGATGCCGTCGTCGCTGCTTATTCTCGATCTCGCCGATTTCCGCACGCTGACCGCCAATCATCCCGATCTCAAACGCGCCATCGACGCCGAGGCCGAGCGGCGCATGAACCAAAATCAGCAGCTGCACGAGCCGCAGCGGCTGGGGGCTGGCGCACCGTCCTGACTTGACTAGCTGGAACCTTTAGCCCTCAATCCGGCACTTTTTCGATCGACGCCGACACGGCCGGCGTTTTTTTTGCAATCGAGTTGGCGGTGACGCAAAGGGACGTGACGCAAGCAGACGTGATTCATTGGGATATGACGCATGGCAAATCGTATTGCACTGATCACCGGAGCGACCGGTCAGGACGGCGCCTATTTGGCCGAGTTATTGCTCGACAAAGGCTATATTGTGCACGGCATCAAGCGGCGCTCGTCGTCCTTCAACACCGCGCGTGTCGATCATCTGTACCAGGATCCGCACGGTTCGAGCGTACGGTTTTTTCTGCACTACGGCGATATGACAGATTCGACCAATCTCATCCGCATCATCCAGGAAGTGCAACCGACCGAAATCTACAATCTCGCCGCGCAGAGCCATGTGCGCGTCTCGTTCGAGACGCCCGAATACACGGCGAATGCCGATGCGCTCGGCACGCTGCGCCTGCTTGAGGCGATCCGCATCCTTCGCCTTGAGGAAAAAATACGATTCTATCAGGCATCGACCTCGGAGCTTTACGGCTTGGTGCAGGAGGTTCCGCAGCGCGAAACCACGCCGTTTTATCCACGCTCGCCGTATGCGGCGGCGAAGCTCTACGCCTATTGGATCACGATCAACTACCGCGAAGCCTACAAGATGCACGCTTCGAACGGCATTCTGTTCAATCATGAAGGACCGACGCGCGGCGAAACCTTCGTAACGCGCAAGATCACCCGCGCCGTCGCGGCGATCGAGCTTGGTTTGCAAGACAAGCTGTTCCTCGGCAATCTTGCCGCGCGCCGCGATTGGGGCCACGCCCGCGACTATGTCGAAGGCATGTGGCTCATCGTGCAGCAGCCGGAACCCGACGATTATGTCTTGGCGACCGGCGAAGAGCACTCGGTTCGGGAATTCGTCGAGCAGGCGTTCGCCCATGTCGGCCGGACGATCGAATGGCGCGGCTCCGACCTCGACGAACAAGGCGTGGATGCGCGCGACGGCCGCGTCCTGGTCGAGGTCGATCCGCGCTACTTTCGGCCGACCGAAGTCGATGCGCTGCTTGGCGATCCCAGCAAAGCGCGGCAAAAACTCGGTTGGCGTCACAAGGTTTCGTTCGACGAATTGGTGCGTGAGATGGTCGCCGCCGATCTGCAAGAGATGCGTCGCGACGGCGCGCGGCGCAACGTCCACGATTAGGGCGACGAATACGCATGAACGGCTCGCCGGTCATATTCGATTTACGCGGCAAACGCGTCTTCGTTACCGGGCACGCCGGCATGGTCGGCTCGGCAATCGTCCGGCGGCTCGAACGCGAGGACTGCGATATTGTCGTTGCCGCGCGCGCGGATCTCGACTTGCGGCAATCGGACGAGGTCGATCGCTTCATGGCGCAGGCGAAGCCCGATGCGGTCTTCATCGCCGCCGGAAAAGTCGGCGGCATTCGCGCCAACAGCGCCTTTCCCGCCGATTTCATCGCCGACAATGTCGCGATCGCGCTCAACATGACTCGCGCCGCGCATCGCAGCGGGGTAAAAAAACTTGTCTACCTCGGTTCATCCTGCGTCTATCCGCGGCTGGCGCGCCAGCCGATGACGCCGGACATGCTGCTGTCCGGGCCGCTGGAGCCGACCAATCAATGGTATGCGATCGCCAAGATCGCCGGCATCAAACTGTGCGAGGCTTTCCGCCTGCAACACGGCGCCGACTTCGTCTCGGTGATGCCGACCAATCTCTATGGGCCCGGTGACAATTATCACCCCGACGACAGCCACGTACCGGCGGCTTTGATGCGCCGTTTCCACGAGGCCAAGGTCGCCGGCGCCCCGAGTGTGACCGTTTGGGGCACCGGCTCGCCGCAGCGCGAGTTTCTGGCGGTCGATGACCTTGCCGACGCCAGCGTGTTCGTCATGAAATGCTATTCAAATCTCGAATTCCTCAATGTCGGGACCGGCGAGGACACCACGATCGCCGACTTTGCCCGGCTGGTCGCCGATGTCGTCGGCTATCGGGGCAAGTTCGATTTCGATACGTCGCGGCCGGACGGGGCGCCGCGCAAGCTGTTGGATGTGTCGCGGATCAACGCGCTCGGCTGGCGCGCGACGATACCGTTGCGTGACGGACTAAAGCGCATGTACGACGACTTTCTCGCCCGCTACGACGTGATCCGCGCCGGAACTGATTAGCAATTGCCGCACCGACCCGGCTCGCGACGCATCAGCTCAGAGAAGATACGCCGATCGAAAACATGCCAATCCAATTGAACGAGACCCACGATCCCGCGCTCCGCAGCCTGGTCGAAACCGCCAACGCGCCCGGCTGCGACTTCCCGATCCAAAATCTGCCGTTCGGCGTGTTTCGGCCGGCGCCCGGACAACCACCGCGGGTCGGCGTCGCGATCGGCGATCAGATTTTCGATGTCGCCGCAGCGGCGGCGTCGCTTGACGGTCCGGCCGGCGAGGCGGCGCGGGCTTGCGCGGCGCCGGCGCTCAACGATCTGATGGCGCTCGGGTCGCGGGCTCATGCCGCGCTGCGGCTTGCCTTGTCGCGATTGCTGAGCGCCGGCCAGGGAGACCAGCAGCGTCTGCGCCGGTATTTGACGCCGATGGCGCGCGCCGAACTGCTGTTGCCGGTGTGCACCCCCGACTTCACCGATTTTTTTGCCTCGGTGTTCCACGCCGCCAATGCTGGACGGTTCAACCGGCCGAACAACCCGCTATTGCCGAATTACAAATACGTGCCGGTGGCCTATCACGGTCGCGCGTCGTCGATTTGCGTCAGCGGCACACCATTCAAGCGTCCGCGCGGCCAGCGCAAAGGCGCGAACGAGGCCATGCCTACCTTCGGCCCGTCGTGCAATCTCGATTTCGAGCTCGAACTCGGCATGTATGTCGGCGTGCCGAACGCGCTGGGCGAGACCGTGCCCGTCGGCAAGGCCGCCGAGCATATTTTCGGCTTCTGTCTGCTCAACGACTGGTCGGCGCGCGACGTGCAGGGCTGGGAATATCAGCCGCTCGGTCCGTTTCTCAGCAAAAATTTCACTACGACGGTTTCGCCGTGGGTGGTGACCGCGGAGGCGCTGGCGCCGTTCCATACCGCGGCGTTTGCGCGGCCCGACGGCGATCCCGGACCGCTGCCCTATCTCGACGACGCCGAGGACCGCGCCCATGGCGGCCTCGACATCACGCTGGAAGCCTATCTCGCTACTGAGACCATGCGGCGTGACGGCATCGCGCCGCTGCGACTGACCCAGACGTCGTTCGCGCTGATCTACTGGACCGTGGCGCAGATGGTCGCCCACCACACCAGCAACGGCTGCAATCTCCGAATCGGCGATCTCATCGGCTCCGGCACGGTGTCGGGTCCGGAGAAATCAAGCTGGGGCAGCATGCTCGAACTCAGCGCGCGCGGCCGCGAGCCGATCGAACTGCCAAGCGGCGAGAAGCGTAGCTTCATCGAAGACGGCGACGAGATCATCTTCCGCGGCTTTGCGGAAAAACCCGGATTTGCAAGGATCGGCTTCGGCGAATGCCGCGCGGTCGTTGTCCCGGCGGGCTGACCTGACGCATTCCCCGGATGGCGCGATGGCGACACGCAGCGACCACACACGCAGTCCCTATGCCGCGGCATGAGCCTTGAGGCCGAGGATGCTCCGGGCCGCGTCGGGCGTCGCCGCAACACAATCGAGCGCACGAACAATTCTGACCGCTTTCTCCACCAGTTCGGCGTTGTTCTTCGCAAACACGCCGCGCTCGATGTAGAGATTGTCTTCCAGACCGACCCGAACATGGCCGCCGAGCAGAATCGCTTGCGCCACCATGGGGAACTGCTGTCCGCCGATGGCGAAGCCGGTCCAGAATGCGCCCTGCGGAAGCATATCGCGCATCAAAATCATTGCCGCGACTGTAGCCGGCGCGCCCCAGGGAACGCCGAGACAGAGTTGGAACATGGCCGGCGTTTTCAACACCCCTTCGTCAATCAGCCGCAGCGCCAGCCGGAGGTTCCCGGTGTCGAACAATTCGAGTTCCGGCAGCGCGCCCGCCGCATAGACGCGCTTGGCCATGACACGAATATGCGCGGGCGTATTCACAAATGTGAATTCACCGAAGTTCATCGTCGTGATGTCGAGCGTGCAGATTTCCGGCCGCAGCGCCTCGACGTGCCGGGTGCGCGCCTCCGGCGTCATCAGCGTCGTCCCCTCGCCGCCGATTGCCGGGTTGTCTTCTGACGGCACATAGCGGGCGCCCGTGCCGGTCGTCAGATTGATGATGACGTTGGCATTGTCGGCGCGAATGCGCTCCACCACCTCACGGTAATATTCGAGCTTCGAGCTGGCCAGGCCCGTCTTCGGCTCGCGAACATGGATATGCACGATCGCGGCGCCTTGCTGCGCCGCCTCCAGTGCCGATACCGCAATCTGCTCGGGCGTTACCGGGATTGCGGGGTGCTTGCCCACAGTGTCGCCGCTTCCGGTGATTGCGCAGGTGACAATGACCGGCCGTTTGTGACTGGAGCTGCGATTGGTATTGGTCATAGCGATTGATTCCTTTCGACGAGAATTACGACGGCGCCTGTCGCGGTCCCGGAGGAGGCGGGACTCTTCCACCGGCACCCATTCTGCGGACGCCTCCCGGTATCGACTTCGCCGGTATAGGAGTAGCCCTCATCCCGACCTTCTCCCGGCACGCGGGGAGAAGGAGTTCAGTGTATCTCCGGCTCCGCGATTGGCGCCTGGCCTTGCAGAAAATCGAAATCGCAGCCCTCGTCGGCCTGGCCGATATGCTGCGAATACATAGCGCCGTAGCCGCGCGGATAATGCGGCGCGGGCGCTTTCCAGGCGGCGCGCCGGCGCGAAAATTCCTCGTCGCCGACATGCAGGTGGATGCGCCGCGCTGCGACGTCGACCTCGATCTCGTCGCCGGTCTGCACAAAGGCAAGCGGGCCGCCGACATAGCTTTCCGGGGCGACGTGGAGGATGCAGGCGCCGTAGCTGGTGCCGCTCATGCGTGCGTCGGAAATGCGCAGCATGTCGCGCACGCCGGTTTTCAGGAGCTTTTTCGGAATCGGCAGCTGGCCCCATTCCGGCATGCCGGGGCCGCCCTTCGGTCCGGCGTTTTTCAGCACCAGGATGTGGTCGGGCGTAACATCGAGGTCGTCGCGGTCGACCTCGCGCGCCATATGATCGTAGTTCTCGAAGGCGATGGCCTTGCCGCAGTGATGCAAAAATCGCTGCTCCGCAGCGGCCGGCTTCATCACGCAGCCGCGCGGCGCCAGATTGCCGGTGAGCACGGCGGTCGCGCCTTCGGGATAAAGCGGCGCATTCAATGAGTGGATGACATCGGGCAAATGCACCTTGCTGCCGGCAATGCCTTCGCCGAGCGTGCGTCCGGTGACGGTGATGCAGGACAGATCGAGCATGTCCCGCAGCTCGCCCATCAAGGCGCGCAGGCCGCCGGCATAGAAGAAATCCTCCATCAGATATTTGCCGGATGGCGTGATGTTGGCGATCACCGGCACCTGGCGCGACAGCGCGTCAAACCGGACCATGTCGAGCGGAATGCCGGCGCGCCGCGCCATGGCGATGACGTGAATGATGGCATTGGTCGAGCCGCCGAGCGCCATGTGCACGCGGATGGCGTTGTCGAAAGCCGCAGGCGTCAGAATCTTCTGCGGCGTCAGCTCCTCCCAGACCATGTCGACGGCGCGGCGGCCGGCCGCCGCGCACATGCGCGGATGACTGGCGTCCACCGCCGGAATCGACGAAGCGCCCGGCAGCGTCAGCCCGAGCGCCTCGGCAATCGCCATCATGGTGGCGGCGGTGCCCATCACCATGCAGGTGCCGAATGAGCGTGAAATGCCGCCTTCGATCTCGTTCCATTCGTCGTCGCCGATGCGGCCGGCGCGCTTCTCGTCCCAGTATTTCCAGGCGTCCGAGCCCGAGCCGAGCACATGGCCGCGCCAATTGCCGCGCAGCATCGGACCCGCCGGGACATAGATCGCCGGCACGCCCATGCTGATCGCGCCCATGACCAGGCCTGGCGTGGTCTTGTCGCAGCCGCCCATCAGCACCGCGCCGTCGATCGGGTGGCTACGCAACAGCTCCTCACACTCCATGGCGAGAAAGTTGCGGTAAAGCATGGTCGAGGGTTTGACCATCGGCTCGGCCAGCGACATTGCCGGCAGCTCGATCGGAAAGCCGCCTGACTGATAGACGCCGCGCTTCACGTCCTCCGCACGGTCGCGCAAATGGCCGTGGCAGGCGTTGATGTCGCTCCAGGTATTGATGATGCCGATCACCGGCTTGCCGACCCAATCGGCGCGGTCATAGCCGAACTGGCGCAGCCGCGAGCGATGGCCGAACGAGCGCAGATCGTTACGGCCGAGCCAGCGATAGCTGCGTAACTGTTCGGGGGATTTTTTGGTCATGATCGCCGCACCTGTTGCGCCGCGAGCAATGCCAGGATCGCCGCCAGCGAAATCGCCGACAGGATCGTGAACACCATGACGTTCAGATCCCATCGCCAATGCTTTGGACCGATCGGCGGCTGGAACGGCAGATAACCGTTCCGGTCGTAAAGACTCCCCTTGAACAGCGGCCGAGCGAACACCGCGGCGAAGAAAGCACCGTAGATCGCAACGCTGAAAGCAACCGCGAGATAAAGATGTTCGGGCGCGTCGGGTCCGCCCGACCGGATCAAATAGAGCGCGATCAAGCCGATCCAGCTGTAGGACAAAATCTGCCAGACGACATGAAAGCGCGCGTGCGGCGTCCACGCCGGATTGGTGGCATGCGTCTTGTTGAAGTCCGCCTTGATGGTGCCAAAGCCATAGCCCACGACCGTCAATGTCAGGAGAATGCGCGCGACGGTCAGCATCTGCTCGGTCCCTCGTTGTCCGGCTGCGGCACGAACCCTAGCGCCCGGGCCGTCACTCCGCCGTCGCGCCGGTGGCCTTGACAACCTTGCTCCATTTTTCCGTTTCGTCGGCAATGAGCTTGCCGAAATCCTCCGGCGTGCCGGGAATGACCGTGCCGCCGAGTTCGGCGAGTTTTGCTTGCGTGGCCGGATCGGCGAGCGCATCGTTCACCGTTTTGTTCAACTTCTCGATGATGTCGCGCGGCGTGCCCCGCGGCACTGCCATGCCGAAAAATACGCTCGCTTCGAAGCCGGGTACCGTCTCGGCCACAGTCGGCACGTCCGGGAGCACTTTCGTGCGTGTCGCGGTCGTCACCGCAAGCGCGCGCAGTCGGCCGCCCTCGATGTGGCCGATCGAGGACGGCAAATTGTCGAACATCACTTGCACCTGGCCGCCCAGCATGTCGGTTAGCGCCGGCCCCGAGCCGCGATAGGGCACATGCACGAGATCGACACCGGCCATCATCATGAACAATGCGCCCGCCAAATGCGTCGAAGTGCCGATGCCGGAGGAGGCCATATTAACCTTGCCCGCATTGGCCTTGGCATAGCTGATGAATTCGGCGACCGTTTTCGCCGGCACGTTAGGGTTTACCTCCATCACATCGGGCACGCGGATAATGCCGGCGACCGGCGCTATATCCTGGATGAAGTTGAACGAAAGATTCTTGTACAACGTCGCATTGATGGCATTGGCGGGATTGACCAGGAATACGGTGTAGCCGTCCGGCGGCGAGCGGGCGGCCATTTCGGTCGCGAGGTTGTTGCCGGCGCCCGGCTTGTTCTCGACCGCGAATTGCTGGTGCAGGTGCTCGGACAAATATTGCCCGATCAGGCGCGCGCAAATGTCGGTCGAGCCGCCGGGCGGATAGCCGACCAGCCAGCGCACGACGTGGTTCGGATAATCGTCAGCCGCGCGCGCCGCGCCGGCACTACCCGCCACGGTCACGCCGGCAAGGGCGAAGACGGCGAAGCCCTCCAATACGCGCTGCATCCTGCTCTCCCCTGTAAAAATATTCTTCTTAGTGCTGGTCCTAAGCCTACGCGGCATCGGTGACACCGCACAAGGGTACACCCCCGCCTCGCCCGTTTGTTGGGCGTCCTTTACGCGACCTTGCCGGAGACGGCCGCGGCCGATAGTTTCGCGGCCTCCCCGAAAACGTAAGGACATTGCCATGATCGATCTCTATGCGCTGACCAGCCCGAACGTGCAGAAAATCTACATCATGCTCGAAGAGACCAAGCTGCCGTATCGAGAGCATTTCGTCGATGTCTGGAAAGGCGAGCAGTACAATGCGGACTTCATCAAGATCAACCCGAACTCAAAAATTCCGGCGATCGTCGATCGCGAAGGCCCGGGCGGCAAGCCCTATACCGTGTTCGAGTCCGGCGCAATTCTGCTTTATCTCGCCGAGAAATCGGGAAAATTCCTGCCTACCGACATGGTGAAAAAATACGACGTGCTGCAATGGCTGATGTTTCAGCTCACCGGCATCGGACCGATGTTCGGCCAGTTCACCCACTTCAAGCTGTTCGCGCCGAAGGACAAGGACAATTCCTACGCGATGGAGCGCTATCAGACCGAACTGCGGCGGCTCTACGAGGTTTTGGAAAAGCGGCTCGCGCAGGTGCCCTATCTCGGCGGCAGCGAATATTCGATTGCCGACATCGCCACCTTCCCGTGGACGCGCAATCACGATGCCCAGGGCGTCAAGTGGGAGGATAACCCGAACCTCGCCCGTTGGTTCACGGCCATCAACGAACGGCCGGCAGTGACCGCCGCGCTCGCCAAAGTCGGCGCGATCAAGTCAAATCGCGACACCGCTTCAGAAGACCAGAAGGATCGCTTCTTCAATCGCGGGCGCTATGCGAGGGTGTGATCTTGCTCTTCGCTCTCCCCGCTTGCGGGCTCAAGCAGCTGTTGCGCCGCGACTGAACGCTCAATCGAGCCGCACCCCGATCGCCTTGACCAGCGGCGTCCAGCGCGCGACTTCGGATGCTATGAACTGGTTGAATTTCTCCGGTGTCCAATCCGTCACCGGTATGACCGCGGCGTCGACGAGCGATTGCTGATAGGTCTGGTCCGCCATCGCGATGCGGTTGGCCTCAGCGATCTGCCCGACGATCGGCGTCGGCGTTGCCGCCGGAGCAAACAGGCCGAGCACCTGTTGTGCGACCAGTCCCGGGACTCCCGCTTCGACCGCGGTGGGTATTTCGGGCGCGGTGCTGAGGCGCGTCGGATTCGTTATCGCGAGCAAGCGTAATTTGCCGGCACGATGAAATTCGAGCACCTGATTGGTCATGGCCGGTATGATCATCGGAATTTGCCCGCCGATAGCGTCGGCAATGGCGGGACCGGCGCCCCGGTACGGCACGTGCGGGAGGTCAATGATGCCGGTCAAGGATTTGAGCAATTCGCCGCTGAGATGATTCAGGGTCCCGGCGCCCGCCGAGCCGTACGACAGCTTGCCGGGATTGGCTTTCACATAAGCGATGAGCTCTGTGAGATTCTGTGCCGGCACGGAAGGATGCACTGCAATGGCAAAGCACGTGATCGCCACCATCGAGATCGGCACCAAATCCTTGATCGGGTCGAGTAGCGGGTGTTGCCTCAGAATGAGCTCGGCGAGGTGGATCGACGAACTGCCGAGGAAAATCGTGTAGCCATCAGGCTCCGCGTGCGCGACTGCAGCGGCGGCCAACGAACCGCCGGCGCCGGGCTGGTTTTCCACGATGACCGTGCCGAGGCTGTTTTTCACCTTGTCCGCCCATGGCCGGCCGACGATGTCGAACACGCCGCCGGGCGGAAACGGCAGTACGAGGCGAACTGGCCGGGCTGGATAGAGCTCCGCACGGGCACCACGCGCGATAAGCGGTAGGGCGCCGGCGCCCCCTGCCAGATAGAGAAATCGGCGGCGCGGCAACGTCATGGCGATTCCCTCCCAACTCTTAGCGGCCGTGCACCGGCATTAGTTCGACATTCAGTTGGCTTTGGCGCCTGAGAACTTGGCCACCTTAGCCCACTTGTCGGTTTCGTCAGCGATGAACTTGCCGAATTCGGCGGGCGTCAGAGCCAGGGTTTCGCCGCCCAGATCGCTGATCCGCGCTTTGATCTGCGGGTCGGCAAGACCCGCCGCGATGTTGCTGTTGAGCTTGTCGATGATAGCGGCGGAGGTCCCCCGCCGCATACAGATCCCGTTCCAGCTCGTCGCATCGAACCCGAGCAAAACTTCGCTGACGCTCGGAATATCGGGCAAGACATTCGTTCGCGCCGCGCCGGTCACCGCCAATGCCCGCACCTTGCCGCTCCTGATGAAGGGAAGCGCCGTCGAAACGGTGATGATAAACGCTTGAACTTGTCCGGCCAGCAGATCGGTGAATGCAGCTGCCGGACCGCGATAAGGCACGTGGACGAGGTCGAGGCCGGCCATCATCTTTAACAGCTCGATCGCGACATGCATCGGAGTGCCGACGCCGGGCGAAGCGAAGTCGATCTTGCCCGGATTGGCTTTGGCGTAAGCGATAAATTCGGCAAGCGTGTGGGCCGGGAACGTCGGGTTGACCAAAAGCACCATCGGGAAACGCGCAATTCCGGCGACCGGCGCGAAATCACGGATGAAATTGAAATCCAACTTGTCGTACAGCGAGGCGTTGATCGCGTTCGCCGTCAGGCAGCTCAGCAGCGTGTAGCCGTCCGCCGGCGCAGTGACGACGGCCTCGGTCGCGATATTGCCGCCGGCGCCGGTCCGGCTTTCGACGACGAACGGTTGACCAAGCCGCGCGGCGAGCCACTGACCGATCAGGCGCGACACCAGATCGGGCGTGCTGCCGCCGCCAAAACCCTCAAATATCCGTACCGGCCGGGTCGGATAATCGTCCGCGGATGCAACGCCCGCCACCGCCGATATTGCAGCACTCCCCGCTGCAAGCTGCAAAAATCGGCGGCGGCGTATCAGCATGGCGCCCGTCGAAACCAATTCCCCTCGAGGCCAATTTAATGTCAGTGCGGGCTCATCCGCGCCGACGCGGGATGGCCGGGCACTTTGAAACGCTTGCCAGTATCCGCGACCTTGGTTCCGTCAACGCGCAGAATTGAAAAGTCCTGGTCGATATAGTTGCCGACCAACAGATAGCGACCGTCAGGCGTGAAGCATATCGCCTCCGGCAATCCGCCGACCTCGACGTCGTTCAACTTAATCACTTTCTTGCCGTCCACCCGCAGGATCGTCGCCACGCCGTGCGGGTGATAATACCAATCTTGCTTGCTGTGGTTGGAACCGAGCGCCGACGCGGATGCCGCGAGATTTCCCTTCGGGCTGAATGCCAGTCCTTCCGGGCTATCCGGGACCGTCACGTGATCGATGACGTGCGCCGGCGCCGTCAAATCGATCACGCTCACCGTGTCGACGTTACCGTCGGACGTGCCGTTATTGCCATTGTCCACCGTCAGGGCAATTGAGCCGTTCGGCGCCACCACGATGTTGTAGGGAAACAGTCCGGTCAGAAGATCCTGCTTGGCGTAGGTCACTTTGTCGCCGGCGACGTCGAGCAGCGCGACTTTGTTGGCCGCATTTTTGACCGCCAGCGCGCGCTTGCCGTCCGGCGTGAAGACGACCTGCGCGACTTCGTCGCCCATGCCGACGGTATCGATGAGCTTTACATCGGTGCCACGGATGGACAGAACGGAAATGGACTTGTCGCCCCGATTGGCGACCAGCGCAAGATTACCCGCCGGATTGATGCTCAACCCGGACGCCTGCTTGCCGCCGGCGATCGTGTTGATCAATTTCGGCGGATTCGATTTGAGGTCGATGACGTAGATTTTGTTGTCGGGGACTTGCTTCCAGGCGTCGCCATCCTTGATGACATCGATCGAGTCGGCAACCAGCGCGATCGAATTGGTCGGATCGATGTCGAGATTGACCGGCGGCCCGACCACCGAATTCTTCAACGGCAGATTGGCGACAATCTTCGGATTGAGCGGATTTGCCAGATCGACGATCAATACGGAATCCTTCCCCGGTGGCGACAACACCGGCTTGCCGTCAGCGTCCCACAGTAACTTCTCGTCGTCGCCGACGATCATGAACGGAGCCGCTCGCGCGGCGGTCAGTCCCAGCACGACACCGATGACGGCGGCGAGCCTCAGCGCCATGAGCTGAAAGCGCATGGAATCCTCCCCGGCTGTGTTTGTTTTGGGTCTTGAGGCCCGTTGCGCAATATTTGCGCGTTAGCGGCGTCACGGCAAGTGGCTTGCCGCAACTGTATTGCCGCTCATGCCGCTCGCGGCAGCGCCCGGAATTCCTTGGCGCTCGCCATCGCCCAGGCGGTTGCAAACCGCTTGTCGGCGCTGCCGACCGAATTTCTCTGCGCAAAAGGTGCCATCGGCGTTGCGGCAACTGAAATAGCCGGAGCCGATCTCCCAAATGATGTCGCCGCCGTTTTCGCGATGGTAGGGACTGTAACCGCCTTCGCCGGTGTCGTGGGCGAAATTGCCTTTCTTGGCACCACGATTGAGCGCGCGGATGGCATTGGGGCTGAGAGCGCCGAAGCTCATCGCGGAAATGTTTAAGACAGAAGCCGAGTAGGGTTTTGCGCAATCCGGCCCGCCGACGATGATGCGAAACGGCTCCTTGGCGGGAGATTTTGGAGCGATCGAATGGTCGAGCCACTCGAAGCCGCCGGCATAGACGTCGTTCTGGGTGCCGAACGGCCGCTTGTCCAAGACCCGCTTGGCGCGCTGGTAGACGAGCGCGCGCTTGTCGCGCGAGAAC
>Ga0187784_10000987_pt1 | contig 22033 bp, 22 predicted proteins | sample 1015_SJ02_MP15_2_FD_132964 | JGI IMG/M metagenome (GOLD analysis project Ga0187784, IMG submission 132964) | Tropical peat soil microbial communities from peatlands in Department of Meta, Colombia - 1015_SJ02_MP15_20_MG | ecosystem: Environmental > Terrestrial > Soil > Wetlands > Peat | place...
CGGCGTCGACCACCACGACGACGGCGCAGGCGGGCGGCTGAGCGTCCCGTACGCTGGACGGCGATGGAGAGCCTCTGGCCGCAGATCGAGCGCCTGTTGCCCCTGGTGTCCAAGCCGGCCCGCTACATCGGCGGCGAGCAGGGTGCCGTCTACCCCGAGCACGGCCCGGGGCGTGTGGCCTGGCTGCTGCTGTATCCCGACACCTACGAGATCGGGCTGCCCAACCAGGGGCTGCAGATCCTCTACGAGATCCTCAACGAACGGCCCGACGCGGTGGCCGAACGCGCCTACGCCCCCTGGGTCGACATGGAGGCGGCCATGCGGGAGGCCGGGGTGCCGCTCTTCAGCGTCGAGCAGCACCTGCCCGCGTCGGTTTTCGACGTGCTGGCGTTCAACCTGTCGGCGGAGCTGGTGTACACCAACGTCGTCAACCTGATCGACCTGGCCGGCCTGCCGCTGCACGCGGCCGACCGCGCGGGCGCCGACGCGCTCGTGGTGGCGGGCGGCCACTGCGCCTTCAATCCCGAGCCCTTGGCCGACTTCGTCGACGCCTTCGTCCTGGGCGACGGCGAGGAGGTGGTGGGGGAGATGAACCAGGTCCTGGTCGCGTGGCTCGGTGCCGCGCCGCCCGAGGAGCGCGACCGCGGCGCGCTGCGGCGCGCGCTGGCCAGGGTGGAAGGGGTCTACGTGCCCGCGCTCTACGAGCCTGTCTTCGAGGGTGGGCGCCTCGTGGCCACCCGGCCCGTGGGCCCCGGGGTCCCAGCGGTGGTGACCAAGCGCACCGTGGCGGACCTGGCCGACTGGCCCCACCCGGTCCGGCCGCTGGTCCCGCTGACCGAGGTGGTGCACGACCGGCTCAACGTCGAGGTGTTCCGGGGCTGCACGCGGGGCTGCCGGTTCTGCCAGGCGGGCATGATCACGCGGCCGGTGCGTGAGCGCCCGGCCGAGCAGGTGCGCGCCATGGTGCGCCGTGGGCTGGAGTGGAGCGGCCACGACGAGGTGACCCTGACCTCGCTGTCGTCGGCGGACTTCTCGGGGATCGAGGACACGGTGCGCGACATCGTGGAGGACCCGGCGCACGGCGGGCAGGTGTCGGTCAGCCTGCCGTCGCTGCGCGTGGACGCCTTCACGGTCGGCACGGCAGCGGAGATCCAGAAGGTGCGGCGGACCGGCTTGACCTTCGCTCCCGAAGGCGGCACGTGGCGCATGCGCACGGTGATCAACAAGCTCATCACCGAGGAGGACCTCTACGGCGCCGTCGACGCCGCCTTCAGCCAGGGCTGGCGACGGGTCAAGCTCTACTTCCTGATCGGTCTGCCGACCGAGCGCGACGAGGACGTGTCGGGGATCGCCGAGCTCGGCGCGCGCTGCGTCGAGATCGGGCGCCACCACCACCCCTCGGTCACGGTCGTGGCCTCGGTCGGCGGTTTCGTGCCCAAGGCGCACACCCCGTTCCAGTGGTTCGGCCAGGACACGGTGGCCGAGCTGGAGCGCAAGGTGTCGTTGTTGCGCGAGGAGGCCCGGCGCACGCGTGGCCTCACCGTGCGCTGGCACGACCCGGCCGCTTCGGTGGCCGAGGGCCTGGCCAGTCGGGGGGACCGGCGCATGGGGGCCGTCATCGAGCGGGTGTGGCGAGCCGGGGGGACGTTCCAGGAGTGGTTCGAGCGCTTCGACCTCGGGCTGTGGCTCGACGCCTTGGGCGCCGAGGGGCTGAGTGTCGAGGAGATCTGCCACCGCGAGCGCGGAGCGGACGAGGCACTGCCCTGGGACCACATCTCCGCTGGCCTGCACAGAGACTTCCTCTGGGGGGACTGGCAGGACGCCCTGGCGCGGGTGAGCGTCGAGGACTGCCGCTGGACCCCCTGCTACGACTGCGGCGCCTGCACCGGGTTCGGGCTCGAGCACGTGGTGGCCTCGCCGGTCCCGCCGGCGGGCGGCAGCCAGGGCACGGGTCAGGACCTGACGGTGGGGGGCCGGGTCCCGGTCCGCCTGGTCGGCCGTGCCTCGTGAGGCAACGGCGCCGGACGGGCGCCCGGTGAGCACCGCGCCGGACGGGCGCCCGGTGAGCACCGCGCCGGACGGGCGCCCGGTGAGCACCGCGCCGGACGGGCGCCCGGTGAGCACCGCGCCGGAAGGGCGCCCGGAAGGTACCGAGCGCCTCCGCCTGCGCCTGCGCTTCACGAAGCAGGGCAAGATCCGGTTCACCAGCCACCGCGACGTGGCGCGCATGTGGGAACGGGCGCTGCGCCGCAGCCGCCTGCCTCTGGCGTACTCGCAAGGATTCGTGCCCCACCCGCTGGTGAGCTTCGGACTGGCCCTGCCCACCGGGTGCGAGTCCCTGGGTGAGTACCTCGACGTGCGCCTGGAGCCCGCCGCCCTGGGGGAGACCCCCCTGGCCGAGCTGCCCGCCACCCTCAGCCCCCTGCTCCCGGAGGGGATCGAGGTCACCGCGGCCGCCCTCGTCGACGAGGCGGAGGGTTCTCTCCAGCAGGAGGTAGCATCGTGCGACTGGGAATTGGAGGTTCCGGGCGTGCCAGGTGAGGAATTGGCGGAGCGGGTGGAGAGGCTGCTCGCTGCCCCCGTCCTCACCGTGCGGCGGGAGCGGAAGGGTCGCCAGACCGACGACGACATCCGCCCCGCCGTCCTGGCGATGTCCGTGACCAGCCCTGACGGCCACCTCCGGGCGGAGGTGGCGACACACCCGCGAGGGGTACGCCCGGCAGACCTGTTGGCGGCCCTGGGCACCGTTTCCGTGCCCGGAAGGGCGTGTCGAACGCATCAATGGATCGAGCGCGACGGCGCACGGTTCGAGCCGCTCGCGCTGAGCGGCCACGGACCCGGCGCGGGCGCGGCACAGCACGCGAGGAGGGCCATCCCTCATGTCCGAGACGGAGATCAGCCAGACCCCGGAGGGTCGCCAGCCGGAGGCGTCACGCCCCGCTAGCCCGCCGGTGGCGGGGCCGGAGCCCCAGCGCAAGCCCAAGATCGGCGACACCCGGCCGGCGCCCCCGGCGCGGCCGGCGACGCAGGCACCTGTGGTCCCGCTGGTGCGCCCCGGGGAGGCCGCGCCCGGCGGCGGGGGCGCCCGGGAGCCGGGCAGGGAGACCGATGGCTCGCGGGCCGACGCGGGCGACGAGTCCGCGGAGGCCGGTGGGCAGGCGGCGAAGCGGTCCCGCAGCCGGCGACGCTCGAGCCGGGACCGGCGCTCCAAGCAGGTGGGCCGCTACCTGGTCTGCGTCCACGTCCAGCCCCACATGACCCAGATCGCCATGCTCGAGGGCCGCGCCCTGGTCGAGCACTACGTCTCGAGGGCGGCCGACGACACCACCCAGATCGACGGGAACGTCTACCGGGGTCGGGTCCAGAACGTCCTGCCCGGCATGGAGGCCGCCTTCGTCGACATCGGGATCCCCAAGAACGCCGTGCTGTACCGGGGCGACGTGCGCTACGACAAGGACGACATCGAGGGCGGGACCACCCAGCAGCCCCGCATCGAGGACGTCCTCAAGGCGGGCCAGACCATCCTGTGCCAGGTCACCAAGAACCCCATCGGGGCCAAGGGCGCCCGGTTGACCCAGGAGGTCTCGCTCCCGGGCCGCTTCGCCGTGCTGGTGCCCAACTCGAGCGCCTTCGGCATCTCCAAGCGCCTGGGGGACAACGAGCGCCGGCGCCTGCGCCGGATCATCGACGAGGTCAAGCCGGCCGGCCACGGCATGATCGTGCGCACGGCGGCCGAGGGGGTCTCGGCCGAGGAGCTCCAGCGCGACGTGAGCGCCCTCGTCGAGCAGTGGAACGCCATCGACGCGGAGGCGAAGCGATCGGACGTGCCCGGGCTGCTCTACCGCGAGCCCGACCTCGCCGTGCGCATCCTGCGCGAGGAGCTCAACCCGGAGTACCGGGGTGTGGTGATCGACGACATGGCCCTCTACCAGCAGGTGCGGGACTACGTGGCCACGGTCAGCCCTGACCTGGTCGACCGGGTCGAGTACTACGACCCCGAGGCCGAGGGCCTGCCCATCTTCGAGCGCTACCACGTCCACGAGCAGCTCCACAAGGCGCTCGACCGCAAGGTCTGGCTGCCGTCGGGGGGCTCTCTGATCATCGAGCGCACCGAGGCGTTGACCGTGATCGACGTGAACACGGGCAAGAACGTGGGCAAGACCAACCTCGAGGAGACGGTCTTCCGCAACAACCTGGAGGCGGCCGAGGAGGTGGCCCGCCAGCTCCGGCTTCGGGACATCGGCGGGATCATCGTCATCGACTTCATCGACATGGAGGTCAAGGAGAACCGGGACAAGGTGGCCGCCGCCCTGCGCAACGCCCTGGCCCGGGACAAGACCCGGACCCAGGTCTTCAACATCTCCGAGTTGGGGCTGGTCGAGATGACCCGCAAGCGGATCTCCGAGGGACTGCTCGAGACCCTGTCCCACGAGTGCTCCACCTGTGGCGGCCGGGGCGTGACCCTGGACGACTCGGCCCTGCGCTAGGATCTCCGCCTCGTGTATGCGGTGATCAGGTCCGGTGGGAAGCAGGAGCGCGTGGCCGAGGGCCAGCGCGTCCGCGTGGAGCTCCTGGGGGAGCCCGTGGGCGCCGAGGTGACGCTCGAGCCCGTCCTGGTGGTGGACGGTGCCACCGTGCTGGCCACGCCCGAGCAACTGGCCGGCGCCTCCGTGAAGGCGAAGGTCGTCGGGAGCGAGGCCGGCCCGAAGATCAACGCCATGACCTACAAGTCCAAGACCAACCAGCGCCGCCGGTGGGGTCACCGCCAGCACTACTCCACGCTGGAGATCACCGCCATCACGGCCGAGTAGGGCCCGAGCCGAGGAGAACAAGATGTCCAAGACCAAGGGTGGTGGGTCGACCCGCAACGGCCGCGACTCGGCTGCGCAGCGGCTCGGCGTGAAGAGGTTCGACGGTGCCACGGTGACCGCCGGGTCGATCCTGGTGCGCCAGCGGGGGACGAAGGTCTACCCCGGGGCCAACGTGGGCCGGGGTGGCGACGACACACTCTTTGCCACGGCGGACGGCACGGTGAAGTTCGGCGAGCGGCGCGGCCGCAAGCACGTCAGCGTCGTCACCGGCTAGCGGCGCTCAGGCCGGCGGGAGCGGCAGCGTGGCCAGGTCGGCCACGGCGAACACGAGTACGGCGACGCCGACGACGATGAGCCCGATGCGCACACCGCGTATTCGGAAGTGGGCGCTGATGGCGACGAGGAACAACACGGTCGCCAGGTAGACCGTGGCCCGCACGTAGTCGTCGGAGTTCGTCCCGTCGGCCGACCCCTCGTCGTAGAGGCGGTCCGCCTTGGCGTTGAGGACGTTGGCCTGGACGGCCTGCGGCTGCTTGTACTCGGGCATGTAGGTGGGTCCCGGGGGCGCGTTGGGGTTGGTGAGCGGGTCGGTGGCCATCCAGGCGTCGAAGGCGTTCCGGAAGTTGGGCGTGAACCGCCGCTCGGCCACCAGCTCCTTCTGCGGGTCGCCGGCCACCCAGGCCACGAACCAGGCCGTGAAGGTGGAGGAGTCGAAGTTGCGCTGGGTCATGGCGGCGAGCTGGTCGTTGCTGGCCTCGGTGCGCGCCGTCGAGGCCTGGGCCAGCTTCAGGCGGGAGTCGGTGCTCCACTTGGCCGAGGAGTACCCCGACCAGGCGGCCAACACGGCGACGATGGCCAGGAGCACCGCCTCGACGACGGCGACCACGGTGTCGCGGCGCTCCTCGTGGTCCGCGTGGTCCGCGTGGTCCGCCCCGTGGCGCTCCGCGTGCGCGGAGTGGTCGGCGATCTCCTTGCCGACCTCGGCCGGCGACAGTCCGCCTTCTGGCATCGGAGCCCCTCGTCCTGTTCCGTGGTGCGACGGGCCGGTCAGCTCACGGGCGCTGGTGCAACTCGATGGCGTTGCCCCATGGGTCGGTGGTGAAGGCCTGCAGGCGGCCGGTGGCGCCGACGTCCACCCAGTCGGTCACCTCGAGGCCACGGCCGCGCAGCTCCTCGACGGCGGCCGGGAGGTCGTCGAAGACCAGGGCGAAGTGCTGGCCCACGTTCGGCGGCACCGTGCCCTCGATCAGGTGCACCTGCTGGCCGCCGGCGGTGTCGAGCCAGGCGCCCGGGAAGCCGAAGTCCGGGCGGGAGTCGTTCTGCACCAGGCCGAGCATCTCGGTGTAGAAGGCGATGCCCCCCGGGACGTCGGGCACGTTGATGGCGACGTGGTCGAGACCCATCGGCGCCACCGGGCTGCTCACGGCAGCGAGCCTACGACGCGGCGCACGAGGTCGGCCACGGCCGGCGCGGCCGACCGGCCGACCGTCCGGACGTCGTCGAGGTCGACCGGCGTGCCCTCGCCGGCGGCCCGGTTGGTCACCAGGGCCAGCCCGAGCACCTCGGCCCCGGCTCCGCGGGCGGCCACGGTCTCGAGCGCCATCGACATGCCGACGACGTCGGCCCCCAAGGCGCGCAGCATGCGGATCTCGGCCGGGGTCTCGAGCTGCGGCCCTGCGAGCTGCGCGTAGACGCCGGGCCGTGGATCGACGACGCTGGCGGCGGGGCCGGGCGCCGCCAGCGCCAACGCGCGCAGGCGCGGCGAGTAGGCGTCCACCAGGTCCACGTGGTGGGGGCCGCGCAGGGGGCTGGACCCGGTGAGGTTCAGGTGGTCGGCCACCACCATCACCGATCCGGTGCGCAGGTCGTCGCGGATGGCACCGACGGCCGAAGTGAGGATCACCGTCGAGCAGCCGGCGGCGACCCCGGTGCGCACGGGGTGGGCCACCTCGGCCGGGCTCAGGCCCTCGTAGAGGTGGCAGCGCCCGCCCAGGACGAGCACGCGGCGCCGCCCGGCGGCCAGCGACCAGGCGTGGGCCCGGTGGCCACCGGCCCCGTAGGGGGGCCAGAAGGGGAGGGTGTCGAGCGCGACCGGGTCGTTGCCCCCGGCCAGGATCTCTGCTGCCTCCGACAGGCCGGTGCCGAGCACCACGAGCACGTCGTGGTGCTCGGTCCCCAGCCGTCGTGCCAGCTCGCGAGCGCTGTGGACCGCCCGCTCGGCTGCGTCCTCCATGCGCCGATGGTAGGCGCAGGTGCGGGCGGGGCGATCGGGTGGGCGCCGCCTACCATGGCGCCGATGTCGCCTGCCACCGACGCCGCGTCCCGCCCGGGGACCACGGCCGCCGACCACCCGCTGGCGCCCCTGAGGGGCGAGGAGATCAAGGCGGCGCGCCAGATCGTGTTCGACAGCGGCCGGGCACGCGTCGAGGCCGACACGTTGCGCTTCGCCTACGTCGGCCTGTGCGAGCCGCCCAAGGACCTGGTGCGGGCGTTCGACCGCGGTGAGCCGCTGCCCGCGGATCGCCGCGTCCGCATGGTGCTGCTCGAAGGGCCCGAAGCCGACGTCGTCGAGGCGGTGGTTTCGCTGACCGCCGGCCAGGTCCTGCGCTGGGAGGTGGTCGAGAACGTACGGCCCGCCCTGCAGTACGAGGAGGCCTACGCGGCCCAGCTCGCCCTCCAGGAGTGTGACGAGTGGAACGCCGCGCTCGAGCGGCGGGGCATCACCGACCGGTCGCTGGTGCAGGTCGACCCGTGGCCGGCGGGCACCTTCGGCTTCGCCTACGAGACGGGACGGCGCATCACCAAGTGCATCCCGTACCTGCGCGACGCTCCTGACGACAACGGCTACGCCCGGCCGCTCGAGGGACTGCTCGGCGTGGTCGACCTCGGTCGCGGCGAGGTTCTCGAGGTCATCGACGAGGGCATCGTGCCCATCCCGCCCACGTCGGGCAGCTACTACCCCGAGCACGTCGGGCCCATGCGCGACGACCTGAAGCCGATCTCGATCACCCAGCCCGAGGGCCCCAGCTTCACGGTGGAGGGCAACCTGGTGCGGTGGCAACGGTGGTCGATGCGGGTGCACATGGACCCGCTCGAGGGCCTGGTCCTCTCGACCATCGGCTACGAGGACGGGGGCCGGGTGCGGCCCATCGTGTACCGCGCCTCGGTGAGCGAGATGGTGGTGCCCTACGGCGACCCCGACCCGATGCACTCGTGGAAGAGCGCCTTCGACTCGGGCGAATGGGGGCTGGGCCGCATGGCCAACTCCCTCACGCTGGGTTGTGACTGCCTGGGGGAGATCCACTACTTCGACTACGTCTTCGCCGACGAGCGGGGAAAGCCGCGCACCCGGGCCAACGCCATCTGCATGCACGAGGAGGACTACTCCATCCTCTGGAAGCATCTCGACATGAGCACGGGGCGGACCGAGGTGCGCCGCCAGCGGCGCCTCGTCGTCAGCTCGATCGCCACGGTGGGCAACTACGAGTACGGCTTCTACTGGTACTTCTACCTCGACGGCACCATGGCGCTCGAGGTCAAGCTCACCGGCATCATGTCGACCAAGGCGGTGGCGGGCGACGACGCGGGCGAGCACGCCCGCATGGTGGCGCCCGGACTGGCGGCGCCGCTCCACCAGCATCTCTTCAACGCCCGGCTCGACGTGGAGGTCGACGGCCCCGAGAACGCCGTCTTCGAGGTGGACGCCGTGCCGTCGCCCCCGGGGGAGGGCAACCCCGTGGGGAGTGCCTTCACCACCACCACCACGCTGCTCGAGCACGAGCTGGCAGCCCGGCGCGACGTCGACCCGGCGCGCTCGCGGACCTGGCGCATCGTCAACCGGAGCCGCCGCAACGCCCTGGGTCAGCCCACCGGCTACAAGCTGCTGGCGGGGCCGACACCGACCCTCTTGGCCGGGCCCGGCTCGAGCATCGGCCGGCGTGCCGGGTTCGCCGCCCACAACCTGTGGGTGACCCCGTTCGCCGAGGGCGAGCGGCGGGCGGCAGGTGACTACCCCAATCAGCACGAGGGGAGCCCCGGGCTTCCCGAGTGGACCGAGCAGGACCGCTCCGTCGTCGACACGGACATCGTCGTGTGGCACTCGTTCGGGATCACGCACGTGCCGCGTCCGGAGGACTGGCCCGTGATGCCGGTGGAGTACTGCGGGTTCTCCTTGGTCCCCTACGGATTCTTCGATCGCAACCCGGCCCTCGACGTGCCGCCGACGTCACCCGACGGGAGCTGCCATGCCTGAGCGCGGCACCCGCGGCCCGCACGCCTCCCATGTCCCCCAGGAGTACCACCCGCCGGTGGAGGAGTACCTCGAGACGATGCACGACCTGGCCGAGGAGGGAGTGCCGGTGATCCAGGCCCGGATCGCGGAGCGGCTGGGCCGCTCGGCCCCCTCGGTGTCCGAGATGCTCGACCGGCTCACCGAGGACGGGTACGTCGTCCGGGAGGGGCGCCGCCTGTCGCTCACCGACAGCGGGCACGAGCTGGCCGAGAAGGTGGTGCGCAAGCACCGGCTGGCCGAGCGCCTCCTCGTCGACGTCATCGGCCTGGAGTGGTACAAGGTGCACAGCGAGGCGGGGCGCTGGGAGCACGTGATCTCCGACGACGTCGAGGCGCGCCTGGTCGAGCTGCTCGGCGACCCGGCCACCTGCCCCCACGGCAACCCGATCCCCGGCTCGCGCACCCCGGCGCCCGGCGCCGAGACGCGCCCTCTGGGCCAGGTGCCCGAGGGCGAGCGGGTGCGCCTGTTCCGCATCAGCGAAGAGGTCGAGAACAACCTGGGCTCGCTGGCCCTGCTCGACGAGGGCGGGTTCATCCCCGGCTCCGTCGCCCTGGTGGGCGCCCGGGACGCCGAGGGGGCAGTCGAGGTGAGCGTCGAAGGCGGGGCCGCGTCCCTGCGCGTGCCGCGCGAGATCTCGGACCGGCTCTTCGTCGGGGCGCCGTGACACCCTGGTCGTCGTGACCGGCCCTCGTGCTCGTGACCGGAGGGGTGCGACGACCCTGCGGCTGGTGGCGGACGCCGTGTTCACGGTGGACGACGCCGGCTCGGTGTTCGCCCCCGGCGCGGTCGAGCTGGGCCCCGACGGCAACATCGCCTGGGTGGGCGACCCGCACGCCACCCCCGCCGGCCCCGGCACCGAGGTCCGCGCCGTGGGGGGCCTGCTCATGCCCGGGCTGGTCAACTGCCACGCGCACTCGCCCATGACGCTGGTGCGCAGCGCCGGCGACGGCCTTCCGCTGGACCGCTGGCTGAGCGAGTCGGTGTGGCCGCGTGAGGCGCTGCTCACCGACGAGGACGTGTACTGGGGCATGGTGCTCGGCGCCGTGGAGCTGCTCGGCAACGGCATCACGACCACGTGCGAGCAGTACCGGCACCCGGCACCGGTGATGGAGGCCCTGGTCGACTCGGGCATCCGGGCGCTCTACACGCCGGGGATCTTCACGGTGCCCAACGGGGAGGCCGGCGAGACCTGGGAGGGCCTGCTCGCTGAGGCATGCGCGCTCTTCGACTCCCGCTCGGGGGGTGACGGCCGGGTGCAGGTCGGATTCGGCCCGCACGCGGCCTACACGGTGCCGCCCGAGGGGATCGCAGCCGTGGCCGCCGAGGCGCAGCGGCGCGGCGCGCTGCTGCAGATCCACCTCAACGAGACGGCGTCGGAGTGCGAGGTGGTGCGTGAGCGCTACGGCATGAGCGCGCCGGCGCTGCTCGCCTCGGTCGGTGCGTTCGAGGGGCGGGTCATCGCGGCGCACGCCGTCTGGCTCGACGAGGAGGACCTGGCGCTGCTGGCCGGCCACGACGTGGCTGTCGCCCACTGCCCGGGGTCCAACGGCAAGCTCGGGGCGGGTGTGGCGCCGCTGGCCGAGCTGGTGGCGCGCGGGGTCCGGGTGGGGTTGGGCACCGACAGCCCCGCCTCCAACGACGACCTGCACCTGTGGGACGAGATGCGGCTGGCCGCCCTCTTCGCCCGGGCGCGCGCGGGCAACCCCGAGGTGGTGACCACCGCCGGGGCCCTACGGCTGGCCACCCGCGGCGGGGCCGAGGCGCTCGGGCTGGCCGTCGGGGCGCTGGAGCCGGGCCGGCCGGCTGACGTGATCCGCTTGCGCACCGACGACCCGCGCTTCACCCCGTCGGTCACCGAGGCCGAGCTGCTCGGCCACCTGGTGTGGGCGGGTGCGGGCTACCTCGTCACCGACGCGTGGGTGGGCGGGGCGCAGGTCGTCGAGGCGGGCCGGTGCACGCTCGTCGACACCGAGCGGGCCCAGGCCGAGGTGGCCCGGCGCGCCCGCCGACTCGTCGCCTCCTAGGCTTTTTCGCCATGCCCGGATTCGTCGACCAGGCTCAGCTGCACGCGCGCGCCGGTGACGGGGGTGCCGGGGCGGTGTCCTGGCGCCGGGAGGCGCACGTCGAGCGCGGCGGCCCTGACGGCGGAGACGGTGGCCACGGTGGCGACGTCTGGATCGAGGCCTCCCGCAACGAGTCCTCTCTGCTCGGCTTCCGTGACCACCCGTTCCGGCGGGCGACCAACGGTGCCCACGGCTCGGGTGCCAAGCGCCACGGGGCCCGGGGCAAGGACATGGTGGTGCCCGTGCCGGTGGGCACGGTGGTGCGCGACCGCGGGGCGGTGCTGTGCGACCTCGACCACCCCGGGGCGCGGTTCTTGGCCGCCGAGGGCGGCCAGGGCGGGCGGGGCAACGCGCGCTTCCTCTCGAACCGGCGCCGGGCACCGGCCTTCGCCGAGCAAGGGGAACGGGGGCAGGAGCGCTGGCTCGACCTGGAGCTCAAGCTGATGGCCGACGTGGCCCTGGTCGGGTTCCCCAACGCCGGCAAGTCCACGCTGATCTCGACCGTGTCGGCCGCCAAGCCCAAGATCGCCGACTACCCGTTCACCACGCTCGAGCCACACCTCGGGGTGGTACGCGTGGGCGCGGGGCGCGCCCCCACCGAGTTCGTCATGGCCGACATCCCGGGCCTGATCGAGGGTGCGGCGGAGGGCAGGGGGCTCGGTCACCAGTTCCTGCGCCACGTCGAGCGGGCCCGGGTCCTCGTCGTCCTGCTCGATCTGGGCGCCCGCGACGTGGGCGGCGAGACGCCATCGCGCCAGTTGCGGGTCCTGCTGGCCGAGCTGGGCTCGTACCGACCCGAACTGCTCGAGCGCCCCCGCCTCGTCGTCGGCTCCAAGGCCGACGTGGGTGCCGACGACGAAGGCGCGTGCGACCTGGTCCTCTCGGCCGCGACCGGTTCGGGGGTGGAGGAGCTGACCGAGCGCCTGGCCGCCTTGGTGCAGGCGGCCAGGACGGCCGAAGCCGGGGCGGCATCCTCCGAAGTGGTGGTGCACCGGCCGGCGCCCGAGGGGGTCGAGGTGCAGCGGGCGGGCGCGGGGTCCTGGGTCGTGCTCGGGCGGGCGGCCGAGCGCGCCGTGGCCCTGTCCGACCTCACCGACGCCGGCGCGCAGGCCGAAGCGGTGCGACGCCTGCGCCGACTGGGGGTCGACCGGGCCCTGGCGCGGGCCGGGGCCCGCGACGGTGACGAGGTGACCGTGGGCACCATGACCTTCGTCTGGGGGGAGGACGCGTGATCGCCGTGGTCAAGGTGGGCTCGTCCTCGGTGACCGCGCCGACGGTTCTGCGGCTCTGCGGCGAGCTGGCGGCGGCCCGGCAGGACGGCCACACGGTGGTGGTGGTCACCTCGGGCGCCATCGCGGCCGGCTGGGCCGCGCTCGGGCGCGGTGAGCAGCGCCCGAGCGACCCCGCCGTGCTCCAGGCCGTCTCGGCGGTGGGCCAGCACCGGCTGATGCGGGTGTGGCAGGACGGGCTCGATCCGCACGGGCTCCTGGCGGGCCAGGTGCTGCTGGCCCCGCTCGACTTCGTGCACCGCACGCAGTACCTGCACGCGCGCGGGACGCTGCGTCACCTGGTCGACCTGGGGGTGGTCCCCGTCGTCAACGAGAACGATGCCGTGGCCGACGAGGAGATCCGCTTCGGCGACAACGACCGCCTGGCCGCGCTGGTGGCCCACCTGGTCGGCGCCCAGCTGCTGGTGCTCCTGACCGACGCACCCGGATTGCTCACCGCCGACCCCCGCCGCGACCAGGAGGCCTCGCTGATCGAGGAGGTGGTCGAGATCGACCACGAGCTCGAGCGCATCGCCGGTGGCTCCGGCAGCCCGGTGGGCAGCGGGGGCATGGCCTCGAAGCTGGCGGCGGCCAAGATCGCCACCTGGTCGGGCGTGCGCACCGTGATCGCGGACGCGGCCCGCCCGGGTGTGCTGGCGGGCGCCCTGGCCGACGAGGCGGGGGTGGGCACGGTGTTCCGGGCCCGCGGCGCCCGGCTCCCGGCCCGCAAGCTGTGGATCGCCTTCGCCCTGGGCTCGGCGGGCCTCCTCACTGTCGACGAGGGGGCCCGGGCGGCGCTGACCGGCCGCGGGCGCTCGCTCCTCGCAGCCGGGGTCACCGCCGTGACCGGGGATTTCCGGCCCGACGACGCGGTGGAGATCGCCGGCCCGGACCGTGCGGTGTTCGCCAAGGGCCTGGTCCGCCTGCCCTCGGAGCGGGCGGACGAGTGGATGGGCCGGCCGCGGCAGGTCGTCGTCCATCGGGACGACCTTGTCCTTGTACGCTGACCCGATGGCCACGTCCGATCTCGAGCAGCTGGCCGACCGCGTCCGCGCCGCGGCGCGGGTGGTGGCACGCGCGCCCGGATCGGTCCGCAACCAGGCGTTGCACCTGGCCTCCGAGCTGCTCGAGGAGCAGTGGCGGACGCTGGTCGAGGCGAACGCGGAGGACCTGGAGCGGGCCGAGGCCGCCGGCATGACCGAGGCGGCCCGGGACCGGCTGCGCCTGACCCCCGAACGGGTCGAGGGCATGGCGGCCGGTCTGCGCCAGGTGGCCGCCATGCCCGACCCCGTGGGCGAGGTGGTCGAGGGGTGGGTCCGGCCCAACGGCCTGCGCGTCACCCGGGTGCGCGTGCCCCTCGGCGTGGTGGGCGTCATCTACGAGAACCGGCCCAACGTCACCAGCGACGCCGCCGGGCTGTGCCTGAAGGCGGGGAACGCGGCGTTCCTGCGCGGCTCGTCGTCCTCGCTCGCGTCCAACCGGGCCGTCGTCTCGTTGCTGCGCCAGGCGGCGGCCAAGGCGGGCCTGCCCGAGGACGCGGTGACCCTCGTGGAGGACACCTCGCACGAGACTGCGGTGGCGTTCATGCAGCTGCGGGGGCACATCGACTGTCTCATCCCGCGCGGGGGGCGGGCGCTCATCGACTCGCTGGTCGAGCACGCCACCGTGCCCTTCGTGCTCGACGGGGACGGCAACTGCCACATCTACGTCGACGGCGCCGCCGATCTCGAGATGGCGCACGACTTGGTGGTCAACGCCAAGACGCACCGCTTCGGAGTCTGCAACGCAGTGGAGACCATCCTGGTCCACGAGAAGGTGGCGGCGGCGCTGCTGCCGCGGGTGGCCGCCTCACTCGGCGAAGCCGGCGTCGAGATACGTGCCGACGAGCGCGTCCGGGTCCACGTGCCCGACGCCGTGCCCGCACTCGAGGAGGACTTCGCCACCGAGTTCCTGGGGCCGGTGGTGGCCATCGGGATGGTGGACGACGTGGGCGACGCCATCGAGCACATCGCTCGCTACAGCTCGGGTCACTCCGAGGCCATCGTGACCTCCGACGTGGCGACGGCTGACCGCTTCGTGGCAGAGGTGGACGGCGCGGCGGTGTTGGTCAACACGTCGACGAGGTTCGTCGACGGCGAGGAGCTGGGTCTCGGCGCGGAGGTGGGCATCTCCACCCAGAAGCTGCACGCCCGGGGCCCGATGGGGGTGAAGGAATTGACGACGGTGAAGTGGGTCGTGCGCGGAGACGGGCAGGTGCGCCGGTGAGCGCTGACTCGCCGATCGGTGGGAGTGGTGCCCTGGGTCTGCCCGAGAGCGGCCCGCCCCGCTTCGAGTCCCTCGACGCCGTCCGGGCCGGCCTGGCCCGGGTCGGGTACCTGGCCGACGAGTCCATCAGCGGGGTCGTCTACCTGGCCGACCGGCTGTCCAAACCGGTGCTGGTCGAGGGACCGGCCGGCACGGGCAAGACGCAGTTGGCCAAGTCGGTGGCCGAGCTCACCGGGGCCCGCCTCATCCGCCTGCAGTGCTACGAGGGCCTCGACGAGTCCAAGGCGCTCTACGAGTGGAACTACCGCAAGCAGCTGCTGCGGATCCAGGCGGGGGAGCACGGCAAGCAGGAGACCGAGGGCCCGTCGTGGACCGAGCTCGAGGAGGACATCTTCTCGGAGGACTTCCTCCTCACCCGCCCGCTGCTCGAGGCCATCCGGGCCACCGAGCCGGTCGTGCTCCTCGTCGACGAGGTGGACCGGGTCGAGCTCGAGACCGAGGCACTCCTGCTCGAGATCCTCTCGGAGTACCAGGTGTCCATCCCCGAGCTCGGCACCGTGCGGGCCGCACAGCTGCCCATGGTGTTCCTCACCTCGAACAACACGCGCGAGCTCTCCGAGGCACTCAAGCGCCGCTGCCTCTACCTCCACGTCGACTACCCGGATCTCGAGCGCGAGCGCGACATCGTGCGCGCCAAGGTGCCGGGCATCAGCGAGGAGCTGGCCGACCAGGTGGCGCGCATCGTGCGCTCCTTGCGCACGTTGGAGCTGCGCAAGGCCCCCTCGGTGTCCGAGACCCTGGACTGGGCGCGCACCTTGGTGCTGCTCGGCGTGCAGACGATCGACGCTGCCGGCGCCAAGGACACCCTGCACATCTTGTTGAAGTACCAAGCCGACATCGAGCGGGCCGCCAAGGAGCTGCTCTCGGCGCCCTCGAGCTGAGGAGGGAGGCGGCGTGCTGGACCTCCTCTCTGGTTTCGTCACCGAGCTGCGCCGCGCCGGCCTGCCCGTCTCGCTGACCGAGCACCTCGATGCGGCCGAGGCCGTCAAGCACATCCCGCTCGAGGACCGTGAGGGCCTGAAGTACGCGCTCGCGGCCACGTTGGTGAAGTCCTCCGCGCACTGGCGCGCCTTCGAGACCGCCTTCGAGGTGTTCTTCGCCGTCCGCACGGGCGGCGCGGCGGCCGGCGAGGGCGAGGCCGCGGAGTCCGAGCTCGGCGCCGAGGGCGAGCAGCCGGGGGAGGGCGGCATGCAGGGCCAGGGTCGCTCGTGGAAGGGTGGCGGCGCCGGCGAGGGCATGACCGCCGAGGAGCTGGCCGAGCTGCTCTTCAAGTCGCTCCTGTCGGCCGACGCCGGACTCATGAACGCCGTGGCGCGCAACGCGGTGGACCGCTACGCCGGCATGGAGCCGGGGCGCCCGGTCGGGGGCACCTACTACCTGTACCGGACCCTGCGGAACCTCGATCTCGACAGCGTGCTCGAGCGGCTCATGGCCCAGGCCCGGGCGCACGCCTCCGGCGGCTCGCTGACCGACCTCGAGGAGCGCCTGGCCGCCGACGAGTACAAGGTGCGGATCGAGCAGTTCCGCAAGGCGGTCGAGAGCGAGATCCGCCGTCGCCTGGTCGAGGACCGGGGCGCGGAGGCGCTGGCCAAGTCGGTGCGCAAGCCCCTGCCCGAGGACATCGACGTCATGCACGCCACCCGGGAGGAGCTGGCGATGCTGCACCGGGTGCTCCACCCCCTGTCGCGCAAGCTGGCGGTGCGACTGGCCCGCAAGCGGCGACACGGGCGCAAGGGCCCGCTCGACTTCCGGGCCACCATGCGCCGCTCGCTCTCGACGGGTGGCGTCCCCATCGAGCCGCGGTTCCGTCATCCGCGGCCGGCCAAGCCCGAGATCTTCGTCATCGCCGACATCTCGGGCTCGGTGGCCAGCTTCGCCCGCTTCACGCTGCACCTCGTGTACGCCATCTCCTCGCAATTCTCCAAGGTGCGCAGCTTCGTCTTCGTGGACGGGATCGACGAGGTGACGCGCTTCTTCGAGGGCGTGGTCGACCCCGCCGAGGCGGTGGCGCGCATCAACACCGAGGCCGACGTGATCTGGGTGGACGGGCACTCCGACTACGGGCACGCGCTCGGCGAGTTCCACCGCCGCTGGGGCGACCAGGTGACGTCGCGCTCGAGCGTCATGGTGCTCGGCGACGCGCGCAACAACTACCACGCGTCGCAGTCGTGGGTGCTCGAGGACCTTCAGGCAAAGGCGCGCCACGTGTTCTGGCTCAACCCCGAGCCGCGGGACTACTGGGGGTCCGGTGACTCCATCGTGGGGGAGTACGCCGCCCACTGCGACCAGGTGGTCGAGTGCCGCACGCTGCGCCAGCTCGAGCACTTCGTGGGCAACTTGGCCTGAGCCGGTGCTGCAGTCAGCCGATGAAGCCGTGAGCGAGGCGGAGGAGCGCTCCCATGCCGGGGTGCTGCGGATCTTCCCTCCCAACCCCGGTGCGTCGCGCATCGTCCTGGTGCGCCACGGAGAGGCTGCGTGCAACCGCAACCACGTGGTGGGCGGCCGCAAGGGGTGCACCGGCCTGACCGACCTGGGCCGACGCCAGGTGGCCACGCTGGCGGACCGCCTCTACGAGAGCGGGGAGCTGCGGGAGGCCACCGCGCTGTACTCGTCGGTGCTGCCCCGGGCGACGGAGACGGCCGAGCGGCTGCGGCCCGTGGTCGGGTCCGGGCCCAAGGCGCTCGGCCCGGTGCGCGAGCGCTGCGACCTGTGCGAATTGCACCCAGGGGATGCCGACGGCCTCCCCTGGGACTCCTACGCGAAGACGTTCGGGGTGCCCGACTGGGACAAGGAGCCGACCGCCCCCATCGCCCCGGGAGGCGAGAGCTGGTCGGAATTCGTGGTGCGAGCGTCGGACGCCGTGCGTGACGTCGTGGGGTGCCATCCCGGGGAGCTCGTGGTCGCCGCGGTCCACGCCGGGGTGATCGAGGCCACCATGATCGCCTTCTTGGGGGTGCCCCAGGAGGTCTATCGCCGGGGCTGGGTGCGCATCACGCACGCCTCGATGACGGAGTGGGAGCGGGTGCCCGACGAGGATCGCTGGATCCTGCTGCGCTTCAACGACGCCTGCTGGGTGCCCCGGCCCTGACGCCCGTGCACGCGCCGCATCGGGGCGCGTCTTGGCAGCACTGGCGGAGCCTCGGCTACGGGCCGCCCAGAGCGGAGCGGGCGAGCCGGGCCGGGGCGCAGGCCAACCAGGCGTCCTCGATCGCCTCGCGCAGTGGGCGCTTGGTGGCGGCCCCGAGCTGGACCAGGACGGCGGCGTAGCCGTCGAAATGGGGGATCGTGAAGAAGCCGGGGGCCCCGGCGACCAGGACCCCCTCCTTCTCGGCGAGATCAGCTGTGCGCAGCGCGATGATCGGACCGGCGGGTGGCTCGGTGTCCCCGAAGCGCCTCAGGTCGGCCTTGGAGAACGGCCGCTCCCATGCGAAGGCCTTCCCGGCCACGAACCAGGTGCGGTTCCCGGAGCGGGTGCCCTCCGTGACCTCGGGGAACGCGCGCACCATGCGCTCGACTTCGGCCAGGGTCACCACGGGCGCACCCTATCGTCAGCGTCCGGGCCGGCGCGCTGACCTGCGCCGGCAGGCGCCGACCTCGCTACGCTGAGGCACACCGGCGACACCGGGTCGCCGCTCCGGTCACGCAGAAAGGGGGCGCAACCATGTACAAGATCGTCGTCGTCGGCACGGACGGCTCGCCCACGGCCGACAAGGCGGTCGAGGCGGCAGCGGACATCGCCCGCTCTTGGGGTTCGACCCTGCACGTCGTCACCGCATTCCGCGCGCCCCGGGTGGGCATGGGGGCGGTCTCGGGTGTCGACATGGTGGACAGCGGCGCCGGGCAAGCCCTCGTCGAAGAGGTGGCGCGCGCCGTGGGACAAGAGGCGGTCGAGAAGCACGGGTCCGGCCTCAAGGCCGAGGCGTACGCGGGCCGTGGCAACGCTGACGACGTGATCCTCAAGCGTGCCGCGGAAGTCAACGCCGACCTGATCGTGGTGGGGAGCAAGGGCATGACCGGGGCGCGGCGGTATCTCGGCAGCGTGCCCAACTCGGTGGCCCACGGGGCCCACTGCGCAGTGCTCGTGGTCAAGACGGCCTAGCGAGCGCGTCGGGCCCGGTGGCGGTCAACCGCTTCGACGCCCGCATCGCCGCCCGCTACGACACCGACGCGTCCGAGCGCTTCGATCCCGAGGCCGTCCGGGCCACCGTCGACTTCTTGGCACCGTTGGCAGCCGGCGGCGTCGCGCTCGAGCTCGGCATCGGCACCGGGCGCATCGGCCTCCCGCTCTCCGCTCGGGGTGTCGCGGTGGAGGGGATCGACCTCTCGCCCGAGATGGTGGCCGAGCTGCGCAAGAAGCCCGGCTCCGAAGCCATCAGCGTGCACGTCGGGGACTTCGCCACCATCCGCGTAGCGGGCTCGTTCCGGCTGGCCTACCTGGTGTTCAACACGATCGAGAACCTGACCAGCCAGGACGAGCAGGTGGCATGCTTCACGAACGTCGCCCGCCACCTCGATCCCGGAGGGTGCTTCGTGGTCGAGGTCGAGGTGCCGCAGATTCGGAGGCTGCCGCCGGGGGACAGCGTCCGCGCCTTGACGGTCACGCCGTCGCGGCTGGCCTTCGACGAGCTCGACGTGGCCACCCAGGCCGGGGTCTCCCACCACGTCTGGATCCACGACGGCGCGGCCGAGACCTTCTCGGTGCCGTTCCGCTTCGTGTGGCCCGCCGAGCTGGACCTGATGGCGCGCCTGGCCGGGTTGTCGCTGCGCGAGCGGTGGGGCGGCTGGCGCCGCGAGCCCTTCACGAGCGACAGCCCGCTGCACGTCTCGGTGTGGGAGAAGCGGCCGGGCGCCTGATGCTGCTCGTGCTGGTGACCGGTCTGCCCGGCACGGGCAAGTCGACCACGGCCGACGCAGCGGGGCGGGCGCTGGGCGCTCCGGTGCTGGGCCACGACTGGGCCATGAGCGGGCTTCGTCCCTACCCAGAGGTCCAGGCGGCCTTGGACCGCATGGGGTGGCGCGGGCACCGCGAGGTCGGGTGGTCGATCCTGTGGGCCCTGGCCCGGAGCCAGTTGCGGCTGGGATCGTCGGTCGTGCTCGACGGGGTGGCCCGCCAGCCCCAGGTGGCCGGCACCCGGCGCCTGGCGACCGAGGAGGGGACGGGCAGCGTGGTCGTCATGACGCGCTGCGTGGACGCCGACGTGCACCGGAGCCGGATCGAGGGGCGCCGCCGGGGCATCCCCGACTGGTACGAGCTGGAATGGGCCAACGTGGTGCGCGCTCGGGAGTCGTGGCAGGAACCCGAAGGCGTCGACCTGGTCCTCGAGGCCTCAGACGATCCCGAGCACAACGAGCGCCTCTTGGTGGCGCTCCTCCTCTCGCGTGGGGCGTGCCCAAAGGAGGGAGGGCCAGAGGGGGGAGGGGAGCAACGACGATGAGCGAGGACAAGGAGGCCGCCATGCAGATCGCCGTCATCGGGACCGGCTTCATCGGTGGAACGCTCGGACGGTCGCTGGCCCGGGCCGGGCATGCCGTGCGGTTCGGGTCCCGGCATCCCGGGGACGACCTGGTGGCCGGCGACACCACCGCGGCGGTCGTGCCGGTGGCCGAGGCGCTGGAGGGTGCCGACGTGGTGATCCTGGCCGTGCCCTCTGGCGCCGTTGCCGACCTGGTGTCCGCGCACGGCGACGCGCTCGACGGCCGGTTGGTGATCGACGCCACCAACAAGTTGGGCGGCCGGGTAACCAACGCCCGGGCGGCGCTCCCTCCGGGCGTGCGCTACGCCCGCGCCTTCAACACCTTGGGCGGGGAGAACATGGCCGATCCGGTCTTCGAAGACGGCCCGGCGGACATGTTCTTCTCCAGTCCGGAGGCTGACCGCGCCACGCTGGAGGCGGTCATCGAGGGTGTCGGCCTGCGCCCGGTCTTCGTGGGTGCGGACCAAGAGGAGCTGCTCGACGGCCTCTTCCGCCTCTGGATCGACCTCGCCATCACCCAAGGACGGGGTCGCCACCTGGCCTTCCGGCTGCTCCAGGAGGACTGAGGGCGCCTCAGCAGGCGTAGTCCTCGTCGTAGGTCGCGCTGTTGTACTGGACGATCTGGAGCGGGCCCGTGGGCAGCTGCTCCTGCGCCGCCCACGTGGCGTAGGCGGCGCAGCTTCCCGGACCGCTCGGGTTCGCCAGGTAGTCGGCCATCCAGTAGGGCACGTCGGGCTGGTAGTCGCCCACGATGCTGTTCCAGTTGGCCGGGCTGGCGTAGATGCCGACGTCGGCGATTCCCTCCGTCTCGTGGAGCGCGTTGAGGGCGCCCTGCACGAAGAGCGCGTTCTCGGTCGTGCTCGACGACCAGGACCCCACCTCGACGTCGAGCCACCACGCAACCGAAGTGTCCGCCCCCGCCGCCTGGGCGTCGTCGAACGCGTGGATGCCCGCCAGGTAGCCGGCGTTGCAGGCCTGGTCGTAGCTGCCGTCGACCAGGCAACCCGGCTGGGGGCTGGCTGACGTCGTGTAGGTGAGGAAGGTGTAGAGGTTCAGCCCGCCGCCGGCCCAGGCGACCTGCTGGGCCAGGCAGGGGTTGGTGTTGCCCGAGGACTGGCCGTCGACCTGCACGATGCCGATCTCGTGCGCCCCCGTGGGCAGGCTGTTGCACTGGTAGACGCTGACGTCGTACCCGTAGGCGCCCGAGGGGTACGGGGCACCCACGAACGAGCCGTTCCCCGGGGCGTCGGCCATGCCCACGATGGGGCGGAACAGGTTGGTCGGTGCCGAGCCGTAGTACTCCGCCGCCCCGAAGTTCGACACCAGGCCGGCGCTGTCGGTGAACCAGTAGCCGTTGCCCGTGGGCGTGGCCACGGCGGCGACGATCGGGTTCTTGAGCACCTGCCCGCCCAATGAGCCGTAGAACGGGGCCGAGCCGAAGCTGAAGACGCCCCCGTCGGACGCGACCAGGAAGTACCCGTTGCCCCCCGGCCCCGGCAGCATGGCGACGATCGGCTTGTTGAGCGTCATGCCCCCGGTGCTCCCGTAGAACTTGGCGTCGCCGAAGGCGAAGATGCCCCCGTCGGAGGCAACCAACCAGTAGCCGCGTCCGTCCGGCGTGGCCGCCATGCCCACGACGGGTTGATTGAGCCGCATGCCTCCCGTGCTCCCGTAGAACGAGGCGTCACCGAAGCTGAAGATGCCGCCGTCGGAGGCAACCAACCAGTAGCCGCCCCCGTCGGGCGTGGCCGCCATGCCCACGACCGGCTTGTTCAGCGCCATGCCGCCGGTCGATCCGAAG
>Ga0187784_10000988_pt1 | contig 22014 bp, 16 predicted proteins | sample 1015_SJ02_MP15_2_FD_132964 | JGI IMG/M metagenome (GOLD analysis project Ga0187784, IMG submission 132964) | Tropical peat soil microbial communities from peatlands in Department of Meta, Colombia - 1015_SJ02_MP15_20_MG | ecosystem: Environmental > Terrestrial > Soil > Wetlands > Peat | place...
CGTCGGAATCGCCCAATTCCAGCGGTTTGAGGTCGACGGCTTTGATGCGAATTACAGCCAGGTCCATCGCCCGGTCGGTCGCGTAAATCTCCGTTGCCTCGAATCGTTTGCCATCCGCGAGGGAGACGAAGATCGGTCGCGCTTCGCCGATCACGTGCAGATTGGTGGCGATCAACCCATCCTTGTCGATGACGAAACCGGCCCCCAAGCTCGACCGTTCACCGTCGCGTCCCGCCACCGAAATTACGACCGTCGAATCGTGGACTTTGCCAGCCAGTTCAGCGACCGACATGTCCCTCGACCTCACGATTGAGGGCGACGCCGCAAACGCGACAGTTGCGAAAATCAATGCGATAAACCGAGCGCAACCCATGCGGGGCTCCGAAAGAGACGCAACAGACCAGACCGTCACATTAAACGCGCGGTCGCGGCGGCCACTTGCATATTAGCCGCTCGGGCGGTTGGCATTCCACGGTTGCGGCGCGGACGCAGAGGCAAAATTGTCGCATGACAAGCAGCCGGCGACCGATTCAGGAAGCCTCGCGTCTCCGCCGTTCCTCGGTCGGATCCCGATCCGATGGCGGCGCTTGAACGGCCAGACGCATTCCGCGGGTGATCGGCAGCGGAAGAATTTCCGGCCGCTGCTGTGATCCCGCGGCATCCGAGCGCGCGTCGTCCGGCCGTTCGTTGCGTGCGGTTGACTCTGATGGCGCCTCGTTCGCGCGGCGACCTCGCGCGTGGAACAGTCGTTCGTAAATCGGACACGTCGCCAACACCTGCTGGTGCGTGCCGTAGGCGACCAGGCGGCCGTGATCCATGACGGCGACTTTGTCGATCAACTCCAAGACGCTGGGCGTGACTGCGTGAGTGATCAGGAAGGTCGTGCGGCCCTCCACGAACGTGAGCAGCGCCTCGTGGATCAGCCGCTCGCTTTGAGCGTCCGTGGCGGACGTGGCCTCGTCAAGAATCAGGACCGCTGGATTCCGCAGGATCGCACGCGCCAAGGCAACGCGCTGCCGCTGTCCCCCCGACAAGCGGCCACCTTTTTCGCCGACGCGAGTTTGAATTCCGTCGGGCATCTGGTCGAAGAACCGCGTCACGTAAGAGCGGGCGGCCGCGTCTTCGATTTCTGGCCGGGACGCGCCTGGTCGCCCGTAGCGGATGTTTTCGTAAATCGTGTCGTCGAACAGGACCGTCTCTTGCGTGACGACGGCGATCTGATCGCGCAGCGCGGCGAGCGGAACCTGGCGAATGTCGATCCCGTCGATCCGGATCGAACCGAAGTCGGGATCGTAAAGCCGTGGCAGCAGATTCACGAGGGTCGACTTCCCCGAGCCGTTCTCGCCGACGACGGCGATCACTTCACCGGCCTCGACCTTCAGCGAAACGCCCTCCAGCGCGGCCGGGCGGGCCGCGCCCGTCGGGCCGCTGCGGGCATACGCAAAATGGATGTTGTCGAACTCGATCGAGACGCTATGCCGCGGCAACTCGGCCGGCGAAGCCGGCGCTTCGATCTTGGTTTTTTCATCCATCAACTCGAAGATGCGATCGGCCGCAGCCCCGGCTCGCTTGAGCTTGGCATACGTGGTCGAGAGCTTGCGCGCGGGGTCGATGACCCCGGCCAGCATCACGTAAAGCGCGCCCAGGTCGTTGATTCCCAATTGGCCGCTCGTCAGGCGAATTCCCCAGATGTCGGTCGTGCCGCGGAGCACGAGATAGCACCCCGGCAAGAGCGCCAGGTAGGCGGCCACCCAGGCCATCGTTTCGGTGATCGGACCGGTTAGCGCATCAAGCCGGGCGATCTTCACCGATCGCTCGTAATAATCCTTGCTGTCACGATGGAAGCGTCGACGATGACGCGGCGCAGCGCTGAAGGCCGTCACAACCTTGTAGCCGTCGAACGTTTCTTCGAGTGTCTTGTACAGCCGCGTCATGCTGTCCATCATGCGGTGACTATGCCGCTTGAGACTGGAGCCAATACGCGCAAAGACGATGGCCACAACCGGCGCGGTGAGCAACGACAACAGTGTCAACTGCCAGCAGACCAGCATCGCTCCGATGATGCAGACCACGGCCTTGAGGGGCTCTTGAACGAGTTTGCCCCCCATCAACCGCAATCCGTTAGCCATCACCGTCATATCGTTCGTAAAGTGCGACATGAGTTTCGGCGTTCCCTTGAGGGAAACCGACTGATAGTCGAGCTTCAGAACCCGTCGCAAACAGTCCTTGCGCACGCCCATCAGTGACAGTTCGACGAGCTGCGCGATCAGGTTGTCCTGGACGTATTCGCAGAACCCTTTGGCCAAAGTCGCCAAAAGCTGAATTGCCAACACAACCGCCAGCAAGTCGAAGCGATCCTTCGGCAGCTTGGGTACGACTTTTGCGCGGAGCCACTCGAGCACCATCAGCTTGTATTGCGCGGTGCCGAGGCTCGACTGCTCGTTCGATTGTCGTCGGAGGATCTTGATGCGCTCGCGATCGGAGTCGCGAGGATTGGTCGCGTCGAGTTCGCGAAGTTGATCTTGGCGCTGGTCGACCTTTTGCTCGCCCTTTTCGATCGAATCCTTTGTTTTGGCGATCAGATCGCCGACGTACTTGTCGAGCGGCTTGTCCTCAAACAGCACCGTGATGATGGGATAGGCCGCCGACAAGCTCAGCCCCCACAGCGCGGCAACGAGTACGGCAAACACGACCGACAGGTAGAACTTGCGGCGGTGCGGCCAGACGTACTGGATCAGCCGGGGGAACGAATTCAAGAGGTACCGTCCCTGGTACGTATTCGAGCGCGGGCGCGCTGCGGGCGCCAGCGGTCATTTAACAAAGACGGCACGAGCGGTCCAGAGGAATCGTCGAGCCTGCGAAGCAAAACCGCCGGACCGAAGTCCGGCGGGTTGCGAGATGCTCGAGGTTCGCAGCAGCGCCATTGAGCCTCAGTCGGAGGTTGCGCCGACCAGTTCTTCGTCCGCGTCGACCATCTCGGCGTCGGTCGGCAGGAAATCCTGCACGAAGCCCTTCAGGTGCGTGCTGCGGGTTGTGTGCTGCAGCTTCTTGAGAGCCTTGGATTCGATCTGCCGGATTCGTTCGCGGGTGACCTTGAAGATCCGTCCGGTCTCTTCCAGCGTGTAGCTGTAACCGTCGCCGAGCCCGTAACGCAGGCGGATGATTTCGCGCTCGCGATACGTAAGGCTCTTTAGGACGTGCTCGATCTTGTCCTTGAGCATCTGCTGCGTCGCCGAATCGGCCGGGCTCTCTTCGTTATCGTCTTCGAGAAAGTCGCCGAAGCTGCTGTCCTCGCTCTCGCCCACCGGCGTGTCGAGGCTGATCGGGTGCTTCCAGGTCTTCATGATCCGCTCGGTCTCGTCGACGCCGAAGCCGACTGCGGCGGCCAGCTCCTCCATCGACGGCTCCCGGCCGGTGTCCTGGCGAATCTGCTCGCTTTTCGCCTTGAGGGCCGAGATGCTCTGGAACATGTGAACGGGAATACGGATCGTGCGTGCGTGATCGGCCACCGCCCGGGTGATCGCCTGGCGAATCCACCACGTCGCGTAGGTCGAGAATTTATAGCCACGCCGATACTCGTACTTCTCGACGCCCCGCATCAGCCCCGCGTTGCCTTCCTGAATCAGGTCCAAGAAGCTCAGGCCGCGATTGCGGTACTTCTTGGCGATCGACACGACCAGCCGCAGGTTCCCTCCGGAGAGCTTTTGCTTGGCGTCCGTCCAGGCGTCGAAGCGGCGCTTGATTTCCCTGCTGCGAGCCCGGAATTGTTCGGGCGTCTCGAGGGTCATTTCGACGAGTTCGGCCAACTCGCGCTTGAGCAGCTCGGTCTCGTTGCTCTTCGAGTGGCTCCGCGAATTGCGCTGCAGCTGCCGCTGAAGCTCGCCGATGCGGTCGGCGATCTGGTGCATCCGCTTCATGATGGGCTGCAAGCGCTGCGTGCGAAGGCTGAGCTCCTCGCAGAGAGTGGCCATCTTCCGTCGGCGAATTTTCATGCGTTCTTCGGCCGATTTGCGCTTATCTTTAGGCGCTTCCGGATTGCGGGCCAGCCTCGAGTCGGCGGCGTTCTTTTCCAAAAGAACTGCGAGCGTCTTGAGGTTCTCGGTCATCCTTCCCTGAATCTGCTCCTTGCCGACCCCCTCGGTCTCCGACGTTCGCAGCGTCCGCTCGAAGGGAAGCTCGTTATTGCGCACCTTCTCGAAGGTCTCGACCGCGATCTTGAGGGCAAAGTCCGATTCGAGGACCGTGCGGCGGAACCGTTTGCGGGTGATTTCGATCTGCTTGGCGAGAAAGATCTCGCGCTCGCGGGACAGCAGGGGAATGTTCCCCATCTGGCTGAGATACATGCGGATCGGGTCGCGCGACGAGAGGGCCGCGGCCTCGGCTCCGATGATCGAGCGGGCCAGCGCCGCCCCTTCGGACGAGTCGTCGGTCCACTGCGAACTGGCTGGATCGTCCGCCTCCGGGAGCGGCGGCGCATTGGGGTCATCGGCCAGGTCGAGTCCCAGCTCCTCCATCGTGAGAATCAGCCGATCGGCCAGCCCGGGGTCGCCCCCCTCGTCCGGCAGATATTCATTGACCTGATGAAACGAGACAAAGCCGCGCTTTAATGCGCCGTCGACGACGCTCTTTAGTGCAGCATCAACCTGATACACGGAAAGCTCCCTTCCACATGGAACCGTTTCGGATCGCACTTCCTTGCACGAAAAAGCCAATCAACTTTTCGTACTTCCCTGCACTCTCCGACGGATGCCTCGGCGGCAACAAAAAACGACCCAAGGGGAATCGCTCTCGTTCGCGCCGATCATCGCCGTGTCGGTCCACGACACCCGCTTGGGCATGGAAGTCCCGGCAGCAGGCAAACCAAGCCCGGCGGCGTCATGGAGATCACTCTCCTACGACGTACTCGCCCGGAGGCCGATTGCAGAAGAAACGCTGCGGGATGGCCGGCAAGCAATGAGGGAAGAGTGGGTTCTCTGTGATAGCATCCTTTCTCTCCAGCGAGAACCAGCCAGGCGAATCCATCATTCGCCGTAATAAACCGCCTATGCTAACAAAATCCCAATCAATTGCCCAACAATCCCACCCGCCGGACAAAAAAAATACAAAATTTCTGTCCGATGGATTTTGCGCCTTCTCCACAGGCCTGATCCGGCGGCGTGTCGACAAAAACGCGGCTCTTCTTCCGCCGCGCAGCGCCTCCACTCCGGAGCAAAATGTCTGACCCTTGCTCTGGCTTCCATCCCGATCCGTCGGCCGAATTATTCGCACCCAAGCCGAAAGAGGTCAATTGGCCGGATTCGACTTAGGTTCGATCGATTCGCCATAAACATTTATTGCAAAGCATGTTGCGGAAACAGATAAAAATCCTTGACATCGCGTGATTGTGCCCTTCCCCTACGTCGCGCCTGGTGCGAGCCCGCATTGCGACCGTTGGGGCATCCAAACTTGGGCTCGGCGAATTACATCCGGGGCGCGGAAGCAGACGCTTTGCGGTATCGTGGTGCAGGGCTCGGGCCGCCTTAAGCGGCCAACGGTATCCAGGAACAGTCCGGCGATCGGTGCGACTCAGAGTTTACATTTTTCGAGGGGACCGAGCATGACGGATCGATCCTTTGTCGTGATGGTCAGTGATCGGGCGTTAGGACCGTCGGTCGAAAACATCGGAAAGAAGCTGCTCGAGCTGGATGGCCAAGGCATCTACTCGACGGCCCGCCCGCTCGACAAAGTGCTGCACCATCTCGTGCGCGGCGTGCGCGATGACGTGCTGCTCAAGACCAACCTCGAGCAAAGCGATCTCGAGAACCTGCTGCGGAAGAACCTGGGCGGCGACTACAAGCTCTGCACGATCAAATGGATGCGCTGAGGTCGCCGGCGTCCGTCAGAGCCAGAGCTTCTGGCGGATGAACTCGACGACGTCGCCGAACAGCACGTAACCCAGGCTCCGCGGGCCGCAGTTGATTTTGGCCCGCACTTCGGCCCCGATCCACTTGTCGGGAATCTTTGAAGCGTCGGTCGACGCGTGCATCTCGAAGATGTTCGATTGGTCGTTCGATACGGCCGAGTGGGTGGAGATTGAATCAAGCGTCGCGGTAAAGGTCGACTCCAGGGCTGTTGCGGGGATGAACTCGACGTCGAGCTTGTGGTCGGGGCTGGCGTTCCACGCCCGCAACACGTGGCCCATGCGGCTCCCTTCGACCTCGAGCTCGAGTCGCCAGGGCCCCGACTCGTCCATGTCTTCCAGCAGGAGTTCTCCCTGCTGCACCGGTCGGTTCTTGAGCGTCTCCTCGAGCTGAAACGAGGCCACTCGGCCGTCGATCGGCGCCCGGATCAAGAGACTGTCGACGCGTTCTTTCTGAATCTTGACGATCTCGCTGAGCCCATCGAACTCGATCTGTGCCTTACGACGGGCCGCAGCGGCTCGCAGCATGCCAGGATGGTCCCCCTCCTTCGCGGCCGCATCCGCCTCGTGCCCCGAGGAGACGACCTGCTGGTTCGCCTGCTCGAGTTTGGACACATTCTCGTTCAATTCTGCCGCCAATTGCTCGTTGCGGAGTTGCAGGAGCTTTTGGTCATTCTTCACCTTGTCGCCGCCGTGCACGAAGACTTCGATCACCTCGCCGTTCTCGGGGGCGAAAATCTGATGCCGCCGCACGGGCATCAGCTTTCCCTTGCCTGTGACGCGATAGTCGTACGGAACCAGCCATAACGCCGCGATCACCAAGACGACACCGGCCAGGGCGGCCAGAGTCTTCGCCAGTCTGCGGCCGTGGAACCATTCCGCACCGTGACCAAGCGTCTGCCACAACCGCAGGAACAAGATGCGATCGTTATGCCGCGCCCGGGCCAGCACGGCGCTGACGTGCTCGGCGAGCAACGTCGAACGGGCCTCGACGGTCAGGCGCGGGCGGCTTTCGGCGGTCTGTTCGATCACTAGGCAGCCCAGAGTTTCCCTGGGCCTAGGCGGCGCTTTGCGGCGATGCTCGTCCTCGTGACGGCTAATGAGGGGCTCGGGCTCAACCAGCGGCAACAGTTTGACCATCCGCGACCCGCTCTCCTGAACGAAGTCGGCGAGCGGTTTTTCGATTTGCGGAGGCAGCTCGTCGATCTTGCCGCTGAACGTCAGCGGCTCGCGGAGCTCGATCACGCGTTGTGCGATCTGCGCCATGGCCCGCGTGAGGTTGGCTCGCGAGTTGACGCTGTCCTGCCCGCTGATGGCGACGATCGACGTCTTCGCCCCCTTGTGAATGGCCACGCTGAGGCGGTCGCAGCCGAGCAGCTGGCGTCCGTCGTTGGCCGCCGTCGTCGCCACTTCTTCGGTGTCTTCACCTCGCTGCAGCTGCAGCAGGAATTGCTCGAAGTCGGTCAGGAACGAACTGGCATCCTGCGGCTGGAGGTTGGATTGCTGCCTTTCGAGATACCGCGAGGCATGGCCCACCATCTGTTCGACGAACTGCAGAAAGCCGGGGCGCGCGTCGCGCGGGGCGTCGGATCGCTGAAAGATCTCGACAACTCCCAGCGATTCCTCGCCGACTTGCAGCGCCGCGACGAGCACCAGGAAGGCGGCCGGCAAGCGGTTGGCGCTGTTGGGGTCGTCCGGGGAAATGCTGACCGCTTGTCCGGTGCTGAGGGCCTCGTGAAGCAGGCGGTCATTGATGCCAGCTGCCGGTGAGTTTTCGCGGATCCCCGTCTCGGCAAATCGCAGCTCGTGAGCCAGCCGCAGCCGCGACGCGCCGTCGAGCATCCAAATGGCGCCAGCCCGGGCCCCGAGCGATCCCACCAAAAGTCGCAGAAATTCCGGGAAAAACGTCTCCGGGGGAGCTGCCGTCTGGGAAAGCTCCTCGATCTGCCGGGCCATTTGCAGGACCCGGTCGCGCGCCTGCTGGATACTGGCGACGTTTGTCATGCGGCCGGAACGACTTGGAAATCGCGGGTGAGTGGAAAATCCGTCTTGTAATCTTAGGAGAAATCGTCCGCTTTGCCACGCGAGGTACAGCGGCCAGGCCCCTCGTGGCGTATTTAGTTAGTGCCCGGTCGTAAACTTTCCTACGAGTCTCGTGAACATAACGTGGGCTCCGTAAAGCTGCGCGGGTTGTGCCAGTCGCATGTTTACGCATCTTTGGACGGGCGGGCGTCTTGTTGGCGCCGACCGGTTCTGTGAGAATTTGTTCTATCCGTTGGGTAGTCCTTTGGGGAATCGGGGAGTCGGGCGCCGGGCGTGCTCCTCGATTTGTCGGTAACCAACTATGCGGTTTCTCGGTCGCCTTGCTGCACTGGCAGTGATCGGGGCAGGAATTCTAGCTGGCTTGCGCACTCAGGCCGCTGCCTCTGACCCGCAAAGCCCCACTCAGGGGATCGTTCTTCACAATTGCGAAATCAAGGCCGTCAAGACTGCCCGCGTGGCGACTGACCGACCGGGAGTGATCTCTCTCGTCGACCCGAAGGAAGGAGACACCGTGAGGGAAGGTGCTGAGATCGTGCGCCTCATGGACGAGGTTCCACAGGCCAATTTGGCGGTCGCCAGGCTCGTCGCAGATGACAAGATCGAAGTCGAATACGCCACCGAAGCTCACCGCGTCGATGAACTCGAATACAAAAAGAGCGTGGCGGCCAATCGGCAGGCCCCAGGAACGATCTCCGAGATCGAATTGGAACGACTGAAACTTAATGCGGTGAAAAGCGGCCTGCAGATCAAAAAGGCCACTCACGATATTGCCGTCAACGAAATGAAGGCCAAGGAAGCCGAGGCCGAGCTCAACACATTTCACATTCATGCCCCTTTCGACGGCTTCGTCAGCAAGGTGCTCAAATTCCGAGGCGAGGCGGTCAAACAGGGCGACACGATCCTCGAAATGGTCAACACCGACGTGGTCCACGTTGAGGGAATTGTGTCGGACCGCGACATTTGGCGCGTGAAGCGCGGCTGCCCGGTGACGGTCGTCCTCGACATCAAGAAGGCCGACCTGGACATCGAAAAGCAGGTTTTCCACGGGAAGATCGGCTTCGTCGACGCGGTGGCGAACATGACCGAAACGCGAGTCTGGGCCGAGGTTCCGAATCCCGGCAATGTCCTGCGTCCCGGGTTCATCGCCACGATGACCATCTTGCCCGAGAACGGGAACCCGGGCGCCGCCACGCGGAAACCGGCGCATGTTGGCTCTAAACTCGCGGGCAGGCAGGATCCCCGAGTGCCATGAGCATCACCGTCGGCGCGCAGATGCTTCCGTCGACGCGGCGGCCCATTCCGCTGCGCCGCCGCCCGGACCTGGTCGTCCGCCGCATCGAATACCAGGGAATCGGTTCGTATGTCATCAAGGATCCGGTGGGGCTCAAATATCACCGCTTGCACGCAGAACAGTTCGGAGTGCTGGGCCTGCTCGACGGGGAGCGGAACCTCGACGAGATCCGTAACGAGCTGATCCGCCAGTTTCCCACGTTGACCGTCACGCTCAACGATGTGCAGCAGCTGATCACCGACCTGCACGACAAGGGTTTGTTGCAGAGCCTGCGCTACGGACAGGGGGCTGCTCTGCTCAAGCACAGGCGCGCCCAGCGCGGCGAAAAAATCTGGGGCTTCTTTCGAAACATCCTCTACATCCGGCTGCCGGGTTGGGACCCGGAGCGGATGTTGAAGTGGCTGCATCCGCGGCTGTCGTGGATTTATTCGCCCTGGACCGTCGCGCTCTGCGTCACATTGGTGGCATCGTCGTTGATCCTGGTCACCACCGAATTCAGCGAGTTCCGGCGCCGCCTCCCCGAATTCCAGCAGTTCTTCACCATCCGCAACATGTTTTACCTGTGGATCACGGTGGGCTGCACGAAGATCCTGCACGAGTTCGGCCACGGCCTGACCTGCAAGCATTTTGGCGGCGAGTGCCACCAAATGGGCATCATGCTGCTGGTCTTCAGTCCGACCCTGTATTGTGACGTCTCGGACGCCTGGATGATGCGGAACAAATGGCATCGCATCTATATCGGCCTGGCCGGCATGTACGTGGAAACGGTCCTTTCGGCGATTGCCATTTTTATCTGGTGGAACACGAACCCGGGCGTCCTGCACTACGTGTGCCTCAACGTCTTCTTTGTCTCAACGGTCTCCACAGTGATCTTCAACGCGAACCCGCTGATGCGGTACGACGGCTACTTCATGCTGGCCGACTTTCTCGAGGTCCCCAACCTTCGGCCAAAAGCCGACAAGATGCTCAGCGAGAAGTTCAGCTGGTACTGCCTGGGGATCGAGACGCGGCCCGACCCCTTCATGCCCGAGACGGGCCGGTTTTGGTTTGTGACCTTCGCGATCGCGGCCGCGATTTACCGCTGGGTGATCGTTTTCGGGATTACGCTGTTTCTCTACCGCGTCCTCAAGCCGTACGGCTTGCAAAGTATCGGAATCGTGGCGGCGGTGGCTTCGCTGGCTGCCGTCGTGGGCAACCTGTGTTATACGCTCTACAAAATCATCAGCGCCCCCCGGAGTGACCCCATGGACATGCGCAAGGTGACGATCACGTTGAGCGTGGTCGGGGTTGTATTGGCGGCAGCGCTGTTCGTGCCGCTGCCGCTTCACGAAGAGATGGTCTTTATGGTGGAGCCGTTGGACGTGGCGCATGTCTACGCCACGACTCCAGGCCGCGTCAGCGAGGTCCGCGTGGCGCCCGGCGACCGCGTCGCCAAGGGCGACCTCCTCGTCAAACTGATCAATCGGGAGACCGAACAAAAGCGTCGCAACCTCGAAATGCAGAGGGACGCCGAGCAGAAAGAGCTCGAGCTCGACCGGGCGCTGAATGACGAAGCCCAGGCCCGGGTCGCGCAGACGATCCTGGACGGCATCCAGAAACAGCTCATCGACTTCGATCGCCAAATGGTGCAACTCGAGCTCCGCGCGCCGCGCGACGGGTACGTGGTTGCTGCACCGCGCGTTCCAGAACCGACGCTGGCAGAGCAGAGCCGACAGCTCAGTCGCTGGTACGGCAGTCCGCTCGATCCCGAGAATCACGGCTGCCTCCTGACCGAGCGCACCCACGTTTGCTCAATCGCCCCCAACAAGGAGGCGAACAACGCAGTGCTCTACGTCGATCAGGCAGACCGCAACGACATTCGCCCGGGCCAAACCGTTCAGATCCAGTTCGAGCACATCGCCGATCACACCTATGCGGGCGAAATCGATCGCATCTCCGACCGCGAATCGGAGATCGCTCCCGAAGTGCTTTCAAGCAAAGCCGGCGGCGAGCTTGCAACCGTTGCCGACTCGCACGGGCATGAACGGCTCACCAACAGCGCTTACCAGGCGACAGTCCAGCTCGACGAGGACCCCGACTTGCTGCGAAGCGGAATGCGCGGCCGTGCCCGCTTCACCGTCGAGCGGCGATCGGCCGTCGGCTGGATCTGGCGCTACTTCCGCCGCACGTTCCACTTCCGACTCTAGAGCGGCTTCGCGAGTACTTCAGTCGCCGGTCGGAATGATGCCGGCGTTCTCGACCATGAGCATCACGGTTTTTTCCGGCGCGCGCGTGCGGTGCACAACGCCTTTCGAGACGACGAACCCCTGTCCCGGCCCGAGCTCGACCGTTCGATCCTGGAGGTCGATCAGCAGCTTGCCGTCGACGACGTAGAAAAACTCGTCGTCCTCGTCGTGCTTGTGCCAGTGATATTCTCCCTTCACGACTCCCAGACGCACCACCGAGTCGTTCACCTGGCAAAGCGTCTGGTTGTACCACGGATGTCGGCAGGCTTCGACAAGCCCATTGACGTCAACCAGCTCTCCCTGCGGGTAACGAATGTCCAAGTGGGTTTCGTACGGATAATCTTGCGTCTCGGCCATGGGAGTTTCCGCCCTCGTCTGGGTCGCCCGATCGCGGCGAGTTAATTTGGGTCTTTGGCTCGCAACTATAGCAGGCACGCTTCTCGAAAGAGAAACAGGACCACGCCGCGGTTCGCATGTTTCGTCGTTGTTTTCACGTTCATCGCCGATCTTACCATTGCGATGGCCACGGTTGTTGACGCCTGTCGCCAAGGGTAGTAGGCGCGCAATGTCGGCCGGTCTAGAATGAGCGCGCCAGGCACTCGGGAGACATTCGCATGATCAACGCCAATCTCCGCCCCACGCGTCGCAATTTTCTACAGGGGGCAGCCTTCGGAGCGGCCCTGTTCAGCGTTCGCGGCTTGTTCGCTGAAGAACTCGTTCGCACGCCGCGGCAAACCGAGGGTCCGTTTTATCCGGATCACCTCCCGCTGGACACGGATAACGACCTGATCATCGTCAACGACAGCCTCACGCCGGCCGTCGGAGAAATCACGCATCTCAGCGGCCGCCTGTTGGATGCTAGCGGCCATCCCGTGAAGCACGCGCTCGTCGAGATCTGGCAGTGTGATCACAACGGCGTCTATCTGCATTCGCACTCCTCGAACGCCGGTCACCGCGACGCGAACTTCCAGGGCTTCGGACGGTTTTTGACGGGATCGACGGGCGAATACTATTTCCGCACGATCAAACCCGTGAAATATCCTGGCCGCACGCCGCACATCCACTTCGCGATCAAGACCAAGGGGCGCGACAAGTGGACGACGCAGTGTTACATCAAGGGGGAACGTGCCAACGAGCGCGACATGATCTACCGCTCGATCCGCGACCCGAAAGCCCGCGACGCGGTGACCGTAGATTTCGCGCCGCTCGCGGATTCGCGGGTCGGCGAGTTGGGGGCCCATTTCGACATCGTGCTTGGCTTCACGCCAGAGGTCTGACCGCGTCGAGAGTGGTCCGGCGGGCGGCTGCCCCCTGCAATCTCCGGAAGGACCCGGATTCTTGCCCAACACTCCTGGCGACGCGGCGATCGACCCAAGGGCTGATGCTGCCTGTTTGGAACAGGCCCTGGCAGCTGATCCCAAGCGCTGGGACACGCTCTACCTCTACGCGACCGCGCTTCTTCAGCTCGGTCGTTTGCGCGAGGCTATCGATGTCCTTCGACGTGCGGCGCAGCTCCAACCCGGCGTTCCCGATCTCTACAACAACCTGGGCGTTGCGCTGCAGGGAATTGGCGAATTCGACGCGGCATCGCGGGCGTATCACACCGCGACCGAACTAAATCCCGATTTCGACCTGGCTTTTTCAAATCTCGCGCGACTCCAGGAGTCTGCTGGACGATTTGCCGAGGCGGAGATCTCCCTGCGTCAAGCCATCCGAATCAATCCCGCCCAAACTGCCTACCGCCTGCAGTTGGCTGGCGTGCTGGGGCGGGCGGAAAACTGGCACGATGCGGCGCTCGTTCTGCAACAAGCCGCCGACGCGGACCCAGACAGTCTCGATTTGCGAATGAACCTGGCCGCCGCCCTCGTTCGGCAGGAGCGGCTCGAAGAAGCCGCGAGTTCCTATCGCACCGTCATCGACTCGCGACCCGATTTCGCCGAAGCGCACAGCAGCCTGGCGTTCGTCCTGGAGCGACAAGGACGGTTGTCCGATGCGCTGGGTGCGGCAGAACACGCGACTGTGCTGCGGCCTGATTATGCCGAAGGCTTCAACAATCTAGGGACGGTTCTGCGCTCCCTGCATCGTTTGGAAGACGCCTGCCGCGCGTTCCGCACGGCGATCGAGTTTAACCCGGAATTCGCGCTGGCGCAATTCAACCTGGGCACAACGCTGCTCTTGGCAGGTCGATATGCCGAGGGATGGCCGGGATACCGCCACCATGCGCGCGTCGCGGGGACGACCCTGCTGGGCGCGCCGTCGACTGAATGGGACGGTCGGCCGATACCGGGGCGCCGGCTGCTCGTCTACGCGGATCAGGGATTGGGCGACACGATCCAGTTCGCTCGCTTCCTGCCGCTGTGCAAACGAACATCGCAGGCACAGGTCGTGTTTCGCTGCCAGTCCGCGCTTCGCCGGTTGCTCGCCCAATGCGAAGGTGTCGACGAGCTTTGCACGACTGACGACCCAGTTCCTGCGTTCGACTTTCAGGTCCCGCTGGCCTCGCTGCCCGGAACATTCAGCGTGACGATCGATCAGGTGGGCCTCGGTCCACCGTATCTCACGCCGCCAGCCGAGCTGCCGCCCCGAATGGGCAACCTATTCGATGAAACGACGGCTGGTCGGCGCGTCGGGCTGGTCTGGCAGGGCAATCCGCGCCAGGCGCGAGACGTCGTGCGATCGTGTCCGCTCGAGAAGCTCGTTCCTCTGCTCGCCCTTCCAGAGATTCATTACTTCAGCCTGCAGTGCGATGCCGGCGGTCGCTCGCAGCTTGGGGCTTCCCCGGTTGCCGGCCGCGTCGCGGACGTCGGCGGGTTTTTGGAAGACTTTGCACACACGGCAGCCGTGCTCGCGCGCCTCGACCTGCTGATTACGGTCGACACCGCGATCGCACATTTGGCGGGATCATTGGGGCGCCCGGTCTGGACCATGCTTTGTCACACCCCGGACTGGCGCTGGCACTTGGACCGATGCGATTCCCCCTGGTATGCGTCGATGCGTCTATTTCGCCAGCCGACTTGGGGCGATTGGGAATCGGTCGTCGAGCAGATCCGAGTCGCGCTGCAATCCGGCTCCGTGGCGATGGGTGGCTGTCGCGGCGAGGCTGTGGTTTAATTGGTCGGGTTTAATTGCTCGGGCGCTGCTGCCCGTCTGCTTGCGAAAGAGTTTTTAAGCCAGGAGACCCGCCATGTCCGCGCCGACCATGGAAAAACCTCGCACCGTCAAAGCGCCGGTAGTGAAGGATCAGCCGTTATTCATCGACGGTCGATTTGTCGACAGCAGCGACCAGAAGACGTTCGCGACAATCAACCCGGCCACTGGCGAGACGATCTGCCAGGTTGCCGAGGCCAGTGCGCAGGACGTCGATCGGGCAGTGAAGGCGGCCCGTCGGGCGCTCGAGTCGAGCCCCTGGAAGACGATGGACGCGGCCGACCGCGGCAAGCTGATGTTCAAGCTGGCCGACCTCGTCGAAGAGAACGCCGAAGATTTGGCGGTGCTTGAAGCGTTCAACAGTGGCAAGACGATCAACGACGCGCGGGGTGACGTGCAGGGCGTGCTCAACACGCTGCGTTATTACGCTGGGTGGGCCGACAAGATCGAAGGCCGCACGATTCCGGTCCGGGGCAATTTCCTGTCGTACACGCTGCGTCAGCCGGTCGGCGTCGTCGGGCAGATCATTCCGTGGAACTTCCCGCTGCTCATGCTCGCCTGGAAGTGGGGTCCGGCCCTGGCCTGCGGCAACTGCATCGTGATGAAGCTGGCCGAGCAGACTCCACTCACGGGCATGCGGTTGGCCGAGCTGGCGCTCGAAGCGGGCTTCCCCGACGGCGTGATCAACGTGCTCAATGGCCTGGGGGAAACGACTGGCCACGCGATGGTCGTGCATCCTGGTATCGACAAGATCGCCTTCACCGGGCATGTTGACACGGCCAAGATCATCTCGAAGGCCGCGGCCGACACCCTCAAGCGGTGCACGTTCGAGCTGGGGGGCAAGAGCCCGAACGTCATCTTTGCCGACGCCGATTTGCCGGCGGCGGTCGCCGGGGCGTTCCACGCGATCTACTTCCACGGCGGCCAGTGCTGCACCGCCGGCAGCCGGCTCTTCGTCGAGGACAAAATCCACGGCGAATTTGTCGACCGGCTGGCGGCCGCGACCAAGTCGCGCAAGATCGGCGATCCGCTGGACACGGGGACAGAACAGGGCCCGCAGGTCTCGAAGGAGCAGATGGACAAGATCCTGGGCTACGTCGACGTCGGACAGAAGCAGGGAGCCAAGCTGGTGGCGGGCGGCAAACGCGTCGGCAACCGCGGCTTCTACGTGGAGCCGACGATCTTCGACAACGTCCGCGACGACATGGCGATTGCCCGCGACGAAATTTTCGGACCGGTGGTCAGCGTTCTGCCGTTCAAGAGTGTCGATGAGCTGCTGAAGCGCGCCAACGACACCAACTACGGCCTGGCCGCCGCCGTCTGGACCAAAGACATCGACAAGGCCCATCTCTACGCCCGAGAAGTGAAGGCAGGCACCGTCTGGGTGAACTGTTATCACGTGGTCGATACGACGACGCCCTTCGGCGGTTTCAAGCAGTCCGGCCAAGGCCGGGAAAACGGCGAAGCGGCGATCGAGCACTACACCGAGCTCAAGACGGTGACGGTCAAGCTGGGCCCCTAAGAGCCTGGCCTTGAAGAGCCGTTCATAAAGCAGCGACCGATCGGAAATTGGCCGCGGGTGTCAAGGTCGCCGACTCCGACCGGCGCTGCATCGTCGATGGCCACGGAAATTCGTGCTACCGCCGCAAGTCGAGGCACTTGAGCGCGTGGTCGTCGCGGACGTACAGCCGCCCCGAGGCCAGCGCGGGCAACGCGAAAGTCTTCGTGTTGAACACCTGCGCCGAGGCCAGCTCTGTGTACTGCTCCGGCGAGGCCTTGAGCAGCACGAACATGCCGTCGGTCTTTTGGGCCAGCAGCTTGCCGTCAGCAAAGAGCAGAGTCGCGTAGTCGAAGTCCTCTTTTTCCCAGAGGATCTTTTGCTTTTCGGGGTCGATGCAGCGCAGGCTGGCCCGCCCCTGATCGTCGCGACCGTGAATGCCATACAGCACGCCGCCGTCGGCGATGCAGGTCGCGTACTGGCTCGAGATCAGGTCGTTCGAGTCCCACAGTTTCTCGATGGACGCGCTGCCGATCTTGGCAAAGACCGCGCCGATCCCGTAGCTGGCCGTCAGGAACAGGCGATCGCCCACAACCGTGGGATTGGCCCCGTTCACGGTTGGGCCGCGCATCCCGAACGGCGTCTCAAAGCGGATCGCCCCGGTGTCGGGGTTGAGCGAGACCGTCGTCAGTCGCGTCTCGACGATCACGTGCCGCACGCCATTCACAGTGACGGCGACGGGCGAAGAGTAACTGGCCGCTTCATTCATCGCTTTCCAAACGGGGTTGCCCGTCTCGAGCGAAAAAGCCACGATCCCCGCGCCGGCCTTGGCCCCGCCGACGTTCACGATCACCTTGTCCCCTTCGACAATCGGCGAGCTGCCCGCCCCAAAGTAGCCTTCGCCCGCCCTGAATTCGGCGTGCGTATCGCGGGCCCAGACCTTCTTCCCGTCGGCACGCAGGCACGCAAGATGTCCCTGCACGCCGAAGACGATGACGCGCTCGCCGTGAATGATCGGCACGCATCGCGGCCCGTCATCCGGCGAGATGCCCGAGACATAGGACGTCGGCATCGCGTACTTCCACGACGATATGCCAGTCTTCACGTCGAATCCTTCGACGACTTCTTCGTTTTCGACGCGATGAAACAGCACGCCCCGCTCGCCGACGATTGAAACGCCCGCGTACCCACGTCCGACCGGCCGCTCCCACAGCAGCTTGGGGCCGCTCGCCGGCCACGAATCGGCGAGCGTCTCGTTGTCGGCGCGGCCGTCGCGATGCGGACCGAGGATCTGCGGCCAATCGCCGGCCTGCGTCTGTGCCAACCAAGCGCTCAAAGCGATCGCCAGCGTCACCGCCGATCGCAAGCGGCACTCCGTGAGGCTTCTTCGCCCACCCATGAGCATCCGTTTCTCCCTAGGAGTCGGCCCGCGCCGTTTGTTGAGGCGCAGGCCAGCACAAAAGAGCGGCGGCGATCGCGCACAGTGCAACGTCGGCAAAATTCGCGATCATCGAAGCGCGATGATAGCCGGCAAACTCCGCCATGTGAGCGCGCCCCACGGGCGTGATCATCCCGACCATCGGCACATAAATCACGTAAAAGTCGGCGACCATCAGCACGATCGTCAGCGCCAGAAGCCATGCAGCCGCGACGATCGTCCTCCGCTTCCCTTTTTCGCGACCAAGCAGGGCGACAAGGGCCGCCAAGCGCAGCGCCGACCAGCACAAACCCGCAGGCATAATAGGCTGGGAACCTCAACAGCGCCAGCGTGTCCTTGGTGGCCGAATCAAAACCAGGGTGCCGCACCTCTCGCACCGCCGTGATCACAAACAAAACCGCCGCCCCAACCCAAGCCGCGGCGGTCAGACGGGCGACGAGCAGACCGAATCGCATCCGGGAAATTGCCTCTTCAATTTTGACGCCCAAGCCGACAAGCTAAGAAAGCCCCGACAGTATAACCGAAGGGGTGCTCACCCTCCGAGGTCGCCAATTCATTGGCGGCAGTGCGAACGCCAGAGAGAGCACTTTGTTTTTCGCTAACGACAAATTCGGAAACGTCGCATGAACCGCGCGAGACTCGCAGTTGTCTGTCTTGCTGTCGTCGTGATCTCGCTCCCCGATGGTTGCCGCCCCACGACCTCGCCCGACAAGGTGGTCCACGTGAGAGTGGATCACCCGCAGATGAACGGGGCAATCAAGAAAGCCCGGGCCTCGGTCGGCACGTTCATCGCCGCACTCCAATCGCCGAAACCTGGCCAGGTTGGATTCAAGGTGAAGGCGAAATTCGAGGAGGGCAGCAAGGTCGAAGACATTTGGCTCGATCACGTGACCTACGATGGCACGAACTTTCGGGGAGACATCGCCAACGCGCCCGAGAGGGTGAAGAACGTCAAGTTCGGGGAGAAAGCGACAGTCGCACCGGCAGAAATCAGCGATTGGATGTATCTCGATAACCGAAAACTGGTCGGCGGCGAGACGGTCCGTGTCTGGCTCGAAACTCTTTCCCCGGCGGAGCGGGGCAATTTCGAGAAGATGGTCGATATCGTTGTGGAATAGGAACTTCGATGCCAAGGACGACCGCCTTGGTGGCGAGCGTTTCTGCGCTCGTCGCCCGCCGTGATAGGTTAGGATTTGATCCGCAGGCGGGTCCACTCGCTTGACTTGGAGTCGGATTCGAGTGCAAAGCGACGCCAAATTGGCTTCTGTACGATACCTCGCCAATCCCTACCGGTTTTCAACCGGGTTGCGGATGCTCGCGCTCTTGTTCGCATTCGCCCTCGTCGTCTCCGCAATCAAATTCACTGCCACTCGCTCGTGGTCGGCAAAAGAGGCGAGCGATGGCTCGCCGAAACACCTGACGATTCGGTTCATCGCCGGAGGCGGACTCCTTTCGCTGCTCGTTGTTTGTCCGTTTGTGTGGTTTGCCAGGCGCCGGATTGAGCTCGATTTGGATGAGCACACAGGCACGCTCCTGATTCGAACGCGTCAGTTGTTTCGGCAGGTTGGATTGGCCGGCTTCAGCGAAGTGAAATTGATGGGCGTCGGGCGGTGGTCATTGACTGGTGGCCTGCGTGTCCTGCTCGTGTTTTCCGACGGGAGAGTCGAGCCAGTCGTCGACCTCCCCTTGCAGGGTGCCGAGAATCAGACGAACGGTATTTTGGACGCGATTTTCACCATGGCCGAGCGGGTACCGACAAATGCGATGTCCGTGGGCATCGTCCCGACGCTGCGCTGCCAGGGAGTCGACGGGGAGGTACTAGCGCACGAACTGGTTGTCGACGGAAAACCGCTCGCCGTGGACGACTTCGGTCCGCTTGATCTGTCGGAGGTCGGGCGCAGTATCGACGCCGACGGGGTCTACTTCATCTGGACCTGCACTTGTGGCGATCCGGGATGTGGCGGCAATTTTTCGGGAGTGCGGGTTGAGCATACATCGACTCTCGTCAAATGGTCGGATCGTGACATCCGTCGACGCTTTGCCTTCCGAATCGAAGAACTGCGCTCTGCGTTTAACGAGGCGATAACGAAAGGGCGCGAAATTGTTGGAGCCAAACCCGAGCTTGCTGTCATTCCCGAACAAAACCGTGACGTCCTTATCGCGGCGTCGAAATGATCGCCCACGGGTCGGCTCGCCACGTCGCCGCTACCTCGCCGATGACTCGCATTGGAACACTGAAATGCCCGAAGACAGCCGACTCTTTTCCGAGAGATTTCCGCGCTCATCGACGTACAACCCCGACTGGGTCGTGGCCAATGCCAGCGGGGGGGCGAATTCGCTCTGGCTGACCGAATGGCTGACGTCCGCACTCGGCTTGCGGGTAGGGATGCGCGTTCTCGATCTCGGCTGCGGCAAGGCGAGTTCGTCGATCTTCCTCCACCGCGAATTCGGCGTGCAGGTTTGGGCGACCGATTTGTGGATCAGCGCGGCGGAGAACATTCAGCGAATCGGCGATGCCGGCGTCGAAGAGGGGGTCTTTCCATTGCACTGCGACGCCCATTCGCTGCCATTCGCGCCGGAATTCTTCGACGCCGTCGTCTGCATCGATTGCTTCAACTATTTTGGGACCGACGATCTCTATCTGAATTACCTGGCGCAGTTCGTGAAGGCGGGCGGTGCGATCGGAATCGCCGGCGTGGGTCTGATGCAAGAAATCGAAGGCCCCGTTCCCGATCACCTTCGGCCGATGTGGAGCCAGGATTTCTGGAGCATGCATTCGGCAGCCTGGTGGCGGCGGCACTGGGAGCGAACGGGCATCCTCGAGATCGATTTGGCCGACACGATGCCCGACGGCTGGAAACTCTGGCTCGACTGGCATCACGCCGTCGCCCCCGACAACTCCGTCGAAATGAAAGCCGTCGAAGACGATGCCGGCCGTTACCTGGGCTACGTGCGCGTCGTGGGTCGGCGGCTGGCCGGCGTCAAACTTGAGGAATACTGCTGGCCCGACACGATGCGCTCCTTCCCGTCGCAGTACACGAAGAAGCCGCTGCTGCGCGGCCGAGAGTCTTAGCCTGCCGGCTTGCGGAAGCTGAGGACGTACAGCAGCCCGTCAAATACGATCTCTGAGCGAATCTCCTGCATCTCGCCCGGAATCAGATCGGTGGGCGTGCGGACCTGCGTCTCGCGCGCCTTGAAGAATCGGCGGACAAAGGGCATCCGCTCGTAGATCGTCTTCACGGCTTGCTCGGTTTCGTCGGCGATCACAATGCGGGTGCCGGGACGCGCCACGCGGATCATCTCGCGAACCGCGCGGGCGCGGTCGTCAAAGAAGTTGATGCCGCCCACATGAAACACGACATCAAAGCTCGCGTCGCGAAACGGCAATCGCTCGCCTTCACCTTGGCAAAGAAACGCCTGGCGTTTCCAACGCTTGAGGTTTCGTCGAAAGCGCTGGAGCATCCCCCACGACAGGTCGAGTCCGTAGAACTCGACGTCGGGCGGCAAATACGGCAGGTTCGCGCCGGTCCCGACCGAAACCTCCAAGACGCGCGCTTTGGGCGGGATCTCGAGTGATTGGCGCAGGAAAGTCCGAAAACTGTCTTTCCGGGTCAACCAAAAATAGACATGCTCGCCGACGTCATAAAACGGCGCGATCCAGTCGTACATCGACTGGTACTTAAGATTGATGCCCCTTGCCTCCTCGACAAAACACGGTACGCCGTCGCGCAGCGGAAACCGCTTACCGCTCCTCACGTTGACGAGCGCGTCACCTTGCAAAGTGAGCGGCTCGTGCGTGTCGGGATCGCAGAAAATTTCAAGCGCCGTTTCGTTCAACATTGCGTTCAACATCGCCGGATGCTCTGCAGATTGGGCGACAGCGACTGTCAGCCTTGCCTGGTCCACAACGTGACCAACGCCGTTAACGTCAGTTGCCCCAACCCCTTGCCTCACGCGAAGCCAGTTTGCTCCAATAAAGCATTTTATACCGAGCGTTCAGGAGGACATTCCGGTGACTTCTTCGCCAATCGAACCGTCGTCGCAAATCGGGACAGCGATCCCTGCCAGCGCCGCAGACAGCCGGACCCTCACGCCGGCCCTGGATCCGGCGGCGCACGGCGAATTCAAGGCGAGCCTGGCGGTCCTGGTGCTGGGCGCGCTCGGAGTCGTTTTCGGCGACATCGGCACCAGCCCTCTCTACACCCTCAAGGAATGCCTGATCGCCGCGGGCGGCTCCGAGTTCCGCGTCGATGACCTCTACGGGATTCTGTCGCTCATGCTCTGGGCGCTGGTGATGGTAGTCACCGTCAAGTACCTGTGCTTCATCATGCGGGCCGATCATCATGGCGAGGGGGGCATCTTCGCCCTGTTGGCAATCGTCCCGGACCGCTTTCGCATCTCGACGAGCCGGAGGGCGCGGACGACTGGGATGGCCTTGCTGGCGGTCGTCGGCGCGTCGCTCTTGTATGGCGA
>Ga0187784_10000989_pt1 | contig 22011 bp, 21 predicted proteins | sample 1015_SJ02_MP15_2_FD_132964 | JGI IMG/M metagenome (GOLD analysis project Ga0187784, IMG submission 132964) | Tropical peat soil microbial communities from peatlands in Department of Meta, Colombia - 1015_SJ02_MP15_20_MG | ecosystem: Environmental > Terrestrial > Soil > Wetlands > Peat | place...
CAAGCGACTTAAGACCCTCAGAGGTCTCACGCCCTACGAGTACATCTGCAAAGTCTGGACGACACAGCCAAATCGGTTCAGGTTAAGCCCGCTTCACCACACCGTGGGACTGAACACCTAGTTCTTTGGGGCGCGTGTGGCGCGGTCATGGCAATTGGCCGCCGCATCTGGACTCTGGAGACGACGCTACGCGTTCACCTCGCCGCGGCGCCGGTTTTCGCCTTCATCGTGTCTGCCGTACACAAATTGCTCGCCGCCGATTTCGGCTCAGTGCGGCGCGCCGTGATGCTTACCGGGTTTGTCGTCATCCTCGACGCCGCCGTGGTCGCTCCGATCTTCGAGCGCAGCTATGCGATGTTCCGCAGTGTGATCGGAACCTGGATGCCTTTCGCGGCGATCTTGCTGGCGAGTTTGGCGGCCGGAATTCTGATTCCGGGGTGATCCGGCCAAAACCGCTAAAGACATCGCGGCTCGCCGACTGGACGCGGCGGCCGGGGACCGGCGATCAGCGCCGCTTGCGCAAGCGGCGGCCTTCCAGCGTGACGATGGTGCGGCGCGCGCCGTCTTCCAAATCCTTCTTCGGCACCTTCTCGGCGATCCCGAGAAGCCGCTCGCGGCGATCCATCTCCTTCCAGACATCGTCCGGGCGGACGCCGGAAGCAATCCACAGCACCACCAGATGATAGAGGAGATCGGCGCTTTCCTTGACGACCGAGTCGCGGTCGCCGTTCATGGAATCGATGACGACCTCGATCGCCTCCTCGGCGAGCTTTTTCGCCATCTTGCTGCGGCCGGAGCGCAACAGCCGCGCGGTCCGCGAGGTCGACGGATCGTCGTGGCGGCAGACGAGTGCCGCGTGATAGAGCCGGGTGATCGAATCAGCCATGGCGCCGCAGAATAACGCGACATCGTCACAATTGCGTTAAAAGTTCTCAATGCCTTGAAGGTTCTTGCGATGACCGAGGCGGGTGATTCGCCGGCGCCGAAGGCACGCCGGGGGCAGCGCCGATCATGCTGCGCCGACCTGAAGCCTCGGCCCGAAGCCGCTCAGGAAAATATCGGGAATTATCGTGAACGACCGCCGACATCAGACGGCGTCTCCTCTGCAAAAGCGAGATAGCCGCGCTCGGCATAGGGAAATCCGGCCAGCTCGGTGTTTCCGTCCTCGTCGTGCATGAAATACGCGCGCACCTCGGCGATTTTGCCGTCGCGCATGACGTACCACTCGCTGCCGCGCAGCATCAGGCGCTTTTGCGTTCCGTTCGGAGTCCAGATGCAGCTCCATTCGCTCACCACTTCGTCCCCGCAGGCGACAATGCGGTCGATCGACCAGACCGGATCGAGCGCCAGTTTGAACTTGCGCCAATGGCGCGCGAGATGTTCGGCGCCGCGGATCGGCGGAAAGCGCGGCGGAAGAAAATAGTGGACAACGTCCGGCGCGAGCGTGCTCAACAAGACGGCAAGGTCGCCGGAGCCGCAACCAGCAAAGTATCTGCGCACCACCTCGATGTTCTTTGCTTCGGCCGCGTTCATTTTGGTCATACTCCCCTCGGGATGATCCGGAAAAGCGGAAGGCCGGTTTTTCGGGTTCTTCTGCAGGATGAGGCTCACCAGCGAATTAGAGCGCAATCGCGTCAGGCAATTCATTCGTCCTGCGCCAAGAGGCCGGCATTGCCGCCCACGGCCGCGGTGTTGATGGTGACCACCTGCTCGCTGGCAAAGCGGCGCAGATAATTCGGCCCGCCCGCCTTGGGGCCGGTGCCGGAGAGGTTGGTGCCGCCGAAGGGCTGGGTGCCGACCGCCGCCCCGATCATGCTGCGATTGGCGTAGACATTGCCGTGCGGCAGGCGCGCGGCAATGTAGTCGATCGTGTGGTCGATGCGCGAATGGACGCCGAGCGTGAGCGCGGTGCCGTTCGCCGCGATGTCGTCGATGAGCGCGTCGATCGCCTCGGCGCGCCAGCGCACGACGTGGAGCACGGGCCCGAACACTTCCTCCTTCAGTTCGCGCGCGCAATCGAGTTCGATCAGCGTCGGCGCGACATAGGTCCCGCTGTCCGGCAGCGCCCGCGCGTCATCCCAGCGCAGGATCACCCGGCCGGCATTCTCCATCTCGGCGATCCAGCTCTCGAGCTTCGCCTTGGCCTCGGCGTCGATCACCGGCCCGACATGCGTCGCCGGGTCGCGCGGATCGCCGACTTTCAGCTCGCGCATCGCGCCGGCGAGCATGTCGAGGATCGGCTCGGCCACGTCCTCCTGCAGGCACAGAAGCCGCAGCGCCGAGCAGCGCTGGCCGGCGGAGCGAAAGGCCGAGGCGATCACGTCGTCGACCACCTGCTCCGGCAGCGCGGTCGCATCGACGATCATGGCGTTGATGCCGCCGGTCTCGGCAATCAGCGGCACGATCGGCCCGCGCCTTTCCGCCAACGCCCGGTTGATCGCCCGGCCGACCTCGGTCGAGCCGGTGAAGGCGACGCCGGCAATGGCGGCATCGGCGACGAGGATTGCGCCGACCTCGCCGTCGCCGGGCACGAGATGGAGCGCGCTTGCCGGCACGCCTGCCTCATGCAGCAGCGCGACGGCGCGCGCGGCGATGAGCGGCGTCTGCTCGGCCGGCTTGGCGACGACGGCATTGCCAGCGACGAGCGCGGCCGCCACCTGGCCGAGGAAGATCGCCAGCGGAAAGTTCCACGGACTGATGCAGACGAAGACGCCGCGTCCGCGGTAGCGCAGCGTGTTGCTTTCGCCGGTCGGGCCCGGCATCGGCTGCGCCGCGAGAGCGATGCGCGTCTGCGCGGCATAGTAGCGGCAGTAATCGACCGCCTCGCGCAGTTCAGCGAGCGCGTCGTCGAGAGTCTTGCCGCCTTCGTTCTGCAACAGCGCGATCAGCGCGCCGCGCTCCTGTTCGAGCCGGTCCGCGGCCCGCTCGAGCAGCAAGGCGCGCTCGACGCCCGGTGTCGCCGTCCAGGCGGCAAAACCGGCTTGAGCCGCCGCCATCGCCGCCCGCGCGATCGCCGCGTCGCCCTCGCGCACGATGCCGAGCGCGCGGCCGTCGATCGGTGAAGTCACCATGCGTTGGCGGCCGGGCAGCGCAATGCCGTCGACCAGCGGGCCGGCTTCGGCAGAGGGCGTCGTGCCGGCGCGAACCTCGTCGATGAGCGCATCGAGGCTTTTTCGCTCGCCGAACTCGATGCCGGCCGAATTTCGCCGCTCCGGCTGGTAAAGATCGCGCGGCAGCGGGATATTCCTATTTCGCGCTGCGTCGGCGCCGCCGATTCGGTTCTGCGGGCGGCGCAAAATCTCCTCGACCGGAACGCTCGGGTCGGCGGCGACCGAAACGAAGGAGGAATTAGCGCCGTTCTCCAGGAAGCGGCGCACCAGATAGGCGAGAAGATCGCGATGGCCGCCGACCGGCGCATAGACGCGGCAAGCCGCGTCGGGCAATTCGGCGCCGAGCGCCTCGTAGAGCGCCTCGCCCATGCCGTAGAGACGCTGGAACTCGTATCCGTCAACGCCGCCGGCATCCTCGATCACGCTCGCCACGGTGAGCGCATTGTGGGTGGCGAATTGCGGAAACAGCCGATCGCGTGCGGCGAGGAGCCTTTTCACGCAAGCCATGTAGCAGAGATCGGTCATGGCCTTGCGGGTGAACACCGGATAATCGGCAAGCCCGCGCTCCTGCGCGCGTTTGATTTCGCCGTCCCAATAGGCGCCCTTGACCAGGCGGACCGTCAGCCGGCCGCCGAGCGTGATCGCCGCCTCCTCGACCCATTCGATCAGCGCCGGTGCGCGTTTCTGATAGGCCTGAATGGCAAGCCCGAAGCCGTCCCAGCCGCGCAGCGACGAATCGCGCAAAACAGCGCCGATCACCTCGAGCGAGAGTTCCAGCCGGTCCGCCTCCTCGGCATCGACGGTGAATTGCAGGTCGCTTGCTTTGCCCATGCGCGCGAGCTCGATCAGCCGCGGGGTCAGCTCCCTGAGCACGCGCTCGCGCGAAATCGCTTCATAGCGCGGATGCAGGGCGGAAAGCTTTACCGAGATGCCCGCGCGCGCGGGCGGCGCGGCGTTGCCGGCGGCGGCCCCGATCGCTGCGATCGCGGCGGCATAGATGTCGAAATATTTGGCCGCGTCGGCCGCATTGCGCGCGCCCTCGCCGAGCATGTCGAACGAATAGCGGAGTTCGGCGCGGGCGCAATCGAGCGCCTCTTCGATGGTCACCCCGAGCACGAAATGCGAGCCGATGAGCCGCATCGCCTGGCGGATCGCCGCGCGCACCGTCGGCAGGCCGAGGCGCCGCCCGACATTGTCGAGAATGGTCTCCGGCGTCTCCCCCGGATGAATGATGCGGGCGGCGATCCCCAGCGTCCATGCCGAGGCCGAGACCAGAAGCGCCGTCGATTTCACGTCGCCGTCGAGCCAGCGGCCGGCGGCGAGCTTGTCCTCGATCAGGCGGTCCGCCGTTAAGGCATCGGGCACGCGCAGCAGTGCCTCGGCCAGCACCATCAGCGCCAGCCCTTCCTTGGTCGAGAGCGAATAGGCGTGCAGAAAATCCTCGATGCCGCCAAGGCCACCGGCCCGGCCACGGATCGCCTCGACCAGCCGCCGCGCCCGCGCGTCGATGCGCCGCTCCGCGGCGTCCTCGCGGCCGGCACCGGCGAGGAAGGCGGCAGCCAAGGGCTCGTCCGGCGGCGCCAGTGGGGCGCCGAACGATGGCAGCGCGAAATCCGCCCTCGCCGCCCCGGTCATGGCCCGCTCCGCGGAAGCAGCGGCGGCGGCCGCGTTAATGATGCGCGGCGGTCCAATCGACGCATCGGCAACTTCCGCTTGCCCTTTGCGGCGTCATGTTCTTTATCAGACAGCGGCTGAACCGCCGCGATGCCGGGCGACTCAAGAGCGACGCATGTAAACAAGGGACCTGGCATGGCCATCGTCGACCTCACGCGGCTCATCCGCTCCGCCGCCCTGGCATGGCTCACAGCGTTCTTGTGTCCGGCATTGCCCGCCACGCTTGCTTGGCCGCTATCGGCCAGCGCCGAGACCACGATCCATTTTACGCTCGACCGCAGGATCGACGGGCCGGCAGCGCCTTTCTTCGTCGCCATCGACAAGGGCTACTTCAAGGCCGAAGGGCTCGACGTGACGATCGACGCCCCCGCGAACGGCCCACTCGAATCCCTAAACCGGCTGGCGTCCGGCGGCTACGACATGGGCGTCGCCGATATCAATCAGCTCATCAGGCTCCGCGACGGCAGCCCGGCCACGCCGATCAAGGCCGTGTTCGTCGTGTTTGACAAGCCCCCCTACGCCATCATCGCGCGCCGCAGCCGCGGCATCGCCGCGCCCGGCGATCTGCAAGGCAAGAAGCTCGGCGCGCCGTCCGCCGATGTCGCCTTTGCAGCATGGCCGATCTTCGCCCAGGCGAACGGCATCGACGCCGCGAAAGTCATCATCGAGAGCATCGGCTTGCCGGTCCGCGAGCCGATGCTCGCCGCCGGCGAAGTGGACGCCATCACCGGCTCCTCCTTCACCGCCTATGTCGACCTCAAGGACCGCGGCGTGCCGCCTGACGACCTGCTGCTGCTGCCGATGGCCGACTATGGCGTCGAGCTTTACGGCGACGCCATCGTGGTCGGCGGCAAATTCGCCACCGAGAAGCCCGACGCCGTGCGGGCGTTTCTGCACGCCTATCTGAAGGCATTGAAGGACACGGTGCGCGATCCCGCGCACGCGATCGATGCGGTGCTCAGTCGCGACAACACCGCCAAGAAGGACATCGAACTCGAGCGGCTGCGCATGGCGATCCGCGACAACATCGTCACCCCCGCGGTCAAGGCGGGCGGCTATGGCGGCATCGATTCTGAACGCTTCGCCGCCGCGCTCGATCAGCTCGCGCTCGCCTATCGGTTCAAGGCGAAAGACAAGGCTGTGGACGCATTCGATCCCTCGTTCCTGCCGGCGGCGGCCGAGCGCAAGGTGCGCGAGACCGCATCGCGCTGAGCTGCTCTCATCCGCGGCGCGAGCGGGAGAGGATGTGCAACGCGCTGCTAGCCTAGCGGGCAAGCGTGGTTAATACTTGTCGATCATCACACTTATAATTCTGCCTGCAGCGACAATCGCGAGCTAACAGGCGGCTGCTACGCTGTCCAGCAATCGACCGGCGCGATCCGCATCGGAGGCAAGATCATGTTGCGGCAATTGGATCTACTCACCGCTCCCGCGGCCATCTCGATAGCGTTCTTTGACGCCACCTTCTTCGTCATTGCGCAGATCTTCGGCTTTAGCGGGCGCGAGCTGCTGCTCGGGGTCGTCGCCGGCGGAGCGGGCGGGCTTTACGTTCTGGCGGCCGTGCTTTGGGAGAGCGCGAGGCACGCGGCGGCCCCGGTCACCGACGTTAGCTGACGCGTGTCCCGTCTCCCTTCTCCCCTGCGCTTTCACTGCGCCACGAGGACCATCCAGTGGACGCCGAAGCGATCGGCCAGCATGCCGAAACGCGGCGAGAAGAAAGTCTTCGTTAGCGGCATCCTCACCTGGCCGCCGTCGGCGAGCGCGGCAAATATCGCATCGGCTTCGGTCGCCGATTTCGCCGTGACCGTCAGCGCGAAGCCGTCGAACCTCGGCTCGCCCGGAGAGCGGCCGTCGGAGGCGAACAGTTTCGTCTCGCCGATCTGAAACTCGGCATGCATCACCTTGTCGGCGTCGGCCGCGGCGGCCATGCTCTTGTCGGGGCTGTCCTTGAAGCGCAGCTTCGTTGCAACTTTTGCGCGAACCGCCTTGGCGTAGAATTCCAGCGCCTCGTCGCAGCGGCCGTCGAAGAACAGATAGGGTTGAACCTGCATTGAGCACTCCCTTGCATGTCGGTAGCCACCGGGCCGCAATCGGGTTAGTGTCGCGATTGCGAAGTTCGCAAACCCGTGCGGCACATTCTCATGCGCGCTTCGCAAATCAAGGTCGCGTTGGCAAATTTGTGACTCTGGTGCGGTTCTTGGATTTGCCGTTGCTCCGCGAGCTCGCCGCCGGACGCGGGGACCTGCAAATCCGATGCTGGAGCAATAGCCGCGCCGCGGACGCGGAAGGTGCCGGGCCGGGGCGACGGCCTCCGCGCCGAAGCGCGGCGGCGAGCGTATAAAGGATCATGCGTTTCGTCCGCCTCTATATTCGCGTGCTGGACCTGCTCGGGAGCGAGGCGCGTCTCGCCTGGACGCTCGCGCTCGCCAATATCGCGCTCGCCGTGGCGCTGTTCGTCGAGCCGGTGCTGTTCGGCCGCATCGTCGATGCCTTGTCGTCGCCGCTGCCCGCCTCGATGGGGCGCGCGGCGCTGGCGCTTGCCCCGCTGGTCGGCGCCTGGGTCGCGTTCGGACTGTTCACCATCGTCGCCAGCGGGCTGGTCGCGTGGTTCGCCGATCGGCTGGCGCACCGCCGCCGCAACCTGGTGCTGGCGGACTTTTTCGAGCACGTTCTGCATCTGCCGTTGAGCTATCACGCCGACACCCATTCGGGCCGGCAGTTGAAGATCATGCTCGCCGGCACCGACACGCTGTGGTGGCTGTGGGTGTCGTTCTTCCGCGAGCATTTTTCCGCTTTCGTCTTCGTCGCCGTGCTGCTGCCGGCGACGCTGGTGCTGAATTGGCGGCTGGCGCTGCCCTTGCTCGCGCTCGCCGTCATCTTCACGCTGCTGACCGGCATCGTCATGCACCAGGCCGAGGCGATGCAGCGCGCCGTCGAGCGCCACTATTCCGATCTTGCCGAAACCGCCGCCGACGCGCTCGGCAACGTCGCCCTGGTGCAGAGCTTCGCCCGCATCGAGCGCGAGGTGTCTTCGCTCAAGGGCCTGGTGAACTCGCTTCTGCGCGCGCAGATGCCGGTGCTGTCGTGGTGGGCGGTGGCCGCGGTGCTCACCCGCGCCGCCACCACGCTCACGCTGCTGGTGATCCTGCTGGTCGGAGCCTACCTCAAGCTCGTCGGCCTCGCTTCGGTCGGCGAGATCGTCAGTTTCATGGCCATGGCGGCGTTGCTGATCGCCCGGCTCGAGCAGATCGTCGGTTTCGCCAACCGGCTGTTCATGGACGCGCCGAAACTGATCGAGTTCTTCGGCGTGCTCGACACCGTGCCCGCGGTGCGCGACCGTCCGGACGCGATCGATCCCGGACGCGTGCGCGGCCTGGTCGAGTTCAAGAAAGTCTCGTTCTCCTACGACGGCAAGCGCGCCGCCGTCGCCGATTTGAGTTTCACGGCGCTGCCCGGAGACAGAGTGGCGCTGGTCGGGCCGACCGGCAGCGGCAAAACCACCGCGCTCGCGCTCATTCATCGCGCCTTCGATCCGCAGTCGGGGTTCATCACCGTCGACGGCATGGACATTCGCGGCCTCACGCTCACCGGGCTGCGCCGCAATATCGGCGTTGTTTTTCAGGAAATTCTGCTGTTCAACCGCTCGATCGCCGACAATCTGCGCGTCGGCAAGCCGGACGCCACCGAGGAGGAAATCCGCGAGGCGGCGGCGCGGGCGCAGGCGCTCGACTTCATCACCCGCAACAGCGACGGCTTCGAGGCCCGCATCGGCGAGCGCGGCCGGCACCTCTCCGGCGGCGAACGCCAGCGCCTCGCCATCGCGCGCGCGCTCCTGAAAGACCCGCCGATCCTGATCCTCGATGAAGCGACCAGCGCGCTCGATCCGCTGACCGAAGCGCGGCTCAACCAGGCCCTCGACGAAGTGATGAAGGACCGCACCACCTTCGTCATCGCCCATCGCCTCTCCACCGTGCGCAACGCCACCCGCATTCTGGTGTTCAAGGACGGCCGCATCGTCGAGACCGGGACCTATGACGACCTGGTCCGGCTCGGCGGCTTCTTCGCCGAGATCGTGGACGCGCAGTTTGCGCCGGCAGGCGAGATCCCGGCGTTTGCGAGTGGAAAGCGGACACCGCTGGTCGAGACGTAATCCTCCCCCGCGGAGCGCAAGCGCAGCGGGGGAGGATGAGGGCGTGGCCCCTAAACTTCAGCGCAGCCGTTCGAGGATGCTGACGTAATTGGCGACGGCGGCGCCGCCCATGTTGAACAGGCCGCCGAGGCGGGCGTCCTTGACCTGCATGTCGCCGGCTGCGCCGGACAGCTGCATCGCGGCAAGCGCATGCATGGAGACGCCGGTGGCGCCGATCGGATGGCCCTTGGCCTTGAGGCCGCCGGAAGGATTGATCGGCAGCGCGCCGTCCTTGGCGACGGTGCCTTCGGCAATGGCGCGCGCGCCGTGCCCTTCCGGCACCAGCCCCATGGCCTCGTACTCGATCAGCTCGGCGATGGTGAAGCAGTCATGCACCTCGGCAAAGGACAGATCGGACAGCGCGACCCCGGCTTCGGCGAGCGCCCGCTTCCAGGCCAAGGCGCAGCCCTCGAATTTGAGCACGTCGCGCCGCGACATCGGCAGAAAGTCCTGCACGTGCGCGGCGGCGCGGAACACGACCGCCTTGCCGAGCTTGAGCGCGGTCTCGACATCGGCGAGCACCAGAGCGGCGGCGCCGTCGGAAACCGGCGAGCAATCGGTTCGCTTGAGCGGGCCGGCGACGCGCGGGTTCTTCTCGCTTTCCTCGCGGCAGAAATCGTAGCCGAAATCCTTGCGCAGCTGCGCGTAGGGATTGCCCACGCCGTTCTTGTGGTTCTTGGCGGCGATGCGCGCCAGCGCGTCCGACTGGTCGCCCCAGCGCTGGAAGTAGAGCCCGGCGATCTTGCCAAACAGGCCGGCGAAGCCACCGTCGATGTCGGCTTCCTCGCGCACATAGGACGCCTTGAGCAGATTGCGGCCGATCTCCGCGGCGGGCGTCGTCGTCATCTGCTCGACGCCGACCACGAGCACGATGCGCGCCGAGCGCGCCGCGATCGCCTTGAGCCCCTGATGCACGGCGGCGGAACCGGTAGCGCAGGCGTTTTCCACCCGCGTCGCGCGTTTGAAGCGCAGATCGGGAGAGGCCTGCAGCACCAGCGAAGCGGTGAAATCCTGCGCCGAGAAGCCGGCGTTGAAATGGCCGAGAAGGATCTCGTCGACGTCCTTTGCCGCAATCGCGGCGTCGGCGAGCGCCTCGTTCGCCACCCGCACCACCAGGCTCTCGACCGTTTCCCCGTTGAGCTTGCCGAATGGCGTATGCGCCCATCCCACAATACAGGCTGTCATGATCGCTCCTTTGCCGAATTTCGGTCGCTTTTCCTTGGATAAGACGGCGCTGCCGACCCACACCGCTCCTAATGATAATGCTATTCGCCTTTGCGTTCGAGGCTGCCTTCGGCTTAGATAGTGCGACGCCGCCGCCTCGGGAACCTTTCGTGAACCCATCGCGGCCCCTTGGTCGGTTCCTTGGGCAACCCAAGGGGCGACTGCCCGGGCCGATCAACCGAACGGACCGCGACACGTGAATCAATCGCAATCTCTTCGGGCGCTGACGTTCGCCATCGCCTTGAGCGCAGTGTTTGCCGCAAGCCTGCCGATGACGACGGCGCGCGCCGCAGCCGTGCTGCTGGTCGAAGCCGATTCCGGCAAGGTATTGCGGGCCGAGAACGCCACCTATCCCTGGTATCCGGCCTCGGTGACCAAGCTGATGACGCTCTACGTCACGCTGCATGCGGTGAAGGAGCGTCGCATCACGCTCGACAGCTTGTTCACGGTCTCGCGCAACGCGGCCGCCCAGGCGCCGACCAAGATGGGCTTCCCGGTCGGCACGCAGGTGACGGTCGACAACGCGCTCAAGATGCTGATGGTGAAATCGGCAAACGACATGGCCGTTCTGCTCGCGGAAGGCGTGTCGGGCTCGATCGAGAATTTCGCCGACCTGATGACGGTCACGGCGCATCGCCTCGGCATGACGCAATCGAATTTCGTCAATCCCAACGGCCTGCCGGCCGAGGGCCAGATCACTTCGGCGCGCGATCTTGCCATTCTGGCGCGGGCGCTGATCCGCGAATTTCCCGAGTATGATTTCTACTTACACATTCCGGCGATCAAGTTCGGCCGACGCATCCTGCGCAACCACAACAATTTGCTCGGGCGTTATCCCGGCACCGACGGCATGAAGACCGGCTTCATCTGCGCCGCCGGCTTCAACGTGGTCGCCAGCGCCACGCGCGACGGCAAGCGGCTGATCGCCGTGGTGCTCGGCGCGCCCTCGTCATCGGCGCGTGCGGTGAAGACGGCGGAATTGCTGGAGAGCGGATTTACGCAAAACCCGCTGTCATGGCTCACGCCGCAGCTCGGCCTGGTCGATGGGCTCATCCCCATCGCGGCCTCCCCGCCCAACCTGTCCGAGGAGGTTTGCGGCCATCATCGCAAGCGCCCGGCCGCCGAAGAGGAGGAGGAAGAAGCCGGCGGCGAAGGCGGCGCCGGCGCCACGCCGTCGTTCTCGGCGCTGCTGTCGGCCCTGCGCGCTCCGACCCCGAAGGGCGCCGCACTCCTTTCCGATCAGGGACCGGTGACGCCGATCGTCGTCTATACCGGCCCGACCCGCACGCAAGCGCAACTGGCAAGCCTCCAGGCCTTGCCGGTCGACGCCCCCCGCCACAAAAAAAGGGCGGCGAAGTCAACGGACGAGAAAGCCGCGGACCGCAACGCCGCCGACAAGAAAGCCGCGGCCGTAGCGACCACGGACGGCAAGGCCGCGGACACCAAGAGCAAAGCTCACGCCGGCCCATGGACGCCGATGTCGTCCTCGGCGCTCGCGGCCAGTCCGCCTCCGGAGCTCGGGACGAAAACGGCAAGCGAAGTGCAGAAGAAGAAGCCGAAAAAAACACAGCAGGCGCAAAAACCGACCGCGACGCAATGACGGCGGCGCGCGCGCCAATCAATTCGCCATGCGCAGCGGCGCTTCGGTCAGGTGCTGCAGTTCCTCGAGCGTGAGGCCGGCCACCATTTCACGCACGACAAAGCCCTCTTCGGTGATGTCGAGCACGGCGAGATTGGTATAGACGCGCTTGACCACGCCGGGCGCGGTGAGCGGATAGGTGCAGCGGCGCACCAACCGACTGTGTCCGGCTTTGGTCACGTGCTCCATCACCACCCAGACCCGCTTGGCGCCGACCGCGAGGTCCATGGCGCCGCCCACGGCGGGCATCGCCTCATGCGCGGATGTCGACCAGTTGGCGAAATCGCCGTTCTCGGCGACCTGAAAGCCGCCGAGCACGCAGAGGTCGAGATGGCCGCCGCGGATGAGCCCGAAACTGTCGGCGTGATGCATGTAGCTGCCGCCGGGTCGCAGCGTCACATAGTGCTTGCCGGCATTGATTAGCCACGGATTGATTTCATTCGGCGCCGGCGCCGGGCCCATGCCGAGGATGCCGTTCTCGGAATGGAAGATGACTTCGCGCTCCGCCGGCACGTGATCGGCGACCAGCGTCGGGATGCCGATGCCGACATTGACGTACCAGCCGCCCGGTATGTCGCGGGCGACGCGCGCAGCCATCTCCCCGCGCGTCAACGGCGTGTAGGCGGTCGCGACTTTCACATTCGCCTCCTCAGAGCGTGATCGCTTCAGCTTGAATCGATCGCGCTCTATTTTTTCCTTAGTGGAGCTTGATCTTGTCGGAAAACCGGTTTCCACTTTTCCGGATCATGCTTTTTCGTGGAGCATGATCTTTTCGGAAAACCGGTTTCCACTTTTCCGGATCATGCTTTTTCGTGGAGCATGGTCTTTTCGGAAAACCGGTTTCCACTTTTCCGGATCATGCTCTAGGTCACCGGCGGCTCGCCATAGGGCACATGCAAGACGCGGCTGACGAAAATGCCGGGCGTAGCGATCTTCTCCGGATCGAGGGCGCCGAGCTCGACAATATGTTGCGCCTGCGCGATCGTCAGCTTCGCGGCGGTCGCCATCACCGGATTGAAGTTGCGCGCCGATGACCGGTAGGTGAGATTGCCCCAGCGGTCCGCCTCCCAGGCCTCGATCAGCGCCACGTCGCCGGCGAGCGCGTGCTCCAGCACATAGTGCCGGCCGGAAAATTGCCGCACCTCCTTGCCTTCCGCAAGCCTGGTGCCGACGGCGGTCGGCGTGAAGAAGGCCGGGATGCCGGCGCCGGCGGCGCGCATGCGCTCGGCGAGCGTGCCCTGCGGCACCACTTCGAGCTCGATGCGGCCCTCGCGGTAGAGCTTCTCGAACACCACCGGGTCCGACGTACGCGGGAACGTGCAGACCACCTTGCGCACGCGACCGGTGGCAAGAAGCCGCGCCAGGCCGACCCGGCCGACGCCGGCATTGTTGGCGACGATGGTCAGATCCTTGGCGCCCTGCTCGATCAGGCCGTCGATCAGCGCGTCGGGCTGGCCGATGCTGCCGAACCCGCCGAGCAACACGACGGAACCGTCGCGGATTCCCGCCATCGCCTCGGCCATTGTTTGCACGATCTTGTTGATCACCGGGAGCGCACCCTGGTCACGCCGGCCGGAACATCGGCACCGGCGTGCCGTTCTCCGCTTCCTTGAACACGAGCGCAACTGGCTGGCCGATCCGCAGCCTTTCGAAATCGCAATCGACGATGTTGGTCAGCATCGTCGGCCCCTCGGCCAGCGTGACATGGGCGATGACATAGGGCTCCTTGGCGCGGCGCACCAAGCTGAACGTGTAGATCGTTCCCTTGCCCGACGCCTGGCGCCATTCGATCCTCTCGCTGGCGCAAAACGGACAGATGGCGCGCGGATACCAGTGCGTCTTGCCGCAGGCGGCGCAGACCGGGAGCATGAACCGGCCTTGGCGCGCCGCCTCCCAGAACGGGCGCGTCTCGGCGTTCACCACCGGCGCAGTAATCTTGCGGGTCATCGCCCTACTCCCGCTCCATGATCAAGGTGGCGCTGCCGTGGCGGGTGGCGAGTTGAAATCCGGTGCCTTGCGCCAGCGCGAGATCGCAGTTCCCGACCTGGACCGCAGGATGCGCCTCGCCGCGCAGCTGCCGCACCGCCTCGATCACCTTGGTCATGCTGCCGCGATTGCCCGGATGGTTGTTGCACAGCCCGCCGCCGTCGGTGTTGAACGGCAGTTTGCCGGTGCCGGAAATGAGGTTGCCGTCGGCGACGAATTTCCCGCCCGCGCCCTTGGCGCAGAAGCCGAGGTCTTCGAGCTGCATGATCACGGTGATGGTGAAGCTGTCGTAGATCGAGGCGTATTTGATGTCGGCCGGAGTCACGCCGGCCTCGGCGAAAGCGATCGGCCCGGAACGCGCGGCGCCGGAAATGGTGAGATCGAAGGTGCCGCCGGCGAGGTGCTTCACCGCCTCGCCGGCGCCGATGATCTTGACGAGCGGCCGCTTCAGTTTCTTGGCGATCTCCGGGCGCACGATGACCAGCGCGCCGCCGCCGTCGCTGATGACGCAGCAATCCAGCCGATGCAGCGGGTCGGCGATCATCGGCGAATTGAGCACATCGGCGACGGTCACCACCTCCGGCAGCATGGCGTGCGGATTGTGCTGGGCGTGATGCGAGGCGGCGACCTTGACCCAGGCGAGCTGTTCGCTCGTGGTGCCGTATTCGTGCATGTGCCGCATCGCGCACATGGCGTAGCCGTTCGTCGTGGTGATGGCGTAAGGCGCCTCCCATGGCGCCTCCGGCTGGTTCGGATCGCGCGGCCGCGGCGCGGTGCCGGTCGCCATGCCCTCGCTGCGCGGCCGCCCGGCGAGCGTGATCAGCGCGACATCGCATTTGCCGGCGGCGATCGCCTCGGCCGCATGCGCGGCGAGCGTGATGTAGGACGTACCGCCGAGCTCGGTCGATTCCGCGTGGCGAAGTTTCAGGTTCATATACTCGGTCATCGAGGCCGGTCCGGGCCCCGGCGCGTCGCCGGAGCAGAAATAGCCGTCGACATCCTCGCGTCCGAGCCCGGCGTCGGCGAGCGCGCCGAGCGCCACCTCGGCATGCAGCTGCGCCACCGTCTTGTCCGGCGCGAGCCGCGTCGGATGCTCGAAGGCGCCGGCGATATAGGCCTTGCCCTTGATGCTCATGCCCGGAACTTCTCCCCTGCGGGCGGCAACATATCGGGGTCAGCCGCGACCGCCAACACCGGCCGTTGCTCGTATCGGGCTATCGGACGGCGTCGTTGTTGCGCTAGCTGTGGAGCATGATCTTTTCGGAAAACCGGTTTCCACTTTTCCGGATCATGCTCTAGAACGAAACGAGGTGTTGCGATGAAGCGCGCATGCGAAGTCAAAGCGGCCGGCCATTGGAACGACGCCAGCGCCATCGATTCGGTGACGCTCGATGCGCATGAGCGCCATCGCCGCCGTGTGGTCTTAACCGGCGAAAACGGCACGCGGTTCCTGCTCGACCTGCCGCAGGCGATGGCGTTGCGCGACGGCGACGGCCTTGTGCTCGACGACGGCGCGATCGTGCGCGTCGCCGGCCGGCCGGAGCCGCTCGTCGAGATCGCCGCGGCCGACGGCCGCGAGTTGGCGCGGCTCGCCTGGCACATCGGCAATCGCCACGTCGACGTTCAGATCGTCGGCGACCGCTTGCGCATCCGCCGCGACCACGTGATCGAGGACATGCTGCGCGGGCTCGGCGCGCGCCTTTCGCCGGTCGAAGCGCCGTTCGATCCCGAGCACGGCGCCTACGATCACGGCGGCCACGATCACGGCGGCCACCACCACGGCCACGATCATGGCGGCCACCACCACGGCCACGATCATGGCGGCCATCACCATCATGACCACGATCATGGCGATGACGCGTAAGGCCTCGGGTCGGCAGCCGCGCCGCTCCCACCTCTCCCCAGTGGGGAGAGGTCGGCCGCGCAAGGCGCGGACGGGTAAGGGGGTTCAGCATCAGATGAAGGGCTCAGTCCCCTCTCCCCCCGACCCTTTTCCCGATGCGGAGAAGGAGCGCGTTTCGCTCCGCTCCACCGGGGAGGATAGGCTCGACACCGCCGCGCTCTATCGGCTCATGGCCTGGCTGTCGCCGGCCTATCCGGTCGGCGCCTTCTCCTATTCGGGCGGCATCGAATGGGCGGTCGAAGCCGGCGACATCAAGGACGCGGAGACGCTGCGGGCCTGGCTCGCGGTGATGCTCGGCGAAGGCGGCGGCTTCGCCGACGCGGTGTTCTTCGTTCACGCGCACCGCGCGGCCGCGGCAAATGACGAGGCGGCGCTGCGCGCCGTCGCCGAACTCGCCGCCGCGTTTGTGCCCTCGAAGGAGCGTTTCCTGGAGACGACGGCGCAGGGCCGCGCCTTCCTGGAAACGACGCGCGCGGCCTGGCCTTGCCCGGCACTTAAGCGTTTCGACTTGCTATGGAACGGGCCGGTCGCATTGCCGGTCGCGGTCGGCGTCGCCTGCGCCGGACACGCCATTGCCTGCGCGCCGGCGCTCCACGCCTTCCTGCACGCGCTCGCGGCCAACTGGATTTCCGCCGGGGTGCGGCTCATCCCGCTCGGCCAGACCGACGGCCAGCGCCTGCTGGCGGCGCTTGGCCCCGCGGTCGCCGCCGCGGCGGCCCGCGCGTTGACGACGCCGCTCGATGAGGTCGGCACCGGCGCCTTTCGCGCCGATCTCGCCACCATGCATCACGAGACCCAATACACGCGTTTGTTCAGAAGCTAGAGCGTGATCGCTTCAGGTTGAATCGATCGCGCTCTATTTTTCCTTAGTGGAGCATGATCTTTTTCGGAAAACCGGTTTCCACTTTTCCGGATCATGCTCTAAAGAAACACGATGACCCACCCGCACTCACATGGTCCGCTGCGCGTCGGGGTCGGCGGCCCGGTCGGCTCGGGCAAGACCGCGCTCGTGGACGCGCTGTGCAAGCGCCTGCGCGATCGCTACGAGATCGCCGCGATCACCAACGACATCTATACCAAATGGGACGCCGAATTTCTGGTGCGCTCCGGCGCGCTCAAGCCCGAGCGCATCGCCGGCGTGGAGACCGGCGGCTGCCCGCACACCGCGATCCGCGAGGACGCCTCGGCCAATCTCGCGGCGATCGCCGACATGCGAGCAAAATTCCCCGCCCTCGATCTCGTGCTCATCGAATCGGGCGGCGACAATCTCGCCGCGACCTTTTCGCCGGAACTCGCCGATCTCACCATCTATGTCATCGACGTCGCCGCCGGCGACAAGATTCCCTCCAAGGGTGGGCCGGGCATCACCCGCTCCGACCTCCTGGTGATCAACAAGGTCGACCTTGCGCCCCATGTCGGCGCCTCGCTGGAAACGATGGAGCACGAGTCGAAGCGCATGCGCGGCGCGCGGCCGTTCGTCTTCACCAATCTGCGCGCCGGCGAGGGCGTCGCCGAGATCGCGCGCTTCATCGAGGAGAAGGGCGGGTTGGGGATTTGAGCAATCGGCCGCGCGACGACCGGCAATGGTCATCGCCATTCATCGTTTCCGGCCGGAAGGGCGTCGATAATCGCGCTGACGCGATAAAGGGTCAGACGTGAGGCTAGAGTCTCATCAGCTCGAACTCAGTAAGAGACGCCTCTAATTGGTGGATATGTTCGCGTATCGTCTCGATGTGCCACTTCAGCGCGTCGCCGATCGATAGCAGGCCGACGAGGCGGTCCTTGTCGAACACCGGCATGTGGCGAAATTTGCCGTTGGTCATGCGGTCTATGACGCTGCCGATCGAATCGTTCACGTCGCAGGTGGAGACGTTACGGGTCATCACCTGCGCGACCGGCAGCTGCAGACCGGCACTGCCGCTTTCCGCCATCACGCGCACGATGTCGCGCTCCGACAGAATGCCGACAAGGCGCCCGTCGGCGTCCAGCACCACCAGCGCACCGATGCGATGCGTGGACAGCAACTTCGCCGCCGCGGCCAGATTGGCTGTCGGTTCGATGCAGATGACGTCGCCGCCCTTGGCGGCAAGAATGGTCTTCAAGCTCATGCCGGGCCCCGTCGAGGACGACTTCGCACCGATCTTATGGTCGCCAGCGAGGCCTGTCTATCGAGGTAAGCATGCCGGCGTCGGGGCGAAGCGAGACATTGGCGAGGGTCGTTCGTTTAAGCAGCTCCCGCATGCCCGTTTCGCTCAATTGCTCACCTTCCCCGGTGGGGACGGTTGCGCACTGCGTTCGTGCCGGGCTCTCTCTGGTTGGAACCGCTTCAACGTCGCATTCCAGACGCCGGCGGGAAATTACAAGTCAGAAATTAAGCGATCTGCCGCCTAGGACTGCAAACCGAAGGAAAGGGCTACGTTCGCCCCGCGACCTGCCGCGCCTTGTCGAGGTGGCCGTAACTGCGCACCGGCGCGCAGATCAGGAAGCGGTAGCCCTCCTTGATCACGCGCTCGGCGTTGCCGGCCTCGACATGGGGATGGCCAACCACGACGTTCGCCTCCTGGCAGGTGCGCACGATCTGCGCCATCGCCTCAAGCACGGCCTTGTGCTCGTACTGGCGCGGGTAGCCGAGTTCCTGGCTCAGATCGCCCTCGCCGATGAGAATGGCGCCGATGCCGGGTATGTTTTTCAGAATGTCCTTCAGATTGCTGATGCCCTCGGTGTCCTCGATCATGAGCACGACGAAAATCTCGCCGTGCGGGTTGAGCGGCCACACGTCGGCGCGCTGGTAATAGTCCTGCTGAGTGAGGCCCCAATAGCGCACCGCTGCGGCCGGCCCGTCGCCGCGGATGCCGGCCGGCTCGTAGAGCGGCCTGTCCTTGAGCCGCGGATAACGGCAGGCGGCGACCGCGTTATAGGCCTGCTCGACGGTGCTGATGTGCGGCCAGATCACCCCATAGGCGCCGAGGTCGAGCACCTGCTTGGCCTGGAACTGCGCCTTTTCGCCGCCGTTCGCCGGAACGCGCGCGAACGGCGTCACCGCGGGAGCGAGCGAGGCCGATTGCGCGATCTGCCGGCGATTGAGCATATATTGCAGACAATCGCGAAAGGCGCGGATGTCGTAGGGGTTATGCTCCATCTCGAACACGACGGTGTCGTATTTGGCGGTCGCCAGCGCGATCGCCGACTCGACATCGGCCGGCGTGAAGGCAGCGAAAGCATGTTGACCGGCTGCGAGCGCGCGGATGACGCCGTTGAGCCGCGGAACTTCGGCCATTTCCCGTCCCCCATTAAATATCGTCATCCCCAGGCGCCCGGCCGGCCGGGCGCCCCAGGATCACGCCGCCCCTTCGCGGCGCGCCGCTCCTGCGGCCCGCACCTTCGGGTGACGACGCGCGAGGCATCCTATCAGACTGGCGTTCCGGTTTGACAATCGCGCCCCGCCCCGTAGCATTCCCCGACAACCCTTGCAGCATCGCGTCATGATCATCGATTGCCACGGCCACTACACCACCGAGCCCGCCGACCTGAAGCGCTTCCGCCAGGAGCAGACCAAAGCGGTCGAGAGCCGGACCACGCCGCCGTCGCGGGCGTCGCTGAAGATTTCCGACGACGAGATCAGGGACAGTCTCGAAGGCGCGCAGCTCAAGCTGCAGCGCGAGCGCGGCACCGACCTCACCATCTTCTCGCCGCGCGCCTCCGGCATGGGCCATCATATCGGCGACGAGAGCGTCAGCCTGGAATGGTCGCAGATCTGCAACGATCTCATCCATCGCGTCTGCGCGCTCTACCCGCAAAATTTCATCGGGGTGTGCCAGCTGCCGCAGTCGCCGGGCGTGCCGCCGAAAAACTCCGCCGCCGAGCTCAAACGCTGCGTCAGCGAGCTCGGCTTCGTCGGCTGCAACCTCAATCCCGATCCGTCCGGCGGCTATTTCAACGCGCCGCCGCTCACCGACAAATGGTGGTATCCGCTCTACGAGACCATGGTCGCGCTCGACGTGCCGGCGATGATCCACGTGTCGGGCTGCTGCAATCCGGCCATGCACACCACCGGCTCCTATTATCTCAACGCCGACACCATGGCGTTCATGCAGCTCATCCTCTCCGACCTGTTCAAGGATTTTCCCACGCTGAAGCTGATCATCCCGCATGGCGGCGGCGCGGTGCCGTTTCATTGGGGCCGCTTCCGCGGCTTGGCGCTCAACAACGGACGACCCGAGCTTGTCGACATCATCCGCGACAACATCTTCTTCGACACCTGCGTCTATCACCAGCCGGGCATCAACCTGCTTACCGAAGTGGTGCCGGCCGACAACATCCTGTTCGCCTCGGAAATGGTCGGCGCGGTCAAGGGCGTCGATCCGAAGACCGGCCATTATTTCGACGACACCAAGCGCTACGTCGACAAGGCGCCGGCGCTGGGCGAGGCGGACCGGCGCAAGATTTTCGAAGGCAATGCCCGCCGCGTCTACAGTCGCCTCGACGCCAGGGCGGCGATGAAGGCGGCGGTCTAGGGCAGCACCGCATTGGCAAGAGCTCGACGAAGGCAGCAAGCGCGCCAATCCCAGGTCATCAGGCTCGGTTACCGCGAGGTCGAGACTCTCGGCCTGGATCAGGGCTTCTGGACCGACCTTTATCATCGATCGATGACCGTTCACTGGCCGGTATTCTTCGCCAGCGCCGCCCTGGTCTTCATCATTCTCAACGGCGTGTTCGCGGTCGCGTATTCGTTCGGCGATAACCCGATCGCGAACATCGCCGGCGCGCGGTTTCTCGACCTCTTCTACTTCTCGATCGAGACGCTGGCGACCGTCGGCTATGGCGACATGCATCCGCAGACCGACTACGGCCACTTCGTCGCCACCGTGGAAATTTTCACCGGCATGGTTTTCTTCGCGGTGATGACCGGGTTGATCTTCGCCCGCTTCTCGCGACCGCGCGCCCGCTTCGTTTTTGCCGACCATCCGGTGGTGTCGAACCGCGACGGCCGCCCCACCCTGATGATCCGCCTGGCCAATGCGCGGCACAACACGATCTCCAGGGCGAACGCCAGACTCTGGCTCATTCGCGCCGAGAGCGGCACGCATGGCGATCAGTTGCGCCGCTTCTATGAATTGAAGATCGAGCGCCACGAACATCCGATGTTCGTGTTGAGCTGGACTCTTTTCCACACCATCGACAAGGAAAGCGCCCTGCACGACGCGACGGCGGCCGAACTCGCCGCGGCCGATGCCTTTTTGGTGCTCAATGTCGGCGGCCTCGACGACGCCTCCGCGCAGCAGCTGCACGCCCGGCGAATCTACCCGTCACAGGATATCCGCTGGCGGCATCGCTACCGGGACATCACCAGCGTTTCGGCGCAGGGCCGGTTCCTGCTCGACTACAGCAAATTCCACGACGTGGTGCCGGAGGAATGATCGCGGCGCTCGATCCGCTCGGATCACGCCGCGATTTTGCTTGCCCGCCTCCATCGCGCTGCCGTTCTTCGCTTGCCGGCCTCGATCGCCGGCCATGGGCTCGGTATCACCTATGTGCCTTCTTGCCGCCGCCCGGCGGCCATCCATCTATCCGGGCACGGCATCGCCGCGGCGCAGAACACGTGCAATCGGCTATGATAAGGGCGTCGGGGCCGTGGCCGAGAAAGGTGAACCATGTCCATTCGACCGGTCAAACGCATCGTCTCCTCGCAGCCCACGATCGAGGGCGCCGGCGTGCACCTTCGCCGCGCCTTCGGCTTCGGCGACACGCGCGAGTTCGATCCGTTCCTGCTGCTCGACGATTTCCGCAACGATCGGCCGGAGGAGTATCGCGCCGGCTTCCCCTGGCACCCGCATCGCGGCATCGAGACCATCACCTATGTGCTGGCGGGCAATGTCGAGCACGGCGACAGCCTGGGCAATCGCGGCACGCTCGGCGCCGGCGACGTGCAATGGATGACGGCCGGGCGCGGCATTCTGCACCAGGAAATGCCGCAGGGCGACAGGCAGGGCCGCATGCACGGTTTCCAGCTCTGGGCGAATTTACCGTCGTCGCTGAAGATGACGGCGCCGCGCTATCAGGACATCAAGGCCGCGGAGATTCCGGAGGTCGTCGATGACGACGGCACCCGCGTGCGGGTGGTGTGCGGCGATTTCTGGGGCCGGCGCGGGCCGATCGAGGGCGTGGCTGCTGATCCGCGCTATCTCGACGTCTCGGTGCCGCCGGGCAAACGCAAGACCCTGCCGGTCGAGCTGGAGCGCCACGCCTTCGCCTATGTGTTCGAGGGCTCCGGCAGCTTCCGCGCGGC
>Ga0187784_10000990_pt1 | contig 22004 bp, 14 predicted proteins | sample 1015_SJ02_MP15_2_FD_132964 | JGI IMG/M metagenome (GOLD analysis project Ga0187784, IMG submission 132964) | Tropical peat soil microbial communities from peatlands in Department of Meta, Colombia - 1015_SJ02_MP15_20_MG | ecosystem: Environmental > Terrestrial > Soil > Wetlands > Peat | place...
CATCTCGCAGAGCTGACTGGAAGACTGGCCAAGGAAGTCTCCGCGCACGCGCCACACAGGACCGAGGCGCATGGGTAGGAGTTATCAGCCCCTTCTCCCGCTCCGTGGGAGAGGGGCCGACCCCGCCTTCCGCCCTTATCTTCCCGCTTTGATCTCGGCGGTCGCCTGCGCCATGAGCTCGTCCAGGGTGCGGCGGATCTGATGCTCGGATTGCTCGACTCCAGCATCCGTAAAATCCTTCGAGACCCGTGCGACGATGACATCGGCGGCGTTCGGAACGGTCTCGGCCACGACGAGTTCCTCGGCGTAGGCCTGGGCGGCCTCGCCGGACTTGCCGAGCTTCTCCGCGGCCCAAAGCCCTAAAAGCTTGTTCCGGCGCGCCTCGGCGCGAAAATGCAGCTCCTCCTCATGCACGAAGCTTTTCTCGAAGGTATCCTCGCGTTTTTCGAAGGTGCTCATCATCCGCCTCGTTGATTTCCGCCCGCCCGGGCGGCGCTCGGACAACGCATATACGGCTATCCGGCGAAAAATCCAATGGCGAAGCCGCAGCAGCGCAAAAACCCCGAAATTTAGGCCGTTTTTGGCGCGAGCGCGACGGGCGCTTTCGTCGCCGCGCCCTTCTCGCGTCGCAGCTTGCTCATGAGCAGGTAGATCACCGGCGTCGTGTAAAGCGTCAGCAACTGGCTCAGGATCAGGCCGCCGACGATCGTAATGCCCAGCGGTCTGCGCATCTCGGCGCCGACGCCGGTGGCGAAGGCGAGCGGCAGGGCCCCGAACAGCGCCGCGAGCGTCGTCATGATAATCGGACGAAATCGTTCGATCGCGGCCTCGATCGCGGCGTCGTGCACGCTCATGCCACGTTCGCGCTCCGCGTGCAGCGCGAAGTCGACCAGCATGATCCCGTTCTTCTTGACGATGCCAATCAGGAGCAGGAGGCCGATGAAAGCGATGGTGGTGAACTCCATACCGAAAAGTTCGAGCGCAAGCACAGCGCCGACGGTCGCCGAAGGCAGTGTCGAGATGATCGTGATCGGATGGATGTAGCTCTCGTAGAGCACGCCGAGGATGATATAGACGGAAAGCAGCGCGCCGAGCAGCGCGATCCCCATGCCGCCGGAGGTTTTCTGGAAGTCGGCGGCGTCGCCGGCGAAGCCCACGCGCAGTCCGCGCGGCAGCGGCATTTCGCCGACGGCTTTTTCGATGGCTCTCGTGGCGGCCTGTAGCGACGAATGCGGCGCGACGTTGAAGGTGATCGTGATCGCCGGCACGACGCCCTGATGATTGACGACCAGCGGGCTTGAGCCGCGTTCGACGTGAGCGATGGATTCGAGCGGAACCTGGCCGCCGCCGGTTTTACTGACATAAATGCCGGAGAGGTCGCGGATGTCGCGCTGGCGCGCACGGGGAATCTCGATAACGACCCGGTAGTTGTTGCGCTGGGTGTAGATGATCGAGTCCTGGCGCTGCCCGAAGGCGCTGTTTAGTCCGGCGTCGAGGGTCGAGATCGCGACGCCCAATCGCGCGGCGGCTGGGCGATCGATGACGATATTGGCCTTGAGCCCGCCCTGTTGGCGGTCCGACGACACATCGGCAAGCTCGGGCAGTTTCTGGAGGCGTTCCAGAATCTTTTCGTACCATTCGGTGAGTTCTGGCAGCGAACTGTCCGAAAGCGTGTATTGATAGAGCGCCTTGCTGAGCCGCCCGCTGGAGCGCAGGTCCTGAGAGGGAATCATGGTCACTGTCAGACCGGGGATTTCCGCGAATTTGGGGCGCAGCCGGTCGATGACCTCGAAGCTCGAAGATCGGCGCTGACCGGAGGGCTTCAGCGCCACGAACAGCCGTCCCTGATTCATCGAGGCGGTAAGATTGCCGGAGCCGAGAAAAGAGCCGACCTCGGCGACGTCCGGGTCCGCATTCAGCACGGCCATGGCCTGCTTTTGCAGCCGCACCATCTCGTCGAAAGACACGTCGGCGGCAGCTTCGGTCGTGCCGTTCAAAAGCCCGATGTCGTCCTGCGGGAGCTGACCCTTGGGGATGTATATGTATAAGAAGACTGTCAGGACGACGGTGGAAAGAATCGCGCCAAGCATGATCCAGGGATGATCGATGGCGCTGCGCAGGCTTCGCGCGTAATGCGAAATCACCCAGTCGAGGGCGGACTCGACGATCTCGTCGAACTTCGTGCGCTTGCGGTTTTTGGAGTGCGGCAGCCAGGCGCAGAGCATCGGCGTCGCGGTCAGCGAGACCACCATCGAGATCAAAATCGCGAAGGTGAGCGTGTATCCGAACTCCTGCAGCAGCTTGCCGGCGACGCCCGGCAGGAACAGGAGCGGAATGAACACGGCGACCAGCGACAGGCTGATCGAGAGCACGGTGAAGCCGATCTGCTGCGCGCCGGCGAGCGACGCCTGCATGGCGCTCATGCCGTGCTCCATGTTCGTCTCGACGTTCTCGATCATGACGATCGCGTCGTCGACGACGAAGCCGACCGCGATGGTCAGCGCCATGAGCGACAGGTTGTCGATCGAGAAACCCGTCGCCCACATCGCGGCGCAGGAGCCGATGAGGGACAGCGGGACTGTGACGCCCGCCGCCGCGACCGGCGAGGCCCGGCGCAGGAACACGAACACCACAGCCATGACGAGGCAGATGGAGATGAACAGCGTGCGCTGGATGTCGGAGACGCTCGCGCGAATGGTCTGCGTGCGGTCGGCGAGCGTCGAGACCTTGATCCCTTGCGGAATCCACTGCTGCAATTGCGGAAGGAGCGTCTGAATGGCGTCGACCGTCTCGATGACGTTCGCGCCCGGTTGCTTGAAGACCAGCAGGATCACCGCCGGCCTGCCGTTATACCAGCCGGCGGCGTTGCGGTTGCGAACGCCGCGCTGGACAGTTGCAATGTCGCCAAGGCGAACGACGCGGTCGCCGTTCGTCGCGACCACGACGCTGCGGTATTCGGCGGGCGTGTTGAGCTGGTCGTCGGTCGCGATCGTGACGTTCTGAGCGTCGCCGCCGAGCGCGCCGGTCGCGGACTGAACATTGCCGCTAATGACGGCGCTCGCGACCTGATCGAGGCCGATTCCCATGGCGGCGACGCGCGAGGGGTCCACCTGTACGCGGATCGCCGGCTGCTCCGCGCCGGCGACAATAACGCCGCCGACGCCCGAGACCTGCGAGATGCGCTGGGCGATGGTGGTGTCCGCCGCGTCGAACACGGCGCTCGTCGGCATGGAGTCCGAGGTCAGCGCCAGCACGAGTATCGGCGCGCCCGATGTGTTCGACTTGCGGAAGGTTGGCAGATTGCTCAAATCCGTCGGCAGATCGGTGGCGGCGGCGTTGATCGCCGCCTGCACGTCGCGCGCCGCTGCGTCCACATTTCGCGCGAGATCGAACATCGCAATGATCTGTGTCGAACCAAGCGAACTGATCGAGGTCAACTCGACAAGGCCGGAGATGTTGGCGAGCCTTCGCTCAAGCGGCGCGGCGACCGTCGCCGCCATGGTCTCGGGGTCGGCGCCGGGGCGGGCGGCGGAAATGCCGATTGCCGGGAAATCCACCGCCGGAAGGCTCGCGACCGGAAGCGCGAAATAGGCCACGAGACCGATCAGGAACACTGCCGCCGACAGCAGCGTGGTCGCGACCGGCCTGCGGATGAACGGCTCGGAAATGCTCACTCCGCCGCCCCCTCGGGGACAGCGTCGAGGTCCGCCTTTTCGTCTTCCGGCGCTGCGACGGAATGAGGCTGCGGACGTCGGACCGAGCGGCGGCGGAGCCCGTCGACGGCAAGATAGATGACCGGCGTTGTGTAGAGCGTCAGCAGTTGCGACAGCAGCAGCCCGCCGATGATCGAGACGCCGAGCGGAATGCGCAGCTCGCTGCCGGCGCCGTGCGAGAGCGCGAGCGGCAGCGCGCCCAGCAGCGCTGCGAGCGTGGTCATCATGATCGGGCGGAAGCGGAGTTTCGCCGCGCGCACGATCGACTCCTCGGGGCCTGCGCCCTCTTCGCGCTCGATGTCGAGGGCGAAGTCGATCATCATGATGGCGTTTTTCTTGACGATGCCCATGAGCAGCACGACGCCGATCAGAGCGACGATCGACATGTCGAGCCTGAAAATTATCAGCGCGAGCAGCGCGCCGACGCCCGCGGAGGGCAAGGTGGTCAGCACCGTGAACGGATGCACGAAGCTTTCGTAGAGCACGCCAAGGACGATGTAGATCGCGATGATCGCGGCGACGAGCAGATAAGGCTCGCTCGCCAGCGACTTGTTGAATTCTGCGGCGTCGCCGCTGAAGATGCCGACAATCGTGCGCGGCATCCCCATCTCGCGCTCGACGCGCGAGATCGTCTCCACCGCGTCGCCGAGCGAGGCGCCCCGGCCAAGATCGTAACTGATCGTCGCCGCCGGAAACTGCTCCTGATGCGCGACGACGAGCGGCGCCGTCACCTGTTCGATGCGCACGAGACTGCCGAGCGGGGCCTGCGGCCCGCCGCCGGGCGCCGCCACATATAGCCTGTTCAGCGCGTTTGGATCGCGCTGATACTGCGGCGCGGCTTCGAGAATGACGCGATACTGGTTCGACTGCGTATAGATCGTCGAAATCTGGCGCTGGCCGAAAGCGTCGTTTAAGATGTCGTCGACGTTCTGCATCGAGACTCCGAGCCGCCCCATCGTCTCGCGATCGATGTGCACGAGGCTGCGCAGGCCGCCGTCCTGCGTTTCGGAGGCGACGTTGCGCAGAGTCGGCTCGCCGCGCAGCGCCGCGAGCAGCTTCGCCGACCATTCGCGCAACTCCTGGGCGTTCGCCGTCGTCATCGTATATTGGAATTGCGAGCGGCTCGCTCGGGTCGTGATCTGGATGTCCTGCACCGGCTCGATATAAAGGGTCGCCCCGGCCTCCCGGTTGGCCACCTCCTTGAGGCGATCCGCGATCTGTTCGGCGTTCTCCCGGCGCTCCTCGCGGTTCTTGAGCACGATCTGATAGTGGCCAACGTTGGTGGTCGCGTTGAGCGGCCCGACGCCGAGCACGGACGTCACGGCGGCGACCGCGCCATCGCGCGCGAAAATGTTTTCCACGTCGCCCTGGAGTTTTTTCATGGCGTCGAAGGAAATGTCGGGAGAGGTCTCCAGAACCGCAGTCAGCAGGCCGGTGTCCTGCCGCGGCAGGAAGCCTTTGGGGATGAAGACGTAAAGCGCCACGGTGACGGCGAGCGTGACCAGGGTGAGCGTCATCATGAGCGGGCGATGGCGCATGGACCAGTCGAGCGTCGCGGCATAGAGCCGGTCGAGCCAGGAGGTTCTCTCCTCGTGCCGGGCGTTGGACCGCAGAATTTGTCCGCAGAGCATCGGCGTGAGCGTCAGGGAGACGATCGCCGAGACCACGACGGCCATCGTCAGCGTCAACGCGAATTCGCGGAACATGCGACCGACGAGCCCCGTCATGAACAGCAGGGGGATGAACACCGCGATGAGCGAGACCGTCAGAGACACAACGGTGAAGCCGATCTCGCGCGCGCCGTCGAGCGCGGCCTGGAACGGCGTCTTGCCGCGCTCGATGTTGCGGACGATGTTCTCGATCATGACGATGGCGTCGTCGACCACAAAGCCCGTGCCAATAGTCAGCGCCATCAGGGAGAGGTTGTCGAGCGAGAATTTCGCCGCCCACATCGTCGCGAATGTGGCGACGATCGAGAGCGGGAGGCTGATCGCCGCGATGATTGTCGCCCGCAGGCTGCGCAGGAACAGCAGCACCACCATCACGACCAGCGCGACGGCGACGACGAGCGTGAACTCGACATCCTGGATCGAGGCGCTGATCGTGTCTGTGCGGTCGCTGACGATATCGAGCGTCATGCCCCTCGCGAGCAGGCGGCGCAGATTGGGGAGCTCTTTTTTCAGCCCATCGACGGTGTTGATGATGTTGGCGTTCGGCTGGCGCAAGACATCGACGACGATGGCCGGTTTGCCGCGATACCAGCCGCCGACGCGGGCGTTTTCAAGCCCGTCGATGACCGTTGCGACATCCGAGAGCATGATCTGGCGCCCGTTGACCCAGTTGACCACGACCGATTTGTAATCCGCGGCTTTGAATATCTGGTCGTTGGCGTCAAGCGTGTAGGACTGCTTCGTGCCGTCGATCGACCCCTTGGCCCCGGCGGTGTTGGCCGCGGCGATGGCGAGCCGGAGATCGTCCATGCTCATATTGTTGGCGGCAAGCCGCTGGAGATCGGCCTGTATGCGGATCGCAGGGCGCACGCCGCCCTCGACGAGCACGCGCCCGACGCCTGCGACCTCGGACAGGCGCGGTGCGAGCTGCGTGTCGGCGAGATCGGAGAGCACGCGCAGCGGCGCCGTCTCCGAACGCAGAACCAGCGTCACAATCGGCGTGTCGGCTGGATTCACCTTGGCATAGACCGGCGGATAGGGCAGGTTTCGGGGCAGGGTGGAGGCCGCCGCGTTAATCGCCGACTGCACGTCCTGTGCCGCCGCGTCGATGTCGCGGTCGAGATCGAACTGCAACGTGATCTGCGAGAAGCCGAAGGTGCTCTGCGACGACATCGTCGACAGGGACGGGATCTGGCCGAACTGCCGCTCGAGCGAGGCCGTGACCAGCGACGCCATCGTGTCGGGATTGGCGCCGGGAAGCTGCGTCGTGACCTGAATGGTTGGGAAATCCACCTGCGGCAGCGGCGACACTGAAAGATTGGCGAAGCCCATGACGCCCGCGAGCAGCACGGCGAAACCGAGCAGCGTGGTCGCGACCGGACGATGGACGAAGGGGGCGGAAATGTTCATGCTGCTATGGAGGCCCTGGACGTAGGTCAGTCCGAAACGCTGTCCGGTCTCGGAGGCGCAAGCTGCTCCGTCTCGCACATTAACCCGACCAAATCTATCAGATTTAGCGCCGGCGACCGACCCTGCTCTGTTTCCGCTTTGTGTCTCATCCGCTTCGGGTCCTTGCGCTCTCGTGCCAGCGGCGGAGGGCGACGTGCGTCAAGAGCGACAGCGCGCCATAGATGGCGACGCCCATGAACGAGAGCAATGTGAGCGCCGCGAACATGCGCGGCACGTCGAGCCGAAAGCCTGCCTCCACGATGCGAAAGGCGAGGCCCGCGCCTTGTCCGGCCGAGCCCGCGGCAAGCTCCGCGGCCACGGCGCCGATCAGTGCAAGGCCACCGGCGATGCGCAGGCCCGCGAGGAACTGCGGCAGCGCCGCCGGCGCGCGCAGGTAGATCAGCCGTTTCCAGGGCGAGGCGCGGTAGAGGTCAAAAAGGTCGAGCAGCGCATGGTCGACCGAGGCGAGCCCTAGCGCCGTGTTCGACAGGATCGGAAAGAACGCCACGAGAAAGGCGCAGACCAGCACCGCCTGCGCCGGCGAGAGATAGACGAGAAGCAGTGGCGCTATGGCGATGATCGGCGTCACCTGCAGCATGACCGCGTAGGGAGTCAGCGTCCGCTCCAGCCATTTCGACTGCGACATCACCAGCGCGAGGGCTGCGCCGCAGAGCGTCGCCAGCGCCAGCGCCTCGAGCGCGACAAGGAGCGTCGTCGCGGCGGAGGAGAAGAGCAGCGCGCGCTCCTCGACGAGCGTGGCGAAGATCGCGCTCGGCGCCGGCAGGACATAGGGCGCGATCCCATAGAAGCGCACGATGCCTTCCCAAAGCGCCAATAATGCGGCGAAGGCGAGAGTGGGCGGGGCGGCGGCGATGAGAAGGCGGCGTGCTGCGATCATGGCCGCGCTCCGCTCATCGCGCGCTGCAGAGCCTGCGAGGCGCGCCGGCAGACGCTCATGAATTCCGAGCTCAAGCGAAAGTCGGCGTCGCGCTTGAGCTTGGGGTCGACGGCGATCTCGTCGACGATCCCGCCGCCCTTCGCTGCGAGCACGACGACGCGCGTCGACAAAAACGCGCTCTCGAGCACCGAATGGGTGACGAACACGATCGTGGCGCCGAGCCTGGCCTTGAGCGTCAGCAGCTCGTCATTGAGCTTCCAGCGTGTCACCTCGTCGAGCGCAGCGAAGGGCTCATCCATCAGCAGCAGGGCGGGGCGCATGACGAGCGCCCGAGCGATCGCGCAGCGCATTTTCATGCCCCCCGACAGCTCGCGCGGCAGCGCGCGCGGGAATTGCGCGAGACCCACGAGCTCCAGAGCCTCGCTCACGCGCGGCGCGGCGTCGCGCCGCGCGACCCCCGCGAGACGCAACGGCAGATAGACATTGGCGAAGACGTCGGCCCAGGGCAGCAACGTCGCCTCCTGGAAAACGAATCCGATCTTCTCGCGCGCAGCGGCACAGTTCCACCGGATCTCGCCGCTTGTCGGCTGCGCGAGCCCGGCGAGCAGCCGCAGCGCCGTCGATTTGCCGCAGCCAGAAGGACCAAGCAGCGTCAGCGTTTCGCCTGGATAGACGTCGAAGTCGAGCGCGCGCAGCGCAGTCGCCGCGCCGAAGGACTTGCCGACTTTTTCAAACGAGACGAGCGCGTCATCGCGAGCGGAGCGAAGCGATCCGGGAGGAGTGGATGGCTCCTGGATGGCCTCGCTATGCTGGCGCTGAAGCGTCACCTGCCGTCGTTCTCCAGTCCGACGCCCTTGCCAACGAACCGCGTCGTATAGCCCTTCTGATACGGAAGATTAGCAGGCACGACGCCGGCCATGACCATCTTGTCGAAGAAGCTTTTCACCCGCGCGTCCGTCATGACGCCGACGCCAAGCGTCCTGGCGTCGCCGCCGTCGACGACGCCGCGCTCCTTCATCTTGGCGATCCCGTAAGCAAGAAGGCCGTCGGTCATCTCGGGATTATCGCGTTTTATCATGGCGTTAGCGGCGCGGTTGTCGCCATGGAGATAATTGCGCCAGCCGATGATCGAGGCGTCGACGAAGCGCTGCACGAGATCGGGGTTCCTCGCGATCGTCTCGGCGCGCGCCTCGATCGTCGTCGAATAGGAGTCGTAGCCGTAATCGGCGAGCAGGAACACATTGGGCTTGAAGCCGGCGACGCGCTCGACCTGATAAGGCTCGGAGGTGAGATAGCCTTCCTCGATCGTGAATCTGTCGGCGATGAAGGGCGCCTGGTTGAAGCCATAGGGCTTCACTTTATCCTCGCGAAAGCCATGGGCCTGCTTGAGCCATTGATAGACCGAGACCAGCATGTCGTTCGCCACGAAGGCGGTGGCTTTCGGCAGATCCTCGAAGCGGTCGAAGCCGACGTCGGGATGCGAGAGGAAGACGATCGGATCGATCTGAAACATCGCGGCGACGTCGACGACCGGGATGTTCTGCTTCACAGCCTCGAAAGTCTGGATGAGATTGGCGCCCATGGCGAAGTCGACCTTGCCCGAGGCGAGCAGCAGTCGCGAATTGGTCTGCGGCCCGCCTTGCTGGATCGTCACGTCGAGGCCATAGTGGGCGTAAGTGCCGTCGGTGACGGCCTGATAGAAGCCGCCATGCTCCGCTTGCGCCCGCCAGTTGGTGGCGAACATGATCTTGTCGAGGGCGAAGGCGGGGGTGCACAGGGCGAAGAAGAGAAGGCAGAGAGCGTCCAACAACCCGAGTCGGTTCCCTCTCCCCTCTTGCGGGGAGAGGGAAAGACCGTGTGCTTCACAAGCCTTGGGGTCGAATCCCCCGCGCCCCTCACCCCAGCCCTCTCCCCGCAAGCGGGGAGAGGGGGCAGGTTGCGCGTGTGATGCAAACTGCGGCACATCTCGCATGGCCCTGCCCTTATCTTTTTCCCGTCTGCGCCCGATGACGCAAAAACTGATCCGCCAGCACGCAGGCCATCATGGCCTCGCCGACCGGCACGGCCCGGATGCCGACGCAAGGGTCGTGGCGGCCCTTCGTCGAGACCTCGGTCTCGGCGCCGGAGCTGTCGATCGTGCGGCGCGCGGTGAGGATCGACGAGGTCGGCTTGACCGCGAAACGCGCCAGAATCGGCTGGCCCGTCGATATGCCCCCGAGAATCCCACCGGCGTTGTTCGACAGGAACATTGGCGCGCCGTCGGGACCGCGGCGCATCTCGTCGGCGTTTTCTTCGCCCGTGAGCTCGGCCGCCGCGAATCCCGCGCCAATCTCGACGCCCTTCACCGCGTTGATCGACATCAGCGCGCTCGCAAGCTCCGCGTCGAGCTTGCCATAGACCGGCGCGCCCCAGCCGACAGGAACGCCCGAAGCCTCCAGCTCGATCACCGCCCCGATAGACGAGCCGGCCTTGCGGACCCCGTCGAGATAATCGGCCCAGCATTCGGCGGCGCGCTTGTCGGGGCAGAAGAACGGGTTCTTGTCGACCTCGTCCCAGTCGAAGCGGTTGCGGTCGATCTTGTGGGGGCCGATCTGCACCAGCGCGCCGCGGATCGCGACGCCGCCGATGACCTTGCGGGCGACGGCGCCGGCGGCGACGCGCGCCGCGGTCTCGCGGGCTGAGGAGCGCCCGCCGCCGCGGTAGTCCCGGATCCCATACTTGGCGTCATAGACGTAGTCGGCGTGGCCGGGCCGGTATTTCTGCGCGATCTCGCTATAGTCCTTCGCGCGCTGGTCGGTGTTCTCGATCAGAAGCGCGATCGGCGTCCCGGTGGTCTTGCTCTCGAAGACGCCCGAGAGAATCTTGACCTCATCGGCCTCGCGCCGCTGCGTCGTGAAGCGCGACTGGCCCGGCTTGCGCCTGTCCAGAAAGACCTGGATATCCTCTGCCGCGAGCGGCAGGAGCGGCGGGCAGCCGTCCACGATCGCGCCGAGCGCGGGCCCGTGGCTCTCGCCGAAGGTGGTGACGCGGAAGAGATGGCCGAAGGCGTTGTGGGACATTTGGCGTCGGGGACAGAGGGTGGACCGCGGATGTATAAACGCTTTGTCTCAAACCTGGAAAGGCGCGGCGTGACTTTAAATCGGGGTTCCCATGCGCATTGAGGTCATCGGCGCTGGCGTCGCCGGGCTCACCGCGGCCTTCGAGCTGGCGCGCCGCGGCGCCGAGGTCGAGCTCGTCGAGCGCCATATGCAGGCGGGGCAGGGCTGCTCGCGCTTCGCCGGCGGCATGATCGCACCCTGGTGCGAGCTCCAAAGCGCCGAGCCTATCGTCGCCGAGCTTGGCGCCGAAGCTCTGGAATTTTGGATCCGGGACATCCCCGTCGCCACGACCAAGGGCAGCCTCGTCGTCGCCCCCGCGAAAGAACGCGCCGAGCTGATCGACTTTTCCCGCCGCACGGAAAATTATGAGAAGCTCGACGCCGAGGGCGTCGCCGCGCTCGAGCCTGATCTCGAAGGGCGCTTCGATGCGGCGCTCTATTTCCCGGGCGAGGCGCATCTCGATCCTCAAAAGGCGCTGGCGGCGCTGGCGGAGCGTCTGCATAAGATGCGGAACGTCAAGCTGCGCTATGGCGCCAGGCCGCGCGGCGACGCCGATTTCACGGTCGACGCCAGGGGCTTCGCTTCCCGCGACGCGCTGCCGACCCTGCGCGGCGTCAAGGGCGAGATGATGACCTTGCGCACGAGCGAGCTGAGCTTCTCGCGGCCGATCCGCATGCTGCACGCCAAGCGCCCAGTCTATGTGGTGCCGCGCGGCGGCGGCCTGTTCATGGTCGGCGCGACGATGATCGAGAATGAGGAGGCCGCCCGGGTCACCGCGCGCTCGCTCGCGGAGCTGATCAGCTCGGCTTACGCGATCCACCCTGCTTTTGCCGAGGCCGAGGTGGTCGAGACAGGCTCGGACGTGCGTCCAGCCTTCGCCGACAATCTGCCGCGGCTTATCAGGCGGGGGGACACTCTTTATATTAACGGACTCTATCGGCATGGCTTCCTGCTCGCGCCGGCCTTGGCGCGGCGTGCGGCGCAGATGCTGCTCGATGACGCGTGGTTCCCGGAGGTTGCGGGTGAGGATTGAGGTCAATGGCAAGGCGCGCGAGGTCCGGTCGCCGACGCTTGCGCTTTTGCTCGAGGAGCTGGGGCTCGGCGACCGACACGTCGCCACGGCGCTCAACCAAGAGTTCGTGCGCGCCAAGGACCGCGACGAGAAGAGGCTTCACGAAGGTGACGCGGTCGAGATCGTCTCCCCGCGCCAGGGAGGATAGAGGTGATTAGAGAAATTGAACGCCGATCACCTCCTCCCCAACCCTCCCCCGCTTCGCGGGAGAGGGAGCTGGCTCCACGCGTCACCGACATTGCGAGCAACGCCTGCCACCCCCTCTCCCGCGAAGCGGGGGAGGGTGAGGGCGGGGGCATTTCACGAGATTCGAGGGCGGCGAACTTGAGCGACCTGCTGAAGCTCTATGACGTCGAGCTGCACTCGCGCCTGCTGCTCGGCACCGCGCGTTATCCTTCCCCCGCGATCCTCAAGCGCGCGATCGCTGCTTCGAAAGCCGAGATCGTCACCGTGTCTTTGCGGCGCGAGGCCGGCGATTCGCGCGCGGGCGAGGGGTTTTGGCGGCTCATCCGCGAGACCGGCGCGCGCGTGCTGCCGAACACCGCCGGCTGCCTGACCGTCAAGGAGGCCGTGACCACCGCACAAATGGCGCGCGAGCTGTTCGCGACGAGCTGGATCAAGCTCGAGGTCATCGGCGACGAGGACACGCTGCAGCCGGATCCTTTCGGCCTCGTCGACGCCGCACGGATTCTCGCGCGCGACGGCTTCGACGTCTTTCCGTACATGACCGAGGATCTGGTCGTGGCCGAGAAGCTCGTCGACGCTGGCTGCAAAGTGTTGATGCCCTGGGCGGCGCCGATCGGCTCGGGACGCGGACTCAACAACGCGTTCGGCTTGCGGGCGTTGCGAGTGCGCTTTCCCGACGTTCCGCTTGTCGTCGACGCTGGCCTCGGCGCGCCGTCTCATGCGGCGGCGGCGCTGGAGCTGGGCTTCGACGCCGTTCTGCTCAACACCGCGGTCGCCAGGGCCGGCGATCCCGTCGCAATGGCGGGCGCTTTCGCGCTGGCGGTCGCCGCCGGCCGCTCGGCCTATCTCGCGAAGCCCATGACGCCGCGCGACCTCGCCGAGCCCTCGACGCCGGTGCTCGGCCGCGCCTTTGACCTTGGCGCCGCGTGAAGCTCGATCCCTTCTACCTGATTGTCGACGACGCGGCTTGGCTCGCGCGCCTGCTGCCACAGGGCGTGAAGCTGGTGCAGCTGCGCGTCAAGGATCGCGGCGAAGGGGAGGTTCGAGCGCAAATCAGGCGCGCCAAGCGGCTCTGCGCCGAGGCGTCGGCGCTGCTCGTCGTCAACGACTATTGGCGCCTGGCGATCGAGGAGGGCTGCGATTTCGTTCATCTCGGCCAGGGCGATCTCGACGGCGCCGATATCGCGGCGCTACGCGCGGCGGCTGTGAAGCTCGGCGTCTCTACGCATGACCATGCCGAGCTGGCGCGGGCGCTCGCGCTTCGACCCGATTACGTCGCGCTCGGACCCGTTTATCCGACGCTGCTGAAGCAGATGGCTTTTGCGCCACAGGGGCTCGATCGCGTCACGGAGTGGAAGAGAAGGATCGGCGCCGTTCCGCTCGTCGCCATCGGCGGCCTGACGCCCGAGCGGGCGTTGTTGGCGCTTGCGGCGAGGGCCGACAGCGCCGGCGTCGTGACCGACGTCCTGCGCAACGAGAACCCCGAGGCGCGCGCACGCGAATGGATCGAGGCGACCGCGCCCTGGCGCGCTCACTTCACATAAGCGAGCAGAAAGCCGTCCCAGCCCTTGGCGCCGACCGTCTGCACCGCGGTCGCCGCCACGCGGGGCTCGGCGGAGACCGCGTCGAACAACGCGCGCGTGCCCACGACCATCGGCGTCTGATTGGCAGGATCGACGATCCCGCCTTCGCGCACCACATTGTCGACGATGATCACGCCGCCTGGCCGCGCAAAGCGCAGCGCCCAGGCGAAATAATGGGCATTGTTCTCCTTGTCGGCGTCGATGAAGACCAGGTCGGCCGGACCGAAGCCTTCCTCATGCAGCCGGGGCAAGGATTTAAGCGCCGGGCCGACCCGCACCTCGACCCGATCGTCTGCGCCTTCACGCGCGATGTTGGCGCGCGCGACCTCTGCATGTTTGGGCTCGAGCTCGAGCGTGACGATCCTGCCGCCGGGCGCGAGCGCGCGTGCGAACCAGATCGTCGAATAGCCGCCGAGCGTGCCGATCTCGAGAATCGTTCGCGCCTTGAGGGCGAGCGTCAGCAGGTGCAGGAATTTGCCCTGCGGCGCTGAGACGTCGATCTTCGGCAGGGCGGCGGCCGCGTTCCGGCGCAGAGTCTCAGGCTGCGCCTCTTCGGCGCGGAGGAGCTTTTGCGCGATATAGTCGTCGCACGCGGTCCAAGCGTCTTGCATGGGAGACCATATAGTGATCTAAGCGCGCCGCGCCTATCGGCGCCGCGCCGCCGTCTCTTTAGTCGAAGCGGCCCGCCGCGTGGCCGAGCATCGTATAGAACTTGCCGGCGTCTCCCGTCAGCAGCTCGAAGGATTGCGCGCCGGAGCGGTCGTTGCGCGAGGTCTTCGCCAGAAGCTCCTCGAAGTTGTGGATATATTGATCCACATGGCCGCGAAACTCAGGATCGACGCGCAGGCGCCGTCTGATCTCGTCCAAGGTCTGACGCCCCTGCGTCGTATAGAGATGACGCGTGAAAAGTCCCTCGCGCTCCCCGCGCTGGTACCGCCGCCATACGTCGGCGACAGCGGCGCTGTCGACCATGCGCGCGACGTCGAGCGCAAGATTGTCCAGAGCGCCCGCTGGCGGCCGGCGCGTGGGCCGTTCCTGCGCCTCTTCCGCCTCGTCGCGCGAGGCGCGCGCCAACACGTCGCTCAAGCGCCAATTCGGTTCCGTGGCGGGCTCGGCGCGCGGCGTCGGTCGCGTGAGCGACGGCATGGCGCGACGTGGAGGCTCGGCCGGGACGGGCGTCTCGAGGCGCGGCGCCTCAAAGTTCCGGCGCGGCGCGGCGGTCGGCTCGGCCACGTCGAACACCCGGCCCGACCGCGCAACGATGTCCGTGAGCTCGTTGAGCGCCTTGACCTGATCGCCGACGACGCGGCGCAGCGCCGAAGCCTGCTCGGCGGTCTCGCGCGGCAGCTCTTGCGCGCCGCGCCGGACCTCCTCGCGCGTGGTCTCTAGCTCGCGTTGAACCTCGCGCGAGAGCCCGCGGATCTCGGCCGCAACCTGGTTGAATTGATCCAGCGCCTGGCCGAACACGGCGTTGATCTCTCCCTGCGCCTGCTCATAGGCGGAGCGCAAGGCTGACGACGTGCGCGAGCGCTCTTCGTCGGCGAGATTGCGCATGGTCGAGAAGCGCTCCTCGACGAAGCTCGCGGTCTCCTGCGTTGTCTCCTTGAGCAGGCCGTCAAAGTCCTGGGCGCGGGTTTCGACGGCGCGAAAGCTCTCGTCGACGAGTTGGGAGAAGCGGGCCGCAGAGTCCTCGAATTCGTGCTGCTTGCGGTCGATGAGATCGACGAGGCTTTCGAGCGCGCTTCGCCGCTCGTCGAACGCGTGGTCGAGCGCCACCTGGCTTCGGGCGAGCTCGTTCGCGGTGGCGGTCAGCTCGTGCTGCTTGTGCTCGAGATCGCCGACAAGCCTCGAGGCGCCGCCGAGCGTCGAGCTCGCCGTATGGTCAAGCGCGGCGATGCGCTGGGAAACCGCGGTTATCGCCTGCTGGAAGTCATGGAGCCGGCTTTCGAGCTGCGATTCGAGTTGAGCGAGGCTTCCCCCCGCCTCGCCGATGATTGACTGCAGCGACGCGTTGGTGTGCCCGAGACTGTCGAGCAGCGCCGGCAATTCGGCGCGGAGCTTGTCGTTCGTGGCGACGAGCGTTGCGATCGAGGACTGGCCGCCTGTTTCGAGCGCCGCGGACAGCGCCTGGGTCGAGTGGTCGATCGCGCCGACAAGCTCGTCGCGCCGCTTTCTCAGTCGCTCGAGAACCGATTCGCCGCCGCTTTCGAGCGCCAGCGCCACCCGCTCGCTGACCTCGCTGAGCTCGCGCGCGAGCGCCGCGCCGCGTTCGCCCAGGGCCCCGTGCATCTCGGAAAGACGGTATTCGAGCGTCGTTCGCATCTCCTCCACGCGGGCGGAAAGCGCCTGGCCGAGATCGCCGGTTCGCGCATGCAGATTGGCGTCGAGCTCGCGCCGCGCCGTCGCCAAGGTCTCCTGGATGTCAAACACGCGGGCGCCGATCGAGTCGATGACGGCGCGCCCGCGTTCGTCGAGCTCGGACGAGATCTGATCCAGCCGGCCCACGACATCTGTCTCGAAATGCTCGAAGCGCCCGTCGAGGGCCGCCGCGCGTTCGCCCAGAGTCCTGTCGATGTCCTCCGTGCGCTGCTCGAGCGACCGCCTCAGCTCTTCGGAGCGGCCATCGATCGCGCGCCCGATCTCTTCAGTCCTCTGCGCGACGGACTGCTCCAGCTCCGTTGCGCGCGAGACGAAGGTCTCGTCGAGCTCCTTGAGCTTGGCGTCGAGTGTGGCGCTGGTCTGCCGATGGCCTTCGGCGAAGGCGTGCGCGACCTCGATCGCGTGCTTGGCGAGCGTGTCGTGCAGATTCTTTCCGCCCGCGGTGAGTCCAGCGTCAATTCGCGCCGCCAGCGCCTCGATGCGATCGCCGGCGTCCTTGGCCCTCGCGAAGGAGACGCCCTCGACGACTCCGATCTTCTCGTCGAGAACGCCGGCGATGTGCTCGGCGCGCTCTGAAATCTTGTCGATAAGCGCATCGCCTTTGCTGTCGATCGCGTTCACGCGGTGGTCGAGTTCGCTCGAGAGCTTCGCCAGGGAGTCGTCGAGCTTCGCCGAGGCGTCGACGCCATGTCTCTCCAGCTTGTCGATCAGAGCCCCGCCGCGCCGCACGATCGCGTCTTCTATCGCGCGCGCGCGCTGGTCGAGCTCCTCGCCGAAGTGGCGCGAGTTGTCGCCGATGCGCGAGGCGAGGCGATCCGTTTCGGCGGCGAGCCGGTCGACGAACTCGCCGCCATGCGTCGAAACGAGCGTCTCAATGGTGTTGAGATTGGCGCTCAAGCTTCCGCCGTGCGTGGCGAGGACCTCGTCCGCTGCGCGCAGCTGCTCGCCGATCTCTCTCGTGAAGCTTTGCGAATGCGCGGCCACACGATCGGCAAGCTCGTTCCCGTCGCGCAGCAGCGCGCGTTCGAACGCCTGGAGATTTTCTCCGAGCGCCGTGCCGATGTGCTCGCCGCGCGCGGCGAGCGCTTGAGTCACGTCGCGGCTGTGATCGACCACGACGCGTTCGAACTCCGCGACGCGATCTGTGAGTGTTTCAGCGATTCGCTCGCCTTGCACCGAGATCGCCACCACGGCGTCGCCTGCGGTCACCGCGAAACGATCCTGCAGCTCCGCCGTCTGGCTGGCGAGCGCCGAGGTCGCTTCGCCCACCGTCTTCTCCAGGCTTTCGCGGAACGCGGAGCCGTGAGCTTCGAACTGCGCGCGCGCCTCTTCGCTTTGCGCCTGAAGCAGCTCCGCGAGCTTGTCGTGACCCTGGTCAAGCGAGCCCAAGCTCTCCGTAACGATGGCCTCCAGCTGCTCAGCGCGCTCGGCGACCTTTGCCGAGACTTGGGCGTTGTTCTTCAGCACGGAGTCTTCGAAAGCGGAGACGTTCTCGGCAAGCGACGCGGCGAGACGCTCGCCAAGCCCTCCCATTTCCGTGCTCGTCGCGCGCAGCGCCTGCGCCGTCTTCTCCTCGAACTGGGCAAGGCTCTCGGCGACTTCTTTGCGCAGGCTCTCCTCGTGAAAGGCGACGGTTCTCGCGGCGGCGTCGGTGCGCGCGACGGCCTGCTCTTCGAACGCCGACAAACGGTCGGCGAGCGTCTCCAGTATCCGCTCGCCTTGCGCGGCGATAGCGACGACGGCCTCGCTCGCAGTCGCGGCGAAGCGGTCTCCTGTTGCGCTCGTGTGGTCGGCGAGCGAGGCGGCGGCGTCCGCCACCGTCTGTTGCAGCGACGCGCGTAGCGCCTCGCCGTGCGCCGCGAACTGGCTTTCGGCGAAGTCGCGATGCTCGTTCAGGAGGCTGGCGAGCTGCTCGCCGCTCAGCTTGAGCGATTCGGCGCCTTCGGACAGCAGCCCGTCGAGCCTGACCGTATGTTCGGAAACCGCGACGGCGACCTCCTCGCTGTGCTGGCGCACCGAGGCGTCGAGCGCCGCGAGACGCTCCACGAGCGCGGCGCTGATGCGCTCGCCATGACCGTCGATATCGGCGGCTGCCGCCTGCGACGCTTGGGAGATCTTTTCCTCGAACTCGGCAAGGCTCGCGACGATCTGTCTGCGGATGCTCTCCTCGCGCTCGGCGACTGTTTGCGCGGCGGCGCTGCTGCTGCGCTCGATCTCTTGCCGGAAGTCGGACAGGCGATCGGTCAAGGTCTCCAATATGCGCTCGCCTTGCGCGGCGATGGCGACGACGGCTTCGCCAGCCGTCGTGGCGAAGCGTTCCTGCGCGGCGCCCGAATGCTCCGAAAGCGCTGTCGTTGCGCCAGCGACCGTCTGCTCCAGCGATTGACGCAGAGCCTCGCCCTGTTCGGCGAACTGGTCCTTGGCGTAGTCGCGATGCTCCGCCAGCAGACCCGCGAGCCTCTCGCCGCTTCGCGTGAGGTTCTCCGCGCGATCGGCCAGTAGGCCGTCGAGCCGCTCCGCATGCTCGGCGACCGCCGTGGAGACGGCGGCGCTATGCGCGCGCACGAGCGCGTCGAAAGCCTCGAGCCGCTCGGCGAGCGACGCGCTCACGGCCTCGCCACGCTCGCCGAGCCGGTCGGCGGCGGCAGCGGCGACTTCGCCGAGCTTCTGTTCGAACTCTGCGATGCGCCCGGCGAGCGATTCGTCCTGTTCGGCGACGCGCGCGGCGACCGCCTCGCTCTGACGGCTGAAGGCGCCCTCGAAGGCCGAAAGGCCGTCGGCAAGCACCGCCTGCTCGAAAGCCCGGAGACGCTCCGCCAGGGTTTCAGTGACGCGGTCGCCATGAGCGCCAATGGCGTTGACCGCTTCGATCGCCGCCGTGTTGAAGCGATCCTGCGCGGCGCGGGCGCTCTCGCTGAGCGTGGCGGCGTGCTCGGATGCGTCGCGTAGAAATTCCTCGCGAATCTCGCGTCCGCGCGTCTCGAACCCTTCGCGCGCCACCGCGTGCGCGGCCTCGAGCATTCCGGCGAGCTGCTGCTCCGCGCCAGCGAACACGGATTTGGCGTCCACGACATGCGCGCCGACCTGTGCGGCGAGTCGCTCCGCCGACTTTGCGATCGACGCATCGAAGGCCTCGCCATGCGAGGCGAAGCTCTGCTCGAGTCTTTGCCCGGCCTCGTCGAAGCGCGCTGTGAGCCGCTCGCTTTCCTCGGCGGCGCCGCTGATGCGGCGCGACAAGTCCTCGCCGCGCGCCGCAAGATGCTCGGCGAGCTGCTCAATGCGCTGCAGCGCGCCGTCGTGGCGGGACGAGAAGTCGCCGATCAGCGCCTCGCCCGTCGTCCTGAGCTTGTCGTCGATCAGCGCGACTCCCTGCGCAAAATGTTCGGTCGCGTCGTGCGCGGCGCCGCCGATGGCGCGCGAGAGCTCCTCCCGGGACTGTGCCAGGTCTGCGAGCGTCTGCGCGTTGTGTCCCGCGAGCGCTTCGTTGAACTCGTCGCCGGCGCGTTCCAGCGCGATCCGCATTTCCTCGCCTTTCGAGCCCAAGGCCAAGGCCACCCGGGAGCCAGCGTCGCTGACCTGTTCCGCGAGCTGCGCGGAGGTCGAGGCCAGCTCCTTGGAAAGCTGGTCGCGGGCGCCGAAAAGCGCGATGCGCGCATGATCGGCGTTGACGACGATGGCTTCGCGCTCGCGCATGAGCTCGTCGAGCAGCTCGCGTATGCGGCGCTCGTTCTCGGCATAGGAGCGCTCGAGATTGGTGACCTCGGTGCGCACGATGACCTCGAGCTCGCCGGCGCGCGTCAGCGCGCGCTCGATGCCGTCGCCCATCGACGCGGATTCGCGGCGGATGGCTTGCGACAGCGAGACGACCTGCTCGGTCGCGATGGCTTCGGGCTCGATGAGCCGCATCGCGACTTCGGTCATGGCGTTGGCGACGATGCGCATTTCCTGCGCGCGGCGCGCCAGGAGGCCGGTGACGAACAAGAAGGCGATCGGGCAGAGCAGGGCGAGCAGCGTCAGCAGGGGCTTCGGCGCGAGGAAAGACCGATCCTCGCCGAGAATATCGCCGTGGTGGACGTAAACAAATATCAGCCAGAGCGCAGCCCAGACCATTACCGACAACATGGTCAGAATGGCGATGCCGCCGCTCGGCTTCACCTCCAGCGCCTGGCGCAACTCGCCGATCGTCCTGCGGTCGTCGTTCGCGGGCTCCGTCTTGGGCGCTACGAGCGGCGGCGTGCGCGGCGCGGGCGCCTTTGGCGACTCGTCCTTTTGGTCTTTTGGCGCTGGCGGCTTTTGCTGGTCGCGCGCCTCCTTGCTTCCCGCCGGCCTGGCGGGTTGCGGCGCCGAAAGAGGCGACGCGATCTTCGTGGGGGCTTTCAGGGTCGGCGCGGCGCTCGCAGTCGGCTTCGGGCCGTCTTCTTTTTCCGCCTTGTCAGAAGCGGGGGCAGCGCTTTCCGCGGCGGCGTTCTCTGGCGTGTGGAGATCCAGCGCGCCCTCGATCGCCGTCAGCGCCGCGGCCGCCGCATCTTGGATCTTGCCCGTCATCGCCATTTCATCCACTCCGTGCGGAAACCGAGGCCCGCGCGCAAAAGTCCTCTCGCGCCAGGAGGCTGGCGCAACTCGGGATTAACCAAATCTTACCGCCCTTTGGCTGCATTTGAAACCTTGGAGACGCCAAGACCGTCAAACGTCGTTAACGCGCTGTTCAACCTAGCTCAATACTCTGCCTGCGCAGCTCGCGGCGCGGGCGCGCCGCGGGAGGGGCTTCGGTGGATAACTTATTGACGGCGCTAAATAAACTTAAGGCTCGTCGCGACCCTGGCGCCCTGTCGCCTCGACCTTAACCAGGCGCCGAAGACTTCGCGGCGCCGTGCGGGAGCTCGAATCAAATGTCGCAAATCCAGCCCGCGTCGAAACAGGCGGAGAATCGCGCGCCGGCGGCCCCCGGGGGCCTCGTCATCGATCTCGTGCATCTCTCGCGGCAGACCCTCGGCGACGCGGCGCTCGAATCGGAGCTGCTGCGGCTGTTCGACCACCAGGCGGCGGGGTTCATGGTCCGGCTGCGCGCGGAGACGCAACCGCACGAGGGCGCAAAGTGCGCCGATCTCGCGCATATGCTCAAAGGCTCTGCGCGCGCCGTCGGAGCGTTCGCGCTCGCCGACGCCGCGGAGCGTGTCGAGCGCGCAAGCCGAGCGAATCCGCCCGAGAATGCGGTCGCGGCTCTGCTCGCGGATCTCGAGCTGGCGATCGAGCGGACGAGGGCGGACATCGCGCAGCTCATCTAAGGAGAACACGACGGATGACGGAGGATGGCAAAGGCGGCCGTCCTCGGTCCTCCGTCACTCGTTCCTTTCAGAACGGACTGATCGGAAAATATTTGAGGTAGATCTCTGCATAGGCTCCGCGCTGCGCGAGCCGCGCCAGGGCATAGTCGAGGGCGCGGCGTAGGGGCGTCGCGCCCTTCTTGACCGCTATGCCCACGCCGTCGCCGAAGAAGCGCTGGTCCAGGTAGGGGCCGCCCTTGAAGACGCAGCAGCCCCCCGCCTCGGCCCCGTTGAGCCACAGCGAGAGCGAAATGGCGTCGCCGAACAACGCATGGACGCGGCCGCCTTTCAAAGCGCGCTTGGCGAGCGCCATCGTCTCGAACGGCGCGAGGCGGGCCCTCGGAAAATGGGCCTTGAGAAATGCTTCATGCGTGGAGCCTGCGACAACGGCGATCGACCGGTCGTCGAGAGCCTCGGGCGTCGCATCGGTCAAGACCGAGTCGGCGAGCGTCACGAAGCGCCCGGGCGTCGTGTAATACGGGCCGGTGAAGTCGACGCGCGCGCGACTCTCGGGGGTGCGCGCGAGCGAGGCGATCACCGCGTCGGCGGTGTCGTCGTTCAGGGCGTCGATGAGGATATCCCACCGGCGGCGCTGGATCGTGCAGGAAATCTCGAGCTCCTCGCAGATCGCG
>Ga0187784_10000991_pt1 | contig 21996 bp, 17 predicted proteins | sample 1015_SJ02_MP15_2_FD_132964 | JGI IMG/M metagenome (GOLD analysis project Ga0187784, IMG submission 132964) | Tropical peat soil microbial communities from peatlands in Department of Meta, Colombia - 1015_SJ02_MP15_20_MG | ecosystem: Environmental > Terrestrial > Soil > Wetlands > Peat | place...
GACGATGTCGAGTGTGCGCTCATCCTGCCCGGCCACGACCTTCTCGATCACCTCGAAGCGATGCTGGCGGTCGCCGGGATTGATCCGTTCCGGCGAATACCCGAGCGTAAAGTCGCGCCCGCAGACGAGGCGCGACGCGGCCTCCAGCACGGGCGCGCAATCCTCTTCGGTCGCGCCCGGATAAACTGTCGACTCGTAGACGACAATATCGCCCTGCTTCAACACTTCACCCACCGTGCGAGACGCGGCGATCAGCGCGCGCAGGTCGGGCCGGTTGGCCTCGTCGATCGGAGTCGGGACCGTGACGATGAAGAAATCGGCGGCGCGCAGGTCGACGGGATCGGTGGTGAAAACGAGGTTCGGCGAGCGCAAGTCTTCCGCCTCGACCTCGCGCGTGCGGTCGTGGCCGGCGCGCAACTCGGTGATGCGGTCGCGGGAAATATCGAAAGCAATGATCCGCATCCCGGCGCGCGCGAACGACGCCGCGACCGGAAGCCCGACATAGCCAAGGCCGATGACCGCAATCTTGCGCGCGTGCCCCAACCGATCGCTCGACGACATCAAGAACCCTCGAGGCGCACAGTCATTTTTGATCTCCGCTCATTCGTATCAAATAACTGTTAGCTCAGCGTAAGCAAAATCCGCTCCTAGCGGGACGCCGGCGCGTCGGGCCGGGGTTGCGAATCGACGGCGATTTGGGTCAGATGCGAACGGCGGGGGGTGATGGCAACGGGTTTCGATATCGTCACTGGCGGCGGCGGCTTTATCGGCAGTCATCTTGTCGACCGCTTGTTGGCGGAGCGGCGCCGGGTCAAGGTTATCGACAATTTCAGTGTGGGAAACCCGCGAAACCTGGCGCAGCATCAAGCTAATCCGGACCTGGAAGTCGTCGCCTGCGACATTGGCGAGGAACCCGTCCGCGCGCTTTTCGACGGGGCGGAGCGGGTGTTTCACCTGGCGGCGCGCGCCGATATCGTGCCGTCGGTACAGAACCCCGGCATCTATTACCGCTCGAATGTCGATGGCACCTATGCCGTTGCCGAGGCGGCGCGAGCGGCGGGGGTCAAGCGGTTGGTCTATGCCGCCTCGTCGTCGTGTTACGGCATTCCCGACACCTATCCAACGCCCGAAACAGCGGCAATCCGGCCCGAATATCCCTACGCGCTGACGAAATATCTCGGCGAGCAGATTGTCTTGCACTGGGCGAAGGTGTACCGGTTGCCGGCCGTGTGCCTGCGGTTCTTCAATGTCTATGGGCCGCGCGCCCGCACCAGCGGCACCTACGGCGCGGTGTTTGGCGTGTTTCTTGCCCAATTGCTCGCGGGAAAGCCGTTGACGATCGTTGGCGACGGAACACAGACGAGAGATTTTACGTATGTCAGCGATGTCGTGACCGCGATTATGGTCGCTGCCGAATCGGGGGCGATTGGCGAAACCTATAACGTCGGCAGCGGCAAGACCTACAGCGTCAATCGATTGGTCGAATTGCTTGGGGCGAAGGAAACGGTGCATATACCGAAACGCCCCGGGGAACCCGATTGCACGTTCGCTGATGTCTCAAAGATCCGGCGCGAGCTCGGCTGGCAGGCCGAGGTCAGCCTGGAACTCGGGGTTGGCCATATGTTGCGGGACCTCGACTACTGGAAAGACGCACCTGTATGGACGCCTGATAGGATAGCGGAGGCGACGGCGGACTGGTTTCGTCTGTTGTCTCGTTAGGGGCGTGGAGGGGGAAGGGCGCCTATGCGTGAGTCTGGTAAGATCAGGACGCTTGAGGAAATCGAGGGGGTTGCCGACAAGCTGCGGGCCAAGGGAAAGTCGATCACCCTTTGCCACGGGGTCTTCGACCTCCTGCATGTCGGTCATTTGCGCCATCTGCGTGTCGCGCGCGGGTTCGGCGACATTCTGATCGTTTCGATCACCGCGGACGAATTTGTCCAGAAGGGCCCGGGCCGTCCGGTTTTTCAGTCGTTGCTGCGCGCGGAAATGCTGGCCGCGCTCGAACTCGTCGATTACGTCGTGGTGGTTTACGATTTGAGCGCCGAGCCGATCCTCCACGCGGTCAAGCCTAACGTCTACGCCAAGGGTGGCGACTACATCGATCTCGCGGGGGATGTCACGGGAAAAATCGTCCGCGAGCGCGACGTTGTCGAGCAATATGGCGGGAAGCTCGTCTTCACCGAAGACATCACGTTCAGTTCGTCGAATCTGCTAAACCGATTTTTTAATGTCTTCGATCCCGAGGTTAAGGCCTATCTGCACGATCTGAGGGCGGGCGACGGTGGTGCCCGGATCGCTGAACTCCTCGACAAAATCAAGTCCATGAACGTGCTGGTCGTCGGCGATGCGATCATCGACCGGTATAGCTATGTCACGGCGATGGGCAAATCGGCCAAGGAGCACATGATCGCGACCTTGCTGCAAAACAGCGAGACGTTTGCAGGGGGCGTGTTCGCCACCGCTAACCACGTCGCCAGCTTCTGTCGAAAGGTCGACGTTCTGACCTGTTTGGGCGGTCCCGAAGAAGAGAATTTCGAGAACCTGGCGCGCGCCAGCCTGCGCCCGAACATCGGGCTGACGCCGATCCACCGCCACGGCGCGCCGACAACGCTCAAGACGCGGTTTGTCGAGCCGACATATCTGCGGAAATTGTTCGAAGTTTATTCGATGGACGATTCGCCGCTGCGACCGGACGAACAGGCGCAGATTGACGACCGGCTCGAAGCCTCGATCCGCGATTACGACGTGGTTATCGTCAACGATTTCGGGCATGGGCTGATCGCTGGCTCGACGATCGACATCCTGACCAAGCAGGCGCGCTTTCTCGCCATCAACACGCAGATCAATGCCGGCAACAACGGGTTTAACTTGATCACCAAATATTCACGCGCCGATTACATTTGCCTTGACGTTCCCGAAGCGCGGATGGCGATTCACGACAAGACCAGCTCGATCGAAGCAGTATGCGGCGAATTGCTGCCGGCGCAGATCGACTGCCCCAACATCATCGTCACGCATGGCAAAGACGGCTGCTTCGCCTACCATCGCAGCCAAAACAAGGTCACGCATATCCCCGCGTTGACGCAGCAGGTCGTCGACACGGTCGGCGCCGGCGACGCTTTTCTGGCGGTGACGGCGCCGATGGTGGCGGTCGGCGGCGATATAGCGCTGGTCGGCTTTATCGGGAATATTGCCGGAGCGGTGAAGGTCGGGATCGTCGGACACCGCAATTTTGTTGAGAAAAGCGTGCTCCAGAAATACGCGGCAACCCTCCTAAAATAGACCTGATCGGCCGAGTCCCCGCGCTCGCGTCTTCGCGTTGCGCGCCGGCCGGACATCGCGATGGAGATCGTGGCTCATGCAGCGGAAGTGGCACGTCCTTGTTACGGGTGGCGCCGGTTATGTTGGCGCGGTCCTGGTGCCGAAACTGCTTGCCGCCGGGCATACCGTGACGGTCCTCGACCTTTATATCTACGGCGACAACGTATTGAAATCCGTCGAGACCCACCCGCAACTTATTCAAATCAAGGGCGATCTGCGGCATCCGGCCGCCGTCGAGAAGGCGCTCGCAAGTTGCGACGCGGCTATTCACCTTGCCTGCATCTCGAACGATCCGTCGTTCGAGCTCAACCCCGCGCTTGGTCGCGAGATCAACTACGACTGCTTCCGACCGCTCGTCAAAGCCGCGAAAAAGGCCGGCGTGAAGCGGTTCATTTACGCCTCCTCTTCAAGCGTCTACGGCATCAAGGAAGGCGTCAGCGTCACCGAGGACCTGTCTCTCGAACCGTTGACCGATTATTCGAAATATAAAGCGCTTTGCGAGCAGGTGTTGGATGAGGAGCGCGAACCTGGGTTCACCACGCTGATCCTGCGCCCCGCGACGGTATGCGGGTATTCGCCGCGTCAGCGTCTCGACGTGATCGTCAACATCCTCTGCAATCATGCCGTTAACACCGGCAAGATCAAGGTGTTCGGCGGCAAACAACTGCGCCCCAATATCCATATCGACGACATGACTGATCTTTACTGCGAGACGCTGCAATACGCGGATGAGCAGATCGACGGCAAGATTTACAATGCCGGCTTTGAGAACCACAGCGTGCTCGAACTGGCGGAAATGGTGAAGCGGATCGTCGGCCACAACACCGTCGAACTGGAAATGGTGCCGACCGACGACAATCGCTCGTATCACGTTTCGTCGGAAAAGATCGCGCGTGAGCTCGGCTGGCGGACAAAACGCACGATCGAGGACGCCGTCGCCGACATGGTGCGAGCGTTTCGCGACGGCAAGCTACCGGACTCGATGACTGACCCGCGCTACTTCAACATCAAGACGATGCAGGAGCGCAATCTCGTCTGAAGCTAGGCGCGCGCGCCGGTCCCGAAGGGATTGCCGAATCGGGCGGCGAGATTGCGCAGCACGCCCGGCCGGCGGCCGTGTGCCGCCTCGTTGACCCACCAGCGGGCGAGCGAGGCCAGGTACGGCCATTCGCGCGGACGCAGCGCCAGCATCTGCGCCATCGGGCGGAAAAAGGTCGTCATCGCGACGGGGTATTTCCGCAGGGCCTCGCGAATATCGGCAAACTCCGGATCGCTCAGCTTGTCGTAGATGGCGGCACAGACCTGCCGCTGGAAGGCGGGGTTGCGCATCCCGCTGCCCGAATAGCCTTTGGAAGCGACCCGAAAAACCGAAAGCGGCTCCGGAACCACGATAAAGCCATGGCGAAACGCCAGCGTATAGGTCGCAAACCAATCGGAGTGCCAGCGGAGGCGCGGGTCGCAGCCGTGAATGTCGAGCAGCGCCTCGCGCTCGACGAGCGCGGCGTTGAGCGGCAGCCATACGAAACCGTGCGCAAGCAACTCGCGAAACTCGTCCGGGCAGAAATACTCCGGACAGTCCGCCGCGTACCAAGCGCCGAGCTCGGAATCGTGGCGATGATGAACCCGTCGCCGGTCAGTTTCAAAATACTGGACGTAGCTGGAGACGCAGACCTTGCCTGCGGGGTAGGCGGCGACCGCTTCCGTCATCCGAGCAATAAATTCGGGTTCGAGCCAGTCGTCCGCTGCGCTGCATACAACGTGGCTGCCGCTCGCTTCCAGAAGACCGCGGTTGACCGCGCCATTGACCCCTAAATTGCCCGGGTTGCGCAGAACGCGAAGTTGCGGGAGTTCATCGAAGAAGCTTTCGACGACCGCAAGGCTGTCGTCGGTCGATGCATCCTCGATGATCAGGATCTCGTCAGGGGCGCGAGTCTGCGCGGCGAGCGCGGAAAGCGCCCGCCCGATATAGTGGGCATGGTTATAACTAGGCACCAACACGGATACTGTGGGATACGCCCTCTTGGCTGCGGGGCGAAAGGACACGGTATCCTGGAGAAGCGTTTGATCCATCCGGTCAACGATTTCGCTGTTTCCCCAGTCTAGCACATGGCCAACGTCGGTCGCCCAGCCTCATGTTGACAGCCCCATGATGACGCTCATTACCGCCACGCTTAATGCCGCTCGACATATCGAGCGAGCCTGCGAATCAGTCTGGGCAACTCCCCCGAAGGCGATCCACCATATCGTGGTCGACGGCGGATCCGTCGATGAAACGCTTTGCATTTGCGAAAAGTTCCCCGCGATAGAGACGGTCGTCGTTCCAGGCTGCTCGATCTACGAGGCATGGAACATCGGGCTTGAGCGCGCGCGGGGCGACCGGATCATGTTCCTCAATGCTGACGACGAATTGGCCGAGACCGCGTTGGAGACGGTCGCCACTTCTTTTGCCAGCCACCCGGAAGCCGAGATCGTCGCGGGGCACGCTCTGGTGATGGAGCGCGATTCGCCCACGGGCTCCTCACGGTTGCTGGTGGCGGCGCCTGGCGGTCGCCTCGATGTCGGGCAGCTTGCGCTCGGCGTTCCGGTCATCAATGCGATGGCGTTTCGCCGCTCGGTATTCGAACGGCACGGCAACTTTGATACGACCTACCGCGTTGCCGGCGATCGCGCATTTCTTTTGCGGTTGGCAATGCTGCAGCCAGCGACCGCGGTCGCCCCGATCGACAGCGTGCTTTATCGTTACTACTCGCATCCCGGTTCGCTCACGCTCAAACGGAGCCTCGAACAGCGGCTGCGGATCGCGCGGGACCATATAGCCCTGGCCGATCGGCTGCTGGCAGATCCACCGGTGAGCCAAACGGCGCGGCTGCTGCGCTACTGGCGACAACGCGAGGCGGCGGTTGCTGCGTGGCGATGCACCGCGGCCGGAAGGCCGGTCGCGGCGCTGCAATTCGCGCGACAATTCCTCGCTGGAGCAGCCGCGCGTTGAGCCGCGATCCGCTCAGCCGTCCGGGCGGTTGTCGAGATACCAGCGATAGAACTGGCGAATTCCGGGTTCGAGATCGATGCGGGGCCGCCAGCCGAGCGCCGTCAACTTGGTGACGTCGACGAGCTTGCGCGGCATACCGTCCGGCTTCGAGCGATCGAAGACAAAATCGCCGTCGAAGCCGACGACGCGGGCAATCAACCGCGCGAGTTCGGCGATCGAGAGGTCGCTGCCAAAACCAATGTTGATGTGCTGATCTTCCGACCAGTTGCGCATCAGGAAGACGGCGGCATCGGCGAGGTCGTCGACATGGAGGAATTCGCGTCGCGGCTCGCCGCTGCCCCAAATCTCGACGGTTTGCCGGCCGGTGCGCGCGGCCTCTCCGATCCGGCGCAACAAAGCCGCGAGGACGTGGCTCGAGAGCGGGTCCAAATTGTCGCCGGGCCCGTAAAGGTTAGTCGGCATCACCGAGATAAAGTCGCAGCCGTACTGGCGGCGGTAAGCCTCGCACAGCTTAAGGCCGGCGATTTTGGCGACGGCATACCATTCGTTCGTCGGCTCAAGCGGGCCGGTCAGCAAGGCATCTTCGGGTATCGGTTGCGGAGCGAGGCGCGGATAGATGCAGGTCGAGCCGAAGAACATCAATTTCTCCACGCCCGCGCGCCGAGCCGCGTCGAGGACGTTCGTGGCCATCGCCACGTTGTCGAAGAGAAAATCGGCAGGTCGCGTGCTGTTGGCATAAATGCCGCCGACCGTGCCGGCAGCCATAAACACTGCCTGCGGCCGATGCGCCGTGAACCAGTCGCCGACCGCGCGCTGGTCACGCAGATCGACGACCTGGCGCGGTACGGTCAGCAATTCGCAATCCTCGTGCGCGAGCCGCCGCATCAGCGCCGCGCCGACCAGGCCGCGATGCCCCGCCACAAATACTCGCTTGCCGCTGAGCTCGAACGCCGCCATCTCAGTCCGTCGTCCCGAAGCGGCGCGGCTCCGACTTAATGAGTGCCCTGTCGGCCTCGACCATCTCACTCACAATGTCAGAGAAACTATGCTTGGGCCGCCAGCCGAGACGCTGGCGCGCCTTGGTTGCGTCGCCGAGCAGCAGATCGACCTCGGTCGGGCGGAAATAACGCGGGTCGATCGCGACCAAGGTCTTGCCGCTCTTCTTATCGACGCCGACCTCGTCGGCGCCGCTGCCGCGCCACTCGATGCGGCGGCCGATCTGTCCGAACGCCTCCACGACAAATTCGCGGACGCTGTGCGTCTCGCCGGTGGCTAGGACATAATCGTCGGGCCGTTCCTGCTGCAGGATCAGCCACATACCCTCGACGAAATCCCGGGCATGGCCCCAATCGCGCCGGGCCTCGAGATTGCCGAGATAGAGCGTCTCCCGATGCCCGGCCGCGATTGCCGCCACGGCGCGCGAAATCTTGCGGGTCACAAAGGTTTCGCCGCGCGTCGGGCCCTCATGGTTGAACAGGATGCCGTTCGAGGCGTGGATGCCATAAGCCTCGCGGTAGTTGACCGTGATCCAGTAGCCGTAGAGCTTAGCGACGCCGTAGGGGCTGCGCGGGTGAAACGGGGTGGTTTCGCGCTGTGGGCACTCCGCGACATTGCCGAACAGCTCCGACGTCGAGGCTTGGTAGAAGCGCGTGGTCTTTTCGAGACTGAGGATACGCAACGCTTCGAGCAGACGCAGCGGCCCCAAAGCATCGGCATTTGCCGTGTATTCCGGCGTCTCGAAGCTCACCAGGACGTGGCTTTGCGCCGCGAGATTGTAGAGTTCGGTTGGCCGGACCTCCTGGATCAGGCGAATGAGATTGGTGGCGTCCGTGACATCGCCGTAGTGCAGGTGGAACGGCGGGCCCTTTTCATGCAGGTCGTGGTAGAGATGGTCGACCCGGGCGGTGTTGAACGACGAGGATCGCCGCTTGATACCGTGAACGGCGTAGCCTTTTTCGAGTAGGAGCTCCGCGAGATAGGCGCCATCCTGCCCGGTGACGCCGGTAATCATCGCAACTTTACGGCTCACGCGAAGATCTCGCGATGGCTCGCCGACAAGGGCATGGGCCTACCTCAACTATCGGCGCCGCCAACCCGGCAGCCGCTCCTGCTTCGGCACATATTACCGGGTTTCCCGACGCCGCCGCCAGCCTAGCGCTGCGCGACGCGGAGCACCACCCGGCCGGCCTTGCCGCTGCGCGTGAGGTCGAAGGCCGGGTTGATGTCGTCGAGGGCGAATTCGTCGGTGATGATGCCGTCGAAGGACAATCGACCGGCATTGACCAGCTTGATGATGCGCGGGATGTCGATCTGCGGCTTGGAGCCGCCGCCCTCGGAGCCGGTGAGGATCATATTGAAGTGAACCCGCAGCGTGTTGATCGTCACCTTCTCATGCGGCACACCGACAAGCACAAGGCTGCCGTCCTTGTGGGTGAGATCATAGGCGTTCTCGATCACATTCTTGACCCCGGTGGTCTCGATGATCTTATCGGGGCCCTCCACGCCGACAATCGCGCGAATAGCATCGGCGACCTCGCCAGCGCTCATCCCGCTTGAGTTGAGCGTGTGCGTTGCACCGCGAGCGCGCGCCATCTCCAGCTTGTGCTCGAGCAGATCGATCGCGACGATCGGATAGCCGCCGGCGAGCGCGGTGAACTGCACCAGGTTGAGGCCAACCCCGCCGACCCCGAAAATTGCCACCGACTCGCCGACCTTCAGATGCGCGTCGTTGTTGACGACACCGGCTGCGGTCGTCACCGCGCAGCCGAAGAGGGGCGCGATCTTCAGGTTGAAGTCGGCCGGAATCACGGTCATCCGGTTTTCCGAGATCACGGCGAATTCGTTGAAGGTCGTGACCCAGCCTGCGTTGAGCTTTTGTCCGCGCCAGGAATAAGCGGGGGTGCGGCTTTGGATGCCGGTGCCGGGGCGCCAGTGGAGCACCACCGTGTCACCGGGCTTCGCCATGGTGACGCCGGGGCCGATCTCGATGACCTCGGCCGAGGCCTCGTGGCCGAGCAGATGCGGGAGAAACCTGTCGACGCCTTTTATCGCGTCGATCTCGTTGATCTGGGCGCCGCAGATCGTCGTGTAGAGCACCCGGACGAGCACCTGACCGGCGTCCAGCGCTTCGGGCAGTTCGATCTCGTCGACGACGAGTGGCCGCCGCGATTCCGCGAGGATGGCGGCCCGGCCACGCTTGATCTGCATCGCGCCCCCACCTGCTCTGTGAGATACCGCTACTCGAAATAAATGAATTCGTAATCGCCGGTGTAGCCGAAATGATTGTAGAGCCAGATCCACGAGGCGGTGTCGAAGAACGCCTCACAGGTCAGCGCCCAGCACTGCATGTTGAACTGCTCGGTCTCGTTGCGATAGCTCTCAACCATGACGTAGCCGGCCTTGCCGACCCGTTCGATCTCACCGAGCGCCGCCTGCAATTCGAAAATCTTGAGATTATGCAGACAGCCCAAAGAGACGACGAGGTCGAACGACTTGTCCCCGAACGGGTAGGCGTCCTGCGCCCGGTAACGAAAGAGCTTGTCCCTGATGTCGGGGTGCGCGTCGGCCAGCCCGTGGCGCGAAATATCAAAGCCGACGAGCTCGGCCTCGGGCAGTAGCTTCTGGAACTCTTTCAACAGATAGCCCTTGCCGCAGCCGACATCGAGGATGCGACATTTGCCCTTGAGCCCGTGCAGGTCGATGAGTCCTTTCGCCACCGGCGCCCAGCGCCCGTCGATAAAGCGATAGCCGCCATAGCCGTAACGCCGGTCGCCGTCCCAGTAATCGAACTCGTATTCCTTGGCTTTGAGCATGCAGTTGATCTTGTCGTCGACCATCCGAGGAAGGTACTCGCGCTTGGTCGAGGTATGCAGCGCCGTCACGAGGTTGAGCAACCGGCCCATGCGGTCTCCTGTCAGCCGGGTTTAATAAGGATTGTTGGCATCGGGCGAACTCATCGCCGGGGCGGACTGCCCTGTCAAGCCGCAGCGCGGCTAGCGGCAAGTCTCGATCAGTGCGTCGATGACCGCCCATGCATCGGGGACGGCGATGCCGAATCGCTCGCGCAGCCCGCTGCTGTCGAGCGTGGTATGCACTGCGGTCGAACCTTCCGGCTGGCCGGCGTCCATAGCGCCGAGCTTTTCGACTAGCGCCGGATCGGCGCCGAGCTTGCGCGCGAGATGGAGCGCAATATCGCTGTAGGCGACATCACGGGGTCCGGTGAGCTGGAAAATGCCGCCCGTGGGTTCGGCAAGCAGGCGCTCGACCGCCGCAGCGACGAGCATGACCGGTGTCGGCGCCATGTGCATGTCGTGAAAAGCGCGCACCATCCTGCCTATGGCGAGAGCGGCGAGCCACTGACACAGCAAATCCACGCCGGGCGAGACGATCTTCGCAAGCCGCAGGATCGTGACCGGCTCGCCCCGCGCAATGCGCTTGCGCAGCGCGGTCTCGGCTTCGGCTTTCTGGCGGCCGTATTCGCTGACCGGGCAGGGCGTCGCGTCGGCGGGCACCAGAGGGCGGCTGCCGTCGAACACCTTGTCGGTCGACAGGAACAGCACCGGGATGCCGCGAGCCAGCAACCGGTCGGCGAGGGCGACAGTCCCGGTCACATTGACCCGCGTCGTGGCCTCGGGGTCGCGCGCGCAATCGGCAAGTCGGGCGATCGCGGCGCAAAGACACGCGGCGACGACGCCGTCCGGGATCGGCCAATCATCGACCGGCCGCGCCAGATCAAGAAACGGCCGGTCGGCAGCAACGCGATCGGTGCGCCGCGTGGTCGCGATGACCTCATGACGGCGCGCCCGTAGATGCCGCGCGGTGGCGCCGGCGATCTCGGAATCGCCGCCGACGATGAGGAATTTGCCGGGCATATCGAAGCGGCCGAGGCGCGCTGACTGCGGCTTACGCTGCGTGACGGCGCCGGAGCCCGTCGCGGATGGTCTGGGCGATCGCCGGCGGTTGCAGCCCGTAAATCTCCATCAGCTGGTCTTGGCTCCCGTATTTGTGCGCAAAGGCATCGGGGATGCCGAGCTTCTTGACCGGCGGGACGGCGCCGGGGAGATGCTCGACCAGCGTATCGACGACGGCGCTGCCAAGCCCACCGATCGTCGTGTGCTCCTCGACTGTGACGACGAGCCGAGCCGAGGTGGCGTGACGCAGCAGCGCCTCGGTGTCGAGCGGTTTCACGGTGTGCATATGCATGATCGTGCACTCGACCCCTTCGGCGGCGAGGTCGGTCGCAGCGGCGAGCGCGCGTGTCGTCGCGACGCCGGTCGAGACCACCAGCACGCGGTCATGCCCGACGGCTTCGCGCAGCACGATCGCCTTGCCGATCGCGAAGCCGAGCTCGGGCCGGCTGATCACCGGATCGGTGTACCCCTTGGCCAGGCGGATATAGATCGGTCCCGGCCAGTCGAGGGTCTGGTCCATGAACCGCTTCATTTCCTCAGCGTCGCACACCGCGACGATCGTCATGTTGGGCAGCGCCCTCATGATTGCGATGTCTTCGATCGCGAGATGCGTCGGGCCAAGTGGCGCGTAAACCAGGCCGCCGCCATTGCCGATGAGCCGAACGGAAAGATTGTGCATGCACAAATCGACCGCGACCTGCTCGTAGCACCGCCGAGTGATGAAAGTCGCGATGGTGTGGACAAAGGGGATGAACCCCTCCATCGCCAGGCCCGCCGCCATGCCGACGACGTGCTGCTCGCTGACGCCTTCCATAAAGGCGCGGCCAGGCATCTCCGCCTTCATCCGCTTGACGATCGGCGGGTCGAGGTCGGAACCGATATAGGCGACGCGCGAATCGCGCTGCGCGAGCTCAAAGACCTTGTTGCCGCAGGCGACTCGCATCACGCCGCTCCCAGCGCCTGGTAGAGCTCGTCGATCAGCTTGGCGTCGATCGTCGATTTGTGGTGCCAGTTGGGGTCGTTCTCGGCGAAGCCGATGCCCTTGCCCTTGACGGTGTGACAGATGATCGCTGTCGGCTTATCGGCGTCGAGCGGCACTTGCTTCAGGACGTCTCGCAGCGCGGCGACGTCGTGGCCATCAACCTCGGCGACCGCGAAGCCGAAAGCGCGCCATTTATCGCCAAGCGGCTCGAGATCGAGGATTTCCACGGTAGGGCCGGCCGACTGGATTTTGTTGTAGTCGACCATGACGGCCAGATTGGCGAGCCGATGCTTCGCGGCGGACATCGCAGCTTCCCACACCGACCCCTCGTTGATCTCGCCATCGCCAGTGACGACAAAGACTCGGGCGTCGCTGCCCTTGATGCGCAGTCCCATCGCGCGACCTACACCGATCGGCAACCCGTGGCCGAGCGCGCCAGTCGACGCCTCGACACCAGGCACCTTGCCGGCCTCGGGGTGGCCGCCGAGGATCGAATCGCGGCGGCAAAACGTGTCGAGCACTTCAAGCGGGAAAAAGCCCTTGTCGGCGAGCATCACGTATTGCGCGATGCAGCCGTGGCCCTTGCTGAGGATGCAACGGTCGCGGTTTTCCCAGGCCGGATCGTCGGCGCGGTAGCGCAGGATGTCGTCGTAAAGCACGCGCATGATCTCGAGCGGCGACAGCGAGGAGCCGACATGGCCGCGCTTTCCGCCATCGAGCGTGCGGACGACGAGCCGCCTTAAATAGATCGAGCGCTCGTCCAAGCGTGTTTCAGCATCGAGCCGCCGCGCCTCCGCGACATCGTTCGCCATACGAGATCACCCGAAATCCGCACGGCAGAATGCCTGGATTTGCCGGGGCGATCAAGGTGAGGGGGCGCCACGGGCGACCCCGGATCACGCCTGAGGCGTCAGCAACTCGCGAATTTCCGGCGTGCACGCTATACCTGCGGCGCAACCTCTTGCGAGCCTACGGGGTATCCTTGAACGTCACCGATCTTTCGCGGTCTCGATCGGCGGAGCAGCGGGGCCCCCGCACCCGAGAGCGGATGCTGCTGCGGCTGAAATTGGCGGAATTCGGACGTCTCGGTACACCCGAGGCGGTGCAAACATTCACCGCCGAGGCACTTGAAATCATGCGCGTAAGCGGCAGCCGCGAGGCCAATCGCCATTTTTTGGAGAAGATCGGCACGCGGCTCGCCCCCGATTACGACGAGGGCTATTTCGCCGAAGCGCTCTATTACCATCTCGGTCTCGTCCACGGATATGCCGGCGATCCGGACAAGATGGCCGAGTACATCAGCCTCTCGAAGACTATGCCGGGCCCGGAGGACGACCGGCTATTCTCCGATCATGTCGCGGATTCGCGGATCGTTCGTGAGGAGCAGAGGCAGGCGATTGTCCGCGATATGCCGGCGGTTCTTTTTGCCTGCCTGCCGCGCTCCGGTGGCGGTACGGTTGTGCATACGCTCGCGCAGCTTTGCGATTTGCCGGTGACGCATCTGAGCATCGGAGACTATCTGGCGCCGTCGTGGCTCGATATGTTCCTCGAGGGCGGAGCGGTCAATCAGGATCATTTCCCGGCGCATAGCTTTAACTTGGGTGTGCTGGCGGGCCGCGGCCCGCGCGATGTCTTTGTGACGATCCGCGATCCGCGCGCCGCCGCTTGCTCCGCGGTGCTCAACCCGGTGACCGGCGATCGTCCGCTCTGTTCGCCGGAAGCGCTCGAGGACGCGATCGCCGAGGAATGCCTGTCGCGGACGATCCCGTGGCTTGAGGCCTGGATCAAGGCGTCGCGCGCACCGGATGCGCCACTGCGGATCCACTGGGTGCCGTTCCGCCAGACCGCGGCCGACGTGCCGGCAACGGTCCGGCGGGTCTGCGCGATCCTGGCGGAGCACAACGCGAAACTGGAGCCGTTCGCGAGGGATCGGCACATCGACGAGATGCGCATGAACTTCGTCGTCGGCAATGACGAGGAGCGGCTCGCTCGATTAAGCAAAGCGACCAGGGGGCGGCTGTGGGAGGCGTGTTCGGTCGAATTGCGGGAGCTTATCGGCGCGACCCCAAGCTTGCCATGGCGGCGAAAAACCGCGCGATCGCGCCGGGCGGCGGCGCGCGGGAAGCGGCTCCGGTTGCTCTGCGTCGGCACCGGACGCGACGGCACGCAATCGCTCACTCACATGATCGCGGCGCTCTACGAGCGCTCGTCGGACCGCAGGGTCATGCACGAATATTGCTGCCGAGAATTCTATCGGAGCTTTAGCGAATACCATGAAGAAGGGGAGGATCCAGCCAAGCTCGCCGAACTGAAGCGGATGGTAGCCAATTGTGATTACGACGCCATCGTCGGCAATGGCTACGCCTCGGTGCTGCCGCTCTTCGCCGAGCATTACGGTCGCGACCTGATCCTCGTTCATCTGCAGCGCCGCGACCGCGAGGCGTGCGTCGCCAGCCTCGAGCAGAACTGTGCGTCCTTCCCTACCGCCTATCGCTATTATTCCACGAGCCCCGCCGCGACTGCCAAACGTATGGCCGCGTTTCATTTTGGCGAGATGTCGAAAGAGCAATGGGAGGCGCTCTCGCTCGACGAGAAATTCGGCTGGTACTACGACAAGACTCACGCGCTCATCGCCGAACACAGCGGACTCTTCGATCGCTGCATCAAAATCGCGACCGAGGATCTGAACGATGAAGCAACGCGGCGGCAGCTTGCCGAATTGTGCGAAAGCGGCCATCTGCCTCCGGTGACGCATCTCAACGCGTCCGCGATCGATATCGCCTCATTTCCCGAGGAGCATCGTCACCGGCTGCATTGGTTAATGGGACGGCTGAACCTCGACGAGGTGGCGACCGACGACGTGTACGCGATGGACTATTTCATCGACAAGTTTGTCGCCTGGTCGGGCTATCAAATCTGTCACGATCCGGCGCTGGAGACGTGGGTCCCGCCCAGCGCCGACGTCATCCGGACGAACCTGGAGCGTGCGCTCCATTCCTTGCGGCGTGGCATTGGTGAGATCGGGGCGCTGCAAGAGGCGCTGGCGAAATCCGCGAGCAAGCCGGAAGCGCCGATCACAAGCCGCAGGCGCCGAAAAACCGGTGGCTGAATGCAGCCATATCTTGCCTTAAAGGCAAAAAAAGGCGGTATCATGCGCCGTTGAACGGCGAATGCAGTGCCGAGTACGGCGAGGCGCTGGGCGCGCCGGGGCTTGCGGTTTGGCGGGGAGCCGGGCGGCGCTGCACGGCATCCGCTGAGAGGGCGGACGGCTCATGGATTCCGGAGTACTGGTCGGCCCGGCACCTGTGCAGAACCAGACGAGGTCGCCGCTCAAAGGGGTGACCCTGTTGCTGCCCGCCTGGGGTTACCGTTTTGTCACTCAGTTTCTTGATTTCTGCCTTCCAACGCTGCTCGCGCCCGGCAACATCCCGGCGATGGCGGCGGCGGTGCCGACCCGCTTTGTTGTGCTGTCGCGCGAAGCGGACAAGGAGTTGATATGCGCTCATCCTAGCTGGACGGCGCTGCAGAAAATCTGCCCGGCGGAAGTCGCGTATATCGACGATCTGATCACCGACGGCAATCACACGACTACCGTCACGCTCGCTTTCGCCCGTGCCGTGCGCGCGGCTGGCGACGCGATGGTTGATATTGGTTTTGTCTTTTTGATGTCGGACTATGTCTTTGCAGACGGCGCGTTGCGCACGGTGGCAAGACATTTTCTCGAGGGCGCGAGCGGCATCCTCGCGGGCAATTTTCAAGTCGTCGCAGAGGAGGCGATGCGCGCATTGGAGGGGAGGATCGATCCGGTGTCCCGGGCGATCGTTCTGCCGAGCCGTGAGCTTATCGCCTGGTCGCTGCGCTACCTCCACCCGGCGACGACCGCCAACATCGTGAATTTCGGCCTCAGCCACAACGCCCATACCAACCGACTGTTGTGGCGCGTCGACGAGACGACTCTGATTGGCCGGTTCTATTTGCTCCACCCCATCGGCGTGCGGCCGGAGGTCGCCGACTTCGTCGTCGGCGCGTCGTTCGATTATTCGTTCATTCCTGAGATGTGCCCATCGGAGACGGTGGCCACGCTGACCGAGTCGGACGATTACTTTGTCGTTGAAATGCAGCCGCGCCGCCACGAGCAGTCCAACCTGCGCCCCGGCCCGATCGATGAGGCCGGGTTGGCGGTCTCTCTCTCGGAATGGACAACGGCGCAGCACCGCGCCAATATCGCGCAGACGATCATTTATCACGCGTTGGAAGTTCCGGACGGCATCTCGGATGCCATCGCCAATGCCGACGCGCTTCTCGGCCGTGTGGCTGCACGGCTCCCGCCAATGCCGCAGCCGTTCCGCAAACATCCCTATTGGACCGGCGCGATCGCCAGTAACCGGTGGCGCACAGGTCGGGCGCTGAGCAAGGAGGATTGGGTCTTCCTGCTTGGCGACCGAAAACCGACTGGAGGGCTGCGAGCCGTCGCGTGGTTTTTGCGCCCACGATTGTTCGGCGCGCCGCCTGAGGTCACCCGCATTCACCCGCGGTGGCCCGACTACAAGCTACCGCGGCAGGCGCTCCAAGAGGTCGTCGCCAGCGACGGGCGCTTGCTGCTGGTGACTGACCGGCCGGATTGGTACGCGCATTGGTTGGTCGGTGTCGCGAGTGAGGTCTACACGCTCGAATGGGACCGGCTGGCCAATGCACGTCCGGACCGGCTCGACGTCGTGCTGGAGCGGTATTTGCCGTTGCTTGATACCTTTGACGATTGCCTCATTGCGGTCAGCGGTTCGATGCTCGAGCAGGCTGGTACGGCGGTTCAGCGGCTTAGCCCGCTGCTGAAGGCGGGCGCGCAGATTTCGCTGATGGTCATGAACGATCAGCCATACGGCGATGCGGCGGATTTCAGCTCCGCGTTTACTCATCGCGCCGCGGAGCTGCTGAGCTACACCGCTTCGGCGAGGGAGGTTCGTTATGTGCCGGCATCGCGCTTGCGATGGCTGCTCTGTCGCGGATGGGCCGGCCTCTGGCAACGGGGGCGCGAGGCCTACTGGTCGCAGCCGGGAAAACTGCCGCTGCTCGGGCTCGGGCTCGTCGCGCTCGGCATTGTCAGCTGGGGAGTCAGCGGCGCGGTGCGGTCGACTAGCGTGCCACCCAAAGGTCTTTGGTCGAGCGTCTTTTTGAGACTGCGCCGCTCGCAGCGCGACACGCGGAGTCTCTGGCAGGAGCAGCTCGCGAAGTGGGCGAAGGAGGACACGGGGGGCGTCGCGCCGCCAGAGACGGTGTCGCCGGAGGATTGTCCGATCGCCAGCCCGGTAATGCGAGCCGCACACGTCGTCGCCGCCAAGCTCGTGGCCGGCCGACATGACGTCGCCATATACGGTTTCGACGAAAGCGACGGCCCGCACGTTGCGGCGTTCAATGTCTTGCAGTTGGCCATCTACCACTCGGACGCGGGCAACCGTTCGCGGCGTCCATTTGCCGGCACCGGCGGGAACCTCTTCGGCTTCCACGACATACTCGATCGACCGCTGCCGCAAGTTCACGATTCGATCTGCTGCCTGCGGACGCTGGGTTATGTCGGGCGCGCCGACGAGGACAAATTGATCGACAATCTGGCGCGGTCGCTGTCGCGCTCGCAGGACATCCTGATCCTTGGCTCAGCGGCGGCCGGGAAGGACGCGGCGAGTATCACCGGCGGTGTTTATTCCCGAAGCGGGCCGCAACTAAAAGCCCTGGCCGAGCGCTTCTTCGAGAGCGTTTTGTTGTTTTCGATCGCCGAAAGCGTGCTTCATCCTGGTGCATTGGCGACCGCCGACTATGTGTTTGTTATTTGCTGCAAAAAGAAAATTTTGGATGCTGTACCGTTGCGTGGGCCCGCGAAAGGGATGCGCCGCGGCTTTTTGGGTGAGACCGGTGAGGCAGGCTAAGCCGCGCGTGGACGGCCGTTTGCGATCCGACTAGGCGCTTTCACGCGCTCGCTGGCCTTGTCGCGACACAGATCAGCGTATCGGCCCAAAACGTATTCCAGAACCCGGACCGATGTGACAAATGCCAAAAAAAGCTCTTGGTACGGAAGCGCTCTTCCCGCTGAAATCCGAGATAACGAGGCAGCTCTTCAAGCGGTCCGCCGATGGCGGGGAGGAGGATGTACATATTCCGCCCGAATTCCTCTGTGATCTCGAAACCCGCCGGGGTTAGGACGCGACGCAGGCTGCGGCGTGAAAAAAATTGCAGGTGCTTGGGGTGCTGCAATTCGCTCGACGTCCACCCCAGCGCGGCAAGCACACGATAGACCCAGAACGCGGAATTTGGGGTTGAGAGGACCAACGTGCCGCCAGGCACCAACACGCGAAACGCCTCGCTTGCTAGCCGCTCTGGCGCAGCGAGGTGCTCGATTACCTCGGAGCAAAACAGCATGTCAAACGATGCATCGGGGAAGTCGAGCGCATGCTCGATGTCCATGACGCGGCCCTCGAAACCGCGCGCGCGGTATTTGGCGATCGCATTCTCGGAAATGTCGATGCCGTAAACGGTGTGGCCTTTGTGGGCTACCACCTGAGAATTCTCGCCGGTGCCACAACCGATATCGAGAATTCGCAAATGGCCGCGTGCGGGGACGCAGTCGAGGGTGAAGAGCTTGCTGCTGCGGGGGCGTTCGCTGCCCTCGCGGTATTTATCTTCGTAAAAATCTTGCAGGACATTCGCCATGTCGTCTCGCGCGGCCGCCTAAGGCGCCGATCGACAAAATCGTCAGTCCGCCGCCTCGGCGTCCGAAACTTGCTTCCGCGACGCGGTGGGCTGGTGCCGTCTCGCCGCATGTTCCATCAACATTCGCGCCGGTGCGGTCAGCGCTTCGCCCTCCTCGATATCCTCGCGTGCCCAGCGATGGTAGCGGATCGGGCGATTAGCGGGCACGAGCCGCATGACCCGGCTAAGGCGGATGATGTCGTAGATGTTCCGATAGATTTTTTTGAACATCAGATTGCGCGGTGGCCGCAGCTCGTGAATCGGCACCGGTACCTCGGCGATCCACAATCCCTGACGCATCGTCCGCAAGGTCAACTCGGTGTCGAATTGGCCACGGCGCAGCACCGACAACGCGATCAGCGGGCGAAGTGCCGGCAACGAAAGAAATTTCTGTCCATGCGTGTCGCTGCCGACAAAGCCGAAGGCGAATTGCAGGATGCTGTTGAGGCCCCAGCTTAGCAGCCGTCGATAGGAATGCTGGTGATTGAGCGCCGGATCGGCTCGCTTCGACCCGAGCACCAGATCGTAGATCGTTCGGCTGCGCCAGCACCAGCCGAGGAAAACCGGATCCCAGAAATCGACGTTGATGACGTACGCCCAGCTGCCTTCGGCAGCCATCAGCGCCTGCGCGAGCGCTTCGCCGTAATCCGGCTTTGACATCTTTAGGCCGATTGCCGTCGGCCATCCCGCCTTGATGCGCTCGATGATCTCAGGCGAGCTGTCGCTGCTGCCGTTATCGGCGAGGACAAACTGCCAATTGCCGGCGCCGGCGATGCGGTCGAGATGCGTCGCCAACCCTTCCGCCATAGGCCACAGATCGATGCCTTCATTGAAGACGGGTACGATAATCGACAACTCGATCATGGTCGGCCTTGGCCTCCGCTATATCGCTACTGTCGCAGCGAGCGGGGCCAAATTCAACCACTCATGCGGCACCCGCCGCATCGACATCGGCATAGGAGATGAGCTGGATGCCTGAAGACTTGACCTGTTCGTGGGTCCCGCGAGCGGTGAGCAGTCGCAACTCGGCCTCGCGGCTCGGCGAACTGATAAACGCGTTGTAGCCGGGACTCGGATACGTCCGCGAATCGGCCGGCGCACAGTGGCCCGGATGTAGACCGAGCTCGTACACGGCATTCGCTCGAGAAATCCGCCGAAGCAGATGTGTGAAGGCGCTAGATGTGAAGTGTCCCGAATACATCAACCCAAAGAAGCGATCGTTTGTCGCAAGGCGTGGGGCGATGCGTCGCGCGAGATGGGTTACCAGAGCCAGCTTGGACGGATTGGCGCGGCGTAAATTTGTCACGAGATCGCGCCCGAACTCGAACGCGAAGAGCGGCTCGTGGGAGAACCGGATGCGCCGCACGCCATGCCGTTCGGCCGTATCCTCCAGCATCGCGAAGATGCGCGGATTCATGTGAACGTGTTGATGCGAATCGGCGTGCGTAAGCTCGGCGCCCAATGCGGCGGCAGCCCTAAATTGCGCCTCCATCTCGCGCTCGATCTGGCGGTAAAGCGGCTCGCTGCGGCCGCCTCTAAGCCCAAGCATCAACAGCTTGAGCGCCGAGAGCTGCAGGTTGCCCTGCGCGTTGACGAGATCGGGAATTTCGTCGCGTGGCGCGACGGCGCGGCCCAGGGTCAGCGAGAAATGCAGTCCGATCGGCAGTCCGATACGCCTGGCTCCCTCAACTGCGGCTTCTGTATAGGGCGTCGTCACGAGTAAGGTCGCCGAGGTCAGGATGCCTTGCTTGAAAGCCTCGAAGATGCCGGTGTCAATGCATGGATGAATACCGAGATCATCGGCGTTGATGATCAGCCGCGGGCAGGCGTTGCGTGGCGGCCGGCTCGTCATGTGCTCCGTCCGGCCAACCATTGCAGCGCCCGCGCCGTTGCCATCAGGCCGAACGAAGCAAACGCGGCCACCAGATACTGCATCGCCAAAATGTCGCCTGATGGCTGCAATCCTATCTCGACGGCGGCAAATCCAACGAGGGAGAGAGACGGCAACAGCGCGAGCAAATTATGTCCGACGGCGGCTTCGGCGATGATCAGAACGCGCACGAGGGCAAGGAAGACCGCCGCGACCGAGAGCACCGCCATGGGCGTTACCGTGCAGAAGGCGATGCCGTAGCGACCGCCACAAAGCCAGTCGGAGCCGAACCACAGCGTCAAGGCCCCCGCCGTGGCAAGCACCAAGGTGACGCCGATCGCTCTTGTCAACGCAGATTGGATATTGCCGCTTTCGAGACGGACATTGATCAACGCCGGCATAATAGTTTGCGCGACCGGCTGGGTCACGGTGACGATCGCCTTTGGCAGGAGCGCCGCCGCGGCATAGGCGCCGAGCTGCACCGGCGTCATGAACAGATAGCCGACGAGCACGTCGATATTGTTCAACAGCACAAAGCTAGCGAAGGCCGTACAAAACGGCAGCGCGCCACGCAGTTCGGCGGGGCCGATTTCAGCCCTTTTACTCTCGGTTGTGGGGGAACCGCTCGTCAACCGAGCAATGACCGCCAACAAGCCGACGAAAATCAGCAGATTAGCGGTTAGCATTCCCAAAAACCCGGCCCAGGCCGTGCGAAAAAGCAGCAATAGCGCGACGCCGATGCCGCATTGCGCAATGCACCAGGCGACCCAACTGGCGCCGAACCAAGTTGTCCGAAGCATCGCCGGAAAAGCCGAGCGGAGTCCGTCGACGAGGAGGAAGGATGCGGCGGTGATCGGGAGCAGCACGATCAACGCCGACGAGTCGACTCGCACCGCAGTTCCGGCGACGAAGAGCAGGACCTCGCCCGCACACAGGATCGCGAGACCCCAGAGGCCGAAGTGCCGCGTGATGCTCCTGAAGACGCTTAAAATCGCACCGCCGCCGCCGGTGCGATAGGCCTCGGTGAGGCGACGCGTCAACAGCATCGTTAGGATCGTTGACGGCGTCACCAGCACGTTGAGCATCGCCCAAGCCGTATAAAAGCGGCCAAAGCCCGCCGGCGACAGCGCCCGATTGGCGCTGAGCAGCAGCAAATAATAAAATCCGTGCCCCAGCACGATAAAGC
>Ga0187784_10000992_pt1 | contig 21991 bp, 14 predicted proteins | sample 1015_SJ02_MP15_2_FD_132964 | JGI IMG/M metagenome (GOLD analysis project Ga0187784, IMG submission 132964) | Tropical peat soil microbial communities from peatlands in Department of Meta, Colombia - 1015_SJ02_MP15_20_MG | ecosystem: Environmental > Terrestrial > Soil > Wetlands > Peat | place...
CATCAAGCTCGGGCGCGGCGGCATCCGCGAGATCGAGTTCTTCGCCCAGACGCAGCAGCTGATCGCCGGAGGGCGGCATCCGGAGCTGCGCGGAGCGCAGACCTTGCGCACGCTGCAGGACCTCGCGCAGGGCGGCTGGATCGCGCGCGAAGCGGCGGACGATCTCAGCGCCGCCTATCGCTTCCTGCGCACGGTCGAGCATCGGTTGCAGATGATCGCCGACGAGCAGACGCATACGCTTCCCCCCGAGCGGGCCGAGCTCGAGCGCTTCGCGCGCTTCCTCGGCTTTGCCGGGCGCGACGCGTTCGCCGACGCGCTGCGCGACCACATGCGCAATGTGCAGCGCCAATATGCGCGCCTGTTCGAGGACGCGCCGGCAGCCGAAGCCTCGCGTCACGCGCTGCAGTTTCCGCGCGACAAGGACGACACCGCAACGCTCGACAAGCTCGCCGCCATGGGCTTCCGCCACCCGGTCGAGATGTCGCAAGCCGTGCGCCGCTGGCTCTCGGGCGAATACGGCTCGCTGCGCAGCGAATTCGCGCGCGCGCATCTGCAAGAGCTGGTGCCGGTGCTGATCGACCATCTGGCGCGCGCCGAGAATCCGGACCGCGCGCGCGCCGCGCTCGATCATTTCCTGATCGGGCTGCATGGCGGCGCGCGGCTGTTGTCACTGCTGCGCCGCAACGCCGACCTCGTGGCGCTGCTGGCGCTTGCGCTCGGCACCGCGCCGCGGCTTGCCGACATCCTGGCGCAGCATCCCCAGGTGATGGACGCGCTGATCGAGCCGTCCTTCTTCGGCGCGCTCCCAGATGCCGAGCGGCTCGCCGCCGAGCTGGCGCGCACGCTCGCGCAGGCGCGCAGCTACGAGGACCTGCTCGACCGCGCCCGCGCGTTCGGGCAGGAGCAGATGTTCCTGATCGGCGCGCGCGTGCTCTCCGGCACGGTGTCGGCCGAGCAGGCGGGCGAGGCCTTCGCGCGGCTCGCCGACGTCGTCATTCGCGCGGTGCACCGCGCGGTCGAGGCGAGGTTTGCCGAGACCCATGGCCGCATCCGCGGCCAGGAGAGCGCCGTGCTGGCGCTCGGCAAGCTCGGCGGGCGCGAGATGACGGCCGCGTCCGACCTCGATCTCATCATCGTCTACGACTTCGACGAGAACGCGCCGCAGTCCGACGGCGCGCGCCCACTCTACGGCGCGCAATATTTCGCCCGCCTGACGCAGCGCCTGGTCAGCGCGCTGTCGGCGCAGACGAACTACGGCGCGCTCTACAATGTCGACATGCGGTTGCGGCCCTCGGGCCGCTCCGGCCCGGTCGCAACGCAGCTGAGCTCGTTCGAGCATTACCAGGAGAACGAGGCCTGGACCTGGGAGCATCTGGCACTGACGCGCGCGCGCGTGGTGTCGGGGCCGGCGGGTTTCGCCGCGCGCGTCGAGCAGGTGATCGCCGACGTGCTGTGCCGCGCGCGCGACCGCGAAGCGATCGCCGGCGACGTGATCGAGATGCGCGCCGCGATCGCGGCCGAGAAGGGCGACAAGGAGCGCTGGGACCTCAAATACGTCGCCGGCGGCCTGATCGATCTCGAGTTCATCGCGCAGTACCTGCAGCTCGCGCACGCGGCCGAGCGGCCCGAGATCCTCGATACCGCGACGGCGCGCGTGCTCGACAAGGCGGCGCGTCTCGGCGTGCTTGCGGCGGAGGATGCGGACGTATTGCGCCCGGCGGTGCGGCTCTACCAGAACCTGACGCAGATCCTGCGGCTCTGCCTCTCCGGCCCGTTCGATCCGAAGGCCGCCGGTCCCGGCCTGCTCAGCCTGCTGGCGCGCGCCGGTGACGTTCCGGACTTCACCACGCTAGAAGCGCATCTCGCCGAGACGCAGGCGCGGGTGCGGGCAAGCTTCGTGCGGATTTTGGGGAAGGGGCCGTAGACGGCGCGATCGAATACCGCTTTACTACCACAAGGGGAGAGCAGGATTGTTCGAGATTGCCAAGCCGACTGCAGCCATGAAGCTGCTTCACTGGACCAAGGAACTGCCCAAGGCGAGTGACTCAGATCCGCTTGGCCTTGAATTGCGGCTCTCGGCGCGTTTGTCCAACGAGCTGCTCTTTTGCATCACTTCGATAACCCCGCGCGCCCGGTATTACTCTTTCTTTCCGTGGGCATTCCAAGACTATAACGAGCACGAGCGATCGATGCGCGGCGATCGAGGTCGCATCCGTGGTGTTCTCATGCGCGAGCGCGCCATGGTTCTTGGCGCTGTGCTGCACCACGATGGCCAACCGTGCGCGGACGGCGCCCTTGGCGGAACGGGCGCGGCGGTGAATCAAGCCAAAAAAAACCTTCGCTCCTACGACCTTTCGAAAATGAAGCATCTGAAATCACCCCAAGGGCAATTCGGTGCGGCGTACAAAGGCTCGTTGATAAATCTCGGTGTCTTCAAAGCGCCGGCCGAGCCCGTCGCCGACGACGTGCAAGAGGATGGTGCGGAACTTCCCGAGGAGACCCAGTCGATTGACGTCCGGGAGCTAAGTCCGCTCGGAAAGCGGCTCGCCGACGCCTTCGGAAAGTCTGTGCGAGGCGCAGCCTATGTCTCCGAGCAACTCACCCGAAAAGACACGGTTGCCGCCAACGTGCTCCGCGAGTTTGGCTCTAAGGCAGGTCTCTGCGAGATCGCCAAAAAGGGCGCCAAGGACCGAGACGTCCTGCGTGACGTGTTTTTCGCCCGAGCCGAAGGGATGGATCGTGGTGGTCATCAGCGGCGGCGGATGTCGCTTCTTCTGCTTCTGGACTGCGTTGGACGGACGCTCAAGGCCGGGACATCCCTCGACAATCGAACCTTCAACGACATCTGCTACTTCGGGGCCGTTCTCTCCGAAGGCAACTTATCCAAAGTGATCCCCATCAAGCTTCCTGCGCCGCTATCAGACATCCAACAGCGCTGGCGCATCTTTTTCACTCAATCTTACTTCGCCGTCGCCCTGCAATCGCTCCTTGTTGCCTGCATCAGGCAACTACGTGGCAAGGCCGGCGGATTGCATCATGACCAGCTCATTCGGTCCTTGAGTACGCCCGCCCTGGGTACCCGCTTCACCGAGGTCTGCGGGCAGAACTTGCCGCAGGACTTTTTCGAGATGACCGCGCGTGAAACCCTCACAGCCTGCGGTGCAACACAGGATGGGCAAGTCGTTCAGTCCTTGCCAATCGACGCGCCGCTCTCCGAGCGCCAGCTCGAGAAATATCTTGTCGAAGGCGAAGCCAATGATGTCGCCGCCGTCGCATTGGCCACCATGCTTCTCTATCAGATGGCCGTTCGGCACCAACAACGCGCGCCGGTCCAATACGATAATTGGTACAGACAGCAGATTATCAACGACTACGCCGATCTTGCTTTGCCCGGCGTGCTGCGCTTCCTGCAGGGCGAGTTCGGCGATAACTGGCTTGACCGTACCAACGCTGAAATTCTCAGTCGGCTGATCTGGCGGTTCGTCATCCGCCAGCATCAAACCATGAGCTACGAGCGGGGATTCGGCGGCGGCGCACCGCTCTTCCACGTGGATGGCATGACCGTTGTCGGCACCGACACCGACTTCACCAATCCCGAAGCTCGCAATTCGCGGTTCCCAAGTGCGCTGCAAATCCTGACCGACCTTGGCTTCATCGGTTTTGACGACGATCAAGGCTACCAACGCACCCCCGATGGAGATGCGTGGTTGGCTGCCGAACTCGGGACTGGCTAATGAAGCGGCTCGATGTCCTGGAACATCTCGATAGAAATGCGGCCGCGGTGGGATTCATCGCTACCTACGAATTCGACCCCCAATTCTTCGAGCGTCGTGTTCTCACGAAGAAGGCCTTCGGCGCCGCCGACCGCGTGATCGTGTTCATGGATCAGGGTCGGTACCAGGAGGTGGTCAATGGCGGCTTGATCGTCGGCGGCTTCAACCGGCGCTATCTCGTGATTCCGGTCAGCTGCGCACCCGAGGCTTTTCATCCCAAGCTATATTTGTCCATTGGTGATAAGGCAGCTGACGCCATCGTTGGAAGCAGCAACTGTACCGCCGGAGGCATTGGGTACAATCTCGAGCTCTGTTCGGCCTTCTCGGTCCGGCACGATGGCGCAGCCGCAAACGAGCAGGATCTGCGTTCCGTCGTACGCCAGATCTATGATGCGATGAAATCCTTCGCGGCGGAGGCGGGGCCGCTAAAGGAGGTGGCGGAGGCGGAGTTCTTCAAACCGGCCGAGGCGCGCATCCCGTGGCTGGATGCGAAAGTTTCGATTCCCAAAGGAGCAATCGAGGTCATTCATTCCCACGAGGCGCCGCTCTGGGATCAACTTACCAGCCGATTGCAGGGGCGAGCGGTCCGCAAGATAGCGGTCATCGCCCCGTTCTACGATGGCGAACTCGGATTTCTGAAGAGATTGCGACAGCAATGGCCCGACGCCGCGCTCACCGTCGTCGCTCAACCTGAGTACGCGACGCTTGCAGGGCAAAAACTTTCAAAGCTGTTCGCATCTGGCAAGCACCGGCTCATTGCCGCAACGCCTCAGCCGGGCCGGCGCCTTCACGCCAAGGCCTTTGCATTCGAGACTAGCGCAGGAAACTTCTGGCTCAGCGGCAGCCCTAACGCGACGCTCGCCGCCTTTGATGGCCGGAATACCGAGGCTGCGATCTGGGTGAACACGAAGGAGAAGGCACAGGACCTACTGGAGGGGAGTGGCCTCAAGCTTGAAACCATCGATCCGAGAGAGTTCAAAGCGGGTCCTCACGACGAGTTCGCCCCGGCCGCCACCCCGACGGAGATGCTCCTGGACTCTGCCGTGCTCCGCAATGACGGACGGCTCGATTGTGAACTGCGCGTGCCCGACACCGTGCGGGAATTGACCGTGACCATTCAGAACTTCAACGAGCCGCACCCGGTGATCCATCTGCCTATTCGCCCACGCGCTCCGGGTAAGTTCGTACTGGAGCTGGCTGAGAACCAAATCTCGCAAATCCGGGCCGCCGCAGTCTGCCAGGTGAGGGGTGTTGCGCCTTCAGGTCAAGCCGTCACCAGCAACCGCACAGCGGTGGTCCAGCTTTACCAATTGCTCCGGGAACGCCCGGCCGCCCATGGTGGCAGCAATCCGCTCCGCAGAATTGAAGAGACGGGCGAGAACCTTATTCCTTACGTCGATAACCTCGGTAGCGTTCGCGAGGCGATCGAGTTCTTTAACAACTGCAGCATTCGGTTCAACGACGGAGAAACGGCCAACCATGGCGGTCGCCGCGATATTTGGAAAGCGCGCGATCCGTTCAAGCCGGACACACCACCGAACTGGTCCGATCTTCCCGTTGGAACCTCCGCCGAAGAACTTCGAGAGGCGATCCGCTCCTTTGTCGAGCGCCATCAGCACGAGAAACTCTACCGGCATGTCGGACGCGGCAATCTGAACGGCCTGCCTAATTTTCTCGACATCTTCCGAACATTGAACGGCCTGTTATTCGCCTATCACGCCCGCGGCGTCGCGGGAGCTGGCCCCGTGATACCGGCTCCATACGTCACGACCTACGTCATGCAGAACCTTGAGCTCCTGATCGGACCGTTCGAGCTGCGAGAAGACGCGTTCGAAGGGAATGGGTTCGTCGCGGCCATCTACGCAAATTTTCATGGCGGCAAGACTTTGGTGCGGGAACGCTTGCGGGAAGAACGGGTCCCGCAAATGCTTCGCGCTGCAGCCGAGGCCATGGTGGATGTGCGCAGGGTATCACGAAAGATGCCTTCTCTGGACGCTTGGGCGATCCGCAGGCTCCGCTGGGTATCGGATTGGATTGGGTCTCAAGGCCAAACGCAGCCGACAGCGGAAGACATTCGCGCTGCGCGCCTTGAGTATTTGCCCGCGGAGAGCGCCGCCTAGACTAGCACCACACTAAAGCGCACCTCGGCGAGACGCAGGCGCGGGTGCGGGCAAGCTTCGTGCGGATTTTGGGGAAGGGGAGTTCGTAGCGGCTGCTCGATCAGCCCCTCCGCTCATTCCCGCGTAAGCGGGAATCCAGGGCCAAGAGCTGGGTCCCCGCTTTCGCGGGGACGAGCGGACGTTGCAAGGCGATTCAATCTCACCTCGCTCTAGCGCCCGTCAGTGCACCGTCTCGGACTCGCCCGCGTCCTCGATCGCCACCACGGTCGCGTCGACCGGCAGCCGCACCAGCACGATGGTGCCCACCCCCTGCGAGGAGCGGATGCGCATCGCGCCGCCATGCAGCTCGGCGAGCGACTTGGCGATCGCAAGGCCGAGGCCGGAGCCGCGGTGCGTCTTGGTGAACTGGCTCTCGACCTGCTCGAACGGCTTGCCGAGATTGCGCAGCGCGGTTTTCGGGATGCCGATGCCGGTATCCTCGATCGCGACATTGACGAACTGGCCTGCGATCCGCGCCCGCATGGTGACGCGTCCGCCGTCCGGGGTGAACTTCACGGCGTTCGACAGGAGATTGATGACAATCTGCTTGAGCATGCGGCGGTCGGCCATCAGACGGATCGCCGGCTCGATCTCGTAGTTCAGCACCAGGTTCTTTTCCGCCGCGCGGGCCGCGACCATCCGCATCGCGTCGGCCAGGATCGGCTCGATCTCGATCATCTCCGGCTCGAGATTGGCGCGGCCAGCCTCGATCTTGGACATGTCGAGGATGTCGTTGATCACGTCGAGCAGGTAGCGCCCGCTGTTGCGGATGTCGCTGCAATATTCGTGGTATTTGGAATCGCCGAGCGGACCGAACAGTCCCGACTCCATGATCTCGGAGAATCCGATGATGGCGTTGAGCGGGGTGCGCAGCTCGTGGCTCATATTGGCGAGGAATACCGATTTCGCCTGGCTGGCCTCCTCGGCGCGATCCTTCTGCTCGGCGTAGCGCTCGGCCAGATAGGCAAGCTGCTCGGTCTGGCGCTCGAGCGCCTGCTGCGAGGAGCGCAGGTCCACGACCGTGGCCTTCAGCCGCTTCTCGCTCTCGATCAGCCGCTCCTCGTGGCGCTTCAGCTCGGTGATGTTGGTGCCGACCGAGACGAAGCCGCCATCCTTGGTGCGGCGCTCGCTGATCTGCAGCCAGCGGCCGTCGTCGAGCTGCGCCTCGAAGGTGCGCGCGCCCGGCACCGCGCGTCCCTCGCTCGAGAGCTGCATGCGCACGATCGGCTTGCTGCCGGCCGCCGAGATGTCCTCGTAGGCGGTTCCGGACCTCGCGGCCTCGTCGGTCAGGCCGTGCAAGCTCTTGAACTTCGAATTGCAGAGCACGAGCTTGTTGTTCGCGTCCCACACGACGAAAGCCTCGGAGATCGCCTCGATCGCGTCGGAAAGACGAATCTCGGCGGTCGCGCTCGCCTCGGCGAGGCGCTTCTGCTCGGTGATGTCGACCGCGATGCCGATCAGATGCGGGTGCGGCTCGTCGGCCTGCCGCACCAGCTCGCAGCGCGCGCGCAGCCAGATCCAGTTGCCGCGCGCGTGGCGCATCCGGAACACGCGATCGATCGAGGAGGCGTCGGCGTCGGTGATCTCGGTGGCAAGCTCGTAGAGCTGCACGTCGTCCGGATGCACCAGCTTGCTGATCTCGCCGAAGCCGAGCAGCTTGTTGCTCGGCGGCAATCCGAGAATGTCGAACATCGAGTGCGACCAGAACACGCGGCCGCTCGCCAGATCCCAGTCCCACAACCCGCAGCGGCCGCGATTGAGCGCGGTCTCGATGCGGCTGTGCACGGTATCCTCGATCGTGGCGGTCTCGCGCATCAGCCGCGACTGCCACAGGAACGCGAATCCGAGCATCAGCACGACGAAGCCGGTGGCCGAGAACAGCGTCACCGCGAGCGTGGTGTCGGCGCGCCACTCGGCGAGCACCACGCCGCGGGCTTGCGTGATCGCAAGCTGGCCGAGCGGCGTGTTGATGTCGCGCAGCGCAAGCAGGATGCGCGATCCGTCGCCGAGCGCGACCTCGGACACGCCGGGCCGCAGCTGGGCCGCGGGCATGAGCGGATCGCGGCCGATCGCCTCGTTGAGCTTGCGCCCGACATAGCCGTTCAGCACGGGCTGCGTCGCGATGATGGTGGAGCTTGCGTCGGTGAGCAGGATCATGCGTCTGCCCGCGGTCGCCCGCGGCCAGTCGACCCGCTCGAAGCCGCGGAAGGCGCGCGTGACCGCGTCACCCTTCTCGGTCGCCGCGGCGCGCTCGATGCGGTCCGCCATGATGGTCGCGATGAAATCGAGCTCGTCGGCCGATTTGGCGATCGCCTGGTACAGCCGCTCGCGCACGTCGATGAATGCCGCGACCCCGAGCGTGAACAGGAAGGCGATGATCAGGACCGGGACCGCGCGGCGCAGGAACGGCTCGGCAGTGAGCAGCCTGCGATACGCCGGCTTCGCAACCGCCTGGGCCAAACCCCGTAACGAATCGGAATGCGCAGACGCGCTCGCGCTTTCGGCGCGCGCCATCACAGGCCCCCGTGCGATTGCCCCCAACACCCTTGACTCGGAAAGGATGTGCCGCATCTCAACCGAATCAGCGGCCATTCGAATCCAAAACCGAATCGCTGTCGAGAGTCGCGCGAGTACCTAATGCAAAAAATTCTCAGCGTGCTGCGCCGCGCCCAAGTTTTTGCGCCTCGCGCGGCCGGTGCTACCAGGGGCGGGGGCGCCGACGCGTCGGCGCGCTCAGCGGTCAGCCGGCATCGAGCGAGCGCGCCACGATGTCGTGGACGTCGCGCGACAGGTTCGGTTGCGCCGCGATGCGCCGCAGCGCCGCCTCCGCGTGCGCGCGCCGGGTCGGCTCGAGCGCGCGCCAGGAGCGGAACGCGGTCGAAAGGCGCGCGGCGACTTGCGGGTTCTTCGGGTCGAGCGCCAGCACGATGTCGGCGAGGAAGGTAAAGCCCGCGCCATCGGCGCGGTTGAACTGGGTCTGGTTCGTCTGCGCGAAGGCCCCGATCAGGGCGCGGACCCGGTTCGGGTTGGCGAGCGAGAACGCCGCATGGCGGGTCAGCGCGCGCACCCGGTCGAGCGTCGCGGCCTCCGGGATCGCGGCCTGCAGCGCCAGCCATTTGTCGATGACGAGCGGGTCGGAGGCGCAGCGCCGATAGAAATCGTCGAGCGCGGCCTGCCGCTCCGGCACCGCGTGCAGCGACAGCGTCGCCAGCGCCGCCATGCGGTCGGTCATGCTGCTCGCCTGGTGATACTGGCGCGCCGCGAGCGCGATCGCCGAGACGCCGCCGGCGGCGAGCAGGTCGAGGCAGGCGTTCTTGAGCGCGCGCCGGCCGGCACTCGCGGCATCCGGGCTGTAGGGGCCCTCGTCCTGCATGCGGCGATAGCTTTCGCGCAAGGCCGGGCCGAGGCGCGATCCGATTTGGCCGCGCAGGCGCGCGCGCGCCGCAAAGATCGCGTCGGGATCGACGTCGCGTCCGATGTCGCGCGCGATGTCGGCTTCGCTCGGCAGCGTCAGCACCAGCGCCACGAAGGCGGGCTCGAGCGCCCCGTCGGCGAGCACCGCGGCGAGCGCCCCGATCAGGCCTTCGTCCTCGCGCGGCGCCGCGCCGGCGCTTGCCGCCGCGACATTGTCGACCAGCAGCGCGTTCGCCAGCGACTGCACCGCCTGCCAGCGGTTGAACGGATCGCCGTCATGCGCGGCGAGGAACTTCAGATCCGCGGCGGAGAGGTTCGCCGTCACCTTGATCGGGGCCGAGAAGCCGCGGTTGAGCGAGAGCACCGGCCGATGCGCGAGGCCCATGAAGGTGAAGCTGTGCGCCGATTCGGTCAGCGTGAGCACGCCGCGCACCACCGGCCGCCCCTGCTCGAGCGCCAGCGACATGTCGCGCCCGTCCGGGCCGATCAGCCCGACCGCGAGCGGGATCACCATCGGCTCCTTGGTCGCCTGCCCGGGGGTCGGCGGCACCGCCTGGGCGACGTCGAGCCGGTAGGTCTGCGCGGCAGCGTCATAGCTCCCGGTGACCGCGATCTCCGGCGTGCCGGCCTGCGAATACCACAGCATGAACCGGGTCAGATCGGTGCCGTTGGCGTCGGCAAAGCACTGGATGAACTGATCGACCGTCGCGGCGTGACCGTCGTGGCGCGTGAAGTAGAGATCCATGCCTTTGCGGAAGCCGCTCGGGCCGAGCAGGGTCTTCAGCATGCGGACGACTTCGGCGCCCTTCTCGTAGACGGTCGCGGTGTAGAAGTTGTTGATCTCGCGATATTCGGTCGGCCGCACCGGATGGGCGAGGGGACCCGCATCCTCGACGAACTGATGCGCGCGCAACAGCCGCACGTCGCTGATGCGCTTGACCGGGCGCGAGCGCTGGTCGGAGGTGAACTCCTGGTCGCGGAAGACGGTCAGACCTTCCTTCAGGCAGAGCTGGAACCAGTCGCGACAGGTGATGCGGTCGCCGGTCCAGTTGTGGAAGTACTCATGCGCGATGATCGCCTCGATCGAGGCGAAGTCGCTGTCGGTTGCAGTCTCGGGAGAGGCCAGGACATACTTATCGTTGAAGATATTGAGGCCCTTGTTCTCCATCGCGCCCATGTTGAAGTCGCCGACCGCGACGATCATGAAAATGTCGAGGTCGTATTCGCGCCCGAACGCTTCCTCGTCCCAGCGCATGCAGCGCTTGAGCGAATCCATCGCCCAGCCGCAGCGATCCTCCTTGCCCGGCTCGACATAGATGCACAGCACGACGTTGCGGCCCGACATCGTGACGAACCGGTCCTCGACGCAGGCGAGGTTGCCGGCGACCAGCGCGAACAGATAGGAGGGCTTGGGGAACGGATCGTGCCAGACCGCGAAATGGCGCGTGGTGCCGGCGACCTCGCCGGCGCTGACCGGATTGCCGTTCGACAACAGGATCGGCGCCTCGCTTTTCTCCGCCTCGATCCGCGTGGTGTAGACCGCCATCACGTCGGGGCGGTCGGGAAAATAGGTGATGCGGCGAAAGCCCTCGGCCTCGCACTGCGTGCAGTAGCTGCCGCCAGAGCGGTAGAGCCCCATCAGCTGCGTGTTGGCCGACGGATCGATGAGCGTCTCGATCTGCAGATAGCAGGTTCCGGCCGGCGGCTGCGCGATGGTCAGTCCGTCGGCCGTCGCCACATAGGCGTCGGGGTGCAGCTCGGAGCCGTCGAGCTTCAGCGAAGTGAGCGTCAGCCCGTCGCCATCGAGCACGATCGGGGCGGGCGCCGCGGCCGGCGTGTTCGGCGACATCTTCAGCGTCGCGCGCACTTTCGTCGCGGTCGGGTGCAGCGAGACGTCGAGCTCCACGGTTTCGACCCGCCAGTCCGGAGGGCGGTAGTCTGCAAGGCGAATGGGGCGGGCCTGTTCGGTGCGCATCATTTTCGGGGAATGCTCGGGTTAGGTAAGAGGCTTGGTCTAGAACCTTGAGCGGGCAATAAAAAGGCTCTTTCGGTTCGCACTCTGCAGGCGCCGCATGGCGCCCTTGTGTCGTCGCGGCCTGTGGCTAGCATCTAGCGTCGGAGTTCGAGGCATCAAATCATGTCGGTCATGCGCGCCATGGTGCTGGAGCGCCCGGGGAGGCCGCTCGAGATGCGCGAGCGGTCCGTTCCGAAGCCCGGCCCGGGCGAGATCCTGATCGCGGTTGCGGCCTGCGGGGTGTGCCGCACCGACCTGCATGTCGTCGACGGCGAGCTCACCAGGCCGAAACTGCCGATCGTGCCGGGGCACGAGATCGTCGGACGCGTGGTCGAGGCCGGAGCGGGCGTGTCCGCCTTTCCGGTCGGCGCGCGCGTCGGCGTGCCCTGGCTCGGCTCGACCTGCGGCACCTGTCCGTATTGTCGTGCCGGGCGCGAAAACCTGTGCGATGCGCCGCTCTTTACCGGCTACACCCGCGACGGCGGGTACGCGACGCACACGATCGCCGACGCGCGGTTCTGCTTCCCTTTGGAGGGCGAGAGCGAGGACGCGGCGCTGGCGCCGCTGCTCTGCGCCGGACTGATCGGCTGGCGCAGCTACCGCATGGCGGGCGAGGGGGCGGCGCTCGGGCTCTACGGCTTTGGCGCGGCGGCGCATATCCTGGCCCAGGTCGCGGTGTGGCAAGGACGGCGCATCTTCGCCTTCACGCGCGTCGGCGATAAGGCCGCGCAGGACTTTGCACGCTCGCTCGGCGCCGTCTGGGCCGGCGGCTCGGATCAGCTGCCGGGCGAGCCGCTCGACGCCGCGATCATCTTCGCGCCGGCGGGCGCGCTCGTCCCGGCGGCCCTGCGGGCGGTCAAGAAGGGCGGGCGCGTCGTGTGCGGCGGCATCCACATGTCCGACATTCCGAGCTTCCCCTACGCGCTGTTGTGGGAGGAGCGCCAGGTCATGTCGGTCGCCAACCTTACGCGCGCGGATGCGCACGAGTTCCTCGCCATCGCGCCGCGCGCCGGCGTGCGCTGCGAGGTCACGCGCTACCCGCTCGCGCGCGCCAACGAGGCGCTCGCCGATCTGCGCGAGGGGCGGCTGCAGGGCGCAGCCGTGCTGGTGCCTTGACTACGACGTCGGGCGCGGCGCCGGGACGGCGGCCTTGCCCGGCGCGGTGACGAGCGGCGAGGGGTAGCTCGTCAGCAGCTTGACGAGGTCGGCCTGGCGGCGCACGCCGGTCTTCTCGAAGACGTGGCGCAGGTGCGTGCGCACCGTCGCGGGCGAGAGGTGCAGCGCGGCCGCGACCTCGGCAACCCCGCCATGATCCATGATCGTGGTGAGCACGCGCACCTCGGCGGTGGTAAGGCCGAACTGCTCGACCAGCATGCCGAGCCCCGGGGTGGCGTCGTGCCCGACCTTCTGCACGAAGATCGCCGCGACCGCGGCGTAGAATTGGCCCGCAAGCCGTCGCGCGCCGGCGGTGAGCGGCAGCACATGGGTGATGTATTCGGCGCCGTCGCGCGCCGTCAGCCGCACCGAGATGCGCTTTTCGCCGAGCGCCGCGTCGCCCTTGCCGGCCGCGAGCAGGATCTCGCGCAGCGCATTGTCGCCCTGCGCGTCGAGCGCCACCAGCTTGCCGTTGGCGTGCAGCACGTTGCCCTCCTCGAGCATCGCGCGCCCGGCGGCGTTCGCGTGCACCAGCCGGCCCGCCGCATCGACCAGGAACAAGCCGGCCTGCAGGCCGTCGAGCGTATCGGCAAGCGCGGCCGCCTCCACCTTGCTGAGATTGATCAGCTTGCCGATCATCGCCGAGCGGCGCACATGCGGGACGAGGAGGCGCATGCGCTGCCGCATCTCGTCATCGACGAGCCCGTCGCGGGCATGCCGCGCGACCGAGAACACGGCGCGGCTGGTCGCCGACTTGTCGAGATTGGCGGAAACGACGTCGCCCCAGCCCTGCGGGGTCATCCACTCCTTGTAGAACGGCGTCTCGAAGAACTGCGGCAGCGGCAGGATGTCGACGGCGCTGTAGATCTCACCGACCGGAAAGTTGCCGGCCGCCGAGGTGAACGGGTTCAGCCCGACATATTTGTCCCAGTAGAGCTGGTTGTATTGCGGGTCACCGCCCCAGACATAGTAGGTCTTGCCGACGCGCTTGACCGCGTCCTGCCAGAACAGGCTGGCGGAGGGGCCGCCGCGCACGAAGCCGCATATGTCCTTGAGGACCTTGCGCCATGATGGCGGGTCCAAGGCAGCATCGTAGACGTCCGCGACCAGCGAAGAGAAACCCTCAGCGTCCATCGCCCGTCCACCTGCGGGTCAATATCTGCAGTAGTTACGCGAGGATACGCAACCTCTTACAGCAAGACGCCCCACAACGCAGGGTCTATAATCGCATTTGCGCCTTGCGCTCAAGCCCCGCGCCTGCATGCGAGCCGATCGGGAAAATTTTAGCTCCTTTGCGCCGATCGGCGTGCCATGACGGCGCTCCGGCGGGGCGGGTCTGCGCCTCAGGCGCGCGGCTCGGCGTGACCGATCACCCGCTTGATCGTGGAATATTTTTGCCTGAGCGCGCGCTCCACGTCGTCGACCTTCTCGTGCACGTCCCGCACGGTCAGCGCCGGATCGACGCGGCAGTGGAAGTTGACGATCTCGCCGTCGGCGGTCTCGCGCACGCGCACGTCGTGGATCTGCCCGACGAACGCGATGTTGGCGGCGATCGCGCTGAGCGCCTCGCGCACCGCGGTGACGCGCGCGTCGGGCGCGTCGCGGCCCGCAAGCCCCCCCATCTGCAGCGGCTCGATGTGGGTTTCGACCTCGACTTCGGGGCCGAACTCGGCCTTCAGCGCGAGCTCCAGCCCGTCGGCGATCGCATGCGCCTCGCCGAGCGACAGATGCCCGTCGACCTCGAGGTCGAGCGAGATCGAGAGTCGCCCGCCGATCGCGTGCACCGTCACGTGATGCACCGCAAGCGCGCGATTGCGCGCGATCACCATCACGCGCTCCAGCACGGTCTCGTCATCGAGCGCGCGCGGATCGGTGACGACGTCGACCTCGGCGGTCGGCAAGGCGGCGCGGATCGCCCGCTCGACCTCGGCCTTGATCGCGGCGACGCGATCGAGCGGCAGCGTGCGGCTGACCGCGACGACGAGATCGACGAACAGCGTCGCGCCGACCGAGCGCGCGCGCACGCGCTCGATCGCGACCACGCCGCCGACCCGCAGCGCCATACTGGAGATTTGCGTCGCGGCGCCTTCCGGCGCGGTATCGGTCAGCGTTTCGATGGTGCGGCGGCCGAGCCGCCAGCCGGCGATCATGATGAAGACCGCGACCACGAGCGCGGCCGCCGCATCAGCCCAGGGGTAGCCGAACGCCACGCCGCCGAGCCCGAGCAGCACCGCGATTGAGGACCACATGTCGGACCCGAAATGCAGCGCGTCGGCCTCGAGCGCCTCGCTCGCCGTCGCGCGGGCGACGCGGTAGAGCAGCCGCGCGCGCAGGAAGTCGACCACGATCGACACGATGATGACCGCGAAGGCCGCAAGCGTCGCCTCGACGCGGTGCGTCTCGGCGCCGGCGAGGCGCTGGATCGCCTCGAAGATCACGAACGCGGAGAGCACGAAGAGAAGCCCGGTCTCGATCAGCGCCGCGACGCTTTCGACCTTGCCGTGGCCGTAGTGATGCTCGGCGTCGGCCGGCTTGCCGGAGATGCGCACCGCGTACCAGGTCATCGCGGTCGCGGCGAAGTCGAGCGCCGAATGCCCGGCCTCGGAGATGAGCGCGAGCGAGCCGGAGAGGAGGCCGACGACGGCTTTCGCGACCGTCAAGCCGCCCGATGCCGCCACCGAGGTGAGCGCGACCCGTTCCTTCGTTTGTTGCATCTTGGCCTTTGTCTTTGGCCTTCGTCAGGCGGCGCGGGAGAAGTCGCCCGCAGCTTCCGCCATGGCTTCGCGATATTCGCGGATCAGCCGCGCGCAAAGCTCGGCCGTCGTCGGCACGTCATCGATGCTGCCGACGCCTTGCCCGGCCGACCACACATTCTTCCAGGCGCGCGTTTCGTGGCTGAGCTCGAGCTGTTTCACGGCATTGAGCTGGTCGGCTGGGACGCCGGCCGCATCGATCGAGGGCTTGAGGAAGTTGCCGTGCACGCCGCTGATCGCCGCGGTGTAGACGATGTCGGCTGCGCTGGTCGCAACGATCATCTCCTTGAAGGCGGGTGGCGCCATGCTCTCGCGCGTCGCGATGAAGCGCGTGCCGAGATAGGCCAGATCCGCCCCGAGCATGCGCGCCGCCGCGATGTGACGCCCGCTCGACATCACGCCGGAGAGCAGCACGGTCTTGGCAAAGAAGCCGCGGATCTCCGGGACGAGCGCGAACGGGCTGAGCAGCCCGGCATGGCCGCCGGCGCCGGCGCAGACCGCGATCAGCCCGTCGACGTTTGCCTCCGCGGCCTTGCGGGCGTGGCGCATGTTGATCACGTCGTGAAACACGAGCCCGCCATAGCCCTGCACGGCGCCGACCAGCTCCTTCACGGCGCCGAGCGAGGTGATGATCAGCGGCACCTTGTGGCGGATCGAGATGTCGAGGTCGGCCTGCAGCCGCGGATTGCTCTTGTGCACGATCAGATTGACGCCGAACGGCGCGCATGGACGGCCGCTGTCGCGCTCGATCTTGTCGAGCCGCTCGCGGATCTCGGCGAGCCAGGCCTCGTAGCCCGCGCTGGTGCGGCAGTTGAGCGCCGGGAAGGTGCCGACGATCCCGGCGCGGCAGCATTCCACTACGAGATCCGGGTTCGACACGAGGAACATCGGCGCCGCGACCGCGGGGATCGCGAGGCGGCCCTGGAGCTGGACGGGGATCGGCACGGGCGAGGTCCTTATCTCATACGGCGCTATTCGGCGGCGACGCGCTCGCTCGCGCGCAGGTGCGGCATGACCTGCGCGGCGAACAGCTCGGCGGAGCGACGCGATTCATCGTAGGTGAGATCGCCGAACGCGACGCGGCAGAGCACGTAATTCGCTCCGCTTTCGTCGAGCTGCGACTGCAGGACGCGCAGCACCGTCTGCGGCGCGCCCGCGATCATGCGGCCGTCCGCGCCGGGGCCGTCGAATTCCTCCGGGTACTGCACGCCGACGGTCTTGATGCCATGCTCGCGCCACAGCTTGATGAAGCTCGCAAACCAGCGCCGATAGGCGCGCCGCGCGATCGCGAGCGCGGCCGCGTCGGTGTCCGCCACGACGAGGTGGCGGGTGAAGCCGAGCTTCGGCTGCGCCGGCACGGCAGGGTCGCCTGCGCCGGAGGCGCCACGATAATGCTTCCAGTAGTGCTCGATCAGACTGCGCGTCGTCGCGACCGGCGCATTGGTGACGATGCTCATGCCGCTTGCCGCCGGACGCTCCACGCTCTGTAGCGTGCCGGTGCCGTACCAGAGCGGCGGGTGCGGCTTCTGCAACGGCTCGACCTCGATCGGCACGTCCTTGAAATTGTAGAAGGTGCCGGCAAAGTCGAGCCGGCGGCGTGTCAGCCCGCGCAGCAGCACCTCGAACGCCTCGATCATCATTTTGGTCGAGTTCTCCGGGTCGACGCCGTAGTAGCGCGTCTCGATCGGCGAGATGCCCTTGCCGACGCCGAACTGGAAGCGACCGCCGCTCATCTGATCGAGCATGCAGATCTCCTCGATCAGGCGGATCGGATGGTAGAGCGGCAGAGTGTAGACCAGCGGCCCGAAGTTGATCCGGGAGGTGCGCTGCGCGACCGCGGCGAGATAGACGCTCGGGGAGGGCGCCATACCGAGCGGCGTCGCGTGGTGCTCGGCGACGTGATAGCAGTAGAAGCCGAGCCGGTCGTAGAGCTCGACCAGCTTCAGGCGGTCCTCGTAGAACTGCCGCAGCGGCGCGCCGGAATGATCCACATGGTCGAACACGCCGAACGCCAGCATCGCGTTGTCCTTTGGCTTTCCTGCCCGGTCCTGACATAGCCCGGAAGGGCGGGACACGCTACATCGCGCGGCCAGCGCTGTTGCGAATGACTACTGGTTTCATTCAGTCTTCGATAATCGCGACCGCGCGCGTCCACCCGGCCGAGGCCTTGTGGATCTTCACCGGAAAGCACGCGACCTTGAAGCCGAAATCCGGGAGCGCATCGAGGTTCGAAAGCTTCTCCATGTGGCAGTAGCCGATCTCGCGCCCGGCCTTGTGCCCTTCCCAGATCAGGCTCGCATCACCCGTTGCGGCGAAGCGCTTCGCCGTGAAGCTGAACGGCGCGTCCCAGCTCCAGCCATTGGTGCCGGTCACGCGCACGCCCTGCCGCAGCAGGAACAGCGTCGCCTCGCGGCCGAAGCCGCAGCCGCGATCGATGAAGTCCGGCTGACCGTAGGCCTTTCCGGCGGTCGTGTTGACCAGCACGATGTCGAGCGGCTTCAGGGCGTAGCCAATCTTGTCGAGCGCGCGCTGCATGTCGTCGGCAGTGCACACATAGCCGTCCGGCTTGTCGCGGAAATCGAGCTTCACGGCATCGTTGAAGCACCATTCGAGCGGCACCTCGTCGATCGTCAGCGCCGGCTTGCCGCCATCCTGGGTCGGATGGAAGTGGTAGGGCGCATCGAGATGCGTGCCGTTATGGGTCGAGATCGCGACCTGCTCGACCGCGGGTCCCGCGCCGTCCGGGAGCTGGTCGCGCCGCACGCCGAACACCGCCATGAAATTGTCCGCGCCGGCCTTGTGATCGAGGTAGGTGATCGAGGGCAGCATATAGGGCGGGTCGGAGGCGATCCCGGCCGTCAGGGTGACCGAAATATCGACGATGCGGCGCGGCATGCTCCCTCCAGTAGGGTGAGTAGTGAATGGTGAATGGTGAATTGTGACTGGCTCCTGGTGCTCACCATTCACCACTCACCACTCACCATTCACGCTTGCCTCGAGCGGCTCCGCGCTTGGCCATGATCAGTCGTATTTGAGATAGCGCTGCGCGGCCGGCGGCCCGGTCAAGGCGCTACCTTCCCCGGGGTGCCACTGCGCCAGCTTCTCGATCTTGCCGGCAAGCTCGAAGTCCTTGTCGGTGATGCCGCCGGCGTCATGGTTCACGAGCCGCACCTCGACACGCGGGAAGGTCACGAGCAGATCCGGATGATGCCAGGCCGCCTCCGCCAGATGGCCGATCGCATTCGCGAGCATCAGGCTCACGCGGAAGCTGCCGGTCTCATAGGTGCGGCAGATATGACCCTCGCGCAGCGCCCAGCGCGGCAGCTCGCGCCGGAGCCGCTCGGTCACTTCGCCATCCGAATAGGTGCGGTCTTTCGCCATGTGATCTTATGTGGAGTGCTGGCTCGCCGACAGTTGCCCTTCCAGTTCGTCCAGGCGAATGCGCGCGAGCTTAATCATCTCAATCGCGACCGGTCGTGAATAACAGGATCGGTCCCGCGGGCCGTCGTAGACGACAAGGCATATGGCACCTTTGACTATCCTGTCGCCGGTGAACTTACAGGTCCGTTTTGCTTTCGCTGCCTCGACGATCGAGCGTTTAACCATTTGCTTTGGACGCGACATCTTTGAGCTTCCCCCTGACGAGACTGGACAGCTTGTCCGCGATGTCCGGAGAAGCATTGATCGCGCTCTCAAGCTGATCGATGCCAGCTGACTGCCGCTGTCCGGACTGAAGGTTCATGACGGCGTTCTGTTCCGCGCTCGCGAGCCGAATAAGAATTTCGGAATTGTGATTGCCTGAGAAGCATCGCAGGAGATCACGTCCGCGGTGCTGGAGTCCGAGACGATTGAGAACGGTGTCGGCAATCGAGCGCGCCTCCTGCTGCAGCCGGCCCTTCAGAGCCTGGCGGCGTTCTTGCGGCTGGATGACAGGATTGAATGCTGCAACCGATCCTTCAGCCTGCGCCGCTTGGAGGCGCCTTCTGACTAGCTCTTCCGTTAGACCGAACTCGGTTGGCTCAAAACCCTTGTCTCGAATTGTTGCGAAGAGATCGCCGATCATCACCTCGTCGATCTTCTTCAGGTAACCCTTCTGTTGGTAACTTTCCACAATTTCGTTCAGAACCCGCATAAACGGGCGCAACGTCATTCGCGGAGACGCTTCCCCCTCGCCATCGATCTCGAGCTCGCCTTGCAAATATTCCTGGAAGAATTCTTGATCGTCCCTGTCGAAGTTTGTGAAATCACTCCACCAGCGCTCGTCATTAAGACCGACATGGGAAACTAGATAGACTTGGTTCGCCGGCGAGTACGGAACGTCCGGCTGCGCGAGTCGCAGGATCCTCCCCACGAATTGAACATACGGCGCTAGGCTCCGATACGGCCGGAAGACAGCTGCGACCGAGAGTGTCGGTAGATCGTATCCTTCCCCGAGGATGTTGACCTGAACAACAACATCGGTGATACCGCTGCGTAGTGTCGCCTCGATGCGGCTGCGCTCGTCATCGTCGAGTTGGCTGTGGAGCAATTCGACCCGCAGTCCGTGCTCGCGATACAGCGCCGCGACCTGTGTCGCGTGGCGGATGGAGCACGCGACTGCGATCAGCTGGCGCGGAGAGCCGAGGGTTCGCACACGGTGAAGCTGCTGCACTGACGCGTTGACGATGCTCCTGTTGCATTCCTCGGACATGGCCACCCCGCGGCTAAACCAATCCTTCTCTCGCATCGCCATGATCTCTGCGATGCTCAGAGTCTTGGTTTCTCCGGCGACAGTGAACGTGAGCTCCGTCGGTTTGACGAACAATGCGTCGATCTGGGAGATGAAGCCCATAATCATCGAGCGCGCGTAGCCGAATCGATAAACTCGCTCACCCGCGACAACTTGCCCGTCGGACCGCATGGGGGTGGCCGTGAACGACACGACCTTCGCGGCGTCGAAATAGTCAAATAGTCGTGTCCATGTCTCAGCCACGTTATGATGGCCTTCATCGACAAGGATCATGTCGAAGAAATCGTTGGGCAGGGCCTCGTACCACTTGTTGCGCGCACCCGAGAACTGCTGAATGTTCGCGACCACTATATGTGCGGCATCGCAGTCGTGGATATTCGCGCCGGTTTTCAGCTCCGACAGATACGGGCCGTCTTTGGGAACGAAGACACCTCTCTTGGCGTAGAAGCAGCCGGGGTTGCTAACGTTGAGCTCGCGCCGGATGTTCTCCCGAATCGTCAAATTAGGGGCAATGACGAGGACGCGGCCTTTGGCGATACCGAAGGGCGCAAGGCCCATAAGTCCCGTTTTGCCGCAACCAACGGGAAGTTGTACATAGCAAGGTCCGTCCTTGTTCGCGAAGTGATCACGGATTGCGTAGTAGCCCTCGATTTGCGGCTCGCGGAGGGATGCATTTTGCCAAATGCTGACCTTCGTTTCGTTGAAAAATCGCGCGATCTCGCCGTTATCCATAGCCGGCCCGCCTTTCCGACGCCGCACCCCTTATCTGATCGACGAGGCGATCGTAGGACATGACGGTAATCGTGTCCGTGGACAGAGCGCGGTAGGTCTTGATCTGCTTCGGATCGAGACTCCCGCGCCGCCCTATGACGACATAGGCGGGGCAGGTGGACTCAATGTCTTTCAAACCAAGTTCACCCCGCGCATACGCTACGTTGTCTGTGAGCCACGTGCGCCAGTCACGAATCTGCTTGAGCGCCTCGGAGAGCTTCTTAGCAGGTAAGCCTGCCTTCGTGAGTGCCTTCTCGTTTGGGCTTTCCAACTCGACCATTGCCCAGCGGAAGCCAACCGATGTGATGGAGGCCAGCAGAAAATCTGGCACGAACTCGGATCCGAGGCGAGGCCGGTCCAAACACCAGAGCGCCCCGCCCATCGGGGCAAGCGGACCGAGCAGTACCGGAAACGACGCAAGCAAGTCTTGGAGCGGACGCTCGTCCGGAGCGTCCGCTAGAACGCGCTCGAACTCGTCGGTGCTTTGAGGTGCTGGCTCGCGACCGGAGGTGACCTCGCATTCCGCCCATTTCTCAACAGCATGTCTACTCATCGCTACGAACTCACACTTTTTGCTGTGCGCTCAAGGGCCGTGGTCGCGCTCTTTAGCAGCGCCCTTCGCCTACAGTCAGTAGATCATGAATCTGTAGGAAAATCAATGAAAGCAATATGTTAGAGACGAGCCTTGATCGCGCTATGAATGTATGGGCGCAACATTGCACTCGGTGCGTCAACCGCTCGCGCGAGCCGTGGTGCATTCCAGATGATCGGATGGGCCACGGTGCCGTGCGGCGGCCGGACACACTAAGCCAAGTTCCTCGTCTAGCGAGATGTTCCAGTGCCGATTCAGTTCGGCGGCCGCAATCCGCGCGCCGATTGGGAACTCACCCGCACTTATTCTCAGGCAGCCGTCGAGCGGCTACTGCTTCGTCATCGCGTCGAACGCGGCTACGAACCCCTTGAACGACACCGGAAGCGCAACGTCCTTCTGGGTCGCGTCCTTGAACAAGAGCTTTCCGTTCTCGTGCTGGGCGCGCAGCTTCTTCAGCGCGTCGTCCTTGAGGTCGGTATCGGCGAGGCACGCCGCGCCGATGCAGCGTTTGAACGCCGCCGCAATCCCCGGGTCCTTGTCATCGACGACCAGACGGATGCCGGTCGGAAGCCAGACGTTGACCGGCACCTGGAACGCGATCTTGAGCGGCTCGGTCTTGTTCGGCTTGCCG
>Ga0187784_10000993_pt1 | contig 21985 bp, 23 predicted proteins | sample 1015_SJ02_MP15_2_FD_132964 | JGI IMG/M metagenome (GOLD analysis project Ga0187784, IMG submission 132964) | Tropical peat soil microbial communities from peatlands in Department of Meta, Colombia - 1015_SJ02_MP15_20_MG | ecosystem: Environmental > Terrestrial > Soil > Wetlands > Peat | place...
CTCGGGATAGCCCTGTCAAGCTTTCGCTTATTGCAAAGTTTTCGCGACTGCTGCGCCCCGTAGGGCCTGGGCCCTTGTCTCAGTGCCCATCTCCGGGCTCCCGCTCCCACGGCCCGCACCGGTTAAAGGCTTGGTGAGCCATTACCTCACCAACAACCTGATCGGTCGCGGCCCCATCCTTGGGCGACGCCAAAGAGCATAACTCTAGCGTCTTTTGGGCGAATACTCATTCCAGAGATCTTCGCCTATTGAGAATTAGCCCCAGTTTCCCGGGAGTATTCCCATCCCGAGGGCAGGTTAGCCACGTGTTACTGAGCTGTATGCCGTGCCTCGTATTGGCTGAGGCACCCGACTAGCATGTCTTAGTCCTATCCCGATAGCAGTGGGGTCCGGCAGGATCAACCGGAGTTGTCACACTCCAATGTTGAACTGCTGGAACAAATGTTTTGTGTGGTACGAACTTTTCGCATTTTTGTGCCTAACTGGATTTGGAGGGAGAAACATTCCACTCATATACGTCAAAGCCCAATTCAGACCTAACATGAGCAATTCTATCAGGTCCACATACGTGTCCCCGCAATTGGAGGCCAACACCATCATCCCTGTAAGGCGAATTCGCCGTTTCGGTGCGGGTTGAGCCGCCGCCATGCAAAAATTGCGGGGCTAGCAATGATAGCTGAATTCTAGCAGAAGCGCGTCTATCCGATATAAACATTTCTTTAACATTCAAGTAAACGTTATCCCGTGAAACAAGCGTCTTCAGGACGGGCGATTTTCACGCAATCTCAAATCTTCACCGCTCCATAAATGAAAAAAAGGAAGGTTCACGCTGGGTTTTAGGCGACTACCAGCTCTTGCTGCCGGTCTTCGCATGAGCTTCTGAACAGTGCTTGTTATACTCCTCTCGCGTTTTGAAAGTTTTGTTATCAGCCTCGCACTGATACTTGCCTTCAGAGGTCATCTTCGGCTCCATGCTTTTAGAACGAGTACTGCTCGACAAAACCGTCACCTCCATTGCAGGTAACTGACAAAGTTAAGAACCTAAAAAACACTTAAAACTATGTGACTGTGCCAAGCCGACAATGCCGACTTTTAAGTTACCTCTTTTCGCATCAAGAACAGGCGATGCTCCGCGTGACGCTTCAGCGTTCAGTGTGCGGAAACTGCGATGATGCCGAGGCTAAATCACGTAGTTGTCGCCCGTCTTGTTTTCTTCGGAAAAGTACGGAACTTAGTTTCACGCATCAACAATTTTTCGATCGTCGCCAGTTGTTATAGTCTTCTATGCATCAGTTTCTCTTTTTCTTCTTTTTTCTCCTTCCTCTTTTATTTTCTTGACTCTTTCATTCATTTCTCGTTCCGAAAACAAAATTGCTGCTGCAACCGCACAAGCTATCAGAACGATGAATCCCAGAAGATTCTTTTCAACGAAGAAGAAAAATACCAATCCGACAACAGCAATTATTCCTGCTAACCAATTTCTCATGGTTACGGTTTTGGCTATCAAAGGTATTTAGTCTTTCGGAGTCGAGTAAAACTTTGACGCCGTTTTACTTTCACTAAGATTTTAGGGGCGCCTAGAGAAACGCCTATAAGCGATGGAGGAGCCTTGTTGAAAGATTAAATGGAAGGGGAATCTAAATCCTATGAAAGGGGCTGGGCAGTTGACACAGATTCGAGGATTGCCTGGTCCTAACTCAGAACTCGAATGCCTTAATTTTCGTTCAAAACCTTCTAATTATTTCGTGGCTAGAATTCCAGGAGTTAAAACTTCATGAATCTTCTAGCCCGCTTATACTACGTTTGGCGGAGGTTCGCCAAAATGCTTTCTATTTTCGCGGTGATAGCTGGGCCAGGCATCATTGTAATGGTTGCCGACAACGACGCTGGAGGAATCACAACCTACACCGTTACCGGCGCGCTTTTCCTCTTCAGCTTCATCTGGATCGAGGTCCTTTTGGGGCCAGTAGCTTATATCTGCCAGGAAATGACTGTTCGGCTTGGTGCAATAACGAAACGCGGGCATGCTGAAGCGATTTTTGATGCTTTCGGACCATTTTGGGGATGGTTCTCTCTTCTCGATTTGACCATGACGGACTTTTTAACGATTGTGACCGAGTTTATCGGAATGACTGCCGCCCTGAGCATCTTCGGCGTCGCGCCTATAATCACGGTCATAGTGGTCATTTGTTTAATCATGGGAATGGTAATCTCGGGGCGTTATTGGACTTGGGAAAAAATTGTCCTCGCGTTTTGTGGTCTTAACCTAATATTTATCCCAGCAAGCTTCTTGTTTAACGTTCCCTGGCACAGCGTGGCAAGCGGTTTTATTCCAAGCTTTCCCTACGGCCTTAATGGCACCGTAATCTTCTTCATAATGGCTAACATCGGCACCACGATAGCTCCCTGGATGATCTTTTTCCAACAGAGCTCAGTGGTAGACAAAGATCTGCAGGAAAAAGACATAAACTACTCAAGAGTGGACACAGCTATCGGTAGCTTCTTCACGATTATCGTTGCCGTCTTCTGCATAATCATATTTGCCACCCTTCTTCCGCACGCTAATGTTCAATCCGCTGCGCAAGGGGCAATTCAAATATTGGGGCTACGTGCCCCTGTCAAGTATGTGGGCATTTTGGTTGCGGTGGGACTGTTTGACGCTGGCTTGCTCGGCGCCATCTGCATATCGCTCGCCAGTGCTTGGGCGTGGGGGGAGGTTTTCGGTTGGCCGCACTCATTAAATCACCCATTCAAGGCTGCGCCAGGATTCTATGTTTTCCGTTTACTCATACTTGCTGGTGCAGCGGCAATAGTCTTAATTCCTGGAGCCCCGCTTATTTTGATCACGCTGTTTGTCCAAGTCATTGCGGTGACGTTGCTTCCCGCAGCGCTTACCTTCTTGCTACTGCTCTTAAATCAAGAGGAGGTTGTGGGAAAATGGAAGAATTCAAGAGCCCAGAACATACTTGCCGTCATCATCATAACAGTTATTATTGCAATGTCAACAATATACGCTATGACTACAATCTTCCCAAATCTCTTCGGATAAGAAAATAACAGGTGAAAAAATGGCAAACCCAATAAGAAACCTGATAAACAAAATTCATGAAATCAACCAGAAATATTCCAAGCCGAAAATACGGATGTCAAGACCTGTAAGATTAGCTTTACTTTCATTGAGACTCTATCTTATATTCCTGATAGTCATGCTTCTTTACAGGTTCTTGACCTTGGTGCATTAGGTGAGCAATGGTTATGAACGCGGTTTTAGAGCACAAAAAGGATGAGCAATTCTTCCTCAGCGACATTATCGGCAAGAAGGTTCTGAACGGCAAAAAGAAAATAGGTAAACTGGCTGACTTAATTATTAAAGAAAACGGCGGAAAATTCCCGGTCGCAACACACCTCTATGTTGGGAGGTCGTTTGGCTATCCTCCGCTGATTATACCGTGGGACCAGGTGACTCGTTTTTCCGAGAAGGAAATAATAGTTGGCATCGGTGACGTCGCCGACTATGCGAAAGACCTTCAGGAAGACGCGATCCTGCTTAAAGACTATGTTCTAGACAAGAAAGTGTTAGATGTGGAAGAGAGAGACATCGACGTTGTCTATGACATACTTCTCACCATAAAAAACAGAGCGCTCTACGTGTGCGATGTAGATTTTAGCAAGCAAAGACTCTACAAGCGGATGCATCTGAAGTTTTTAGCTAGAACAGTTGCAGAAGTGGAAGAAAGCAAGATGGTTCCTTGGACGCTGATTCAACCCTTGGAGAACCTTGGAAGTTTTAAGGGTGAAATCAAGCTGAAGGTTCTGAAGGAGAAATTGGATAAGCTGGGACCCGTAGACTTAGCGGATGTTCTGGAAGAGTTGGACCATGAGGACAGAGTTAAGATTTTTGATGAACTCACGGAAGAAAGAGCGTCAGACACCCTGGAGGAAATAAACCCCACCGTTCAGAGAGCACTAATAGCCTCTCTTGACAAGAAAAAAGTCGCCAAACTATTGAACGTGATGACGCCCGGTCAAGCCGCTGACATTCTAGCGGTTCTTCCGGTTCCTGAAGCTGACGCAATCATGAAGTCGATGTCGAAGGAGAACTTGGCTAAAATCCAAGATATACTTCAGACTCATCATCAGAACATCGTCAACTTAGCGACTAGAAAATTCTTGGCTTACCCGCCGGACGAAACCGTGTTGAAAGCGGAGACGGATTATCCTAGGGATGCCGAGGACAAAGATGAAGTCATGTACCTCTACGTCACCGACGCGGAGGGAAAACTGCTTGGTGTCATCGACATAAAAGAGCTGCTTAAGGCGCCGCTTAAGGCTACAACAAGGCTTAAAGACATTATGCAGCGGAATTTCATCTCCCTGAAAACAACCAGCACGCTGAAAGATGCTTCGCTGCTTTTTGCCAGGTACAGCTTCAGAGCCTTGCCGATCGTCGACGACAACGGGAAAATAGTCGGGGTTGTCCTGTACAGAGACGTGATGCAGTTGAAGCACATTTTCTTCGAGTAGGAGAGCAAGTTGACGCATCTTCACGCTTTCGTTGAAATTTTCGTTGAGTCATCCTTCATGGACGACGTAATCGAAGCGCTCTTGAAAATAGATAACGTTGAGGAATTGCACGAAGTAACGGGAGAAATGGATATCGTCGCGCTTATTTCAGCCGTTGACATCGAGGAGTTCCGTGATGTTATAAAGAATAAAATCCTAACGATCCGTGGCGTGAAAAGCACGGTCACGTCGATTGTTCTGAAAGCGCATAAAGGCCCGAAATGCAGAGATTAAATGTCTCGGTTAGAGGTCTTTCTGCAGGATTTGTTTCGTTCTTGTTTCTATGAATGAAACCATTTTGTCTTCGCAGAAGGCCCCATTTTCTTCTTGTTGTGTGAGAAGTTCATTGATTTTCTTCAGCAGCTCATCAACGTCTACGGGTTTTAACAGAAAAGCGTCGGCATGCTCGTTGACGGCTTCAATTGCGTTGCTCATTGAAGGATAGCCGGTGAGCATTATTTTGGCCATTTTGGGCGTTGTTTCTTTTAGTTGAGTTATGAGTTTTGTTCCTTCAATGTCGGGCAAGCGCCAATCGACGATTGCGAGATTGTAGAAGTTAGCGAAGGACTTGTCAACAGCCTCTTTTCCGCTCTCAGCCGTGTCTACGAGATAACCTTCTTCTTGGAGTACAAGAGTCAATGTTTGGCAAATGTTTTTGTCGTCGTCAACCAAGAGAATTCTTGCTTTGCCCATCATAATCAAACCTTCTATTGGAAATGTTAAGATCAATATATATCATGTGTGAAGCCTAACTACAGACGTTAAGTTCATACTGCAATTCAAAGAAATTTTGCATTTTGGGTGATTAATGGAGAAGGTTTATCCAGCCTGTGGCAAAAGTGTAAATGTAATTTGATGGATGGCACAAGAGCCCTGTAAGAAAAGCAAAAATTATAAAAACTCGATTCTCTTTACTAACAATTACCAATCCAGAGTGGATGGAGGTGATTTTTTTGAGTGAAGATAAAACTGGAAAAGCAAAGATAACGATTGAAGTGGAAGTAAACGAGGCTTTGATGACTGCGGCAAAGGAGTGGAGACCCAAGATGGGTTGGAGAGGTCCTTGGGGAGGAATGGGTCCCTGGGGCGGCCATGGGATGATGGGTGGAATGGGTGGACAAATGCATGGGGGAATGCCTTGGAGCATGGGCTCCGGGATGCAATGTCCAGCTTGCGGCGAACTTATGGTTAAACCAAGCAAGGAACAAATCCTTGAGATGCTAGAGCACAGAAAGGAAAGGCTTGAGGCAGTTCTAGAACATATAAATATGGAGATAGACAAACTGAAACAAACCGAGAAAGAAAAGAAACCTTAAGCAGATATGGCCTGTTTAGTCTGTCTGCTCTTTGTTGTTTGTCACTTGCTTTTTTTCATCCAAAAGCTACGTTGAGCGTTTAGAAGATTTGTCTCTGAATGAGTAAACCAATAGGAAGCCGAAAACTCCGAGTGCAGTGAGCGTACCTGCTAGGATCAAGATTTCCGTTTCGTTCAATGCGAAGGTTCCGTTGTAACCCGCCTGCGTTGTGGATTTGATTATTACTTGGTGGGTGCTATGATGGTAAGTGAATGCTACTATCCAGTAGGATCCATTTGAGTCTACGGAGGAGTTGACTGGGTTTCCGTCGATGTAGACTTGAAGGTTGCCCGTCGGCATCAATGTCTTAGCTATCGTTACCTTGGCGAACCCTGTTGTTCCTGGTGGTCCGCTGACTGTGAAGCCTAACTCTTGGTCAGTGGAGTTGAAGAACAAGTTGGAGAGGGTGCTGTTTGATTTTATGGAGAAATAGGTTGTGGATGTGATTTGGGTTGGTTGAGTCGAGTTGCCGCTGCCTGAAGACGGCGTTGGCGACGGGGACACAGAGGGGTACGTGATGACATCGCTGTTGTTTGGGTATGCTTGTGGGTTAGGCGCCGTTAAGCAGGGACTGATGCTTACTGTACCAACCGTGGGATCGAATGCGTGGTCATGTATCGTTTGAGAGATTGCTTGTAGGTTGGTGGTTCCCCACCAGTTGTAGGTTGCGGTGAGGTTCATGTTGGATTCGTAGTAGATGTTGTATTGGCTGCTGTTGAGGATGTTGTTGCTCATAATCGTGGGCAGTGCTGGGCCAGGATAGGAGGGACTAGACCAAAAGTTGAAGATAGATATGCCTATGTTGTTGTTGACAAGAGTGTTGTTCTCGATAGTTGCTGTGGAAGAAATTGCCATGGCGTCTCTTGTACAGTTTTCCACCAAATTGTTTTCGATAAGGGCAGTTGTTGAACCGCCTTCGCCAGCGTCGATTCCGTCAAGCCCGCATGTGACTGTGTTGCCAATTATAACTGCGTTAAGTGGAATTTGAGCTTCCGCTGGTCCAGCACCGATTGCAATGCATAGAGACGGAGCATAAGAGGAGCCGTTGAAAGTTTGGTAGCCGGAAGAAATGCCCGCGACGATGTTGTTTTCAATCGTGGGCGAGCCTGCGTCAAGACCGATTTGACCAATAACGTCGTTGTTTGAAATGACAGGACCTTGTGAGCTTTCATTCCCAGATATCTCACCGACAATGTTGTTGTCGATGATTTGTGGAGAGCCACCGAAAAGAAAGATGTTGCCATCAATTGTGTCGTTCTCCATCTTGCAGGAGTTGCAAAGCTCGAGAGGAGACACATTCACTACGGCGTCTTGGATGGTGGTTCCGCTTGAACCGCTTTGTGTTATCACGATGTCTCCGCTGCCGCAGAGCTTAATGTTGTCAGCGTTTGTGCCGACAGCGATTAATGTTCCCTCAACCTGTAGGCTGGCACCCTGATTGATGTTCACAGTGACGCCTGGCTGAATCGTTAATGTTGCTCCGCCGGCGACGATCACTGAAGACGCAAGCGTGTATGGACCGTCGGAGACGGCCCAAGTTGTATCTGAACTAATGATGTTGGCGGAGTTCTCCCCGCTAACAGTTAAGGTGACAAAGAAAAAACCGTAGATCAACACGGCAATGATGAGAGCAGTGGTAAGTTTCCTCATTCTGTTCCCAACTAGACGTGACTTGGGATGACCGAAACTTTTGACGCTGACCATAATTTAAACTGAAACAAGACGGGGATAAAAGGCTGTTTGTAAAGAATTCTTGACTGGCTCAAGTCAAAGTTTCTTGACAAACGTCTATTAGGCCTCGCCTCGACTCGCGCCCATGATGAGCGGAAGCACGTTGCCGTAAAAAAAACAAGCGCTTCCTTGCTCGGCAGTGAGTGGTCGAAAAAGAAAAATGGGGAATAAGAAATCTAGTAGTTTTTCTAACATAAGATGGCGCCGCCGAAAGGATTCGAACCTTTGACCGACTGGTTAACAGCCAGCCGCTCTACCGGGCTGAGCCACGGCGGCAAAACGCGATGCCCATGCCACTTTTCAGTTTCAATATACTATTTAAGTTTAGTCTTCTCTGAAACAGCTTATTCTATTTGCCGCACTTTGCGTTTCGCTATGGCAGTGAAGCCCTTGTAGAACTCTTTGGTTATGTGCTGGTACCACTTGCCTGACCATGACAAATCAATCAGGTTGTCAACCCAGCGGAAGTCCCGTTCAGCACACTGGATCAAAAGCTTCTTGTGCAGCTCATTCAGTTTGGTTCGGGTAAACCAGTCCTCACTTTTTAAATGGCCTAATGGAACGAAGAAGAGAGGCACGATGAGGCTGCGCATGTCTTTAAGGTCGTCCACTAAATCCATTGTTTTAAGAATGTCTGACTCCTGCTCTTCAGGTAAACCAACAATTATCGTGCATGCGGGAACAAGCATGTTATCGTGAGCGATACCCATGCCCTCACAAACGACGTCGTGCCAATTGTCGGCGCTAAAAGGATGAGCTTTTGCAGGCATGATTTTCTTCGCGATTTCAGGTGAACCCGTCTCGATGCCTATTTCGGCGCCCCACCATTTTTGATTTTGCAAGATGAGTTCTGACAGTTTTGGGAGAAAGTTCGGGTTTGACGCCACGGCTGCCAGTGAACAGTGACTCCAAGCTAGATCAGTGCACCGCTTAGTTACGAGCTTGTGCAGTTGAAGCAGTTTGTCCTCGTTCGGCGTCGTATTTTTAGAGCCGTAAAGCATGACGTCTTCCGCATGAAGACAGACCCTGGTGTTGCCTGCTTCCATGTTCACGCTCAATTCGCGATTAATCTTCTCAATGGGGTACCACCGCAGAGGCCTCAGCGTAACATTACAGAACTGGCAACCTCTACAGCATCCCCTGCCAATCTCAACTAAGCCATTAACCGAGGGTCCGACGATGTCAGGAATCTCCTCCAAAGTGGGGGCTTCGCCGATTCCAACTTCATAATGCCTCGGGAGTTCTTCCCCTTCAATTGCCGCCTTGAAAATTTTCCCAACAACGTTTTCCGCTTCGCCTTCAATGACACAGTCGATGCCTAAATCTTTGACGGCTTTTTCTCGGTAATGGAATTGCCACGAACCTGGTCCGCCGACAATTATTTTGCATCCGTTTTGCTTTGCCTTTTTAAGGGCGCGGCTTCTCAGTAAAGCGTAAAAGTGCTTAGCTAGGTATGGCTCCTTCTTGAATATAGCGGCAAGAGTTGTGGAAGCTGGACCTAAACCAAACGGGTCCATTGCGTGAATCCCGAGAACTTTTGCATCCTTAAGATAGCTGCCTAGATGGTCGGGGCTTACCGTTTCGACGTGGAAGCCTTCTTTGAGAAGTTGAGCTTCAGTTTTCCTCAGCCCATACGGTGCAGCCTTGGGGTGACCTCTGATTGATTTTAGTGGTGGAAAGAAAAGGTAGCTGTACAGCCATTCGGGAATAAAATTTGGAGGGGCACAGGTACCGAATCCCAAGAACTCATTATTGTGATAATTACTCATCAAAGTTCTATCAGCAGTTAACACTACCTCTGCCATAGCCCCTTCACGCCTATGATTGAAATCTTCTAAAGGTACTATGTTTTAGTGAGCGCGTGGCAGATATAACTTTATTGCTATCTTGCCGAGGCGACTTAGCCTTTATTGCGAGCAACTAAGGAACTGTTTCGGCGTCGCTAAAGCATTAATTTGCCCTTCTTGTAGACTATCTCGTCGTCGGCGTAGATTTCGCCTGTTCGCATGTCTTTAAGCAGGTCCCAGTGGATGGAGGACTGATTCTTTCCACCTGTTTCTTGGGAAATTGGAGCTAGCCCCAGAGCCATGTGGATGCAATGCCCCATTTTTTCATCGAAGAGCATGTTTTTAGTGAACCTGTTTATTCCAGTGTTTGTGCCGATTGCGATCTCGCCGATCCTTTTTGCTCCGTCATCGGTTAGGACGATTTCTTTAAGGAACTCTTCGCCTTTTTCAGCTTCAGCCTTGATAACTTCGCCATTTTTGAATGTTAGTTTGATGTCTTCAACTTCTCTTCCCATTTCAATGCCTGGATAAGTAAATCTGATTTTTCCCTCGGCGGAATCCTCGATTGGAGAGGTAAAAACTTCGCCGTCAGGCATGTTTATGTGACCGTCGCAGCTGATCCATCTTCGGCCTTTTACGCTTAGACTGAGGTCGGTATCCTCGCCTACGAAGCGCATGTTCTGGGCTTTGTTAAGTCGTTTAACAGCGTTTTCCTGTGTTTTTGACAGCTCTCGCCATTCTTTTGCCGGATCTTTTTTGTCTATGAAGCATGCTTTCGCTACAAAGTCCTGATACTCAAACAGTGACATTCCAGCTTCCTGCGCGAGGGCTTCTGTTGGATATGGAATGATGGCGAGACTTCCTAGTTTCATGAGTTTCTTTGTCTGGATATCCACTAGCTCTCGTTGGGAGGCAAGGTGTTGTTTGAGTAACTTTGGGGGTATATTTGACAGTCTCTTGGTGTTGGTTTCGGCAAATATCTCAATGACCGCGTCGATCTCGTTAACGAAAAATCGGTCGAATGGAGACACAAATGTTATCTGTTTCTCAGTACCATAAGTGTATAACAACTCCTCTAAGCCGTCGAAGTTATGAGGCGTCAGATAGAGCGTCGGGTATCCACCTTTCAGAAGAATATGTTTATACAATTGTTGAATTAAGGGGGCAGCAGCAACGTGACCCACGATTCCCACTTTTTTCCCGTCCGAAACAGGCACGCAATATTCTGTGGCCAACGCTGCGAGTTTTTCCACATCAAACGATGACAAATTCTCATTGCTCCTTGAGAAGGGGCATGTTGATTGCCTGAATTTAAATTTAGCGTCTCATCAACTGCTTCAACCCGGAATTTCGTGACAAAGGCAGCGCGCTGAAGATTATGAGGGCTTCCTTGCATTTGTTCAAGTTAAGGTCGCTCGAATCTGTTTAGATCAGTTAAGCGCTATCATCAAGGACAATTTGGCGACGAGAAAAGAGAAATTATTTTTTCCGATTGAGTACTAATCGTAATCGACAGGACACCTTTTGTCAACTTGAAAAAGATTGCTTTTTACATAAAGCACGAGATTCACACGTTTTATCTAGGAAAATCTATATGAAGGCAATCTAACTATTTTATGCGAAAGTATTGCAGGGAGAAGATTGCTTGAAAAAAATGGTGGAGTTTCGGTGGCACGGTAGGGGCGGTCAAGGAGCATGGACGGCCAGTGAACTTTTAGCCAGGACAGCTCTTGACGAAGGCAAATACATTCAATCATTTCCTGAGTTTGGACCTGAACGAATGGGAGCGCCAGTGACGGCCTTTACGAGAATTAGCTCTGAACCTATAAGGTTGCACTGCGCGGTTTACAACCCGGACGTTGTGGTAGTGTTAGACAGTACCCTGCTAAAGTCTGTTCCAGTAACGGCTGGGTTAGATCGCGACGACAACGTACTAATCATTAATTCTACAGAGGAACCGGCCGCCGTAAAAGAAAACCTTAAGGTGACGAAAGGCAAGGTTTGGACGGTTCCAGCAACGGAAATCGCCCTAAAAATTTTGGGAGTACCAATAACTAACACGGCGCTTCTCGGCAGCGTCGCCAGAGCAACTGAAATAGTCACTTTGGACGGTATAGCAAAAACGTTGAAGGGGCGCTTCAGGGCGGATTTAGCCGAGAAAAACTTTGCGGTTGTTAAAGAAGCCTATCAGGAGGCAAGGAACGAATGAGTGGCAAAGAGAAAAGCTGGAAAGAAATATCGATCGCGGGCGTATGTTCAAAGTCGAGTGTTGGGTTCTTAACGGGCGACTGGAAGACTTACATGCCAGTCAGAGACCTGCAGAAATGCACAAAGTGCTTAACGTGCGTGATGTTTTGCCCCGAGGGCGCAATCAAGTGGCAGCCAGAAAAGGGAGATATATGGTTTGACTTTAGTTTCTGCAAAGGCTGCGGAATATGCGCCAACGAATGCCCCACGAAAGCAATAACGATGATACTTCCAAAAGAGGAGGAAAAGGAAAAATGAAGGAACCGGCGAAACAGGAAACCATGGCTTTAAACGGCGACGAAGCAGTCGCTTTAGCGGCTAAACAATGCGACGTAGATGTTGTTGCCGCTTATCCGATTACGCCCCAAACGATTATCGTTGAAAAGTTCAGCGAGTACGTAGCAAACGGAGAAGTACAAACAGAGTTCATTTGCACGGAGTCAGAGCACAGCGCCATGACGGCCTGTCTTGCAGCGTCGTTGACGGGGGCGCGAGCCTTCACAGCTAGCGCTTCAGCAGGTTTAGCATTGATGCATGAGATGCTTTTCGTCACTTCCGGTTGTCGAGCGCCGGTTGTGATGGCTGTTGCTAACCGAGCTTTGTCCGCGCCGCTTAACATTCACGGTGACCAATCAGACAGCATGGCTGAGCGTGACAGCGGATGGGTTCACATTTACGTGGAAAGTTCGCAGGAAGCCTACGACTCAATTATTCAGGCGTTCAAGATTGCGGAGGATCTTAATGTTTCATTGCCAGTTATTGTTGGTTTAGACGGGTTCACGTTAAGCCACTCGCTGGAGAACGTTGACGTTCTCTCGGAGGACACCGTGAAACAATTTATCGGAGAAAGACAATTGCCAACTGTCGTTACTCATGAAGGCAAGACAGTACCGTTGAAGCTTGACCCAGAAAACCCGATGACTATGGGACCGATTGCCTTCCCAAACTACTATTTTGAGTTTAAGAGGCAACAGCAAGAGGGCATGAATAACGCGTTAAGGCGAATACAGGAAGTCAACAGTGAATACGCCGAACTAAGCGGAAGAAGCTACGGCAACGGCCTCGTAGATACTTACAATCTTGAAGACGCCGAAATCGCCGTGGTCTGCGTCGGCTCAACCTGTGGAACACTCAAAGTAGTTGTTGATGAATTAAGGCAAGAGGGCGTCAAAGCCGGTCTTCTTCGATTACGAACGTTCAGGCCGTTGCCGGTCGAAGATCTTCGAAAATCGTTAGCTAACGTGGCCGCCATAGCAGTTATGGATAAAAGCATGAGTTTCGGCGGTTTAGGCGGCGCGGTCTTCTGCGAAATCAGACACGCACTGTACGATGAAAAGCAGCATCCGCCCATCGTGAATTACATTTACGGTCTCGGCGGAAGGGACACGCGTCCATCTGAACTGCGAGGGGTGTTCGAAGACCTCATAGGTATTGCCAAAACTGGACGAGTGGAAAAGCAAGTGAACTATTTAGGATTAAGGGAGTGAAGGAGGAAAGAAAATTGACAACACAAACAACACAAGAATGGAATTTCACGGCAAAAGATATCGCAACACAGCCAGACCTGTTCCTTTCGGGACATAGGGCGTGCGCAGGATGCGGCCCCGCCACTGTTCTGCGTTTAATAATGAAAGCAACTCGGGGTCCAACAATCGTGACTGAAGCAACAGGCTGCATGGAAGTAGTTTCATCAATTTACCCATACACTTCTTGGAATCTGCCTTGGTTGCACACAGCCTTTGAGAATGCAGCTGCGAACGCTTCGGGTATCGATGCCGCGTTAAAAGCCATGAGTAAAAAGGGAAAATTGAAAGAGCATATTGATGTTATCGCGCTAGCGGGTGACGGCGGAACCTACGATATTGGTTTACAGGCGTTATCAGGCGCGGTTGAACGTGGACACGACTTCCTCTTTGTGCTCTACGACAACGAAGGTTACATGAACACTGGAATCCAACGCAGCGGCGGAACCCCCTTGGGCGCGGCAACGACAACCACTCCGGCTGGCAAAGTTATTCCTGGAAAACTGGAGAAGAAAAAACCCATTACGGAGATCATGCTGGCTCATGACATGCCATACGTAGCGACTGCAATACCCTACTACTGGAAAGACATGCTGGTCAAAGTCCGCAAAGGCTTAGAGGTTGAAGGACCTGCCTTCTTGCATGTATTTGCCCCTTGCCCAAGAGGCTGGCGTTCCGAACCAGGCAAAACTCTGGAGTACTCTAAACTGGCGGTTGAAACATGCGTGTTCCCCGTTTGGGAAGCGGTAAATGGCAAACGGCAACTCTCGACACCAAGCAAACTAATCGCGTTGGCTCCGCAAAAGAAGAGGCCAGTCACGGATTATCTTGCGGGTCAAGGAAGGTTCAGACACCTTTTCACACCACAAAATCAACATATAATCGACGAAATGCAACGTTTAATCGATGAACGCTGGCAAAAGCTAACCCAAAAATGCGAACCAGCCTAACTTAACCTTTTTTGCTTTTTGATTTTTGGCTGTTTTTACAGGCAAAATATGATGGCTAGTGGTTGTTTTCTGGCAGTATTCTTAGGATACGCAGTATTTTTTTGAATTCTTCCTCTTTAAGTGATGCTCTTCTGCCGTTAGCGTAGGTTTCTTTAACTCGCTCAACCACCATTGCTACTGTATGGTCGTCTGGCTCAGCGCCTGCAAGCTGAGTTATCCTGTGTTTAATTATGCCTTTCCCCGATTGTTTCCCAATTGTCAAACGCCGCTCGTTACCCACGAGTTCAGGCGGGTAAGGCTCGTACGTCCACGGGTCACTCAGGACGCCGTGAGTGTGGATTCCTGACTCATGCGCGAAGCCGTAGTCACCGACGATTGCCTTGTTTGGCGGAACCACGTAGCCTGTTGCTTTTCCGATGTAGTCGGCTGTAGCCTTGAGTTTCTGAGTTTTCCCCTCAAACTTTTTGACACTGTAATGCAGGTACAGGTTTAAAAGTACTTTTTCGGTTTCAGCGTTGCCCGCGCGCTCGCCGATGCCCAGGTAAGTTGTGCTTGCGTAGATTCTGTCCCATAACCCCGAGGCGGCCTTTATCGCTGCCATGGTGTTTTCAACCGCATTCCCGAAGTCGTCGTGCGCATGAATTTCTATGGCACCGATTTGGGTCTCATTTCTTATGGCCACAACTTTTGCTGGAATGCCGTTAGGCAAAGGCGCTAAAGGATCAGACAATCCTATGCCGACTGTGTCGCAGACACGGTAGCACTCTGCTCCCGCGTCGGCGCAGGCGTTGATGAATCTTCTTTCAAAATCCCAGTCTGCCCGCGTGCTGTCTTCGCCGTGAACAAAAGTTCGCAGCCCGCAGGTTTTTGCTGCGTACTCAACAACGTTAACCATGCTGGCTAGGATTTGTTCTCTTGTTTTTTCAGGCCACTTAGCCTTAAAATGGAGGTCTGAAACGGGGTGGGAGATGCCGACTTCTTCGAACCCGCACGCCACCGCACTGTCAATGTCTTCTTTTAAGGCTCTGCACCAACCAGCTACACGTAAATCAAGATTTAAGTCAGCGATGAGCTTTGCCGCTTTCTTGTCCGGCTCCTGGTAATGGAACAGCTCGATGCGTTCGACGCCTATGTCGGCGAGGAACTGGGCTATTCTCGCGGCGTCTTTCGGTCCAGCCGCTAAACCTGGCATTTGAATCCCGTCTCGGAGCGTGGTGTCGTCTATAATGGGCTCTGTTTTTAGAGGCAGCTTGAAATAAAAGTCTTGCAAGTCCATTTTTGCATTACTCCCTGTTCTCTTATGCTTCTCCCCAAGCGTTATGTAACGCTAATTAACGCATCTATGCAGTTGATAAACGTTTCTCTTACTGTTTTGCAAGGCTGTCTAAGCTTATACGCGACGTAATGTTGAAATGTATTATATAAAAGAAAGCAAAAAGTTTACACATAAAGGACGCAACAACTATCTTACACTTGAACACAATGCCTTAATAGTGCCTGAAACCGATAAAACCCGCACAGAGGCTTCCTTCCCAGCAATGCTGGTAATCGTGGTCAACGACGCCTTAACCATGTTAAAAGTCGCAAGTGAAATCCGAATCACCGCCACTTTGCTTTCCAAGTCAATATCTATCAAGCTTAAGCTTGTCTGGCTTGCGCCGACTTCGCCATAAAGACGAGTTACGGCAGCCCAAACAGCATCAACAAATTCGCGTTCTGTCGGCTGGGCCTCGGATTCCACCTGCAACGCGAGGTAGCGTCGCTTAACCCGTTTCAAGCTGTTTGCCCTCCTTAACGATCCTGATGCCGGGCGCAACAAAACGACTGCCAAGCTTTTCGCGGTTGCGTTCAACGATGACGGATGGGTTAATAGAGACCGCGTCAAGTGATGAAGCTTCGTCTAAGCCAAACAGGTAAGCTAAACCTGCCATGTCTTTAGGCGTCCGCATAAGCTTTTCCTCGCCGACGCCGCTCGAAACAACCACTGGCACGCTAAATTCCCGCGCAACAATGATTTCCCTACGCAAACTCGTAAGCAATCTTACCCGCGGCGGACCCTCCAGTATCAGGAGTGGTTTAACATCAACTTCTAACGCGGCTAAACTCTCGCTTGCCAATTCGGCTTCTGCAGGGTCGAAAAACCTTTTACGCTGGTCAAGGCTGTTGAAGTTTAAGAGGTCAACACGTCGATCTTTCGCCGCTTGCCTTGCGACTTCTTTGTTGCTGCATGTGATGCAGATGACTTCGAATCGGCGTCTAAATTTGCGCAGGAACCGTGTTAGTTCGTTTTCGGACTTTGGACAAAAATCAGCGCGCGAAACAAAATCTAAGCTTGCGTCGCGGCACATCGTTTTAAGCTTCGCTTCTTCGTCTTCGTCTAGTCTTGAAGTGAATGGGATGGATATTCGGCTGTAGCCGAAGCGTGAGGCTTTGTTGATCAGTTGCTGGGTTGCCTTTTGATCCCCAAGGTTGGCGCGTAAATGAAGGTCGGTGAAGGTTCGTGTCATGGCAGTACCCCGGAAGACTTGCATACCTCAGCGATTTGCTCAGAGGATTTATTTTTAAAATGAATTTTAAGGTGGATTGGGTCGTTTTGCGAAAACTTGAATGTTCCCGAAAAAGCTGATTGCTTGTCAAAACGCAGGTACATGTTGCCTTTTTCCAAGTGCAGTTTCAGGTCAGCGCACAATTGTTCTTTGTCGAGCGAGTTTAAGCCTAAGCCGATTTTTTCCAGCGCTTTAGGAAGCATTTTCTTGTCTGTTAGTTTGGCCGCAAAAAGGGTAATGAGGTTTCCATGGTGCCCCGTTAAACTGGTTTTTTGGAAAAGAATGGTTTGAGCCAGCTCGTCTGGGAGCAGGTTTCGTATTGCGGTTTGGACTTTTTCTGGGTCCTCCGTTGCATGTGCGAACACTCGAATATCAATGTAGGCTATTGGGGGTTTAGAAGACATTGGGCACCTGTTGTGTTGTTTGGATTCTAGCTTTTAGCTTTTTTCTTCGGTTTTTTCTTTAGTTCTTCCTTTGGCTCTGTCTTGGGCTCTTTAGGTTTGGCTTTGGCTTTCGCTTTTTCAGCGTGCACTTTCAGTGCTTCAACGTTTTCGTCATGTAATGATTTCCGTTTTACGTCGAGCGGTATGCTCATCTGTTTTGCGTCTTGCCTTGTTAAGCCTGCCTGTTTGAGTTCGGCTAAGCTGAATCCTCTGCTCGTGCTTTTTTTGCCGTTCCTTTTGATTATGATTGCTGTGATGTCGGGCATTTTTTACCATCTTTGCTGCTTGTTTCTTGCTCCTCTCTGGTGGCTTGGTCGCATTTTTTCTGCTCCTTTTCCTCGGTGCCTCAATCCTCGGACGCTTTTGCCTGCGCTGGTTAAGCTTCTGAAGACTCTGCCGTCATGCTGCTTCTGAGTTATCCAACTCACATCTTTGTCTGTCTTGACGGCCGGGCTGTTCGGGTCGACCAGGATGATTTCGAACCATTTGTGCCGTCCGTCTTCGCCTACCCAGTAGCTGTTCAGCACTTCTAGGTTAGGGAACTTCTTTGCCGTGCGTTCTTCGGATATGAGCCTCAGATTTTTGCCCGGTTTGAATTTGGCGACACCCATACGTTTAGGTCGTCTGCCAGAGCGTGGACGAAGTTTTCGCAGACCGCCTCTGCGCACTCTTGTGCGCGCCACAACGAAGCCTTGTTTGGCTTTGTAGCCTAACTTGCGTGCTTTGTCAAGTCTTGTCGGATGCTCGACACGCATGGTTACTGGCTGTTTACGCCATTGCACTAAGCGCTGCCTGTTGAGTTCTCCAACAAAGGATTTCTCGCGGTCTGACCATTCTTCCGCAATGTACTTGTATGCCAATTTTGATTTTTTCCTCCCTGCAGTTTATGCTTACGGTTCAGCCTTTCGGCCACATCCCAACGGACAATGACTATCCGTCAGCAAGTTCCCAACATAAAACCACGCAACAAAATAAACCTTTCCTGCACAAAGCAGTGGCACCGCCGGCGTTTTGTGAAGAAAGGGTCACCGTTCACGTGGAACTGAAGCGGATCAGCGTTTGCTCTTTGATGCCTTGATTATAAAGTTGTCGGCGCTGAAAACGTCGTATTTTTCACTGTAAAAGTGCCTGAGCAATCCTTCAGCCATTTGAGATCGAGCTGAATTATGAGTACACGAGAACAAGATTCTCGTTTTAGCCATCAGAACCAAGACTACATTCTTGTTTGGATTATAAAAATTTCATCATTATATTCTTTATAGCGGAAAACTGTTTCCTTGTTAAGTGACCCAGAATGAAAAAACATTTACTTTTTCTTTCTCAAATTGTTTTTTCAAGATTTCCTTTACTTCGTCCTCATGAAGTTGAGGATGCCGTTTTTGTTAGTGACGAATTGCCCGTTTACAGCGTCGCGGATTGATTTCGCCGTGTAACCCTTAAAGCTTAACAGATTAGCGGCTGAAGCATAAAGCAGGAGCAGATACTTCTTCGTGTCAGCGTGTACGCCTTTCTCGATTAGCTGCTCCGCCAGCACCCTCCGATGGTAACGTTTGTTTTCTGCATTCGTGAAGACGAAAGCCAAGTTGTTGCCCGCGTGAACTTCCACGCCTTCTTTAGCCAACTGTTCTGCCGCTATCAGCTGGCTTACATGCTGCCTGTATTGCTTAGGGTTCTTTGACAAGTGCTTGGTGATGATTAAGTCCCAGATGGGAACGTCGCCGCGGATCAATTTTTCGCGGTAATCCTTCACCACCCGTAAAGCGTCAGGGATTTTCTGCGTAAACTCTACTGCATTATTAGCTGAGGCAAGCACGTGTATCATTTCCGCCTGAAGATTGTAAATAAAACGCGGTGTGTCACTTCGGCGCACTTCTAAGCCTCTGACCTTCAGGTTGCCGTTGTCCATGACACCGTAGTAACGGTTTAAGACGCTGACGTGCGGATGAAGAGTAGAAGGCAGAAAAACGATCCATTTATAACGACCCTCAAAATTTATGGGGACACCAATCTCTTCAGTAATTGTCCTGCATAGATGACGGTACTCCTCCATGGTTGCGTCTTCCTTTTTAAGCCAGAGTGAATCCACGATGCCATGAATGACCTCGAACCCTTCATCTTCAGCGATGTGTGCTGCTTTAAGGAAGGCTTCTCTGGCGAAAGCGCAGACGCCGATGTGCCCGTCAACTGATCCGAATTTTGAGTTTTTAAATCCCAGGTAGCCGAAGCATGTGACCAGTATCCATTTTAATGCTGTCTGGCGTTTATCGTACACCTGTTTAAGCGCCTTGTCAGGCGTTTCGTTTCTTAAACGTTTATAATTAAGCCGTTTGGTTAACGCTAGCTTGACTGTTTTCGGAACCATGCCTACGCGTTTTGTGCAGATATGATAGTTCAAATCGGGAATCCTAACGGGTGAATCTGGGCAGCATTTACAGAGCACGGTTTCAGCTGAAATGTTGTATTTCGCCATTAAGCTCGGGTACATTGAAGAGAAATCTAGTTCGCCGATTGAACTGTGCAGTCCTACGCGTGGTTCATAAACGAAGCCGCCGCGGTCGCCGACAAGCAGGTCGAGGGCTGATTTGAAGGCTTCAGGAATTTTCTTGTTCCTCGGCAGCAGAATGTCATCTTGCATGGCTTGATAGTACTGAATGGAAGACATGCTTGAGCCGATTGAGAAACGCGCCGCCGTGTGCAGGGGGACTCTGCAGGTCCGCGCTATTTCAATGAACCCGTCGAAACCTGCTTCACTCAGGATGAAGGTGTTGTTCTCGTCGATGTGGATTCTTCCGTACAGCCGGACGGTGCTTGCCCGGTAAAACGTGTGTCCGTACGAAAAGTAAGTTTTACCCGCCGCAGTTTTCTGATTGAAAGGCTTGTTATCCCTGCTTAAAATGAACTGATCTATAACGCTGTTCACGGTTGCTCTGTGAATCAGGTAGGGGAAAAGGTACGAGTCGCCAGACTGGGTTAAAATTATGTCTGGGTCTATGTTGTTTATTGCGTAGACAAGTTGCAGCAGCTTAGTTGCTTCGTCGCCGTAGTCAATCACAATCTCGTCTTCACCGTCCTGCTTTAAGGTGACACTGCGGATTTCATCGTCAAAATTTGCGACGATGCCAGTTTTAGCAACATCCACCTGAAGCCTTACCACTCGCAACTGAGGAATAGCATAGTCTATGCTTTCAACCGAGTCTAAAAGCGTATAATCTAAGCCTGACTTCCCGTATTTAACTTCCAAGAAGGCAAGTGGGAATAAGCCGCGGCTGAAAAGGTACGAACGATCATCTTGAATATCGCAGTTGTGAAGTTCATAGCGCAGGTAATCCCCCAGCCTTAAGATTTCAAGCGTTAACCCTCGAATCTGCCGGCAGTCCTTAACGGTTATCTCCAGCACTGTTGATTTTTCCGCATCCGTGGCTTGCGCGTATTTCTGTACGAAACGCACTGAAGCAATCTTCTGGTTGCTATACAATCGGCCGATTAACGTTTCAAGCTCGTCTTTCTTGCCTGAAACATAGATGCACGGCTGAAACTTGTCGGTTAAGCGGATTCTTTCGCCTTTTTCAGTTATTACCCAAACAGCAACTTTGCCAAGGTCGGAGGGGTAAACGTCAAACAGCCAGCCTCTAATTACCAGTGGATCGCTGAGCTGCATCTAAAGCCTTCTCTAAACGCATAATCTGCTTCTGCTGTGACACGAGAATGGAGAGGATCATCGGCTCAAAAAGTACTGGTTGGGTAGCGTTGCTTCCAGCTGAAGCGTAGTTTCGACAAGCATCCATCAAAGCTTCAAAGGCTTCCCTGTCCTCAGTTCTCAGCGCTTTCGCAAAACCGCTCCACCTGCGTATTTCATCTTCGATCGCCATGCGGTAGGATTCAACCGTTTTACCCATCAGGCAGACGCTCCTGTGGAAACAGGGTCTTTTCTATTCATTCTCTCACTTCTCCTAATTGCTGAGGAGCAGGAAAAACGCGGTTTTAACTTTTAAAGTATCACTTTAAACAACATTCCAGATCAGGGGAGGGTGAACTGAAAGTGATATGGTTCCCCGCGGAACGAACAGTTCAAAAATGCGACGTTTCACAATCAAAAACGATTAAGAGGCTGGTTTCACAGCTTCTTAGTCATCACGTAGGCATCTTCGCCGTCTGAGTAGTAACCGTTTATGGTTCGGGTTATTTCGAACCCAAGCTTCTTGTACAGCGATGTTGCGGCGTCATTGGTGACTCTGACCTCTAAAAAGCATTGTTTACCCTTGTAGAATTGCATGCCCTCCAAAGCTCTGGTCATGAGCGCTCGGGCGATTCCTTTACGCCTGTACTGAGGCAAAACAGCTATGGATACCACGTGCCCCTTCCTTATCAAGCCGCCGAAACCAAAATTTGACAAGCCGACCTCTATGCGGCACATGATGTAACCCGCCATTTCCCCGTCTTCTTCCGACACGATGAAGGTTTCTGGAAAACGCTGGTGCAAGTCTAAGAAAAAGAAATCTGAGTAATTTTCTGGTAAACAGACACGGTTTATCTGCATTACGTTCTGTAAGTCGTCGGGGTTGAACTTGCGAAGTTTAAAGGTTTGCTGCAATCGTTTCGCCTTCTTAAAGGAGATTTCACCGTTTAAACTTAAATGTTACGCTTAAAAGATATTGTTAACTTAAGGGACATAGCTTTGAAGAAGTCTTATATTTTCCAGTTAACGTGATTTCCGGTAGACAGTGGTTTCATGCCAGGTAAGTTTAAGGCGTACATGGAAAACATTTATGTGGAAACAGGGAAGAAACCTGAAGATTTCTGGAATTTAGCTAATGAAAGGGGCTTCATTAAAGAAAGAAAG
>Ga0187784_10000996_pt1 | contig 21926 bp, 19 predicted proteins | sample 1015_SJ02_MP15_2_FD_132964 | JGI IMG/M metagenome (GOLD analysis project Ga0187784, IMG submission 132964) | Tropical peat soil microbial communities from peatlands in Department of Meta, Colombia - 1015_SJ02_MP15_20_MG | ecosystem: Environmental > Terrestrial > Soil > Wetlands > Peat | place...
ATCGCCGCCACGTCCGAGCCCGCGTCGGGCTCGGACAGCGCGAACGCGGCGATCGCCTCCCCGCGCGCGACCCGCGGCAGATATCGGGCCTTGAGCTCCGCACTCCCGGCGAGCGAGAGCGCGCCGCTCCCCAGACCCTGCATCGCAAAGGCGAAGTCGGCGAGACCATCGTAGTAGGCGAGCGTGTCGCGAATGAGGCAGATGGCACGCGCGTCGAGCTCATCGAGCGCCCCGCCGAGCTCGCGCGGCACGCAGTAGCGTGTGAAACCGGCAGCGCCCAACCGCCCCACGAGCTCGCGGCATCGAGCGTCGACGGCGGCCTGGCTTTCATCGTGTGCAGCGTCGCCGAGACTCTCGCTCGCCCAGCCGTTGACTTCGACCGCGAGCGCTCGATGAGCCGCCTCGAAGAACGGCAGCCCCAAGAGCTCCTCGCGATATCGGGCGCAGCGCTCCGGCGGATTCATCGACCGACGAACTCCGGCTTGGTGCGCGCCGCAAAGGCTTCGAATGCCCGCTTGAAATCCTCCGTCCGCATGCAGATCGCTTGCGCCTGCGCTTCCGCTTCGAGCGCCTGATCGATGCTCATGCTCCACTCCTGGTTCAGCATGTTCTTGGTCATCGCGTGGGCAAACACGGGGCCCGCCGCGCACTGCGCTGCGAGCGCCGCGGCCGCGCGGGGCAACTCCTCGGCGCCGACCAGTCGGCTATAGAACCCCCAGGAGAGCCCCTCCTCGGCCGTCATGGCCCTTCCGGTGATCAAGAGCTCCGCGGCCCGACCCTGCCCGATGATCCGCGGCAAGATGGCGCACGCGCCCATGTCACAGCCGGCAAGGCCCACGCGCGTGAACAAAAAGGCGGTGCGCGCCGCGGGTGTGGCCAAACGGACATCGGAGGCCATGGCGATGATCGCGCCCGCGCCTGCGCATACCCCATCCACCGCCGCAATGACGATCTGAGGACAGGCCCGCATGGCACGCACCAGATCCCCGGTCATTCGCGTGAAGCGCAAGAGCTCGGGCATCTCCATTCGCGTGAGCGGCCCGATGATCTCGTGCACGTCGCCGCCCGAGCAGAAATTGCCCCCCGCCCCCGAGAACACGACCGCGCGCACCTCGCTCTCGTGGGCGAGCGCGCGAAACAGATCGCGCAATTCGGCGTAGGAGTCAAAGGTGAGCGGGTTCTTGCGATCGGGACGGTTGAGCTCGACGAAACCGACACGGTCGGCCACATGCCAGCGAAAATGAGCGGCCGAATGACTGAGGAGCGATGAGATGGACATGCTGTCTCCGATGTCGTGCGTGCCGGCGTTACACCTCGCCGCCCGCGATGGCGATGCTTTGGCCGGTCACGGCTTCGCTTCCCGGCAAGCACAGCCACGCCACCGCATTGGCGATCTCGGCCGGCTGAATGAGTCGTCCCTGCGGATTCAAGCGCGTGATAGCCGCCCGCGCCTCCGCCGCGCTACGACCCGTGACTTGCTGAATATTCGCGATGGTGTCGCGCGCGAGGGCGGTCTCGGTGTATCCCGGGCAGAGCGCGTTCACCGTGATGCTGCATTGGGCGACCTCGAGCGCCAACGCGCGCGTGAGGCCGATGACGCCGTGCTTCGACGCGCAGTAGGCGGCGACGTAAGGGTAGCCGCGAATCCCTGCCGTGCTCGCCACATTGACGATACGGCCGAATTTGCGCTCGATCATCCCGGGCAGTACCGCCCGGATGCCGTGATAGGTGCCGGTGAGATTGACGGCGAGCATCGAGTGCCAGAGCTCCTCGGGCGAGCGATGCATGGGACTGCTCTTCGCCTGGCCCGCGTTGTTGACGAGGATGTCGATCGGTCCGAAGGTGAGGGACGAATCCTCCAATGCTCGGCGCAGGCGATCGAACTCGGTGATGTCGGCACAGGCGGTTTGCGCCGAGGCACCCAAGGAGGCGGCCACTTGATCGAGTTCGCTCTGCGTGCGCGACACGAGCGTCACGCGCGCGCCCTCGTTCACGAGCCGCGCAGCGATGGCGGCACCGATGCCACGACCGCCGCCCGTGACCACCGCGTGTCGCCCGCCGAGCCCCGGCTGCCCCATCAGACCGCTCCCGGCGCGAGAGCGGCGCGCTCGAGGTTGCGCTCGAGCTGGCCCTTGCCGTTGAGGTAGGGCTGCGGCCACCACTGCGCTCGGTAGCGTTGATTCGCCGCCGCGTGCAACGTCCAGGCGGGGTCGGCGAGATGCGGGCGCGCAATGGCGCAGAGATCCGCCCGCCCTGCGCCGACAATGGTATTGACGTGATCGGGCTCGAAGATATTGCCCACCGCGATCGTGGGAATGTGGACGACGTTGCGGATCATGTCCGCAAACGGCGTCTGCCACATGCGACCGTAGATGGGCTGCTGATCCGGGACGGTCTGCCCGGTCGAGACGCTGATCGCCGCGACGCCCGCCTCCTTGAAGGCTCTCGCCACCGCGATGAGGTCGGCTTCGTCGAGTCCGCCGGGCGCCCAATCGTGCGCGGAAATTCTCACCGACACGGGCTTCTCCTCGGGCCAGACGGCACGAACTGCCGTGAGCACCTCGAGCGGGTAGCGGAGGCGATTGACGATCGACCCGCCGTACTCGTCGCGGCGCTGATTGGTGAGCGGTGAGAGAAAGCTCGCCAGCAGATAGCCGTGTGCCATGTGCAGCTCGAGCATGTCGAATCCCGCCTCGGCGCCCAATCGCGCGGCGCGGACGAACTCTGCGAGGACGCGCGCGCGGTCCTGCGCCGTCATCGCGCGCGGTGTTTGGCTGATGCCGGGGAGATAGGCGAGCGCGGAGGCGGAGATGAGCGGCCAGTTGTCCTGCGCAAGCGGGTGATCCATCTCTTCCCAGCCGAGCTGGGTTGAGCCCTTGCGCCCGGCGTGACCGAGCTGCAGCGCGATCTTGGCCGGCGAGTGACGATGCACGAACTCGACGATGCGCCGCCAGGCATCACGTTGCGCCTCATTCCACAGGCCCGTGCACCCGAGCGAGATGCGCGCGTCGGCGGCGACGCAGGTCATCTCCGTCACGACCAGCCCCGCCCCTCCCACGGCACGTGCCCCGTAGTGCATGAGATGCCAGTCGTCCACCAAGCCCTCGCGCGCCGAGTATTGCGCCATCGGCGAGACGACCACTCGGTTCACGAGCTCCATCGCACCCAGGCGCAGTGGCAGGAACATCGGCGGTCGCGGCTCGCTGAGGCCGCAGCGGCGGGCGAGCTCGGCCTCGACGGAGTCGACGTAGTGCGCATCGCGCAGGCGTAGATTCGCATGGCCGATGCGCTGACTCGCCGTGAGCAAGCTGTAAGCGAACTGCTGCGGCTCGAGATGCGTGTAGCGCCCGACGTTCTCGAACCATTCCATGCGGTTGCGCGCCGCACTCTGCAGCCTCAAGGCCTCGAGGTTGCGTTCCACGCGATAGCGCTCGAGCCCCGCGGACACGTCCTCTGCGCTCGCCACTTGTTTCACGAGCGACATCGCGTCCTCCATCGCGAGCTTGGTGCCCGAGCCGATGCCGAAGTGTGCGGTATGGGCCGCATCACCGATGAGCACCAGATTGCCGTGATGCCAGCGCTCACAGAGCACGCGGTGGAAGTTGAGCCAGGCCGAGCCGCGCAGGTGCCGCGCATTGCTCATCAAATGCTCCCCGCCCAGGTACTTGCCGAACAATCGCTCGCAAAACTCGATCGACTGCTCGGTCGAGAAGCGATCGAGCCCGTGAGCCTTCCAGGTCTCCTCGCGCGTCTCGACGATCACGGTGGACAGATCCGTGCTGAACTGGTAGGCATGAATCTGAAACCAGCCGTGCTCGGTCTTCTCGAAGGCGAAGGTAAATGCCGGAAAGTGCTGACGCGTCCCCAGCCAGATGTAGCGGCATTTGCGCACGTCGATGTGCGGCTTGAACACCTGCGCATGCAGTGTTCGCTGCAGGCTGTTGATGCCGTCGGAGGCGACGATGAGATCTGCGTCTGCGAAATCCATGGTGGCATCGATCTCGCGCTGAAAGGTCTGCTCCACCCCGAGCGCGGCCGCACGCTCCTGCAGGATGTTCAAAAGGCGCTTGCGGGCGATACCGCAAAAGCCGTGACCGCCGCTGCGGATGAGGTGGCCGCGGAAATGCACGTCGATGTCGTCCCAGTGATAGAAGCTTCCGACGATCGCATCGTGCGTCGGGGGATCGGCGTCCCTGAACCCCGCCATCGTCTTGTCCGAGAACACCACGCCCCAGCCGAAGGTGTCATCCGGCCTGTTGCGTTCGTAGACCTCGATCTTGGCGTTCGGGAGTGCCTTCTTGAACAGTATCGCCGAATACAGCCCCGCGGGACCACCGCCCAGGCACAGGATGCGTTTCATGGCTCTCACTCCCACCGTATGCCTAGTATGGGGTAGATATTTTAAGTGTCAAGTATTATCCTTGAGACCAAGGAGGGACGCATGGCGAATGCGGACAGTTCGATGTTTTCCGAGCCACGCGGCGGGCGGCTGCATTCGAAGCAATCGTTGCGCCTCTGGCTCAAGCTCTTGGGTTGCGCGGTGATCGTCGAGAAGCGGCTGCGCACGCGGCTCGATGCGGATTTCGGTACGACGCTGCCGCGCTTCGACGTGCTCGCGGCTCTCGAGCGCCACCCCGACGGGCTCAAGATGTCGGCCCTATCGCAATTCCTGATGGTCTCGAACGGCAATGTCACCGGCGTGGTCGGCCGCTTGATCGAGGACGGGCTCGTGACTCGCACGGTCGATCAGGATGACCGTCGCTCCGCGACCGTCCGGCTCACGCGCAAGGGACGTGACTCCTTCCTGAAGATGGCTGCGGAAAATGAGCGCTGGATGGATGAGATGTTCGCCGATCTCTCTGACAGCCAGATGGAGGAGCTGATGCGGCTCCTCACGCACGTGCGGCGCTCGATCGACGCGCACCCCGTTTAGCGAGCCTGCGCGCTCTCGCGAAGGCGCCTCAGCCCGGCACCAGCGCCAGCGCTCGGATGGGACTGCCTGACCCGTTCTTGATCTTGAGCGGCGCACAGACGATCACCGCCCCCGTAGGCGGAAGCTGATCGAGGTTCGCCAGGCACTGCAGCCCGTAGCGCCCGGCACCGTGCATGTAGGTGTGACAGGGATACGGCGGCCTCAAGTGATAGCCTTGTCCGGCATCCGTGCCGATCGCCTCGCTCCCGAACCCGATGACGTCGCGCTCATCGATGAGAAATCGCACCGCCTCTGCAGCGGGACCGGGGGTGTGTTGGCCGGTCTCATCGTAGTTTTGGAACGCGACCGGGTCCGATCGCTTCGACCAGTCGGTGCGCATCAGCACCCAGGCGCGCGCGGGGATGCGCCCATGCACCGCCTCCCAGCGCTTCACGTGCTCGACGGTCAGCAAGAAGTCGGGATCCGCGCTCGCTTCGCGCGAGCAATCGATCACGCAAGCAGAGCCGATAAGATCGCGCACCGGCAGGGTATCGGTCGCGTTATGGGGGAGATCCCGTCCCGAGACCCAGTGGATCGGCGCATCGAAATGCGTGCCTGTGTGCTCGCCGCAGGAGAAGTTGTTCCAGTACCATGCGGGGCCGCGCTCATCGTAGCGGGAGATCTCCTCGATGCGAAACGGCCAGCACTGCCCGAGCTCGGGTGGCAGCACGATCTGCGGAAACTCCGGCGACAGGGTCTGACTCAAATCGACGACGCGGACTTTTCCCGAGGCCAGATCGGCCGCCAAGGACATCAGCGAATTTAGCGTCATGCGCGCTCACTCCTCGATTGGTGCACGGCTCGAGCCGATTCGCTCAACCGCCGGCAGCGCTCAGTTCGCGCTCGAGAGTCTTTGGACTCTCCCTGAAGCGCGCGAGCCACTCCTGGGCCACATCGCCCGGGTACGCATCCTCGACGCCGTCCTGAAGCGCTTTGACGATGGATTTTGCCAGCGCCTCGGGCGAGAGCTTGGGCGGTGGCACGCTCTGGTTCCACTCATCGTCCAGGGGTCCGGGAAACACGTTGATCACACGCACTCCCCCGGCGCGCATCTCCGCGCGCAGGCATTGCGACAGCGAGAACGCCGCTGCCTTCGAGGCGGAAAAGGTACCCTGCGGCGGATAATTCGTGAGCGCATAGATCGACAGCACATTGACCCACGCCGTTGCGCTCGCGGGTCCGTCCGCGCCGCGCGAGCGCATCACCGGACCGAATTCCTGCGCGAGGCGCAGCAGGCCGAAGTAGTTGACGTCCATCTCCGAGCGGGCGACGTCGACGCCGCTGCGCGAAGCGATTCCATGGGCGCGATGCATCTCGGCCGTGTTGACCAAGATATCGACCTTGCCGCCGATCTCTGCCGCAACCTCCTTGACGGAGCGCGAGTCCGTCACGTCGAGCGGCACGAGCGTTGCCTGCGGCAGCGCCTCGAGCTCGGCGAAACCGGGGAATTTCTTCCAGGGCTCGGCATATCCCACCCACACGAGATCCGCGCCGGCGTCGATGAGCGCGCGCACCGTGGCTTGCCCGACCCGGGTCTTGCCGTCCGTCACCAGTACCTTGCGATATTTCGGATCGCAGCTCATCTCGCGCAGCTCCCGATCGTCAGCCATGTTGGGTACCTCTTCGGTGGGGAAGGCGAGCAGCACACCCTGGCCGGACTTGTCGAGGCGGGCGCCGATCCACACCCGGCTCGGCGCGGGTGCGCAGCCCGCAACGAGGTGCGCGAGCACCGTGGGTCCCGCGTCCAGCTGCACGAGTCCCAGGCGCCACGGCACACGCTCGCGAAAGTAAAGATCGTGACTGTGATGCACGATCGTGGTCGCGAGCAGCGCGCCCGCCCCCGACTGCTCGCGCCACACGAGCGCATCGCAGAGGCAGCGGTGGCATGCCTCGCGCGGTGGGTACTGCACAGCGGCGCAGCGCTCGCAGACCTGCAGCTCGAAACGGCCGAGCGCCGCAGCCGCCGTCAGGCCGAGCGCCGCACGCGAGCGCGCCCACGGCGGCAGCAACGGCTGAGGCGTGCGCAGCACGGGGTTCTTGCGTCGCGGTCGAGCGAGTGGCGCAGTCATGCGTCTGCTCGGCCGAGCACCGCCGCTCCCGAGCAAAGCCCGCGATCGTAAGTGATCATGCCGAACCCCACGGCGAGACCGAAGCGCGCGTGGGGCACCGCGCGCGCCAGGTTTCGGCCGGTCAGCTGGCGAATCGACTCGACGAGTCCCAAGAATCCCGCTGCGCACCCGGCCTGCCCGACCGAGAGCTGCCCGCCGCTCGTGTTCAAGGGAAACGAGCCGTCGGTCGTGAAGGAATGGCGTCGGATGAACTCGGCCCCTTCCCCCTTAGCGCAAAATCCCAGATCCTCGATCTGGATGACCGACATGACCGGATAGTCGTCGTAGGTTTCCACGAAATCGATGTCGCCGGGCTCGACACCCGCGGCGCCGTAGAGGTGATCTCGATCGAGGACCCAGCCGCCGCGGATCTGAATCGGATCCTCGGGAAAGGCATTGTGTCGCTCGCAGGTCGAGCGCACGATCGCGTAGGGCAGGCCGAGCGCCTCGGCACGTCGTCGAGACATCACCAAGAACCCTTCGGCGCCCGCGCACGGCATGACGCAATCGAACAACCGGATCGGATCCGATATCAACCGCGCCTCCAGGTATTGCTCCATGCTGAGCTGCTTCTTGAAGAGGGCGTGCGGGTAAGCGAGCGCATTGTCTCGCTGCGCGATGCAGAGCTTGCCGAAGTCCTCGCGGGTCGCCCCGTACGTGCGCATGTAGTAGGCCGTGAGGAAGGCAAAGCTCGCATTCGGTCCGCCCGATCCGTACGGAAATACGGCATCGCGCGCAAACACGCTAAAGGATCCGAGACTCTGGCGAAACGAGTCGACGTGGTTGGTGTCGGCGCCGATGCAGGCGACCACCTCGGCATCGCCGCCTTGAACGGCGGCGAGCGCCCGCCTGAGCGCCACGATGCCGCAAGCGCCTCCGAGCGGGATGTGGTCGAGCCATCGCAGCGTGACTCCCAGGTGCTGGGTCAACCCGATCGCCGTATCAGGCGCCAAGGTAAAGCTGCCCACCGAGAGACCGTCGACATCGGGCTTCTCGAGCCCGGATTCCTCGAGCAGCCGGGAGAGCGCGCGTGCGACGAACCAATGGGCGCCGCGAATCGAATGGCGCACGTAGGGCACCGTCACAGGCGCAGTCACCACGACGTCGCGGTAATCTCTGAAGCTGCCGCTCGAGCGGGGCTTCGAGGCTGCTTTGCGCGCGCGCACCATGCAATTATTTTAACTATAAACTATCGTGGTCCGCATCTTTTCCGATACCCGCATCACCCGCATCGTTTCTCGCAGCCTGCATCTTTCGGCTCACTGTGCGAGCGGGGTGCTGCGCTTTTTCAAGTGACGCAGATCGTAGGCCTCGCCCGCCTCGAGCGTCCTCGACGCCAGCGCCTTGATCTGCGCCCGCGCCAGCTTCTGGGTGGCGGTCTGCGGAAGCTCGTCGCGGAAGGCGATGTAGCCGGGCGCCTTGTAGTACGCGAGCACCTGCCGGCAGTGGCTCTGCAGCCGGGTCGCCACCTCGAGCGCGGGGGTAACATCCGGGCGCAATACGACGAAGGCAAACACCTCTTCGCCACGGAGCTCATCGCTCACCGGGCAGACGGCGCAGGCGCGTACAGCGGGGTGCATCTGCAAGGCGCTTTCGACTTCCAGGGCTGCGATGTTCTCGCCGCTTCGTCGGACGATGTTCTTCGAGCGGTCGACGAAGAAAAATGAGCCGTCCTCGCCCATCCTCACCCGATCGCCGGTATGAAACCATCCGCCGGCCCATGCGCGTTCGGTGGCCGCCGCGTCCTTGTAGTATCCCGAGAAGAACCCTCGCCTCGGGTCGGCGCCCGCGCGCCGCACGAGCAACTCTCCGACCGATCCTGGCGCCGCATCCGTATCGCCCTCCTCCACGATGCGATACTCGAGGCCCGGCGGAGCCTTCCCGAGGCAGCGCTCCCCGACATGGCGGGGCTCGCGGTTGGCGCTGATCCACGCGCCCGCTCCGGTCTCGGTCATCGCCCAGGCCTCGATGAGCGGCACACCGAATCGAGTCTCGAATGCCGCATGGTGCCGAGGGTCGACTCCCGCGCCGAACCCAAAGCGCAGCGCGCCGGCGCAATCATCGCGATCGCTCGGCGGCGCCGTGAGTAGCATCGCCGGCATCACCCCGAGATAATGAAAAGCGGTGGCGCGGCTCGCCCGCAGCGACTCCCACCAAGTCGAGGGATGGAAGCGATCGAGCTGAATCAGGCAGCCGCCGGTCATCAACATGCCCATGAACGAGACGGCGAGCGCATTCATGTGCGTCACCGGCAGGGGTGTCGCGAGCCGGTCGGCGAGGCCGTCGAATCGACAGTAGCCGCCGAGCCCGGAGTACAAGCGACCGATCTCCATGAAATAATCGTTGCTGAGCAGGCACCCCTTGGGCGTTCCGGTCGTGCCGGATGTGTACAGGAGCGCAGCCTCTCGCGGGCCTGCAGCGGCGGCTACGCTCGCTCTTGGCATCACACCCTCTTCGCTTGAAGCCACGAGAAGAGGCGTGGTCGCCGGCAGACACGAGCGCAGGTGTCCGGCATGGCCCGCGTGAGCGATGGCAAGCGCCGCATCGCAGTGCGCGAGCACGAAGGAGAGTTCCTGAGCGCTCATCGCCGCATTGACGGGCACCACGCTCGCGCCGAGCGAGTTCAGCGCCAAGAAATACAAGAAGAAATCCGGGCGATTGTCGAGCGCGAGAGCGACTCGGTGGCCGGTGCCGTAGCCGGCCGATTCGAGGCGCCTCGCCCGCTGAGCGACCCCCGCGCACGCCTCACCATAAGTCAAGGTCACTGCGCTGTGCGAATAGTCGCGGCAGGCCTCGAGGGGGACGTGCAAGAGTTCTCGGTCGGGATGGCGTTCGGCCGCACGTTCGAAAACGGCGGATACCGTCTCTGCGCCCGAATGAAATGCCATGCTGCCGATTATGCCGCCTCGCGTCGTGATGCGCCTGCATCGCCCTCGGCGGCCTCGCAAAGGCCGCCCTGCTCGGCTCAACGACTCAGCTGCTCGAGCGGCCGCCCTTGCGTTGCAGGCCCCATGAAGGCGATCGGCCATCACCCCTTGTATCCGGGGATGCGTTTCGCGAGGGAGCTGCGAGCGAGGTCTCGCCCGCGGTGGACCGCAGCCTGAAAATCCGCGATCACATCCTCGATGGCGATATGGCGCCTGAAGAAATCGGCCCAGATGAATTCTGCAAACGCGGTCGGGGTCTTGTCGTAGCCGCCGGCATCGCGCACGAAGCCCGCGAGCGAGCGGTAGACATCATCGACCAGTTTGTCGAGATGGCCCGGAATGAACTCATAGCGATGCCGGACGCCGTTTTGGTCCAAGGGGTGCACCCAGCACTGCTTGTCCATCTCGCTCCAAAAGTCTGCCAGGGCGAGTGTGGACAGGTCGGCCTCGATCTCGAGATAGACCTGGTCGATCTTGGCCTCGAGCGCCGCGCGCGCGAGATGATGGTGATCCGTGATATAGAGCTTCTTCGCCGGCCCGATGACGGCAGGCACCGGATGAGCTTGCAGGAACTCGTCGATGTCCTTGGGCGAGCGCGCGAGGAGGCGCTTTCTTTTATCCTCGACCTCGAGCATTCCGACCGTGAGCTGGGTCGGGCCTAGGGAGTTGATCGCGGCGCGTTGAATCTTGGGCTGAGGCATGGGAAGAAGGCTGTTGGCGTAGCCTATAACGGCTGCGGCCGGGGCTGCCAGTGTCGATTTTCGGGGGTGCGGCTCGCGGATGGCACCGACGCACGCGCCAGCGCGCCGGCCGCGACCTCGGGCGGTGCACGTGCTATCGTGCAGCGCCATGAGGCTGCTCCGCTACGGTCCGCGCCAGGCAGAGAAACCGGGACTCATGGACCGCAACGGCGTCATTCGCGACCTGTCCGGTCGGATCGAGGACATCACGGCCGATGCGGTGACACCCGCTGGCCTGGCGCGACTCGCTTCCTTGGATCCCGAAGCCCTCCCGGTGGTGAGCGGCACACCCCGGCTCGGCATCCCCCTGCGCGGAATCGGCAAATTCATCGCGATCGGCTTGAACTACGCCGACCACGCCACGGAAGCTCGACAGCCGATTCCGGCCGAGCCGCCCGTGTTCATGAAGGCGATCAGCTGCTTGAGCGGCCCGAACGACGATGTGATCCTGCCGAGAGGCTCGCGCAAGGGCGACTGGGAAGTCGAGTTGGGTGTGATCATCGGCCGCACGACGCGCTACGTGAGCGAGGCCGATGCCCTCGAATCGGTCGCAGGATACGTGCTCGCCAACGATGTATCCGAGCGTGCCTTTCAGATGGAGCGCGGCACGCAATGGGACAAGGGCAAGGGCTGCGATACCTTCGGCCCTGTGGGTCCGTGGCTCGTGACCCGCGACGAGGTGGGCGATCCGCAAAATCTCGACATGTTCTTGAACGTCAACGGGCGGCGCATGCAGACCAGCAACACGCGCAACATGATCTTCAGCGTGAGGCGGCTGATCGCCTACGTGAGTGAGTTCGTGACGCTCTACACGGGTGACTTGTTGATCACGGGGACCCCGGCCGGTGTAGGTCTCGGGCAAAAGCCGAGTCCCATCTACCTCAAGGAAGGCGATGTGATGCATCTCGGGATCGAGAAGCTCGGAGAGCAAAGACAAAGGGTCGTTGCGTGGCGCCATTTGGGCGAGGAGGTGCTCCCCTGATAAAATCGCACGCAGCGATCACCGAGGGCGATGATATGGCGACAGGTTGGGCGGGCGACGGTGCGGTGCAGGATCAGATCGATGCGACCGTCCTGGACGGAATCAAGCGCGCACAGAGCCGCTTGCCGCAAGGGCCCTCGGCCACGCACTGCGCGGAATGTGGGGCGGAAATACCCGAGGCGCGTAGAAAGGCCTTTCCAGGCGCACGACTGTGCGTGGCCTGTCAAGAGGCGCATGATCGCGAGGCATCCGCATTCAGCGGATACAACCGGCGCGGGAGCAAGGACAGCCAGCTTCGATGAGGCGTCGACTGGGCGCCCACTCCTAGAGACAATTTCGGGCGAATCGCGATCGGCGCGGTCTCGCCAAGGTGTAATCCCTCAGTCGGAGTCGACATGGCGCAGATTCCGCTTTCGCGACAAACGAGCGCATGACCTCCACTCCACGGGACGCGTCGAGTCTCATCCTCGTGCGCGACACCGAGCAGGCGTTGCTCATTCGCAGGCACGAGAAGCTCGCCTTCGCGGGTGGCAGTTGGGTCTTTCCGGGAGGAAAGAGCGAGCCGTCGGACGCCTCCAGGCAGACGCTCGATAAACTCGGGCTGCTCGACGGGGTCGCCGAAGGCACGCCCGACGCAGCCGCGATGTTGAGAACCCGCGCACTCATGGTCACCGCGTGCCGCGAAACCTTCGAAGAGATCGGTGTCGTCGTCGCCTACCGTCGCAGCGGCGAGATCTGCGACGCACCACTCGCCGATGCGCTCCAATCCTCGAGGTCGGACATCACGCGGGACGCGAGCTTGTTTGCTGGTCTCCTCGCCGACCATGGACTCATCATCGATCCTCGGCAGCTCATTTCGTGGTCGCACTGGATCACACCCTCGCTTGCGCCGAGGCGCTACGATACCCGATTCTTCTTGACGCCCATGCCTCCCGGGCAGACCGTGCGCTGCGATTCCGCAGAGGCCACCGAGCACCTCTGGATGGATCTTGCGGGTCTGCCCGACGAGTCGCTCGTTCAGGCCCCTCCTACACGCTTTTCACTGGGCGATTTGTCGCTCAGCTTGCGCGATCACGGGGGCCTCGCTCGATTGCTACGCTCGGAGGCAGCGCGCGTCATAACGCCGATGATGCCGAAGATGGCTCGTATCGACGGGCGGTTGATGGTGCTCATGCCATGGGATCCGGACTATGCCACGGCTCCCGGCGAGGGCACTCCGCTGGACTTGCCGATTCCGGCGATGTATCGCCGCTTCCCCTCACGCCTCGCCCCGCCCCCCTTCAGCGGTATGCCGGCCGGCTAGTGTCCTGAATCAGAAATTCGCCGGCGGCGATGGATCGGGATCCACGGGCGCGACGTAGTACGCCTTTTAACTATAGTCACGCTAACATTATGCGCGTGTGCATTTGTGCAGCCTTTGACGCGGGTGAATGGAGCGGCGAATGGCGAAGCAGGAGCGTCCTTTCGGATTGGGATTCCTGATTCATGATGTTTCGAGGTTGAGGCGGACCGTCATCGACAAGGCGTTGCGGCCTTTGGGGGTCACGCGCTCCCAGTGGTGGGTCCTCGCGAATCTCTCCCGCCACAACGGCAACGGCATGATGCAGACCGAGCTGTCGAGAGTCATGGATGTCGGCAAGGTGACGCTGGGAGGTCTAATCGATCGATTGGAAGCGAGCGGATACGTGGAGCGCAGGCCCGAGCCCGGCGATCGGCGTGCGAAGCGCGTGGTCATGACACCGAAGGGCATCAGGCTGCTGTCGCAGATCCAAAAGATCGCGAAGGTCGTCAACGCCGAAATCATGACCGGGATCTCCGCGAGCGACGTGCTGCGCGCCGAGACAGTGCTTCACAAGATGAAGAAGCAGCTCATCGCGATGGATGCCGTGCCCGGAGGCTCGAGCGGCTCCGACGACGGCGAGTAGCGCAATGGGGCCGCTGCAAGGGTTCAAAATCATCGAGTTCGCCGGCATTGGGCCTGGTCCTTTCTGTGCCATGTTGCTCGCCGACATGGGCGCTGAGATCATCCGCATCGATCGCTCCAGTGCCCAGCCGAACGACGCGGACCGCGGCAACGTGTCGGCTCGCGGCCGGCGTTCCATCGCGTTGGATCTCAAGAAGCCACAAGCCGTCGCCGCGGTGCTGCGACTGTGCCGGCAAGCCGACGGACTGATCGAGGGCTTTCGCCCCGGGGTCATGGAGCGCCTCGGCCTCGGCCCGAGCGAGTGCCTGCGCGAGAATCCCCGGCTCGTGTACGGGCGAATGACCGGTTGGGGTCAAACCGGCCCCCTGTCCCACACCGCGGGTCACGACATCAACTATCTTGCGATCTCGGGCTCTCTCTATATGCTCGGCCGCGCCAATGAGAAACCGGCGCCGCCGCTGAACCTGGTCGCCGACATGGGCGGCGGCGGAATGCTCCTGGCCTTCGGCATGGTCTGCGCCTTGCTCGAGCGTCAGAAGTCTGGCCATGGCCAGAGCGTCGATGCGGCGATGGTGGAGGGAGCGGCACTACTCGCCACCTCCATCTATGCGCGGCGCGCCACGGGTTTTTGGCGCGACGAGCGGGGATCGAATCTGCTCGATACCGGCGCGCATTTTTACGAGATATACGAAACCTCGGATCGCCGATACGTCGCGGTCGGCGCAATCGAGCCGCAATTTTATGCCGCGCTCCTGAAAGGGATGGGCCTCGATGCAGCCGCCCTGCCGCAGCAGATGGAGCGTGCGCGCTGGCCGCAGATGAAGGCGCTCTTTGCGGACGTGTTTCGCTCGAAAACGCGCGCCGAGTGGACGGCCATCTTCGATGGAACGGACGCCTGCGTGGCGCCGGTGCTCTCGCCCCTCGAGGCCGCGGCCCACGAGCACAACCGGGCGAGGGGCTCATTCACACAGACCGCGGGAGTCCTGCGCCCGGCCGCCGCCCCTCGCTTCAGCAGAACGGCCCTCGAAACGCCCTCCGATCCTCCGCTTCCCGGCGAGCAGTCAGAGGCGGTTCTCGCGGACTTCGGTTTTGCCGCGGAGGAGATTGCGCTGCTGCGTCGCGCGCGCGCACTGACTTAGCGCGCCGCGTCGCGCTCACGACCGAGCTCACAGAGATCTCTCTGATGAGCGCCCGGGACTTTGCGACTCCGCCAAGTTCGCGAGCACGCCGAGCACCTGTGCCGCTCGCTGCTTGTGGCAGATCAGAAGATCAGGCAGGTACACATCCTCGCGGTTGTAGCGAAGGGGCGATCCGTCGACGCGCGAGACGTGTAGGCCGGCGGCGCGCGCGACGGCGACCGGCGCACAGCTGTCCCACTCGTATTGGCCCCCGGTATGCACGTAGAGATCGGCTTCGCCACGCACCACGGCCATCGCCTTGGCGCCTGCCGATCCCATGGGAATGAGCTCCGCGCCGAGGGCTCGGGCCACCTCGACCGCCTCCGCGGCCGGTCTCGTCCGACTCACGAGCATGCGCAGCGGGGTTCTTTCCGGTGCGGCAGGGGCCACGGTATCGGAACACAAGGTCATGCCGAGCCCCGGCAGCGCTACGGCGCCGAGACTCGCCTCCCCGTCTACCGCGAGCGCGACGTGCACCGCCCAGTCGGTACGTGCCTCGCCGTACTCGCGCGTCCCATCCAACGGATCGACGATCCAGACGCGCGAGCGATCGAGGCGCGCGCGGTTGTCTTTTTCCTCCTCGGATAGCACGGCGTCCTCGGGCCGGTGCTCGCGCAGTGCGGCCATGATGAAGGTGTTGGCAAGGCGATCGCCGATCTTGCCCGCCGACTTTCCGTCGAATAGACCAGCACGGCGCAGTTGGAGCAGCAGCTCGCCGGCTCCAGTCGCGATCGCCCGCGCCAGTGCTGCATCGCCCAGGCTCATCCGATGAGCTTCTCGACGATCAAGTCCGCCGACTCGGCTGCCCGGGCAGGCCGATACAGAGTGGTACGCTGCACGGCGCGCCGAGCGAGCGAGGCCGCCAGCGCACGCATGTCGGATGATGCGAGCTCCTGGCCATGCGTTGCGCCCGCGGCGCGCGTGATGCTCTCGTTCATCAGGGTGCCGCCCAGGTCGTTCGCGCCCGCGCGCAGCGCTTCGCGCATACCGGCGCGACCGAGCTTGACCCATGAGGCCTGGATATTCTCGAAGTGCGGATGCAGCGCCAGGCGCGCCACCGCGTGCATCAGAATCGCCTCGCGTAATGTCGGTCCGGGCCGTGCGCGACCGCGCTTGTAGAGCGGCGCCTCGTGCGCCACGAAGGGCAAGGGCACGAACTCGGTGAAACCGTGCGTGCGCTGCTGCAGACTCCGCAGCTTGAGCAAATGCTCGGCCCAATCGCGATACCCATCGATGTGTCCGAACATCATGGTCGCCGTGGTGGGTAGGCCGACCTCGTGCGCGGTCTCGATCACCTCCAGCCATTCGCCCGCGCGCAGCTTGTCGGGGCAGATGACGGCGCGCACCGCATCGACGAGGATCTCCGCGGCTGTGCCGGGTAGACTCCCGAGCCCCTCGTCGCGCAGCCAGGAGAGATACTCGCGCAGGCTCATCCCGAGCGTAGTCGCTCCGTGCCACACCTCGAGCGGCGAGAAGGCATGCACGTGCATGGCGGGATCGGCGGCCTTCAAGGCGCGCAGGATTTGCACGTAGGTCTCGCCGGTGAAGCTCGGGTGGATCCCTCCCTGCAAGCAGACCTCGGTGGCGCCGCGTTCGCGCGCCTCGAGCGATCGATGGACGATCTCCGTGAGATCGAGCAAGTATCCCCGCTCCGCCCCCTCGTGCTTGCGTGTCCCCTTGGAGAACGCGCAGAACGCGCAGCGGTAGGTGCACATGTTGGTGTAATTGATGTTGCGATTGACGACGAAGGTCGCGACATCGCCGTTGACCTTCGCACGCAGCTCGTCGGCCGCCTCGCACACCGTGTGATAGTCGGACCCGCGTGCAGCGAACAAGCGAGTGAGAGTCTCGGCATCCGGGGACTCGGCGCCGCAGGCCCGCACTTCCTCGACGAGGCGAGCGACCGGCGAGCTCTTGAGCCGTCGCCGGGTCGGCGCGACGAAGGCTGCCGGGAGCTCTCGGCTTCGGCCGGTACGCCACAGGTCCTCGCGTCCGAGCGCCCCGCCATCGGAGAGCTCGAGTACGGCGCGTCGCATGGGGGGGTCCAGCCAGACCTCCGGCTCCTGGGCATACCGCGGATAAATCGTCAGCCGTTCGGCAAGCACCTTGCCGGCTCGTTCGGTTTGAGCGCGCAGCGACTCGATCTCGGGCCACGGTGCCTCCGGATTGACGAAATCCGGCGTGAGCGGCGAGACGCCGCCCCAGTCATTGATTCCGGCCTCGATGAGTGCGGGAAGCGGCGCAGGACTCAAGTTCGGCGGCGCCTGGATGCTCATGCATTCGCCGAGGAGGAGTCGCGCCGCAGCGATCGTCCACAGGAGCTCTTCCGCATCGGGCGCTGAGGCATCGGCCATGATCGTTCCGGGCTTCGGCACGAAATTCTGGACGATGATCTCCTGAATGTGACCGTAACGCTGGTGCAGGTCGCGGATCGCGAGCAGCGCCTCGAGACGCTCCGCGCGGGTCTCGCCGATGCCGAGCAAAATCCCGGTCGTGAACGGAATCTTCTGCCGTCCTGCCTCCGCGATCGTCTCGAGCCGCACGGCCGGTCGCTTGTCCGGCGATCCGTAGTGGGGACCTCCCTTGGCGCAGAGCCGACTGGCCGCGCTCTCGAGCATCAAGCCCATCGATGCGCACACCGGCCGCAGCATCGACATCTCCTGCGCCGACATGCAGCCCGCATTGATGTGCGGAAGCAATCCGGTGCGGTCGCGCACGGCCTGCGCGACGTGCGCGAGATAATGCAGCGTGCTCGCAAAGCCCTCGGCGTCGAGCCATTCCGCCGCGACCCGGTAGCGTAGCTCCGGTCTCTCCCCGAGCGTGAACAGCGCCTCCTTGCAGCCCCGTCGAGTACCCTCCTGCGCCACGGCCAGCACGTCTTCGAGCCTCATGTAGGGACTCGGCAAACGTCTCGGGGCTTTGGCAAAGGTGCAGTAGTGGCAGGAGTCGCGGCAGAGCTGCGTGAGCGGCAGAAATACCTTTCGCGAATAGGTAACGAGTCGCGGAAAGCCGCGGTCGCGCAGCGCGGCCGCGCGCGCCGTGAGATCGGCCGATGCGGAGCGGCAAAGCTCCTCGACTCGTGTGGTCGCCGCCCTCGCGAGGCCGCGCCCGACAGGCTCGTGCCTCGACAGCTCGAGTCCTCGGACCCAACACGCGAGCGCATCGGAGCGGGTCTGCTCACCGAGCATCGCAGCAAGCCTGCGCAAATCGGCGGGCGAATCGACGTCGAACGACACCGGCGCAGACTCGATCTCGTGGGCCCGTTCGCGCAAACCCTCGAGGTGTCGCTCGAAGCTCTGCTCGCCGAACGACGGCTGGAACGGCTCTGCCGGATCGAGGAGCACCATATTGGTGCCTGTGCCCTCCTTGCATCGCACGAGCCCCACGGCGCCCGGGCCGGCTCGCTCGCGCAGCCGTAAATACGCATCGATCACATCGCTCAAGCCCTCCGCGGTCAAAGCGCCGAGGTCACTCGGCATCAATGCGGCGATGCTCGCCCCCTTCGCGGCGGCGGCCGCTAGCCCGAGCGAGCAGGCCTCATTCAAGGGCCGATCGCCGTCATCGAGGGTGCAAGCGCCGCGGCTCGCCGCATGAGCGGCGATGCGCGGATCGGGGGTCACGACGATGAGGCCCGCGAGCCGGCTCGATTGAAAGAGAATATCGAGCGTGCGGCATGCCAGGAGGAATGCGAACTCTTCGCGCGCATCGCCCAGGACCGCCGCCAATCGCTGCTTCGCGACGGCGAGTCGCTTGATCGGGACCACCGCCCAGATATCGGTGCGCGGGTGCTGCATAGGGATCTCGAATTTAACCATCACTTTCCTCACGGCGACAGATCGGGTCGGTTCGCCACATCGGGCCCGTCGCGCCGTCAGCCGAACTTGCTTCGCAGGAGCGGCGCCACCCGCTCGGAGAATAATCGCAAAAAGCGCGCCTGATCCGGACCGGGCGCGTGGAACACCAGGTGATTGAACCCGATCTTCACGTACGCCCCGATCCTCTCAGCCATCTCCTCGGGGTCGCTCGAGACAATCCAGCGGGCGGCGCTGCGCTCGATCGGGAGCGCATCGGCGAGTTTTTCCATCTCGAGAGGGTCCTCGACGCTCACCTTCTCCTCGGCACTCAAGCCGAGTGCGCCCCAGAAATGGGTATCGTGCAGGGCGCGCTCGCGGTCCGTATCAAAAGACACCTTCATCTCGATCATCCGTTCGAATCCCGAGCTGCTCGTGCGGCCCGATGCAGCGAGCCCGGCCTGCACGTTGGGCAGCAGGGTCTCGGTGTAGAGCTGCCACGACTTGCCGCTCGTGCAGATGAAGCCATCGGCTTGCGATCCCGCGAGCTTGGCGATGAACGGTCCGGCGCCGGCGATGTAGATGGGCACGGGCGGATCCGGCCGATCGTAGATTGTCGCCAGTTTCGTTTTGTAGAACTCTCCGTTGAAGGTTACGCGATCCTGCGACCAGAGCGTGCGGATGAGGCGGATCGCTTCGCGAAAGCGCGCCGTGCGCTCCTTCTGGGCAGGCCACTCGAGTCCCGTTGCGGGCACCTCGTTCAGCGACTCTCCGGTCCCGACGCCGAGCACCACACGCCGAGGAAACAGGATTCCCAGGGTCGCGAACGCCTGAGCGACCAGCGCGGGGTGGTAGCGGTAAGTCGGCGTGAGCACGCTCGTGCCCATCACGATCTTCCTCGTCCGGGCCCCGAGCGCGCCCAGCCAGGCGAGCGAAAACGGTGCGTGACCGCCGCTGTGGCGCCAGGGTTGAAAATGGTCGCTGATCCACACCGAATCCAGACCGAGTTCCTCCGACAGCAGGGCAAACTCGAGCAATTCGTTCGGGCCGAACTGCTCGGCCGAGGCCTTGTAACCCAGCTTCAGCACGAGAACCTCCTCGAGAACCGGGAAACGACCTGCTCCCGGACATGTGATTGCAACAGTATTTTGATCGCAGCCGCTGGGCGCAATAGCCTGACGCCGCCTCGCGCCGTCACACCGTACTGCACTGCAGCAGTCACGCTCGGGGCAAGCCGCGCGAGCCTAGCTCATGGGGGCGCCACGGTCGCTGGCGCCGCGGCCGCCTGCGCCAGGTGCGCCTTCAAATCGAACGTTGGATCTGCCGCCTGCGCCGGCGTGAGCGCCACATGCTGTCCCACGAGCCGCCGTGCGAGCATATGATCGCCGGGGCGGTTGACCGACTCGACCCCGATCAAGCGACCTGCTTTGAAACAGAATGCAGAGCAGGCGATTCCCGATGCATCGCCGCGGATGACGAGCTGATCGTAACCCTGCGTGAGGCCGGCGATTTGCAGCTTGAGCTCCGCCTGATCGCTCCAGAACCACGGAACGTTTGCATAGCGCGCAGGCTTGCCGACGAGTCGCGCCGCCACGCATCGGCCCTGATCGGTCGCGTTCTGAACAGACTCTAGCCGTACCAGGGAGGCATCCGCGAACGGATTCGGATGAGCCGCACAGTCTCCGACAGCGCTCACGTTCGGGTCGCTCGTGAGCAGCATCTCATCGACCACGATGCCGTTGCGCACGTCGAGACCGGCGGCGGCGGCCACCTCGACGTTCGGTTGCACCCCGATGCCGATCACGATGACATCCGCCGGCACCCGCTCGTGCTCCACCGTCGCGACCGCGACCGCCCGCCCGGCCTCGCCGAGGATGTGCAGCACCTGGGAATTGAACATGAAGCGCATGCCGTGCTTCTGATGCTCGCGCGTGAAGATCGCGGCGATCTGCGGGCTCAAAGCCCGCGCCATCGGACGATCCGCGACCTCGATCACGGTGACCTCGACGCCCAGCTTCATTGCGGTCGCAGCGACCTCGAGACCGATGAAGCCGGCGCCGATGACGACGGCGTGCTTGGCTGTCTCGAGCGCCGCCTTGAGCGCACGCGCTTCATCGAGCGTGCGCAGGCAGTGGACTCCACGGAGCTCGGTGCCGCGCACCGGCAGCGGCCGATTGCGAGCCCCGACGGCGAATACGAAGTGACCGTACTCGATCACGCGATCGTCATCGAGCGCCGCATGATGGTGAGCCCGATCGAGCGCGATCACTCGGCGTCCCGTCAACAGCTCGATGCGCTTGTCCGCGTAAAAGCTCTCGGGGCGCAGCGCCGCCCGGGCCTCATCGGTCGCGCCCAGGAGGTATCCCTTCGACAGCGGCGGCCGCTGGTACGGCAGGTGAGTCTCCTCGCCGACGATGACGATCCGCCCCTGATGGCCCATCTCGCGCAGCGCGGCCGCGACCTGAAACCCGCCTTGGCCGGCGCCCGCAATGACAATGCTCCCTTCGGCTCCCATCAGACCTTCCTACCCGGCGCGAGACTCACGCGCCGAACACATCGGCAAAGAGCTCGAGCATCGAGCGCCACGACCGTCGGTCCGCGGCGGCGTCGTACTTCAACCCCTTGAGCCCCATCGCGCGCGCCCGCTCGTCGGCGCCGGGATCCGTGAAGCTATGCTGCGCTCCGCCGTAAAGATGCATCTGCCAATCGACGCCGGCCGAGCGCATCTCCTCCTCGAAGGCGCTGCGATCGGCCGCGGGAATCAGCGGGTCGTCGGCGCCGATACACACGAGGACTTTTCCCCGGATGTGGCGCGCATCCAGTGGCCGAGTGGTCTTGAGACCGCTGTGAAACCCGACCGTGACGGCAACCGGTGCGCCGCTTCGCGCGAGCTCGAGCACCGCCGTGCCACCGAAGCAATAGCCGATGGCGGCGATGCGCGCACCGTCGACCCGGCGCTGCGCGAGCAGCACGTCGAGCGCCGCTCGCAGCCGCGCGCGAATGCCGAGCGGGTTCTCGATGAAGTGGCGGATGCGGCTCATCATCTCCTCACGATCGGCAAGGACAGCCCCGCCGCCGTGGTAGTCGAGCGCCAAGGCGGGAAATCCGGCCTGCGCGAGGCGTCGCGCGACCGACTTCGTGTGCTCGCCCAGACCGGGACCGGGAGGCGACACCAGGATGCCGGGCCGGCGGCCCTGTCCCACGCTCTCGAGATCTGCCTCGGCGAAGTAGCCGAGCAGGCGAACGCCATCCGCCTCGTACTCGATCTCGCGCGTGGTTAGAGCCATGAGCTGTCACCTCCATG
>Ga0187784_10000997_pt1 | contig 21911 bp, 22 predicted proteins | sample 1015_SJ02_MP15_2_FD_132964 | JGI IMG/M metagenome (GOLD analysis project Ga0187784, IMG submission 132964) | Tropical peat soil microbial communities from peatlands in Department of Meta, Colombia - 1015_SJ02_MP15_20_MG | ecosystem: Environmental > Terrestrial > Soil > Wetlands > Peat | place...
GACTACGCCGACGTTCGGCGCCGCGCGCTGCTGGCGCACGCCACGCAGATCGACCCGGAGTCGCCGTTCTGGTTCGGCCTTCCTCCCGAGGTGATGCGTGGAGTTCATCCGGTGGACGAGTACGTGCTGGCCCGGGTGTCGCCGGCCGTCGACGAGGTCGAGACCGGCGCTGGGGACCCGAAGCCGTTGCGGACGGCCGCCGATGACGCCGCTGTGGAGGACGACCTCTTCGCCGGTGTGGACAGCTCACGAGGTGTCGAGTGTCCCAGCGAACTGCAGCCGTGAACCGGTCCAACACTCGGTTCGCGGGTTCGCCCGGACGTGCCAGCAATCCTGTCAGACGAACTGCAGCTCACCGGGAAGGACCCTGCGCCACCAAGCTCATGAGGGGATCGCCCGGAAAGGTGTCGTAGGCGCAGTCCGACGAGGGTTGCGGTTCCCAGTCCCACACCAGCAGTCCACTGCTTCCCGCCTGGAGTTGAGCCTGCTCCTTGCCGGCGAACTGGGTGACCCGATCGGCCAATGTCGTGCATCCGGCACCATCGCCCGCTTGAATGCCCACCTCTCCGGTGACGATCGGCTTGTCGACGTCTTTCGCTTGTGAGAAGCGGACGGCCATGCCATTCCACTGGTCACCGCCCATGGCCGCGGCGCCGTAGTAGTCGTGGACCGACAGCACGTCGATGCCCGGGCTGGCGGACACATAGGCGTAGTCCGAGCCCGAAGTTCCGCACTGGCCACTACCGAGCGTCCCACTCTCGACCAGATGGTTCGGATCGAGTGTGTGGATCTCGGCGCCGACCACGTCGAAGAAGTTGCGAAGAGCAGAGGCGGCTGCCGCCTCGTCGGGACAGGTCTGGTTCCCCGAGCAGTTGTCAGGCTCGTCCTGAGCAGGGCAGGTGGAGGCCTCGGGCTCGGAGATCGGCTCCCACATCCCCAGCGCCGGCGAGTTGCGATAGCGAGTGACCAGGTCCTGCAGGTACTGCCAGTACGACAGAGGGGTCAGGTTCACCCCGTTGTCCATGTCGGCATGGGCATCCATGAACCCGCCCTCGTACCACGTCGGGTCCTGCCATTGCCCGCCGTCGCAAGTGCCACCTTGATCGGAGATGACGACGATGAGGCGCTGCTCATGAGCGGCAGCGGTGTCGAAGACCCGGTCGATAGGCGCCCAGTCGAGCTGCCCGGTGTCGACGTTGGTGGCCATCGACCCCTGGAAGGCCCAGAAGCGCACCAGGGAGTTAGGCGCCAGGCCGCTGAAGAGCTCGTTCAGCTGCGCCTGCGTCTCCTCTCCGCCGCAGCCTGCGTTCACCCCCCAGTCGGTGGCGATCTCATAGGCGTTCACGCCTGTGAAGGTGTACGGATTGCCGTCGAGGACGAGGTTGGTCCCGGATGCGCCGATGGTTCCTTCGAGTGTGGTCGGGGACGCAGCAGCCGCGCCCGGGGCCGAAGGCACACCCGTGGTGGTCGTCGTCGTGAGACCGGCCTTCGCCGGCGACGGAGAGGAGGGCGCCGGTGCGGTGGGATGGTTCGTGGCGATCGTCGTCGTCGGCGCGGTGGGGATTAGCGCTGGGCTCGTCGCCGTGTGAATGAGTTTCGCCATCCCTGCAGTGGAAATCGGCGATGACCGCACCCGTGGCTGTGTCGCCGCCGAGCTTTCAGACGACAGTTGCAACGCCAGCGGGACCACCGTAGCCCCGGCCAAACCGAGCGCAGCCAGCCGGCCTGCGCGGCCCAGCGCCAGCGCGAAGAGCCACCGTCGACCTTGCCGCCGCGACCCCATCGGGTCGGCATCGGCACCAACGGCTGCTCCGTCAACTGGTGCCGGAAGGTGTTGTTGGGGCGTAGGCTGCCTTGGGCGCTACCCCCGAGGCCATCCCTCGGTCGGTGGACCAGTCGCTGTACGAGAGGCAGCCACTGGGTAGCATGCCGCGGCGCGGCCCCGGAGGCGGGTCGAAGTCCAGGTCAAGTTTCGACCAGGGAGGGCGACATGTCGAAGTATCTGAGCCAGGAGTGGCTGGACGAGACCAGGAAGATGGCAGAAGGCCAACCAGAGCGGCCTGGCGCCTCGGCCCGGATGCAGTACGTGGTGACGGGCACACCAGAGGGAGACGTCGAGTACTACTGGATCCTCGAGAACGGCAAGATCCTCGAGAGCAAGCGGGGCCCCCTCGAGGACGCCGAGGTGACACTCACCACCGGGTACGACGATGCGGTCAAGATCCAGAAGGGCGAGCTCGACGCCAACGCCGCCTTCATGCAGGGCAAGGTGAAGGTCACCGGCAACATGGCCAAGGTCATGTCGCTTTTGCCCATCACCAACTCGCCCGAGTACAAGCAGCTCCAAAGCGAGATCGCGGCCATCACCGACTACTGAGGGATCACGTCGCCCGGGGGTGGTGCGCGGGTCAGTCGTCGAGCAGCAGCTGGCGCAGCGACCGGTAGCCGATGAGCGTCACCCCGGCCGCCTCCAGCGCCGGCGCCAGCGACCGGTCGTCCACCAGCAACCGGTGGTCGTCGACGCGTGCCTCCCAGTCCGGGCTGAGTGCCTGTATCTCCGCGGTGGCCGTGGCCGGGTGCAGGTAGACCTCGGTCACCCCCGGTTGCAGCTGACCGAGGGCGTCGAGCAGCGTCTTGCGAGCCCCGACACCGGGCGTCCACACCAGGTGGTCGGGAAACACGATCCCGGCCTCGACAGCCAGGGCCCGGAAGGGAAATCCGGCCAGTGCCTCGGCATGCGGACCCGACAGGCGCAGAGGCAGACGGAACTCCACGGCCAGCTCCAGATAGATGTCGAAGAACTCGGGCCTGTCCTGCAGGACACCGAGATGGGCATCGAGGTGGCTCACGTCGAAGCCCCACAAGATGGCCCGCTCGATTTGGGCTCGGCATTCCCGGCGGACCTCGTCCAGGTCGGCGTGATCCCACACGTCGGCCACGGTGCGCGGGAACCCGCCGTCGCCGTCGAGCAGAGAGGGCGCCTGGGTGATCGGTCCCCAGCGGTACAGGTCGAGATCTGCGTTGAGCGTCAGGTGTACCCCCACGTCCTCACCGCGGTACTCGGCAGCGGCCGCACGGGCCCAGGGACACGGGACCATCAGCCCCGCGCTGGTGCCAAGTCCCCGGCGAAGCGACTCGAACACGCCTTGGTTGGCGGCGTGGCACAGGCCGAGGTCGTCGCAGCTTGTGATCAACAATTTGGCGTCGGCGCCGTAGCCCAAGCGTTCGGCCAAGCTCGACACGGCAAAGGACGGTACACGTCGGACGCCGTCGGCAGCGCCGCAGGCGATCCTCAGGCGGCGTCGGAGTGGCCGTCGGTGGGGTGTCGGCGGGTGGCCGCCAGGGCGGTACGCGCCTGGGCCACTCCGCGCAAGCCGGCTCGCCGGGTGCGGGCGTCGATTCGCCAGTCGCGGCGCCGGGCTCCAGCAGTCCTCGGCACGGGCGTCTGCTCCTGCCCGGTCGGCTCGGGCCCCTGGATGGCCATGGGAAGTGGTTCCTGCATGAAGCCATGGTGCGCCGAGGCTGTAACAACCGGAATGGGCGAGCGGCGGCGTGTCGTGCCAGAGCCAGCCTGTGGCCGTGCTAGCCCAGCAAGAAATCCCTGGTGGGCGCCTTGTCGGGCGCCGTAGGGGCCTCGGCGCCGGGTCCTGGCAGTCGGTGCCCGCTACTCGGGGGCGGCGTCTGCTCGCAGGGCGCTCGCTTGGAAGGCGACTCGGGCGTCGTCGAGGCTCACCACCACTTGCGGCTCCAGGTGGCGGTGGCCTTCGGGTCCGAGTCGCACGGCCGTGCCCCAAGCCGTGAACCCGACTGCGTGGGTGGCGAACGACATCGGCCCCTGGCGCATGACAACGGCTACCACTCCGGTGCCGCCCAGGGAGATGGCGGCGCGCTGCATCCTCTCCATGGCCAGCTCGCGCGCCTGGTACATGGCCTCGGTGAAATTGGTGAGCTCTACGTTCTGCCCGGCTTGGCCCAACGCCATGCTGACCGTGCGGCGTGGCGCATAGACGAAGCTCGACCCGAAAGCGAGGCCGAGCGGACGCCAACCAGCGCCGTGCAGAAGGCAGAAGTCACGGGCGGAGAGGTCGGACATGAACGGCGTGGGTGTTGAGCCGCGATGCCCTGCGTCGGCGGTCCTGGGGCCGTTGCCCACGGGTCGTACAGCGGTGCCCACGAGCGCCACGTCCACATGGGTGGGCCAGATGCCCACTTCCACCCGTACGCCCACCACCCCCTGTCCGCCGGCCGAGGTGCACTCCTCGGCCATCCGGCCGGCAGCGCTGCCCATGGCCGAGGCATGAGCGCCCGAAGCGGCCCCGATCTCGCCCTGGCCCCAGCTCCACACTCCCCAGGGAACCGAGACCACCGAGACCCCGCTGACCAGTTCCACTGGCTCCCATCCCACCGAATGCAGGAGCAACGCTTCGTCGATCGACAGGTCCGAGGTTCCGCCACGGCCCGGCGGAGGCGGGCCGGCCAGGGCAGCGACACCACGGCGAACCTCGGAGGCCAGGTCGACGGGTGGCGGGGAAGCGGTCACGACAACGGCACCGTTGGTCGTGGCGCGGGCAGGGGGTCGAAGTCCTTGAAGCGTCGCACGCGGGTGCCGCGCAACGTGCACTCGATCACGTGCCCACCGGTGCCTGATTGGCGGCGGCTCACGGCAAACGAGGCGCCGTGCAGGGTGTCGAGCCCGAGCTGGGCGCGCACGGCGGAGCGGGCCAAGTGACGCACTGCGGTCTCGGCGCGGGTGACCTGGGTGATCTCGCCGCCTGCGGACCCGCCCCACATGGGGCCGATACCGATCCCTCCGTTCATCAAGTATTCGGTTTGGCAGTTGGGCCACATCTGGACCGACGCCATGGCCGCCGCCACCGATACGGGCACGAAGCCGGCCTCGAACAGCTTGCCCAGACGCTGGCCGGCCAAGTATGTGCTCCACAGCGTGGGAGCGGGCCCAGTCCCGTCGACCATCACGGCCGTGCCGGACAGATGAAACTCGACGACGCTCTGTTCTCCTAAGTACTCGGCTCTGTCCACCACGCCGACGATGCCGTGTGCTCCTGCCTCTCGGGCCTCGTCCACCATTCGCCGGTAGGCGGAGCCGAATCCCTGTGACCACGCCGCTTCGACCCAGGACTGTTCGAGGTTGTAGCCCCACCTGTGGTCCAACGAGGCGATGCCGTGCGGACATGGCCAGGATTCCTGGTAACCGCCCGACGCGCCGGAGTTCCGGCCGGCGTAGGGGCCGGCAGCGCCTGTTGCCTGGGACGGCGGTCCGGAACCCCACGAACCGGCGCCGGCCATGGTGTAGAAGCCCCACTGCATCACGCAGAACCCCTGGACGAGCGCCACCGGCCGCAACCCCATGGCCTCGCAGGCGGCCAAGTCGGCCACCGTGAGCGCCGACGACCACGTCTGGCCCGACAGGCGTCGCCCGGCAGCCTCGGGCAGTTCGTTCGCCTGGACGTCGCCATCGGGCGGCAACGGAGGACCGCTGTCGTCGGGCCCCGCCATCGACCGCTCAGTTGTCCAGGGAGATGACGGTGGTGGGCAGCGGCAGGGCCACCGGCCGGTCGCCACGGGTGACGGCTGTGCCCAGTGAGAGGAATTCGATGGTGTGCGATCCCCACTGGTGTGACTTCTCCTCCAGGCGCACGCCCACGATGCCGGTGGCGCCGAGCCGGTTGGCCTCGTCCTGCATCCTGGTCATGGCCAACTCGCGCGCCTCGTAGAGGGCCTGGGTGAAGTTCGGGAGCTCGACGTTCTGCCCGACGCTCCCCAGGGTCTGCATGAGGCCGCGATGGGCGATGTGGAACACACAGGTACCCATCACCAGTGCCTGGGGAACGTGCCCGGTTTGCATGAGCGTCCAGAAATCCTGGCCGGACAGGTCGGAGGTGAAGGGTTTGTCCAGGGCGTTGCGGTAGGAGCGGCCGTCTTCGGCCTTGACGGCAGTGCCCATGGCGATGAACTCCGCTGCGTCGCGACCCCACTCGTAGTAGTTGACGTCCAGTCGCACTCCGACCACGCCGTCGGCTCCCAGCTCGTCTGCCTCTTCCTCCATGCGAGTCATGGCCAGCTCTCTGGCGTTGTACATGGCTTCGGTCAATTTGCTGAGCTCCTGGCTCTTTCCCCATCGGCGCGTCTGGATGCCGATGTGGTAGATGGACGACCCCATCACGAAGCCCACCGGATGGAAGCCGGCGTGCTTTATCAGCAGGAACTCGTTGACCGACAAGTCGGAAGTGAACAGGCCGTGTTCGAGCTCTTCGAGCCGATGGCTGGTGGCCTCGGGGAGGTCCCGGGGCAACTGGTGCTGGTCGCTGCTGCCGCCGGTCTCGGTCATGACGCCCCTCCGATCACGATGTGCTCGAGTGCCAGGCGGGCTTTCTGGCTGTAGGCGGCCTCTGCCTGCAGCGACTGCAACAAGCGCTTCAACCAGTCGTCGGCCGACACCTGCTCGTTGCGGATGCGGATACCGCCCGACCGGTGCCCGATCATGCAGCGAAGCGTGGCGCCGTCGATCTCGGCGCGGAACTCGTCGTCGCCCATGGTCACGGCCAGCGCCTGCACGTCGTCTGTTCGCCGCAACCGCCTGGCGTGCTCGATGGCCAAACGCTCCGGCCCCACCGCGTCGGCCAGCTGGCCCGCCAGCACCTTGAGCAGGATGCGGACGTCGGTCATGTTCGACCGAACGCCGGCCACGGCGGTATCCAGATCGAATCCCTCGAATGGGTCGGACGACACGGCGTTCCTTTCTGGTCCAGCGCTGTCCGGCGCGATAGTCCCTATCGTCGCAGGCTCGACGGTGTGGGTGGGCCCGAGGGACCACGCCCCGGTCAGGCGCCCGAGAAACGAGGGGGGCGGCCCTCGAGCATGGCGGCCACACCTTCGGCAGCGTCACCGGTGCCGGCCAGGGCCGACTGCTCCACCAGCTCGTGCTCCATGGCTCGTGCAGCCACCTCCGCCAGTCCTGACCGCAAGGTGGCGCGTGTCGCCGACACCGCCAACGGTGCCCCGGCGGCGATCTCGGCGGCGAGTTCCAGGGCCGACTCCAGCTCCTGGCCCTCCGGTACCACTCTTTCGGCCAGGCCGATGCGTCCCGCCTCTTCGGCCCCCACTCGCCGACCGGTGAGGAACAGCTCCGCTGCCCGCCCCGGCCCCACTGTCCGGGGGAGCAGGACGGACAACCCGAAGCCGGGATGGATACCCAGACGGACGAAGTTCGCCTGGAAGAAACCACGCCCGCCCACCACCCGCAGGTCGCAGGCCAGAGCCAGACCGAATCCCGCCCCCACCGCCGCCCCCTGCACGGCCGCCACCGTTGGCACAGGTGAGGCGAACACTCGTACGGCTTGACGATAGAAGGCGCTCGTCACTGCCTCGAAGCCGGTTCCGGAGGTGGGGTCGGGGGCTTCGGCGGATCGGAAGTCGGCTCCGGCACAAAATGACTGTCCCTCTGAGCACAGCACCGCCGCGCCAGCGGTGTGAGCCAACGACTCCAGGGCGTCGGCCAGGCGGGCCAACGCCGGTTGGGTGAGCAAATTGTGCGGCGGACGGCGCAGCGTCACCACCGAGATGGCGCCGCGACGATCGACGGTGACGTCGCTGGCAGCCACGACTGGTCGGGGCTCAGCGCAGCCGAGGTCGGCCGCGCCGGCGGCGGGCTTCGATCAGGGCGTCGTCGGCCCGAGCCACAAGCTGGTCGAGAGACTCGGCCTCGCGCGCCTGGGCGAAGCCGACGCTGACCGACGTCCCGGGTGCCTCCTGTCCGAGAATGACACCGAGCTGGTTCAGGCGTTGCTCGGCGACGCCCAGGTCCGCTCCCGGCAGTGAGAAGACGAATTCATCGCCGGCCAGCCGCAGGATCACGTCGTGGGATCGCAACGTCGCCCGCAGCGCGGCCGCCACCTTGCGCAACAGCTCGTCCCCGGCTTGCGGCCCGCTGGTGTCGTTCACCTGTCGAAGGCCGTCCACGTTCAGGTACCCGAGCACGAAGCGCAATCCGTTGGAACGGGAGCGCTCCAGCTCCTGGGCCACGACGGCCAGGCCCTGTTGGCGGTTGAGCACGCCGGTCAGCTCGTCGTGAATCGGCATCATCCCGGTGACAACCGATGGGGTGTCGTCTTCCGGGGCGCGGTAGGCGGCCAGCACCGGGCCCTCGTGCTGGACCGACCAAGGATCGCCGTTTGCGTCCTCGTCGGCGAGATCAGGCAGGCTGACCAGACGGTCGGGCCGCGGCGTCGGTCCCGCCGTCGCCAGGTCGGAAGGTGTCGAGGACCGCGACATGGGGGAGCTGCTCGGGGAGGCGGATCCCCCGAGACCTGCCGATCCGGTGAGGTTCGGCCCGCGGGAGAGGGGCGGCTCGGCGGCCTCGCCGGGGGTCCCCACGTCGACCACGGCCTGTACGAGCTTCGACCACGCTTCCACGACGTGACCCACCTGGTCCAAAAGCGCGTCGAGCACCGCTTTGCGCTGAGCGAGGGGAAGCTGCTCGAGTTGGGCGTGGAGGCGAGCGGCTCCATCGGAGAGGACACCGGCCACCTCCAACAGGCGGTTGGCCGGGACGACCGCCGTGCGCTCGTGCTCTGTCGGGATAGTCCTCTCCCCCTTGTGGATCACCGTCGAGTTTCCCACGTCGGGAGCCCCTAGCGCTGCCACGGTGGGCAGCCAGCGCACCCCCGGACGGCTCCCACGCTGCCCTCATCCAGTTGTGACGCGAAACACGGGATGCCGGGGGGCGATGCCCAGCAATTCGGTCTCGTCGGAGTCCGCCGTCGCCCCGTCGAAGAACATCCCCGTCTCCGCCCGCCATCGGCCGAGGTAGGCGCGCAGGACTGCAACCTTCTGCGCGGGGTCTTCGACCTCGGTGGCGACGAACGGCTCGGATCGTCGCCCCAGCGTCAGCTCGCCGCCGCCGGCTGATCGCAAGTTTCGTACCCATTGCGTCTCGCCGCGCGGCGCCACCAGGTAGCGCTCACCCTGGAGCACCAACAGGTTCACGGGTGTGGCCCGCCATTCACCGGTGCGCCGGCCCCGCACCCGCAACAGCCGCGAGCCCCACACACTGATCCCGGCATGGGTGAGCACGGCGACGACGCCGTTGAACACCCGGCGGGTGAACCAGCCGGGGGCACGGTAGTAGGCCATGCCTCCCATCTTGGTCTGGGCAGCCGAAGTGAATTGTCCAGTTGGGCTCGGTGTTCGGCAACGGCGATGTTTGACCGGAATCCCCCGTTGGTAGTTTGCCGTCGTGGCCGGTTCGTCACTCTCTGGCGCGAGAGTCATGCCAAGGACGGCCGTGGCCGATCGGCCGGCCGGCGGGGCCAGCCCCGGGCCGCCAGCCCTTCCTCAGGCGCGTCGTCGGGCGCATCGGGCGCGTCGTTTTCCTCTTCGGGTCCCGTCCTACGATCCGACCGTCTGGAGCCCCTGACTTCGAAGCCACCCGGAAGGAGAGCTGGTGCGGTTGGTGACCTTCGCCGAGATGGAGTCCTCCTCCGAGGGGGACCCGGCCGAGCCGTGGCGCTCTCCCGTGCTGTGGCGTGCCGGCTTGCTGGAGGGTGACGAAGTGGTCGATCTCACGGACCCCGAGGTGGGATTGCCGGCGGACATGACCGACCTGCTCATGGGCGGACAGCCGGCACTGGAGCGTGCCGGGCAGGCGACCGGCAGCGGCGCACGGCGCATCGCTCTCGACCAGGTCAAGTTGCATGCTCCGGTGCCGCGCCCGCCAAAAGTGCTCGCCATCGGGCTCAACTACGCCGCCCACGTGGCCGAGCTCGGGCGCGAGACCCCCGAGCACCAGGTGTGGTTCAACAAGCAGCGCACCTGCGTGGTGGGCCCAGGTGAGGCCATCGTGGTGCCGTCGGTGTCCAACCAGGTCGACTATGAGGGAGAACTTGCCTTCGTCATCAGCCGCACCGCCCGCAACGTGCCGGCCTCCGAGGCGACTTCGGTCATCGCCGGCTTCACCGTGATGAACGACGTGAGCGTGCGGGACTGGCAGTGGCGCTCTCCGACTATGACCATGGGCAAGTCCTTCGACACACACGGTCCATTGGGTCCGTGGTTGGTGACCACCGACGAGCTGGGGGACCCGGCCGGCCGGCGCATTCGAACGTGGGTCAACGACGAGCTACGCCAAGACGGCAACACTGCCGACATGCTGGTGGACTGCGCGGCCATGGTCGAGCTGTTGTCGACCGCTTGCACCTTGGAACCCGGTGACGTGGTCACCACCGGCACACCCCCCGGGGTGGGAGCGAGTTTCGATCCACCCAAGTGGCTCGTTCCGGGCGACGTGGTGCGTGTCGAGATCGACGGCATCGGAGTTCTCGCCAACCCCGTGGTCGGCCCTGGACACAACGGACCTGGCGACAGCGCCTCGAGCTGACCGGCGAACAAATGGTCCCACGTGGAAGCGAGCCCGACTCCGTCGGTCGTTCCAGAGTGCTGCAGGTCGGTCGCAACCTGCGTATCCCGCTGGACGAGCTGGAGTGGCGTTTCTCCACCAGTGGCGGCCCAGGAGGCCAACACGCCAACCGCTCGAGCACCCGAGTGGAGGTGCGCTTCGACGTGGTCGGCTCGTGTGCTTTAGGACCCCGCCAGCGGGCACGGTTACTCGAACGCCTGGGGCCTGTCGTCAGAGCGTCGGCGGGCGAGGAGCGGTCGCAGGCCCGGAATCGGGCCACGGCCCTCGATCGCCTGGCCGCCCGTCTGGCCGATGGGCTCCGGATCGAGCGGGCCAGGGTCGCCACGCGGCCACCTGCCGCTGTCACGGCCCGGCGCCTCCGCGACAAGCGATGGCGCTCCGAACTGAAGCGCCAGCGGGCCGCGCACTCCGAGGGCGAGGACTGACAAACCCTGTCGGCCGGCGGTTCCTGGAATGGGACTTTCGGCCCTGTCTGGGCCAGTGGGAGGGCCGCATGCTGGGTGGCCTGATAGCCGTCTCGAGGGCTGTCAGAGAGTGCGTCCGGAGTGCCGCCCACCTGGGACGCGCTCGTTGGCCGTCACCGGCGGGAAGAGCAGGTTCGCCTGCTTGCGGAGCCCGCCGGGGGCGGCCAATTTTTTTCCGCCACACTGCCGCCTGGTTTCGCCAGCTCGGGGCGCTCGGCCCGTCAGCTGGTGCAGTCCAGACAGAGCACGCGCCGCTCGTCGGCCAGTTGGAAGCGCAACCGCACGAGGAAGCAGCCCTGGCACACGAATTCGTCCGCGCCACACGGCGAAGGGACGTGCTCGCTGCCGGCTGGGACACCGGCGTCGGACGATGGCTCTGCATCCGTGTCCGCATCAGCGCCAGGTGCATCCGGTTGCGCGCCGTCGCCGTCCAGCACCGCCAAGCGCTGACGCAGGAGCAGATCGAGGCTCTCTTCGAGGTCCTCGAGCTCGTCGATCTCCAAGTTCTCGAGGCGCTCGTCCTCGCTAGTTCCGGCGTCGACGACACCGACGCCATGGGCGTCGCCGGCCGTGGTGAGAGCACCGTCCACCTCGATCTCCTCCTCGTCGTCGAGGTGGGCCAGGTCCTCCAAGGTGACCGTCAACAGGTCGTCGTCCACGTCCTGTTCGAGGACCACTTCGTCATCGAGCTGCTCCTCGAGGAGTGTCTCGTCGTCGAGTTCACCGACTGCCAGCTCCTCGGGCGGCTCCAGATCGGGCTCGCCCTCGGAGAAGTGATCCTCGCCGTGCTGCTCGATGAGGCGCATGGGCATCTGCTCACCAGCATCCAACGGCAAACCGGCGAAGACAAGAGGCAGCGAGCCAACAGCCGGGGGAGAATCGTCGGATGCACATCCCGGCGAAGGTCGATTACGGCATGCGGGCGCTGCTCACCCTGGCGGCCCTCGACACCCCGGCCACCACCGAGGACCTCGCCCGGGCCCAGGTGCTGCCGGCGAAGTTCCTCGGGGCCATCCTGACCGACCTGCGGCGAGCGGGGCTCGTAGCCAGCCAGCGGGGGGCGGAGGGAGGTTTCCGACTCGGACGACCGGCGTCACAGATCGCCGTTGCCGACGTCATGCGAGCGCTCGATGGACCCTTGGCCGAGGTGAGAGGGCTGCGACCGGAGTCGGCCAGCTACGCAGGAGCGGCCGAGCATCTGCAGGATGTGTGGGTGGCGGTGCGGGCCGCCCTGCGCGGCGTGCTCGAGCAGGTGACGTTGGAGGACGTGGTGCGCGGGAGGCTGCCGCGGTCGGTGGCCCGGCTCACCCAGGACCCCGACGCCTGGCGCCCCCGTCGCTGACCCGGCCGGGCGCCCAGCCGGGTCAGCCGTTGCCGGCCAGCCCGTCGTTGGGCGACAGTCGGGACCGCCGCAAGCCCCACGGCCCGAAAGCGTCGGCCAGGAAGTCGGCGATCTGTTCGGTGAGGCGCGCCGGTGCGGTGCGCAGCTCCATGATGGAGTGGGCCTCGAGGAGACGGGCCTTCGGTAGCTGACGGGTCAGGTGGTCGGCGTCGGTGAAGGGATGAATGAAGTCGATCTTGTGCCCGACGACCAAGGTGGGAGCGGTGATGGCATGTCGTTGCTCATACGTGGGGGTAATCGGGCCCACCAGCATTCCGTGCAGCACGGCGGCCGCCTCTTCCGGCTCGTAGCGCAAGGTGGCCAGTGCAGCATCCAGCGACCCGATGCCGGTCTCCGGGATGTGACGGGCCATCCGGGCGACCTGCCGGACCACTGGCGAGGCGTAGTGCACGCCAAGCAGAAGGGGTAGGAACACCATGGCGGCGCCGGGGACGGCCCATTCGAGCACGGGCATCTCGACCACCAGCGCCCGGACACGCTCGGGGGCTATCACGGCCGCCTGGAGCGAGACGTTGGCGCCCAACGACACTCCGCCAACGGCCGCCTGCTCCGCGCCCAAGGTCTCGATCAGCTTGACGACGTGGCGGGCGTAGGAATCCATGCGATGAGCGGAGGCGTGTCGGGGCTTGTCGGACCGGCCATGGCCGGGCAAGTCGAGCAGCGCCACCTTGAATCCACGTTCGGCCAGGTCGGCAGCCAGCCGACGGTTCATGCGACTGTCGAGCAGGACTCCGTGGGTGAACACGAGCAGCCTCGGCCCCGCCCCGTGCACCTCGTAGTACAGGCGCAACCCTTCACTCTCGAGCTCGCCGACCTCATAAGGGCGATGGGGCTCGACCAGTGACCGCAACGACGCGACGGGCCGGTCGAGCAGTGCTCCGCCAACTCTGGGCAGCTGGTTGGCGAGTCCACCGACCACTTGGGACCTCCTCCTCACCGCGTCCAGTGACGCCAGAACCATCGAACGTGCATGTACCGTACCTGGGCTGCTTGCTCGATTTTGCGCGTTTGGACAACTTTCCCACAATGGCTGGGCCCTTTGAGCAACGAGTGAGCGCAGTTGCGCCCCCAACAGAGGGTCACGGGTGGTCCGCCTCGCCACTTCGCCACCGTACGGCGGCCCACGACTTCAGCGGGTGGCGGAAGAGGCGACGCGCCGATGGCAATCCGGCTCAAGTCAGCCCTAGAGCGGTGGAGCAGCCGGGCCACTGTCTCCAGCCCTGCCGCGCCTCGAGTGTTTGGGCCGCGAGGTCCTGGACTGCCTGGGACGCCTGCGAAGGCAGCCCCGTGAGGCCCAGCTCGTCCCAGGTGCTGAGACTGAACTGATAGGCGCCGAAGTAGCCGTTCCCCGTGTCCTCGGCGTAGTCGCCTCGGGACTCGCACCATCGCAGCTGAGCCCACACCCCCCCGGCCGGGGAAGTCGTGTTGGACGAGGCGGGCGCCGCGCTTGCTGGTGCTGCTGGGACGATGGGCCGGGTGAGGGCCAGGAGTTGGTCGGCAAGGGGTTGAGGTCGCGGGCCGATCGACACGGCCAAGGCAGGTGCCGAGTCGTCTGAGGAGCGGACGACGGCGACGAGGACAGGGCCACTCTTGTGGCGATTTGTATCGGGTGTGGCATCTGGGGGCTCGAAACCCCAGACAGCGATGCCGACTGCCAGCAGTGCGGCAATGACAAGGGAGAGGTGTCGGTACCTCCGCATCTTGCGCCTCCTTGGAAGTCACGGAAACCCCGGAGGGCTCCAAGTGGCCTGGGAATGCGGGTGACCGTCGCTTGGGCATTCGTCTCGCGGGGTCCGCCGCCGAGCACGGCGGTCGATCCCTGGACTCACTGGTCCTTACGAGGTGCGGACGGGCAACCCTCTTGGGTGTCTGGCTTGTTCCCTCCTCCTCTACTGCGCCGTGGGCGATGATTCGCCGGTCGAGCACACATCCGTCACGGCTCCAGCGCCCCACGGGCGATAGGCGTCGCGGGCGGGGGCGCAGCGGGCTCCTCGAGCGGGGGCGAGTGGCCCAAGGGCCCCGAACTGCTCCCGCATGCGACCAGGCGCATACGTCGCCCGGTGCTCTTTTCCCAGGTTAGCGAGTAGCTAGCGATCGTTCGCTCACGCGCAAGGTGAGAAAACCGCTGGCCAGCGGTCGGACTTGCCGAACTGACCCGGGTGAGTGGCTTCCCGTAAACGCTCGTTCACCAGGGAAAAGAAGGTGGTCGTCAAACGACGGGAAATTCTGGGGACGACCTCGTTGCGTGCTGCTGGTAAGACTGTCTGTGGCGACAGACGAGCCCTGGCACCTGTGCGGCTGTGGTCAGCCGGCGGCCTCGGAGCTCGCCCGACCAGCGTGGCCCATCCCGCCAGCACAAGCCTTCTGCAAGAGCAGTAACGCCTCCGGCACCACCTCATCACTAGGTGGTCCCGCCTCCCGGACCCCGACGAGGGCGGTGAGGCAGGCGAAGTCGGCGGCCAGCAGCCCTGCGTCGGTCTGGAGATCGCCATCCTCGCCGGGGCGGCCGGGTGGGGCCAGGTCCAGACGCAACGTTCCAGCGCCAGCAGGCGGAAGGGCGAGATGCGGATGGCCTTCCCTGGGGGCACCGCCGGCCGGGGGGACGAGTGAGCTCGAGCTGGTGTCGTGCACCGCCGAGCGGATGCTGCCTCCGCGCCCCAGTCTTCCTTGGCGGACTCCGCGGACCTCTTCGAGTGGGAGGTTCGGCACGTTCAGGTTGAGCACCGTCCCGGCAGGGCTGTCGGCGAGCAGAGGAACGAGGCTGGCGGCCAAGGTGGCCGGCGTGCCCCACGGAACAGGCTCGTTACCGAAACGAATGGAGACTGCCAGGCAGGGCAAGCCGAAGTGCGCGCCCGTCAGCGCCGCGCCGACCGTTCCCGAGTGCATGGCCGAGCGCCCGACGTTGATTCCATGATTGATCCCTGACAGAACCATGTCGGGGCGTGGCCCGAAGCCACCGACGCAGGCCAGGATCACGGCCAGGGCCGGCGGCCCGTCGATGCCGTAGGCGGGTACGTCCAGGTCCTCGATCACGTGGGACTCGTAGTCGACCCCATCGCGTGAGTGCACGGGCCCCACAGCAGCGCCCGCCCCGCTGTAGTCGACGAGCGGCGCCACCACGACTACCTCGTGGCCGGTGTGATGTGCGGCCCCGGCCAGGGCGGCGATTCCGGGAGCACGCACGCCGTCGTCGTTGGTGACCAGGATTCGCAAGGAGCCTCCGCACGGGCCGGCGTCGGGGTACCGGCTCGGTCGCCCCCGGTACCATACCGGCCCCATGGCCCAGCTCTCCCCGGAGTCGCTGCCCCCGTCCGGACGACAGCACCTCATCGGACACGGTCGGGCCGAAGTGGTCGTGACCGAAGTTGGCGCCACCTTGCGGTCTTTCACTGTGGACAGTCGGCCAGTCGTCGACGGCTTCGATCGAAAGGAGATGGCCAGCGACGGGCGAGGACAGGTGTTGGCACCTTGGCCCAACCGTCTCGCTGACGGGCGCTACGCCTTCGGCGGTCGCAACGGCCGCGCCGCTGTGGACGAACCAGGCCGGCGCAATGCCATTCACGGCTTGGTGCGCTACTTGGCGTGGGAGCTGCGCGGGCAGGCACAGAACAGCGTCAGCCTGGGGTGCGTGTTGGCGCCTTCGCCGGGGTATCCCTGGCGGCTGGCACTGGAGGTCGAGTACCACTTGGGTCGCAACGGCCTGTCGGTACGCACCGAAGTGACGAATCTCGATGAGGTGCCGGCGCCGCTCGGTGTCGGCTTTCATCCGTATGTGACGGTGGGAACCGAGACCATCGATGCCGCTCGGCTACAGCTGCGGGCCGATCGCTACCTGCACAGCGACGAGCGCGGGTTGCCGGTGGGCGAAGCCTCGGTGGCCGGCTCGGAGATGGACTTCAATGTGGCAAGACTGGTGGGCTCGACGCGACTGGACACCGCATTCGGCGGACTGCAGCGGGACCGTCAGGGAAGGGCCGCTGTCGAGCTCCACCATCCGGAGGGCGATCGGAGCGTGACCCTTTGGATGGACAAGGCCTTTCGCTGGGTCATGGCATACACCGGCGACACCGTCGGCCAAGCGGAGCGCCGCCGGCGATCGTTGGCCCTCGAGCCCATGACATGCCCACCCGACGCCTTCAGGTCGGGGACGGATGTGGTCAGGCTGGCTCCGGGCGCAAGCTGGAACGGGGCCTGGGGGATCATCCCGTCCTGAGACAGAGGTCTCTCGGCGCGCAGCCGGCCGCCAGTAGACCCGGCGGCTGGCGGCAAAGGTCGCTGTGCCTCGCTTTGCTGAAGAGCCGGCGTGGCTACCGACCGAGCGAAACACTCAGGCGGCCCGGCGTAGCTCCCGCTGCTTCCATGCCCGCTTGATTGAGTGGTTGGTACATGGTGGTTGGTGCGCCTGGTGGTGGTGCCTGTGATGGTGCGCCTGTGATGGTGCGAGGACGACGTGAGACGTACGTGCGCCCCGGGGGATTCGAACCCCCAACCTGCGGACTTCGCTTGAAGTGTCGCGGGCCGTCTCAGGACGTCTCAGGACCAGGGCCGGCGTTCGCCGACCATTTAATGCCGGCGCCTGTTATCGCACGCCGTGGCAGCACTCGTGGCAGCACAGCCCTTGGGAACCGACAGGCTGCGTTGTCACTGTGTTAGCACTGCCATCTCTCCTGGCGTGTAGTCGACGGTATGCAGGTCCCATGCACAGCGTTCGCTGATGGTCCCGATGACACCGGTCGGTATGACCCCGCATACCAGGACCTTTCTCGGGTCGTCAGGGCCCGTGGCGGTGACCGCCAGAGGCGTCCAGCATCCAGGGTTCATCGCGGTGGCCATGGTGAACCATCGAACCGATTTCGTCGACTCCTGGAGCGTCTACAGCCGCCTGCCAGGGCCCCACGCGACCGGAGGGGGGACGGTGCCGGCGAGCTGGCAAGGGCAGAAGGTCCCAGTGTCCGGGGCTCACTCCGTGGCCGTTCGTGGCCGAGTTGGCCCACGGACGTAGCTGTAAGTGGTGCGGAAGCCTCAACGCGCGAAGCTCCTCGTCAAGGCCATCCGATATCGACCAAGAATGCGCTAACGGTCAGCAGCTGGCCTCGGACGATTGACCGCGGCGCGAGGGCATCCGGGTCCGGCACTACTCGGTCGGGTCGCGTTGCTGGCTGCTTTGGCCGGTTTCACCCAGTACCGGGCACCCGGACGCGTCACCCCCCAGTCCACCTGAGCCGTTGGAAGCCGACCACATAGCAGCACATACCAGACTCAGGGATCACGCCAATATGGGTTTGCTCAGAAGACCTCCGAAGCACCTGGCAAGGCACGTTCTTCTTCCCGTCCGGTAAGAAAAGCTCAAAATTGATCACAACAAGCAGCCTCGGCAGTGGAACGATGGGGAGTTCTTCTGCATGCGAGCCGCGGGAGCGCGGATGGAGACTAAGCAGACGGCGGAGAGATCGGCGAGCACGAACTGCTCAGTCGAATCAGCGTCGCCGCCCGACGAACGAGGAATTTCGAGCGGGAGATCGACCACCAGGCACGGCCGTGTGTACTCCGTCCCTGATGCCCTAGCTCTAGGGTTGGCCCTAACTGCCGCCGGCATCATCGCGTGGTTCGCCCGAGGTTGGTTCTTCTATCACGACGACTGGAACATCATTTTCTATCGGCGAAGTGGCGGAGTGCACGCGTTCTTTGCACCGTACCTCGACAACCTCTTTGCCGGCGTGATCTTTCTCTACAGGGTGCTCTTTGCCACGGTCGGGTTGCGCCACATCGGACCTTATATCGGCGTGGAGCTGACCCTCCATATCCTCTGCGCAGGGTTGCTGTATGTCTACCTTCGTCGGCGCGGCGTGCTCCCGTGGCTCTGCCTATCAATCCTCGCTGTCCTGCTTCTCCTTGGGTCGGGCTGGCAGGCGATGGTCTGGCTGGCCTGCGCCGGATTCGTCATTCCCTTGATCGCCATGCTTGGCATTCTCCTTCTCTGGGATTCGAAGCTTCGCAGAGCCGATCTGTTTGCATTCATGCTCGCGTGCGTTGGCCTTCTGAGTCATGCCACGAGCGTGCCGATCCTCCTAGGTCTGATCGTGGCATCGATTGGGACGGGATTGCGCCCCACCCGGCTAGCGGCTTTGGGGCTGCCTCTGGTCGGATGGGCCTTCTGGTTTCTGGCGGTACGACCGACACTGCTACCGCCAGCCTCTCTCCGACATATTGCAGGATCCGCACCGCCGAGCCGAAGCATCTCACTGGCGCACCTCGATCTGAACTTGCTCGGTCCTTGGTTGTGGCACTCGCTCGAAGGTTCCCTCGGCGCCTTGGCGGGCAAGCCCAACTCGGCCGTCGTGGCCCTGCTGGTGGGATTCTTCGGTGCTGGACTGTTGGCCTGGGCTTTGATCCGACGTCAACTCGGATGGCGAACTTTAGGCATGATGATCGCAGTCCTTGGCTTTTGGTGCTCCGGCTGGGTTGCATCTGCAAACGAGATTGTCTCCCCTACGGCGAGCCGATATCTCTATCCCGGGGCGGTGTTCTTGCTGATGCTGATCGGCGAGTGCTTGCGGGGTATAAACGTGAAGGCGCCAGTGGCGGCTCTCACAGTCGTTCTTGTCGCCCTGATATTGTCGAGCAACGTCGATCAGCTTCGTGTCAACAGTGACGTCGCATCCGCCCAATTTGCACGTGCAAAAGTCGCGTTAGCCGACCTTGAAGGGTGTAGAGGACGGCTGGCGCCCACTTTTCGGTTCCCACCCGATCTTTCCTCCCTAGAGGGCGGTACGACGTCGGCCGCGTTTGGAGTCCGTGCAGGACCCTTCTGGGCGGCGACGGCGGCACTCGGAAAGCCCGTCCCGGCTGTTTCGCCCCGTCACGATCCCTTGTGTCCGGAGACTATGTAGCTGTAACCCGCTAAGCCTGGTTGAGTTGTCGACGTGTGCTCCTCGGGTTGGCCCCACCCTGCGGTCGGGATCACGCTACCGGGTGGATCTGGAGGTTCAGCCCAGTCAGGCTCCGTGTCCAGTGCATATTTCGTGCTGCTGTCACTCCCGTCGGGACAAACTGGTAGAAGTTTGAGCTAATCGACGCATGAGTGCTGCGCCTCCTAAAGCAAGCGCAAGTCCAACGACTGCGCAAAGGGCCAGAATAAGGCCAATTGAAAATTGTTGTGGCCAGTAGCGCAGCTCTATCAGGTGCCGACCCGGTGGAATTCGGGCTTGCAACATCACCTTCGTAAAGCCGTGAAGTTTCAAGGGCTTGCCGTCTATGGTGGCACTCCATCCAGGAAGGTTGGTGAGCCTGAGACGAAGCGCTTCTGCAACTTTCGCTTTAGTGACGATGCGCCACTCAGCCGGGTTCGGCTCCCGAACCGTCGCGGGACTCCCTGAGGCAAAAGGCGATGGCCATCCACCGCGCGCTGTCAATGGAGTTAGCGTTGCAGGCCAAGAGTCTGCCACGCGCCAGAGGGCCTCGTTGCCGACGACACGTACGAAAGTAGTGCCAGGAGGACCGGCAGCACCGGACGGCTCCAACAGGTAGTTGACGCCGAAGACACGCGCCAAAGACACAGTGTCGACTTTGGGCGCGAATACGTCTTGGGCGCGATCACCTGGCGATGTGACTGCGAGTCTCCCCCAAGACATGAAATAGGTGCGCGGGATGTCACCGTCATATATCGTGAATTGGCGTACACCGAAGAGAACATTGGTATTGGGCGTGAATCCTACGCCTATCGTGTTACCGACTCCCACCAACGAAGGGCCTATCGCGTGTTTCAACAACCGAACCGCAGGTGGGGTAGAGAACGGAATGCTCGTAGAGGATGGAACGGGTGCTCCGACATCGATGAGAAACGCGGACTGCACAGTGAGCAACGCCACTCCGACTACCAGGACAGCCTTCTGGGCATTCGATTCGGTGCCGTGATTGACAAAGCGCGCACGGATAGGCCTCCATGCTGTGAACAGCCCAAGTCCAGCGGCCGTCGTCGCAATCGGCCAGAAGAAATTGCTGGCTCGCATCGCTGGGAAGTCGATGCTTCGACGGCAGAGCCAAACGACTCCTATCGCAAGGGCGGCAAGAGTAAACCCCCAAACTGACCAACGACCGACTCTCGCGGATCGTTTGTGATCGCCTAAGAGATTGACTCCGACACCGCCCAGCATGGCCAAACAGAATGCCAGTGGCTCGATCGCGCGTGCCCAACGTGTGACCCCGATGAAAGGCAGAGTGCGAAGCAGGGGCTGTAACGGGCCAACGAAGGCCACGCCGATACACACCACCGCTGCGGCGGTCAATCCGAGAACTACTGGATTACGCCACAACACCGCCACAGCCACGCACGCCAGGACCAGCGCTAGGAATCCGACATAAGCGGCTCCCTCCTGGTAAAAGGGGTTCTGGCTGATAGGCAGGCCGTGAATCTGCTGAAAGGCCAGGTCGAGAAGGGCCCGGGGGGGTTGAGGACCAAAAAGCCTCTGAGTGGCTCGAATCGACAACGAGGCGACCTGTACTGCCGGCAGAAAGATCGGGGCTGCCAATGCGAGGCCACCAGCTCCGGCCACAAGGAGCCTCAATATGGGACCTGCGATTGGCAGGGATTCGTGCGCCCGACCAACTTGGCAAAGGAGTTGAACTATAGCGAAGGTTGCTACACAAAGCAGGACGAGGATGAGGGTGTCCGGATGTCCGGCACAGATTGCAAGGGCGAGTGTGAGAGCAAGAAGAGCCGACGAGGCGATCTTGTGTCTACCCCGTACAACTAGGAGTGTTGCGGCAAAGATCCACCCTGTCCATGAAAGCACTGCTTCGGGTCGCTGCCCGATCCAACTCACAAAGGGACCGCTCAGCACGAACGTCGTAGCCGCGAACGCCGAAGGAAGGGGGTCGGAGACGGATCACCCGGCCGAACAGATATGCCCCGGTCCCCCCAACAACGAAATTCGTCAATATCTGGGCGGCGTAAGCGAAGCGCAGCGGCACCAGATAGCCGATTGCCGCTTGAAAGCTAAAGGCCGCTGACTGCCAATTGAACGCGAGCGGCATCCCGAGGGCTTCGTAAGGGTTCCACAAGGGAAGTTGACCGTGGTGGACCTGCGTCCAGGCGAGATCCGTCCACGGAAGCATGACATTTATCTGATCGGTGGTTGGGAGGTTCGAGAACCTGGGAGTCTGATGTAGGGTCAGCCCAGCGCGAGCCATGAGGCTAAATGGAGCAAAGGTTCCTCCGTGCCTCAGGGCTGGTAAGAGAGTAAGCGCGGTCGCGCCAAGCACCCAGAACACACCTGCCAAGTCCGGGGCAGCCTTGCGGAGCCAAATACCCATTGGTTCCCTCTCGTCGAGCGCGCGTGGCAGGCTCATTATGATGCTCCGGTTACTCGCCAGCGAAGACGACATGCGTTGACAACCTGAGGCCACCCGTTCTCATCGGGCAAGTACCAGCGCCATCCGATAATCACGCGTTGATCCGCCGCGTTGCGGATCACAGGCCGGTCGGTAGTGATGCTCCTATCGATTGCAAGGGGCAGTTTCGGCCAGGAGCGGGTAGAGCTCCCGGGCCACGTAGCGCTTGAGGCACCGGATGGCCTCTGGCTTGGACTTACCCTCCTTGAGCCGGCGCTCC
>Ga0187784_10000998_pt1 | contig 21906 bp, 17 predicted proteins | sample 1015_SJ02_MP15_2_FD_132964 | JGI IMG/M metagenome (GOLD analysis project Ga0187784, IMG submission 132964) | Tropical peat soil microbial communities from peatlands in Department of Meta, Colombia - 1015_SJ02_MP15_20_MG | ecosystem: Environmental > Terrestrial > Soil > Wetlands > Peat | place...
CGTGCCGAGGCGCTGCTGCAGGAGCTCGAGCTGCGCTACCGCGTGGTCGACCTGTGCTGCGGCGACTTGGGGGGCTCCTCCGCTCGCACTTTCGACCTCGAGGCCTACGCGCCCGGTGTGGACCGCTGGCTGGAGGTGAGCTCGGTCAGCTGGTTCCGCGACTACCAGGCCCGCCGCGCCAACGTGCGCTTCCGCCCCACTGCGGGCGGCCCGCTGAAGCTGGTGCACACGGTCAACGGCTCGGCGCTGGCCTGGCCGCGCATCTGGGCCGCACTGGTCGAGAACGGCCGCCAGGAGGACGGCTCGGTGCGGCTTCCCGAGGCCCTGGCCCCCTATGTAGGTGGCGAGCTGCTGCTCAAGGCTCCGTGAGGGGGCGGGTGACCGTGAGAGGGCGGGTGATGGGACGACCGTGACGGAGCTCACGTTTCTCGGGACCGGCAACTTCCTCTCGCCGCCGGGCCGGTACTGGAACAGCTTCGTGATGGACGCCAACGTCCTCGTCGAGCCCTCGCCCATCGCGCTGCCGCACCTGCGCCAGTGCGGCTTCACTGTCGACCACATCGAGGTGGTCGTGGTGTCGCACTTCCACGCCGACCACTGCTTCGGCTGGCCGTTCCTGTTGCAGGCCTTCGCCGAGGCGGCAGCAGAGGCCGCGGTGGGGCGCACGGTCTACGTGGTGGGCCCGCCCGGAGTCGAGGAGCACCTCGTGCAGTTGTGCGACGCCGGCGCCGTGCGCACGGTGCACGAGATGGCGAGCGACCGCGTGGACCTCCGTTACGTCGAGGTCGACGGGACGTGGCAGGAGGCCGGCAGTCTGCGCTTCCGTGCCGTCGAGGTGGACCACGTGCCTTACCTGGAGTGCTTCGGCTATCTCTTCGAGCGGCCGGGGCAGGTCGTGGGCTATTCCGGCGACACCACGCCGTGCGAGGGGCTGCACGAGCTGGCGGACGCCGCCGACGTGCTGGTGGTCGAGTGCAACGGCCGGCACACCCCCCCCGGCGTGCGCTCGAGCCACATGGACGAGGGCAGCATCCGTGTCCTGCACGCTGCCCACCCCGGTTGCCGCCTCGTGCTGACCCACATCGGCGAGCAGGTCGACCTCACGGCGATGCCCGGCACCACGGTGCCCGGGGACTTCGAGCGCCTGACCCTCTAGCGGCCACCGGCCGCCCGGGGCCGCGTCCGTCGCCATCCGGCGGCCGGCCCACCGACCACTGCCATGCAGCTGGCCATCCGGTCACTGGTATGCAGCCCGCTTGCATATGTATGCAGCCGTCTCACTCCGCCGTTGGCGTGCGCGGGCCGTATACGGGCCCCATATACAACCCGACATCGAAACCGACCCAGGCACGACACCCAGCTCCCCTGCATGAAGATGCAACACCATGCATACCGAGGTCCCGGCGCGAAGCCGCCGTGACGGCTCCGCCGGACCCAGGGCGGCGCTATCCCTCCAAGCGGCGACGCGCGCGCCGGACGGGCTTACGAGCCGGCGGTCGCGAAGCGGTAGCCAACCCCGCGCACAGTCGTGATGAGGACGGGCGTCGACGGGTCCTCCTCGATGCGCGAGCGCAGACGCTTGATGTGGACGTCGAGCGTCTTGGTGTCGCCGATGTAGTCGGTGCCCCACACCCGGTCGATGAGGACGTCACGGGTCAGGACCCGCCCGGAGTTCTCGACGAGGAGGCGCAGGAGCTCGAACTCCTTGCGCCGAAGGTGGACTTCCTCGCCGCGCACGAACACGCGCCGTTGGTCGAAGTCGACCTTGATCCCGTTGGACTCCCATGTCCCGTCGCTGCCCAGCTCGATGGAGCCGTTGAGGTCGCTTGCCTCGGGACCGCCCGGAGAGCGGCGCAGCACGGCGCGCATCCGAGCGACCAGCTCGCGCAGCCGGTAGGGCTTGGTGACGTAGTCGTCCGCTCCCACCTCGAGGGCGACCACGGTGTCGATCTCGGTGCCCTTCGCCGTCACCATGATGATGGGGACCTGTGAACGGGTGCGGATGGTGCGGCACACGTCGATGCCCGACAGCTTGGGCAGCATGAGGTCGAGCAGCAAGATATCGGGCTGGATCTCTTCATAGAGCTGGAGCGCCTCGTTGCCGTCGCGCGCCACGGTGACGCGGAAGCCCTCGTTGGTCAGCCCGATCACCAGCGCTTCGACGAACGACTCCTCGTCCTCAGCGAGGAGGACCTTGACCGGCCCTTCCCCGGGTGACGGCCGTGTCGCTTTCCTGGCCGTGCTCTTCCCGCTTTGCTTGGTCACACCACGCGCTCCGTCTGGATGGGGAGCACCAGGGTGAAGGTCGAGCCCTCGCCCTCACGGGACTCGACGTCGACCCACCCTTGGTGGTTGTTCGCCACGTGGCGGACGATGGAAAGGCCGAGTCCGGTGCCCCCGGTGTCGCGGCTGCGCCCGTGGTCGACCCGGTAGAAGCGCTCGAAGATGCGGTCCAGGTCGCGGGCGGGAATCCCGATGCCATGGTCCTGGACCGACAGGCGCACCGTGTCGCGCTCCTCGACGCGCCAGTTGGGCACGGCCAGCGCCGCTATGTCAATCGGTCCGGTCCCGGTCGTGTCACCCTCGAGTCCGGCTGGTGGCACAGGAGCCGTGGTGCCGGTGGCCGGCGCGCCCGCGACGGTGCCGGTGGCCGGTGTGTACTGGTCGAGGATTTCGGGCGTGAACATCGGAGAGACCGGGCCCTGCACTCCGGCTGGTGGCGTTTCGGGAGCTGCCTCGGACTCGGGGGATCCGTGGGCGGACCCCAGAGCCGGCACTTCGTCGGTCGTCCGCTCCTCGGCCACGACCGGCTGCTCGCCCGTGGGCACCTCGTTCGTCAGCACCTCGTTCGTCAACACCTCGCCGGTGGGCGGCCCGGCAAGGGGTTCGGGCCGCGTGACGGGTTCTTCGACGGTCGGGGTGGGTGTCGCCTCCTCGTGACTCGGCACAGAGCTCGCGGCCGCGATGACGGAGGGGTGGGCGGGGCTGGGGGTGGCCCGCTGCACCGTCCCGCTGACCACCACCTTGGAGTTGTCGTACGAGTAGGTGATCGCGTTCTCGAGCAGCGCGTGCATGGCCGAGACGAGCTGGCGGCGGTCCCCCAGGACGGCGACCGGGGGGGAGGGCTCGTGGAGCACGATCTCGATGCCCCGCTGGTCGGCCGTGGCGCGCACCCGCTCGATGGCGTCGGCCATGACCAGGTTGACCAGGACAGGCTCGCGAGGCGGCGCCTCCTCGGACTCGATGCGGGAGAGGTCGAGGAGGTCGTCGATGATGCGGCTTACCCGGAACGCCTCGTTGTGGATGCGCCCGGCCAGGCGCTGCGCCACCTCGGGGTCTGGCTCCGAGATCAGCGTCTCGGCCAGCAGCCCGAGCGCGCCCATGGGCGTCTTGAGCTCGTGGCTCACGTTGGCCACGAAGTCGCGGCGGATCTCCTCGAGCCGGCGGCGCTCGGAGATGTCCTCGATCAGGGCGATGACCCCGAGCGGGCGGCGGCCGTCGTCGATCTGGCGGGCCCGGACCTGCAGGGTGCGTCGGGGCGGTCCGTAGAGGTCGAGCGTGCGCTCGGCCGAGCCCTCGTGCCAGGCGTCCTCGAGCACATCGGTCACCGCCTGGGCGGCCAGCGCGTCGCCGTGGCGGCTGACCATCAGGGCGTTGGCCCGCCCGTTGCGGTAGATCACCGTGCCGTTCTCGTCGCAGAGCACCACGCCCTGCGTCAGGGTGTCGAGTGACCGGCGCAGGCGGATGGCGTCGGAGCTGGACTCGGTCACGGCCTGGGCCGCGCCCCCGGTCACCTGTTCCAGGTAGGCCAAGGAAGTCTCGATGTTGTACTCGTCCTCAGGCGGGTCCAGCCCTAGGCGGGTGCCCAGAGCGGCCAGGCGCTGGGAGATGGCCCGGCGGCCCGAGCGCCGCCCGAGCAGGGCGGCCACCAGCGCGACCAGGACGACGACCAAGACCGCCACGGCGATCGCGATGACTTCCTGGCCCTGGCTCAGGGTGATCTCAGCTGTCCCGCCGAACGGCACGCCCCCAATATGACAGGGCTGGACCACCTGGGGCGAACACCCCTGTTCGCCCACTCCTCGACGAGTCGCAAACGGCAGAAATGCCAGCACCAGCCGCCTCTGGCGAACCGTTCTTCGGGCACGACGACGGCCGGAGGGACCGGCCGCGTACGACCCACGGAGGGCACCAATGGCGCTGTGGCACCTGGCCGACGTCTCGCTGAACCCGAATGTGAACGCGCTCCCCGGCGGGGGAACCCTGCAGGACCTGACCAACGGCCTCGGAGCGTGGGCGCTCATCGCGGCGCTGGCGGGGCTGCTCATCGGGGCTGCTGCCTGGGCCCTGGGCGTCCACGCGCAGAACTTCCAACAGTCGTTGGTCGGGCGCCGGGCGGTGCTCGTGTCCGGGCTGGCCGCCCTCTTGATCGGTGCGGCGCCGCCGATCGTCAACTTCTTCTTCCACGCCGGCGTCAACCTGCACTGAGGAGTCATCCGTGCTCGGCGCCGGCTGCGGCGGTCTCGACGCTCTCAACCCGATCTGCCAGGTGGGCAGCGTCGGCGGCTCCATCGCCGCCTCGGGTTTTGCCTCCGTCCTCGACGGGGTGAGCCAGTGGGTGGCGAGCGGCGCCGAATGGCTCCTGGGCCAGATCGGCGACGTCCTCGTTTCCTCCACGACCGTGGACGTGGGCGCGGGTTGGTTCCACACGCACTACGGCCAGATGACCGCGCTCGCCGGGGTGATCGTCCTCCCCCTGCTGTTGGTCTCAACGTTGCAGGCCGTTCTGCGCCAGGACGCGGGGCAGCTCGTGCGCACGTTCCTGCTGCGCCTGCCGCTCGCACTGCTGCTCGCCGTGGTGGCCGTGCAGGTCGTGGTCCTGAGCCTGTCGGTCACCGACGCCATGAGCGACGCCGTCGCGGGCGGCTCGGGCACGGACGTGACGACACTGCTGCGCGGCGTCACCACGGCGTTGGCCGCCGCCGCTGCCGACCCGACAGTCGCCAGCTTCGTGCTCCTCCTCGTCTCGCTCCTCGTCGCGGTGGCGGCGTTCGTGCTCTGGCTCGAGCTGCTGATTCGGTCTGCCGCGGTGTACGTCGCGGTGTTGTTCCTCCCCCTCGCCCTGGCCACCCTGGTGTGGCCGGCGGTGTCGCACTGGTGTCGGCGGCTGGTCGAGACGTTGGCCGCCCTGATCCTCTCGAAGTTCGTCATCGTGGCGACGCTCAGCCTGGCGGCTGGAGCCGTGTCCTCGGGCACCGCGGGCAGTGGCGCGCAGGGGGCCGGGTTCCGAGCGGTGTTGGCCGGTGGCGCTCTCCTCGTCATGGCGACCTTCGTGCCCTTCGCCATCCTGCGCATGATCCCCGTGGTGGAGGCCGGCGCCGTGGCCCAGCTCGACGGGTTGGCGGCGCGCGGGGCAGCAGCGGTGACGCGGCCGGCCCGCAGTGCGGCCGGCCACGCGCTCCACGAGGGTCTCGGAGCGCTCGGCGACGCCCACTTGGTATCCCAGACCGCGGCCGGGTCGGCGCCAGCGGGTGAACCTGCCGTGCCGATGATCGAGGGCGATCCCGGCTCTGCGTTGTCGTCCCAGGCCGCCCTCGCCAAGAGTGTCGCTCCAGGGACGACTCCAGGGACGAAGGGACCCAAGCCGGTTCGCCAGGCAGCGCCGGCAGCGCCCGCAACGCCCGCAGCGCAGGGCGAGCAGTCCGCAGCGCCGGCGGAGCAGCGGCTCCAAGGAGCCGTGGAGCCGGACGATGCGTGGAAGTACGAAGGGGTGCCACCGGGCGAGAGGCTGATCGGCACGGTCATGCCCGGCAAGATGCGCTACTACCTGGGCGACGACGGTCACGGCCCGCAATTGCGGTGGTTGCCCGGGGTCTGGCCGCCGGGGCAGGGTCCCGACGCCGGCAACGGTGACGAGACGAACGGCACCGGGACGTGAGCGCACCGGGCGGCTCGCAGTACCGGTTCGGCCCACGCGAGCGTGGCGGGGCGCTGGCGGGCTGGCGGGCCGGGCAGATCCTCACGGTCGCGGTCGGCCTCGTCTTCGGAGTGCTGGTGCTGCGCTGGGCTCCCGACGCGCTCGGCGTGGCGGCTGCTGTCGCCATCTTGGTCCTGTACGGGGCGCTCGCCACGGTGCCCGTGGCAGGGCGCACGGGGGACGAGTGGCTGCCGGTCGTGGTCTTCTGGAGCGCCCGCCGGGCGCGCCCGTGTGCCGCCGGTCGTACCCAAATGGGCGCACTACGGGGGGTCCGGTTGCTCCGTGCCGGTTGGCACGACATGGGTGTGGTGCACGACCGCTCCGCTCGCACGCTCACGGCGGCGCTGTCGCTGCGCGGGGGGAGCTTCGCCTTGCTCGGCGCGGACGAGCAGGACCGGCGGGTGGGAGCGTGGTCGGCCGTGCTGGCCTCGCTGGCCCGTGAGGGATCGCCGGTGCACCGCGTACAGTGGGTGGCGGCCTCGTTCCCCGACGATGGGCGCGACGTCCGGTCGTACCTCGCCACCGAGGCGGTGCCCGACGTGGGGTCGGCGTGTGCGGCCTCCTACGAGGCGTTGCTCCACGACATGGATGCACATGCGTGCGCGCACGACGTCGTGCTGGCCGTGCAGGTGCGCCTGGCACGCTCGGTCGAGACCGGCTGCGCCACGCTGGCACGCGAAGTCGAGTCCCTGATCCGTCGCCTGGCCGATGCCGAAGTCGGCGTGGAGGGCTTGCTCAGCGCGGATGATCTGGCCCGGCGGCTGCTGCGGACCTACGAGGCCCGCGCCGTGTCGGAGAAGGAGGGCGCTTCCGGCGCGGCCGACCCGTGGCCGATGGCCATGGAGGAGGGCTGGTCGAGCCTGCGCGTCGACGGCATGGTCCACGCCACGTTCTGGGTGGCCGAGTGGCCGCGGGTCGAGGTGCGCAGTGACTTCCTGGCCCCGCTGCTCCTCGGGCGGGCGCGGTCGACCTTCGCCGTCGTGATGGAGCCCCTCGGCCCGCACGCCGCCGTGCGCAAGGTGGAGGCGTCGAGGACGGCGGAACTGGCCGACGCCGAGCTGCGACGGCGAGGAGGCTTCGTCTCGACGGCTCGCCACGCCCGCGAGTCCGAGGTCCTGGCCCGTCGGGAGGCCGAGCTGGCCGAGGGCCATGCCTCCTTCCGGTACGCGGGCTACGTCACCGTGTCGGCCCCGACCGACGAAGAGCTCGAGAGCGCCATCGACGTCGTGCAGCACGCGGCGGGGCAGAGCCGCCTGGCGCTTCGTCGCCTCTACGGCGACCAGTCCTCGGCCTACACGTGCACCCTCCCGCTCTGCCGCGGGCTGCGCTGAGCTGCTGCGGATCGGGAAATCAGCCCGAAATGGCCACCACCGGGGCGTTGATGGGCTGGCCACCTCTGCTGCCCAAGAAGGGTGGGCCGTTGGTGGTCGGGAAGGCGAAGACGCCGCCGTCGGCTGCCCCGAGGTAGTAGCCGTTGGCGACCAGGTCCATGCCGACGATCGGCTTGTTGAGTGCGATGGAGCCGGTCGAGCCGTAGAAGGGCTCGGTGGACGGGTAGCTGAAGATTCCGCCGTCGCTGGCCACCATGTAGTAACCGCCGTCGGAGGCGACGGCCATGCCGACGACCGGCTTGTTGAGCGTGAGGGAGCCGGCCGAGCCCAAGAAGGGCGGGCCATCGACGGTGGGGAAGGTGAAGATGCCGCCGTCGCTGGCCACCTCGTAGTAGCCGTTGCCGTTCGGGGTGGGGGCGATCCCGACGATCGGCTTGTTGAGCGGCTGGCCTCCCATGGAGCCGTAGAACTGGGCGTCGCCGAAGGAGAAGATGCCGCCGTCGGAGGCCACCAGCCAGTAGCCACCGCCGTCCGGAGTGATCGCGATGCCGACGATCGGCTTGTTGAGCGGCTTGCCACCCATGGAGCCGTAGAACTGGGCCGAGCCGAAGTTGAAGACCCCGCCGTCGGCGGCCACCAGGTCGTAGCCGTCACCGGCCGGCATGGTGGCCATGCCGACAACGGGCGAGTTCAGCTTGGTGCCGCCCATCGAGCCCAAGAACGGGGCGCTCCCCCCGGTGCCGTAGTTGTAGACGCCGCCGTCGGAACCCACGAAGTAGTAGCCGCTGCGGGCAATGGGGGCAGAGGCGAGCAGGGGCTGGAACGAGGACGCGGTGAACTCGGAGGACCCGGCCGTGACGCACGCCCAGTCGGTCAGGCAGTCGACGCCGAACAAGAGGGCGCGGGTCGATCCCGCGGCCGCGGTGGGTGGAGTGCCCACCTGCGTCCATGACTGGCCGTTCCAGGTCACCACGTTGCCTTGGGTTCCGGTGGCGGCGCCCACGGCCGTGCAGCTCGTCGGGCTGAAGCAGCTGATGCCGTAGAGCGAGCCCTGACCCGAGCTCGGTGTGGGGACGTTCTGGGCGAGCGACCAGTTCGACCCGTTCCAGAGCACCACAGCGTTGGTCAGTCCGGGGTTGTACGCGGTGGCGGCGCAGAAGTTCACTCCGGCACAGGACACCGAGTAGGGGTAGAAGAGATTGCCGTTGCCGATGGAGCTCGCCGTCCAGGTCGATCCGTTCCACGAGTACGCGATCGGTGCCTCGTCCGAGGCCTGGTTGAAGCCGAACCCGACGGCCATGCAGAACGAGGGCGTGGTGCACGACGTGCCGACGAGCTGTCCTGTCGTGTCCCCGCTCGAAAGGCTGAGCGTGTGGGCTGACCACGTCGAGCCGTTCCACTGGGCGGCGACGGGAGCAAGCCCGCTCGCGTTGCCGACGGCCTGGCAGAAGCTCACGCTCGTGCAGGACACAGAGTCCAGCTGGGTCGCCTCCCCGAGGCTCGTCGTGACGACGGTCCACGCCGTTCCGTTCCACTGTTCGACCAGGACGGCCGGTCCGGTCGCCTGACCGACGGCGACGCAGAACGAGGTCGTGACGCACGACACGCCGATGAGTGTCGTGGACGCAGCGCCGGGAACACTCGGAAGGCTCATGGGGGACCATGTCGTTCCGTTCCAGAGCTCCGCGTAGTTCTCGCCGCCGTTCAGACCGTCGATGGCACCGTTACCCGTGACCGCGACGCAGAACACGGAGTTCACGCAGGAAACGGCTCCGGCCTGGGTGTTCGTCGCGGGGGTGTTCACGGTATTGGCCATGGCGCTCCAGTTCGACGCGCTGACCGTCGCCGGCGACGAGTAGGTGGCGCCGGCGATCGACCCCCCGCCGCCGATCGCCAGCGGCAGGGCGGTCAGGGCGAGAGCACAGCCGAGGGCACCGAAACGGAGTAGCGAGCGCATTGCGCCTCCTGTCGTTGGCATGCTTGTTGTCCGGGGCAGAGTAACGAGGCCGACACCGCATCGTGGGGATGCTGTGGAAGCCATCGGGGGGTCAAACTCGGATCTGGCCGACGCCGAGTTGCGACGGCGAGGAGGCTTCGTCTCGACGGCTCGCCACGCCCGCGAGTCCGAGTTCCTGGCTCGCCGGGAGGCAGAGCTGGCCGAGGGGCACCCTCCTTCCGCTACGCGGGGTACGTGACGGTCTCCGCTTCGAGCGGAGAGGAGCTCGAGGTTGCTGTCGACCAGGTGCAGCACGCGGCGAGGCAGAGCCGCCTGGCCCTGCGTCGCCTCTACGGCGACCAGGCTTCGGCCTACAGCGCACGCTGCCCGGTGCCGCGGATTGCGCTGAGACGGCGGCGTTGGCGAGCCTTCCATGGCACCATGACCCCATGGCAGACCCTCTGGAGACCGGGCCCCGCAACCTGATGGTCCTGCTGCTCGACAGCCTGAACCGGCACATGCTCGGTAGCTACGGGGGGAGGGAGTTCGCGACGCCGCAGCTCGACCGCTTCGCCCGGGAGAGGGCGACACGCTTCACCTCGCACGTGACCGGCTCGTTGCCCTGCATGCCGGCACGCCACGACATCCTTTGTGGCTCCCTCGACTTCCTGTGGCGTCCGTGGGGATCCATCGAGCTGTGGGAGGAGCCCATCACTGTCCAGCTGCGGCGGTCCGGGGTGACCACCATGCTGGTCTCGGACCACCCGCACCTCTTCGAGACCGGGGGTGAGAACTACCACACTGACTTCAGCGCCTGGGACTACGTGCGCGGGCACGAGGGGGACCCCTGGCGCACGTACCCCGACGCCAGCCACATCGGGGCACCGGCGCTGCCGGCACGCGGCGGCGGCTGGTACTGGCAGGACCGCATGGGTGTGCACGTGGGTGACCGGCCCTATGACCGTTCGCGCACGTTCTTCCGGTCCGAGGAAGATTTCCCCGGACCGCGCACGATGCGGGTGGCGGCCGAGTGGCTGCGCGCTGGTGGGCCGTCGGCCGAGCCGTTCATGTTGTTCGTCGACGAGTTCGACCCGCACGAGCCGTTCGACACCCCGGAGCCCTGGTGCGGGCGCTACGACCCTGACTGGGACGGTGACCTTCTCATCTGGCCGCCCTACGATGTCGACGCCGTGGGTCAGGGTCGGTTGAGCGAACGCGAAGGCCGGCAGATCCGGGCCAATTACGGGGCCAAGCTCAGCATGATCGACCATTGGGCCGGCGAGCTGTTCGGCGCTCTCGACGCGCACGGCCTGTGGGACAGCACGGCGGTCATCGTGTGCACCGACCACGGGCACTATCTCGGAGAGAAGGACATCTGGGGCAAGCCGGGCGTGATCCAGTACGAGCCGCTCGGTCACATCCCCCTCCTGGTGCACTGGCCCGGGGTGGCAGGCGGCGGGTCGTGTGACGCGCTGACCTCGAACGTCGACATCTTCGCCACCATCGCCGACCTCTTCGGGGTCACGCCGATGGGCACGAGCCACGGCACGTCGCTGGTCCCGTTGCTGACGGGAGGGGCACGGCAGGTGCGCGAGTGGGCCATCGGCGGGGTGTACGGGAACTGGGTGCAGGTGACCGACGGTCGCCACAAGTACGCCCGGGGCGCCGTGGGGCGGAACTTCCCACTCTCCATGTGGTCGAACCGGTGGTCGACCATGCCGGTGCACGGCATCGACCGCGCCGCGCTGCTTCCGCCCCCCGATCGCCGTGCCCGCCTCGACTTCATGCCGGGGTCCGACATCCCGGTCATCCGGCAACCCTTCGAGCCGGGCGACCGTCTGCCCTTCTGGGTGGGCGGTCAGGTCGTCGACGCACACTTCCTCTTCGACCTCTCCGAGGACCCCGGCGAGGACCGGAACCTGACCGGCACCCGGCAGGAGGCGGACATGATCGAGCTCCTGCGCGAGGCGCTGCTCGCCGTCGAGGCTCCCGCGGACCAACTCGAGCGGCTGGGCATCGGGTGACGGACGACGGCGCGGGTTTCGTGCTGCCGCGCATTCCTGCCTCGGCGGGTGCGCTGATCTTCGACGCTCGCGGTCGGCTGTTGATCGTCAACCCGACGTACAAGGCGCACTGGACGATCCCGGGCGGGATCATGGAAGCGGACGGCGAGACACCCTGGGAGGCCTGCCGGCGCGAGGTCTTCGAGGAGGTGGGGCTGCACGTCGAGTCTGGCCGCCTGGCCGCCGTGGACTTCCTCCGCCCCAGGCCCTCCAAGCCGGGCGGTCTCCGGTTCCTGTTCGACTGCGGGGCCCTCGACGACGGGATCCTCGGCGGCATCTCGCTGCAAGAGGAGGAGCTCTGCGAGCACCGCCTGGTCGCACCGACCGAGGCCCTCGAGCTCCTGAGCGGTCCGCTCCGGCGCCGTGTCGGCGCCGTGCTGGCAGCGTCGTCGTGCGTGTACCTCGAGGACGGTCGTCGCGTCGAGGAGGTAGGAGCGCCCGGCAACGATCAGCCGTCAGAGGGCTAGCCGTGAGAGGTCGTCACGCCGAGCTCTTCCGGCGCGCGGCGTGAGAAGTACGCCACCGCGGCCACGACGAGCGCGGTGGCGGCGCCGAGCGACCAGGCGGGCCCGGCGTGGAGCACCAGGACGGCGCCGACGAGTGCCCCGCCGAACAAGGACAGGATCGAGATGCTGCGGTTGCGGAGGTGGGGGTTCGTCCCCCCGGCCAAGGCCGACTCCGAGGCGAGGCCCGTCAGCGTCGTGGTCAACACGGTGGTCGTCATGTCAGGGACGCCGAGCCGGCGCACCGCGGCGTTCCGGGTGCCGACGGTGAAGGCCAGGATGGCGATCACGAGGAAGCGGGGCCAACCGGTCGCCACCCCGGCCACCGAGGCGGCGATGACCGCGGCAGCGAGGGTGAGCACGGCCTCGACCGCCATGGCGGTGAGCACGAGGGAGCGGTGCACCCCGAGGCGCCGGGCCAGGATGCCCCCCGTCACCGCCCCGGCAAGGAAGCACACCAGCGCGCAGAGGCTGGCGGCGAAGGAGAATCCCGCCGCTCCGGCCACGGCGAAGCCCAGCAGGAGGACGTTGCCGGTCATGTTCGCGGTGAACACGTGCCCGAGGGCCAGGTAGCTCACGGCATCGACGAACCCGCTCACCGCGGTGAGGCCGCCCAGGGTGATCACCAGCGGTGCCGGCGTGCGGCCGGGCTCGCTCATGTGCGCTCCACCTTCCCCGCGGCCCGGGGACGGCCGCGGCCTCCGCCAAGGTAACGGAGGTGGCGGGCCAGGCGGGCGACCGTTCACCGTCTATGAGAGACCAGGCCGACCCATGAGGGAGCGGGCTCCCCACGTCCCCGCGCACCAGGTGACCACCCGCAATCTCGGTGCGGCCTACCCGCTCATCGCCGAGCGGGGACTGGGCGGGCGGGGCGTGGTGATCGGCGATGACCTGCTCGGTGGCTCCTTCGTTTTCGATCCCTTCGAGCTCTACGGCGCCGGGGACCTGTCCAATCCGAACATGGTCGTGTTCGGGCAGATCGGCCGGGGCAAGAGCGCCTTCGTCAAGACGTTCCTGTGGCGCCAGGCACTGTTCGGGCGCCGGGCCTGGGTGGTCGACCCGAAGGGCGAGTACGGGGATCTCGCCGACGCGTGGGGCGTCCGCCCGGTCGCACTGCGTCCCGGCGGCGCGGTGCGCCTCAACCCTCTCGACCCCGGTCCCGAGGCCGCTGTCGTCCGGGACGGGCGCGGCGAAGCAGCAGCGGGGCAGGTGTCGGACGCGACGGGTCGACGGCGGACCGAGTTGCTCTCCTCCTTGGCCAGCGCCTGCCTGGGGCGCGCCCTGGCCCCTCGGGAGCGAGCGGCGCTCGGGGTGGCCCTGCTCGAGTGCACCCGCCCCACTGGCGTACCCACGGTGCCGGCGGTCGTCGAGGCGCTCCTGTCGCCGAGCGCGGAAGCCGCCCAGTCGTTGCGGACGGCCCGCCATGACCTGCTCGAAGATGGCCGTGACGTGGCCCTCGAGCTGCGCCGCCTGGTCCACGGCGACCTCCATGGCATGTTCGACGCGCCCACCACTCCGGGGCTGGACCTGTCCGCGCCGCTCGTGGTGCTCGACCTCTCGGCCCTCTACTCGTCGGCCGCGCTGGGTGTGCTCATGGCCTGCGCCACGGCTTGGCTGCAGGCGGCGCTGGCCCGGACGGCCGCGGCGGACCGGAGCGACCGGGGCCGTTTCTTCCTCGTCGTCGACGAGGCCTGGGCCATCCTGTCGAACCTCGGCGTGGCGCGCTGGCTGCAGTCCTCGTGGAAGCTGTCGCGGGCCTTCGGCGTGTCGAACGTGGCCGTCTTGCACCGCGTGTCGGACCTTCGCTCGGTGGGCGCATCGGACTCCGAGCAGGTGGCGCTGGCACAGGGCCTGCTGGCCGACTCGGAGACCCGTGTCGTGTACGCACAGTCTCCCGGTGAGCTCGAAGCAGCCGCCGACCTCCTGGCGCTCTCGGCCACCGAGACTGAGCTCCTGCCACAGCTGCGCCGTGGCGTCGCGCTGTGGAAGGTCGGCCGCCGCTCGTTCCTCGTGCAGCACCGTTTGAGTGTGGCCGAGCGGCAGATGGTCGACACCGACGCCGCCATGAAGGGTTGCTCGCGGTGACGGGAGGTGCTGCAACGGTGGCGGTGGTGCTGGGCGGACTGCTCACGGCGGGGATCTGGAACTTGCGCGACCCTGCTGCAGGCGGATGGCGGGCGAGGTCCGCGGCGTACCCGGCGCCCCGGAGGGGAACGGTGGGGTCTGGGCACCGGGGGGCGCGCTGGGCCACGCGGCGCGACCTGCGCCCCCTCGGGGTGCACCCAGACGCGGTGCCTCCGGGACGCCTGCTCCTCGGCCAGCTACCGGGCCCGGGGCGACGGGTGTGGGCGGCGGCCGAGCTGGCGCAGTCGCTCGTCGTGGTGGGCCCGACGCAGAGCGGCAAGACGTCGAGCCTTGCCGTGCCGGCCATCCTCGGGTGGCCCGGTCCCGTCGTCGCGGCCAGCGTGAAGAGCGACCTCTTGCGTGACACACGGCGCGAGCGACAGCGGCGGGGCACGGTGTGGTGCATCGACCCCACCGCGTCGACCGGTGCGCCCCGGGCGACGTGGTCTCCGCTGGCCGACTGCGCGTCGTGGCCGGCGGCGTGCCGTGTGGCGCACAGCTTGTGCGACGCGGCCAAGGGGGAGGCGACAACTTCGGACGGTGAGTTCTGGTACGCCACGGCGGCGAAGCTGCTGGCTCCGCTCCTCTACGCGGCGGCCCTCGGCGGGCGCAGCATGGCCGACGTCGTGCGCTGGGTCGACACCCAGGAGGTGGCCGAGGTGGCGGGCGTGCTCGAGCGAGTCGGCCCCCCCGAGGTCCTCGAGGCCGCCGCCGCGACCTGGTGCCGCGACGAGCGGACTCGCAGTTCCGTGGGCACGACGGCCGAGACGGTCCTGGCGCCGTTCGTCGAGGAGGTGTCCCGGAGCCCGGGCCGGCCCGCCTTCGATCCCCGTCGCCTGCTCGGGGGTGCCCATACGCTCTATTTGTGTGCGCCCGCGCACGACCAGCGCAGGCTGCGCGGCTACTTCAGCGCCCTGACCCAGCAGGTACTGGCGCACGCCTTCACCACGGCGACGCGGTCGGGCCCTTTGGACCCGCCGCTCCTGGTCGTCATCGACGAGGCGGCCCACGTGGCGCCGCTGCCGGAGCTCGACAGCCTGGCCGCCACGTGCGCCTCGCACGGGATCCAGCTGGTGACCGTCTGGCAGGACCTGGCCCAGGTACGCGGGCGGTATGGTGCCCGGGCGCCGACGGTGCTCAACAACCACCGGGCCAAGCTCTTCCTGCCTGGTATCGCCGACCCCGATACCCTCGACTACGCCAGCCGGCTGGTGGGCGATGCCGAGGTGCTGCGGCCGTCGGTGACCCGGGACCCCTCGGGTCGCCGGTCCACCACGTCGACCGCCGGGCCACGCCGGCTGCTTCCTCCCGAGGAGCTGCGATGCCTGCGCCGAGGCGACGCAGTGCTGGTCTACGGCACGCTCCCGCCGGCGCGGCTGCGGCTGCGGCCGTGGTGGGCCCATGGGCGCACCGGGCATGGGCGGCTACGCACGCGCCAGGCACCTTGACCGTCGGAGACCCGATTCCGTAGCCTCGCCCCGGGGGGCGTTCCTCATGCTCCGAAGATGATCCGAAGGAGGTCGCAGCATGTCCAGCAACGGTGAGATCCGCATGCTCATCGACGGCGAGCTCGTCGAGGCCGCCTCGGGGAAGCGCTTCGAGAACATCAACCCGGCCACCGAGGAGGTGCTGGGCGAGGTGGCCGACGCCTCGGCCGAAGACATGCAGCGCGCCATTGCGGCGGCCCGGCGAGCCTTCGACGAGACGGGCTGGTCGACCGACCACGCGCTGCGCAAGCGCTGCCTCGAGCAGCTCCAGGCCGCGCTCGAGTCCGAGCGCGAGGAGTACCGCGAAGAGCTGGTGGCCGAAGTGGGCACCCCGCGCATGTTGACCTACGCGGCGCAGCTGGACTGGCCGCTCGAGGACGCGCTGCTCTATCCGGCGCGGATGATCGAGACCTTCGAGTGGGAACGTCCGCTGGCGAAGTCAGAGAAGATGGGAATGGTCTCCCGACGCGCGGTGCTCAAGGAGCCGATGGGCGTGGTCGGCGCCATCGTGCCGTGGAACTACCCGGTCGAGGTCACTCTCAACAAGCTTGGTGCCATCCTGGCCACCGGCAACACCGTGGTGCTCAAGCCCGCCCCCGACACGCCGTGGAACGCCACCCGCCTGGGCCGCCTGGCGGCCGAGAAGACCGACATCCCGCCCGGCGTCCTCAACGTGGTGACCTCGTCCGACCACCTGGTGGGGGAGGAGCTGACCCTCTCGGCGCTGGTCGACATGATCTCGTTCACCGGCTCGACGGCCACGGGGAAGCGCATCATGGAGAAGGGCGCGGCAACGCTCAAGCGGGTGTTCCTCGAGCTCGGTGGCAAGTCGGCCATGATCGTCCTCGATGACGCCGACTTTGCATCGACGGTGCCGATGGCCTCCATGATCTGCGTGCACGGTGGGCAGGGTTGCGCCATGCAGTCGCGGCTGCTCGTGCCGCACGCCCGCTACGACGAAGCCATCGAGCTTGTGGCGGCCGGCATGGCCGGCGTGCCCTACGGGGACCCCACCGACGACGGGAACCTCATGGGCCCGCTGGTCAGCGCCCGCCAGCGCGACCGGGTGCTCGGCTACATCGCCAAGGGCCAGGAGGAGGGGGCCAAGCTCGTGTGCGGTGGCGGCCGCCCGCCTCATCTCGAGAAGGGCTACTACGTCGAGCCCACGCTCTTCGCCGGCGTGGACAACTCCATGACCATCGCCCAGGAGGAGATCTTCGGTCCCGTGCTCGTCATCATCGGCTACGAGGACGACGACGACGCCGTGCGCATCGCCAACGACTCGAAGTACGGGCTCTCCGGGGGGGTCGTCTCGGCCGACGAGGATCGGGCCACCGCAGTGGCCAAGCGGATCCGCACCGGTTCCATCGGGGTCAACGGCGGCCTGTGGTACGGCGCGGACTCGCCGTACGGCGGCTACAAGGACAGTGGCATCGGCCGACAGTGCGGCACCGAGGGCTTCGAGCAATACCTCGAGACCAAGGCCATCGCCTGGCCCGGCTGAACCCGGACCGCCGTCCGGCCCGTCGCGACGGGGCGACGGGTCGTCAGCTGCCGCGTGACCACTCGGCCAGCAGTTCGTCGGTGGTGGCCAGGCGCGCCACGAAAGCAAGGCAGTGCCGCAACATCGATTCGTGGTGCTCGGCCGGGGTACCGACGGCGGCGTCGGTGGGCACGGTGACGGCGAAGTTCTCGTCCGCGGCGCCCACGGCGGTGAGCGGGACGGCGAGGTTGGTCGAGACGCCGGCCACGACCACCTCGTCGATCCCCATGTTGCGCAGGATGGAGAGGACCTCGGTGTTGTGAACCGGGGAGATGCCCTGGTGACGTGGCAGCAGCAGGTCGTCGGCCCCCACGCCGATCTCCGGGACGATCTCGTAGGCTGGGTGGGCCGGGTGCCAGTCCTTGCTGGCTGTGGTGGCGCGCATGAGTGGGGCACGCTTGGACTCCGAGCGCCCGCCGGCCAGCGGGAAGTAGGTGAGGTGCGCCACCTGCACGCTGCATTGCCGGGCGCCGGCGGCCAGGCGGCCCATCGTGGCGAGCGCCGGCTTGGCCGACTCGGCCAGGGCCGGGAGCATCGAGAGGTCGCCGACCACCCCCCGCTGACACTCGACGAACAACAGCGCCGTGGTGCTGGGATCGCCCATCGGGATCACGATAGTGAGCTGGGCTCCCGAGGCCCGTTGCGCCGGGTCCGGAAATTACCTAACGTATTATCAAAATAGTGCGGAAGTTCTGGGGGAGCGCGTGACCAGCTGGCTCGGGCAGTACTGCCTCAATGTGACCGATCTCGAGCGTTCCGTCGGCTTCTACACCGCCCTCGGCTTGACCTGCAGCAGCCGCACCGAGATCGACCAGGCGTGGGAGGCGATCGTCGAGAACCCGGCCTGGGGTTCGAAGCTCCAGCTGGCCCAGCAGAAGTACGTTGAGGATCCCTTCGACATCGGCACCGCGTTCTGGAAGCTCTACGTCAACACGCGTGATGCGGGCGGCCTCTTCGAGCGGGCGGTGGCGCAAGGGGCGACGGTCGACCAACCGCCACAGCGGCTCGAGCGCTGGCCGGTGACGGTGGGCTTCGTGCGCGACCCCGATGGGTACCTGGTCGAGCTGGTCGAGCGGGACCCGTGGCCCGAGGACACGCCGGCGGCCGCCCCGTGGCTGGGGCAGTACTGCATCAACGTCAGCGACATCGAGTCTGCCCTCGCGTTCTTCGAACGGCTCGGCCTCACGTGCACCAGCCGCACGGAGATAGAGCACGCCCATGAGGCGATCGTGGAGAACCCCGAACGGGGTTCCAAGCTCCAGCTGGCCCAGCAGACGGCAGCGGACGGCCCGATCAGGATGGGGTCGATGTGGAAGCTGTACGTGAACACTGACGACTGCGCCGGCTTGCACGACGCCGCAGTGGGAGCCGGGGCTCCGTCGATCCTCGCCCCGGTTCGCCTGGAGCGTTGGCCGACCACCGTCGCCTTCGTCGGCGGCCCCGACGGCTACCTGGTGGAGCTGGTGGAGCGCCACTGACGCGAACCCCGCGCCCGGCCAAGGGCGCCGGCCCCGAGCACCCGACCCAGCGAAAGGAAGCCTGCTCCGCATGATCCGATTCTCCGTGTTCTACCCCCAGACCGAGAGCGGCACCTTCGACCACGAGTACTACCGGGAGAAGCACGTCCCGCTGTGCCGGGACAGTTGGAGGCCGGTCCGGGTCGAGATCGACAAGGGTGTGGACGGCCCCAACGTGGCCGCCGTGCACTTCCTGTTCGAGTCGGCCGACGACCTGCAGGCCGCACTCGGCTCCGAGGCGACCGGGGCGATCATGGCCGACGTGGCCAACTACACGAACATCACGCCCGTCACGCAGGTCAGCGAGACCTTCTAGAGGGCCGCCCGATGAGGGCGTCAGTAACGCTCGAAGGTGAAGCCGGCCGCCTCGCGGTCCCACGTAGCGGGGGTCACCCCCTCGTCGCGCAGCACGTACTTGAGGACGCGTCCAACGGGGTTGCGGGGCAGCTCGTCGCGGAACTCGACGTAACGGGGCACGGCGAAGTACGGGAGCCGGGACACCGACCACTGGCACAGCTCGAGCTCGGAGGTCGTCGCGCCGGGGCGCCGCACGACCGTCACCTTGACCTCGTCCTCGCCCAGCTCGCTGGTCACCGCGTGCGCGGCGACGTCGAGCACGTCGTCGTGCCGCCGGAACGCGGATTCAACCTCGAAGCTCGAGATGTTCTCACCGCGGCGTCGCAGGTAGTCCTTCTTCCGGTCGACGAAGTACAAGAAGCCGTCCTGGTCGATCCGGCCGAGGTCGCCGGTGTGGAACCAGAGGTTGCGCATGGTGGCGACGGTCTCCGCCGGCCGTCGCCAGTAGCCGTCGAACATCACCTTGGCCCGGCGGGGTCGGGTCACGATCTCGCCGACCGTGCCGGGCGGCAGTTGGCGGTCGTCCTCGTCAAAGATCCGCGTGTCGAAGTCGGGGGTCTGCGCCAAGCCGGCTGCTCCCGGTTTGTTCGCCTGGCCCGGGGCGACGATGGCGAAAGGGCCTCCCTCGGTGAGCGCGTAACCCCCGCTGAAGGTGTCGACGCCGAAGCGCTCGCGCCAGATGCGGACGATCTCCGGCGGGCTGGGGACGGCGATCACGAGCCGCAGCCGGTGGTCGACCTCGTGGGCTGCGCCCGGCGCACGTGCCAGCAGCGCGGTCATGGAGCCGAGCAGCGCCGTCATGGTGGCGCCGGTCCGCGCGATCTCGTCCCAGAAGCGCGAGACCGAGAAGCGCCCGCCGATCCCGCCACTGCCACCCACGGCGAGCGCTCCGACGACGATGTGCTGGTAGGGCGCGAAGTGGAAGAGCGGCAGGGGGGTCCACAGCACGTCGGCGCTGGTGCGCCCCCAGACCGGCGCGGTGCGCGAGCAGGCGTTGACCACGTAGGCGTGGGAGATGCTGCAGGCCTTGGACGCCCCCGTGGTGCCGGCCGTGTAGATGAGCGTGGCCAGGTCGCCAGGAGCGACGACGCCGGGGTCGAGCGCGATGGGGTCGGCGGACAGGACGTCGTCCCAGGACCTCACGTGCACACCCCGAAAGGCCGTGGTGCTGGTGTCACCGAGGGCGGGGGCGCCGGCATCGGCCCGGGTCCCTGAGCCCGCCTCGTGCTTGGCGCTGTGCTCGGCGCTGTGCTCGGCATCGTCTCGGTGCACCAGCACAGCGGCGAGGTCCGGCGTGGCGTCCATCACCTCGGCCAGGCGGTCGGCGTAGCGCGTGCCGACCAGGACGACCCGGGCGCCGCTGTCGGTCAGCGGGTGGCGCAGGAAGTCACCGCGGTTGGCGCTGTTGATCGGCACCGGCACCGCGCCGAGGCGCAACGCACCGAGCCAGATGGACACCCCGGCCGGGCAGTTGTCGAGGAGGGTGGCCACCCGGTCACCCTTCCCGACGCCGACGTCCGCCAGGGCTGCAGCGGCCCGGCCGGCCTCGTCGTCCATGTCGGCCGCGCTGTAGGCGCGGGCAGGGAAGTCGAGGTAGAGCGCGTCGGGGGCGTCGGAGAGGCGCCGGGCCAACAGCTCCAGGATCGAGCGCATCTCGTGGCGTCCCCACGTCGGATGGTTCCCGGTCGGCATGTCTGCCGACACTAGGTGGTGGCCCGGGCGCCCTTCCGGCCTACGCTGCCCTCGATGTTCGATGACGTGGCTGTTCCCGAGCGTTGGCGACTGGGTGAGAACAGCGTCCCCAAGGGCCGCTACATCGACCTGGAGTTCCTCGAGCTCGAGCTCGAGCGCCTCTTCCCGCGCACCTGGCTGATGGCATGTCGCCTCGAGGAGGTGGCCCAGGTCGGTGCCTTCGTCGAGCTCGAGGTGGGCGACGAATCGATCGTCGTGGTGCGCCCGGACACCGGACAGGTCCGAGCCTTCTTCAACAGCTGCCGCCACCGCGGCACCCGCCTGGTAAGGGGGAGCGGGCGCCTGGGCGAGTTCCGGTGCCCCTTCCACGCCTGGCGCTGGGACCTCGGCGGCGCGCTCACCGACCGGCCCGACGACGCCTCCTTCGCACCCCGTCCTGCCGGAGAGCTCTGCCTGGCCGAGTGCCGTTGCGACACCTGGGGTGGCTTCGTGTTCGTGAACATGGACCTCGACGCCGAGGACCTCGACGAGTATCTCGCGCCGCTGCCCGCCCGCCTGGAGGGCTTCAAGCTCCAGGAGATGCGCTACCGGTGGCACAAGCGGGTGGTGGTGCCTGCCAACTGGAAGACGGCAGTCGATGCGTTCATCGAGGCCTATCACGTTCCCGGGACGCACCCACAGTTCCTCCGGCCCCGGCTCACCCCGGCCACTCCGGCGACCAGGGCGGAGGTTCCGCTGTGGCCGCCCTCGGTGACGGAGTCCCACGGGCGCCATGCCCGGACCCGCAAGCCGACGCCGGACCCCGAGCAGGTCGAGCCCATCGCGCGGGCTACGGCGCGCAGTGGCCTCACACCTCTCGAGCAGACCCAGGTGTTCGTCGAGTACCAGCTACGTGAGCTGGGCTCGCTGAACACCGACTGGGACCGGCGCGCCCTCGAGCGCGTCTTGGCCGGCGAGCTGCCCGAGGACCCGTTCGAGCAGCACCTGCGCTACCTGGCGACCCGGCGGGAGATGGCCGCCGCCGACGGCGTGAGGCTGCCGGACCTCACGCCCGAGCAGGTCCGCGCCGGCGCCTACGACTGGCTGGTGTTCCCGAACACCGTCCTCCTCGTGACCGGCACCGTCGGGTCGGTGCTGGGCTACCGGGCCCTGCCCGACGGCCACGACCCCGATTCGTGTGTGTTCGACATGTGGTCGATGCAGCTGTTCGCTCCGGGCGCGGCGCCCGATGTCACCACGGAGGTCTTCGAGGACTGGCACGACGCGGCATTGGGTGAGGTGCTCACGCAGGACCTGGGCAACCTGGCTGCCGTCACGGCCGGCATGCATTCGCGCTCGTTCGACGCGGCGCACTTGAACCTGCGCCAGGAGATGTC
>Ga0187784_10000999_pt1 | contig 21894 bp, 18 predicted proteins | sample 1015_SJ02_MP15_2_FD_132964 | JGI IMG/M metagenome (GOLD analysis project Ga0187784, IMG submission 132964) | Tropical peat soil microbial communities from peatlands in Department of Meta, Colombia - 1015_SJ02_MP15_20_MG | ecosystem: Environmental > Terrestrial > Soil > Wetlands > Peat | place...
AGCTTCCTGGCGCGCTCTACGAGCCGTTCGACAAACTCGCTGTAAACGCCTTTCTGCACGATAATCCGGCTAGTCGCGGTGCATCGCTGGCCAGTAGTGCCGAATGCGCCCCACAACCCACCCTCAACCGCGAGATCGAGGTTGGCGTCGTCGAGCACGATCATGGGATTCTTTCCGCCCAGTTCAAGCGAGCAATGCTTAAAGCTCTTGGCTGCCGACTGACCCACAATGCGGCCCACATCGCTCGATCCGGTCAGTGAAATGGCGCGAATGTCGGGATGCTCTGTCAGCGGCCCGCCGATGCTTGATCCGAATCCCGTCACGATGTTGATCACGCCCTTGGGCAGGCCCGCATCCACCAGCGTGTTTACGAGATTGAACGTGGAAAGTGGCGTGTCCTGCGCAGGCTTAATCACGCAAGTATTGCCGCACACGATGGCCGGCAGCAGTTTCCAGGAAGGAATCGCCATGGGGAAATTCCACGGCGTGATCATGCCGCACACTCCGATCGGCTGGCGAACAGCCATGGCGAACTTATTGGGAAGTTCCGACGGGGTCGTCGGTCCGAACATGCGGCGGCCTTCACCAGCCATGTAATAAGCAGTGTCGATGGCTTCCTGGGTGTCCCCGCGCGTTTCTTTTATGACTTTGCCCATCTCGCGGGTCATGTCGCGGGAGTATTCTTCCTTGCGCTCGAACAGCATTTCCCCGGCGCGATACACGATTTCTGCACGCCGCGGAGCCGGCACCAGTCGCCACTTAGCAAAGGCTTGCTTCGCCGCTTCGACGGCAGCGTCCACATCCGCCTTGGCCGACTTCTGAAAGATGCCGACCACATCGCGGGTGTCGGCGGGATTGCGGTTTTCGAAGGTTTCTCCGGTTGATGCCGCAACCCATTCGCCGCCAATCAGATTCTTGTAAACCTTGGGACGGGTGGCTGAGCCCACGATCGTAGGCGCAGTCAGAGTTTCGCTTGCCATAAAGCCTCCTAATGATTGCTGAAGATTGCCTGGGACAACTGCCGAAACTCTATGCTAGCGCCGTGAGGAAAAGGCGGCAAGGCGGAGAAAAAGTCGGAAGTCAGAGTTCTATCATCCACGCAGGTAAGCCCTTTGCCTGCTTTGTTTTCCCGTTTTGACAAACCCCAAAAGGGGCCCAAAATGGCCAGCTTTGGTGACGAATTGGTTACAAGTTTTTCTGTTCTGTGCGGGGAAAGCGTTTCCATATCGTGCGCTTGCAGTGGGCATACCGAAAGTCATTTCGCGACACACCGATTGAGTTTCCTTGCTATTGGGGGAAATACGAAGAGTCGACGTCGATGGCCGCACTAGGGCCTCTAACCATGCCCGAGAGCTAGAAACTTTGGACGTTTTGTTCTAGTTGGTGAAAGATCCCATAGCACTCGCAGCCCCGCAAATGTCCAGATCGCTATGGGTGATCGCGCGAGTCCGCTTACGCTACAAATCCCTCGTCCTCCGGCACAGGCACGGGCTGCGGCAGACGGTCGGTAACCTCGGCAAGGGCGGCGAGCTTTTCTGCCAGCGCTGGCGTCAATGAGCCTGCTGGCATACGCCAGCGAAAATTGCCATGCTGCGAACTCGGCGTGTTCATCCGTGCCTCGCTGCCCAAACTCAGAACATCCTGCACGGGAACCAGGCAAAAATTCGCCACGGAACCTTGCGCGGCGCGAATCAGGGCCCAATTTATGCCATCTTCCGCAATCCCCGCATAAGCTAGTGCGGCACGCTTCTCATAATCGGTGGCGCCGGAATTGAACCAGCCCAGCGTAGTGTCGTTGTCGTGCGTGCCAGTATAGATCACGCAATCGCGCCTGAAGCGATGCGGCAAGTGAGCGTGCGCGCCGGGGTTTCCGAAGGCAAACTGCAGGACGGCCATGCCGGGAATCTGGTGGTTTTCCCGCAACTGATGCACGTCGGGCGTGATATAACCGAGGTCTTCGGCGAAGAAAGGAAGGCTGCCCAGCTCTTTGCGCAGGGTTTGAAAAAGCTCATCGCGCGGTCCATCCACCCAGCGGCCTTTGACCGCAGTTGGCTCTTCGGCGGGAATTTCCCAGAATTGCGCGAATCCCCGAAAGTGATCGAGGCGGATGAAATCAAAGTTCAGAGTTGCCCAGCGCAGCCGCTTCACCCACCAATCGTAGCCGCTGGAGCGCATCGCGCCCCAGTCATAAAGTGGATTGCCCCAACGCTGTCCCGTTTCGCTGAATGCGTCCGGCGGGACGCCGGAGACAACTTCCGGCTCAAGATCTTCTCTCAACCGCCAAAGCTCGCCATGCGCCCAAACGTCGGCGCTGTCGTAATCCACGAAAATCGGGATGTCACCGACTACGCGAATGGATCTCTGCGCGCAATAGCGCCGCAGGGCGCGCCATTGCTCAGAAAAGAAGAACTGAATCACCCGGCGCACTGCTATCTCTACGACAAGTTCCTTGCGTGCCGATTCAAGGGCCGGAGTCTGGCGGCGTGCCAGCTCGGGCAGCCACTCCTTCCAGCAGGCCTGGTGCGCCCGCTCGCGCAGGGTATCGAAGAGTACAAAATCCTCCAGCCACCATCCGTTATCCTCCACAAAGCGCTCAAAGCGGGCCTTGGCGTCACCAGAGGCGGAACTGAGGAAGCGCGTAGCCGCGTTGCTCAGCAATGGCACCTTACGCTGATGAACCGCGTCGTAGTCGACGGGCCCGGCCGCGGCTGGGAGCTGATCGAGGCTCGACTTCGCGATCCAACCGCGCTCGGCCAGCCGCTCCAGGCTGATCAGCAGCGGGTTGCCCGCAAATGCAGACGTAGACGAGTAGGGTGAATCGCCGTTTGCCGGAGGGCCGAGCGGCAACACCTGCCACAGCCCTTGTCGGGCGGAAGCTAGAAAATCGAGAAACTCATAGGCCGCGGACCCAAAGTCGCCGATTCCGCCGCGCGAAGGCAGGGAAGTGGGATGCAGCAGAATTCCGGTGAGCCGGGGGAGAGGCGTTACGGGCTGTGGTTCCATGCTGCTCTATGGTGTATCGGCCAACCTCGCAAGCCGGCCAGCTTCCGTCGACTTGACTGAGAACCCAAAGTGACCAGGCTGAGCCTCGCAACCCTGGGGCACCTCGAACTCCCGGCCTATTCGCCCTCGTCCTCTTCCGATTGCGCTTTGGTCAGCGCCTTCATTTCCTGCTGGTTAATCTTAATCTTCCCGGACTTCTCCATCTGCTGGCGGGCGTTATCCACGAACAACCCAAACAGCTCGCCCTGCTTTTCTTGCAGCAGCTCAGCACGAATCTGGTCGTGCTTGGTGGCAAAGTCCTGCTCGCTGGGCGCTTGCCTTTCAAGCAGGCAGAGCACCACTCCAGCCGTGGTCGTATCGATGGGCCCGCTGATCTCGCCCGGTTTCAAGGCGAAGGCCGCGGAAGCCGGTCCCGTCATCGAACCAATGTCAGGAACTTGCCCGTCAGGCAGCACCAAGTCGCTCGTCTTCATGGCGGCCTCAAGTTCCTTCGCGGCTTTCCTCAGGTCATGCTCTGCTTTGGCGCGGTCAGAAAGCTCTTGGGTTTTCTGCGTCAGCAGCGTGGCAGAACGGTCATTCTTGAACTCGCTTTCCACCCGGCTGCGGATCTCCTCAAACGATGGCGTCGAGGGAGGCTTGATGGCTAGCAGTTGATAAATCACAAAACCTTGCGCGATCTGCACCTCATCCGGCGGAGATTTCTCCGCGGCTGCAAACACTGCCTCAGAGAACTGCGAAGCCGGGCCAATGCCGGGCAAGGCGTCGGTTCTGGCGAAAAAGTCAGTCGTGACAAGCGACAGCCCCTTGGCTGCAGCCGCCTTGTCCAAGCCCTGGCTGCGGGCCTGCGCGACCAGCGCGTTCGCCATGCCCTCCACCGCTTGCGCGGCTTTTTCTTGCTTGAGCTTGGGCTCGATTTCGGCCTTCACATCCTGCAGGGGCTTGACGTGCGCATCCTGCTTGTCATCCACGCGAACAATGTCGAAGCCGGAACCGGTTTCGATCACATCGCTGGTGGCGCCCTTGGCAAGAGCGAACACAATCTTGTCTTCGTCAGCCGAGCCAAAGCGACCCCGCTGAATCCATCCCAGCGAGCCACCATTCTTGGCGCTGGCCGTGTCTTCGGAAAACTTTTTGGCGAGAGTCGCGAAATCCCCGCCGGATTTCAGTTGCTTCAGCACGTCGCCGGCCTTGTGGCGCGCCGCATCCACGCCCTTCTGGTCCACTTTGCCATCCGCGCCCGGCAGCGGGGTCTTGAACAGAATGTGCCGCACGCTCACCTGGTCCGGCACGCGGTACTCATCGCGATGATCTTCGTAGTAGGCCTGGATTTCCTGCTGGCTAACTGCCGTCTGGGCTTGCACCTTGGACGCGTCCACCAACAGGTAGCTGATTTTCCGCTTCTCAGGGATCGAGTTGTTGTATCTGGCCTTGTTCTGGTTGTAATACGCTTGCAGTTCGGCATCGGTGGGATGAATGCCCTTCAGAATGTCATCCTTCTTCAAGACGGCATAGTCGAACTTGACCTTGGTGTTGCTCTTTTCGAATTTGGCGCGGATCTCGGCTTCTGTGACCGCAGCGCCGCCATCCACCAGGCTGCGCAGCTTGTCGAACAGCACCTGTCCCTTTACGTTGTTCTCAAACTGCGCCACGGTCAGATTGTTCTGCTGCAACCTTTGCTCGTAGGCGTCCTGTCCGATGAAGCTGCCGCCGGGGAAGAACACCGGAGCGTACTGGCCATGCTGCAGCTCGTCACGCACGTCGTCGTCCGTGGCGCGCAGCCCCAGGCGGCGCGCCTCAGAGAAAACCACTCTTTCGTTGATCAGCTGCTCCGCCGCCCGTCCGGCAAAATACGGCATCAGCATCGAGGCCTGCGCGGCATTCTGGCGAAACTGCTGCTGGATCATCGACCGGGCGGCCTTCTGCACTTCCAGGGTGGTGACGGTTTCCCCGTCCACCGTGGCCACCACGCCACGGGTGGTATTGCTTGCGGTGCCGAAATAGTTGGAGCCAAAGCCGGGCACCAGCGTGATCACCATGAACACGCAAATAATGGTCAGCAAGCCGCCAAGAAGAATCTTCTTGATCGGCCCGGGAGTCTGCAAAAATCGGATCATCTTGTCATCGCTCCGGGAAACAAGGCGGAAGCTAAATTATAGACTACAAGTGTTCCCGGCGAGGGGACGCCGGCGCCGCCACATTCCGGCATTGACAACTGCTCGGCCAAAAGGCGAAACTACGGCCTTCGCCAGCTTTGCGTCTTTTGCAGAACTTGCGGGGGGCAGGGACGGGGGAGAGGCCTGGCGGATGAATCCGATTGCCGTGCTTACGAACCGTCAGCCATGAGCGAACGTCGGGAGTCCTATACGCTGGATTCGACCCTGGAAACGGTCGAGAACGCCGAGCTGGCGGCCAGCCGCATCGCCGCTGCCGCGGGCTTCGACGAGGATCAGGTGATGCAGATTTCCATGGCCGTCCGGGAAGCTGCCGTCAATGCCGTGCTCCATGGCAATGCGTATGACCCGGCCAAGAAGGTGATGCTCGATTTTGAGCGCACTGCCAGCGACTTGGTCATCACCATTCGTGACCAGGGCAGGGGTCTGGATCTGGACAAGGTTCCCGACCCGCTGGCGCCGGAGAATCTGCTCAAGACTTCCGGCCGAGGAATTTTTCTGATCCGATCATTTATGGACGAAGTACAGATTCACCCGTCGCAGACGGGCACTGAAATCAAACTCGTAAAACACGTCCCCGGGTTATGCGGGGGCGGCAAGGAGGCTTCCCAGTGACAGTGAACATGAAGACCAGTACGCGCCAGATCGATGGCATTAGCATTGTGGATTGCAGCGGCCGAATCACGCTGGGCGAAGGCAGCGTGATTTTGCGCGATGCAGTCCGCGAACTGCTTTCCAAGGGCAATAAGAAGATCCTGTTGAACCTCGGCGATGTGTCCTACATTGACAGCTCGGGCATCGGCGAGTTGGTTAGCGCTTTCACCACCGTTCGCAACCAGGGCGGCGAATTGAAACTGCTCAACCTGACCAAGAAGGTCCACGACCTGCTGCAGATCACCAAGCTGTACACCGTCTTCGACGTGCGGGAAGACGAGGCAAACGCGATCAAGTCTTTCAAGTAAGTGGGCCGCGGGTACCCCAGGTCTCGCCGCCTCTGCGAGACCTGGGACGGGCTGCCTGAAGCTGCGCGGCCCGTTCGCCTAGAGCGTTTCTCGATCTACTGTGGAGCGAGATTTGTGGAAGGGCACGACTTTAGTCGTGCCGATAAGCCTTGTCCCCAAGGCACCCGAGCGAATGCCAGCGAGCGAGGATTTCACATCGCCGCCTGCGCGAACTTGCCGTGCGGGGCCATTCCAGAAGGCCAAGGGCGCTCTACACGGAGAAACACTCTAACTCCTACCGTTCCGCCGACATTGTCACCCCGAGCGGAGCGAGAGCCTGCCCTGAGCTTGCCGAAGGGAGTCCCTATTCCCGGCGAGCGCCCGCCCTAAGACCGCTCGTGTGCCAACGCCAGGCAAAAACAAATCCCTCGCTACCGCTTGAGTTTTGGAGTAAACTCCCCGCCGATGAGTTCTCCGGGCGATCAAGGCATCGATCCGGTTCTCCGTTTGATGGGAGCGATTCTTGTCGGTATTGGCTTAGGCTCAGTGACCGGACTGCTCCGGCGCGTCAGTCCCTAAGCGATTTACCGAGCGCCGGAAGCTCTTGGTTCGCGACCCGGTGTTGGGCGCTAACCTGGGCGCGAGACGTTCCCATTAACCTCTTGTCCCCTTTCGGGACATTCCGCTCATTTTTCTCCTCTCATCACGCTCCCGCCCATCCCCACCCTCCTAGAATTGTTCTATGCCATTCCTGCTGCTTATGGCGGCATTGCTTTTCTCGGTTGCGGCGTCGGCGGACTGCATTCCCGTGGCCGTGGCCCGCGAGCACATCGGCGAAGAGCAATGTGTGAGCGGCAAGGTCTTTCGCATCAAGCACGGCGGACGCGGCGAGACCTGGTTCGATTTCTGCGAAGATTTTCGCGTGTGCCCGTTTACCGTCGTTATCTTTCCTGGTCATCTCAAAGACATTGGAGATGTGCGACCACTGGCAAACCGCGTGATTGAGATTCACGGCACGCTCAAGGAGTACGACGGCCGCGCCGAGATCGTTCTGAGCCAGTTGCGCCAACTCGGCGGTGAGGCGGCGCGCATCCCCAAACTGCCCAAGAACTACGATGTCGAGAACCGCGGCCACTACCGCGCCGGCAAGATCAGCTTTCCCCGAACCAAGCACGCTGCCGCAAAGAAGCGGCAGACGCCGACGTTGCCCATCGAGATCCCGGATGACAACGAGGTGCCGGTTCCGGACGCCGGCAAGGATCCCAACTCTCCACCATAGCCGGCCCTCCCATTAACCCGCGGGTGCACCACCCAAGCCGCCCTTGTGTGGTTGGGGTATTTCGCGGTGTCCCGCTGGCAGCATTCATACGATGCCCTTCCTCAGCTCCTCCAGCGGATAAAACGTCCCCCGCCAGGTCACCCCGCCCTTGCCCAGGGTCAAGATCATCGAACGAAGCAGCGTGTACATGAATAGTGCCGTAGCAATTGGATGCAACAAGAAATAATACGGCGGAACGTCTGACTTCCACGACATCCCTACATAAATTGCGCACAGCGAAAAAAGAGCCAATCCATACCCCACCCGCGCCGAGCCGTGCGCCAGCCAGACTCCCAGAAACGGTCCGAGGTTCAGAAACGCCAGACCTGCGACTGAACCCAACGCCCGCCACCACTGAAAGGAAAGGATGGCGAAAAAATTCTTAGTCAGATTATCGACTACGCCCATCGCCCCACGCGCCCAGCGAATTGAAATCAGGTCTTCACCGAACACGTTGCGCTGGGCGTAGCCGGCGGTTTTGATGAGCTTGCCCAACTTCATGTCATCAAGCACTTCCATGCGCAGCGCGCGGTAGGTGCCGACCGCGTCATACACTTGCCGCCGCACCAGATTGAACGCGCCCACGCCCATGTGGTCTTTGGCCGTCGGGTCGGAAACCCTCCAGGGCCGGTGTCCAAACACAAACAGGCTTTGAAAGAAGGCAATCATCATTCTTTCCCCCGGGCCCTTCATGATCAGGCGGGGAAACAACACCAGGTGATCGGCCCCCTCGGCTTCCGCATAGGCAATGGCCCTCCGAACAGAGTCCGGCCGGAACAGAACGTCCGCATCGGTGAACAGCAGCCAGTCTCCGCTTGCCTGGTTGGCCGCGGTCCACATGGCGTGCGCTTTGCCCAGCCAGCTCGAAGGTAAGGCGTCGACGTGAATAACTTTCAGGCGCCCGTGCGCCTCCGGCGCAGCTGCTACTCGCTCCATCACTTCGCCAGTATGATCCGTGGAACGGTCATTGACGGCGAGCACTTCATAGTTTGCGTAATCCAGTTGCAGCAGTCGGGCGAGCGTCTGCTCAATATGGTCTTCCTCGTTGCGCGCGGGCACGATGATGCTGACGCGGGGATTTCCCCTCCGCGTGGCAGGCGTGCGGTCCCATTGCGCCTGCGACACGTCAGCTAGACGGCGCATGCCAAATGCAGCGGCAGCCAGACGCGAGAACCAGATCAGACCCAGCAGCCCTCCCACAATCCAGTGGAAATAGCTCATCCTGGCTGGGCCTCGAGCGATTCAGCGTTTCCCTCTGAGCGTATGTCCGGAGCAAACTTCATTCCATAGAACAGTATGGCAGACGATATCGCCATGGCGACTACCGGCAGCAGAAAAGAGGCTTGCAGCGAGCGCCGGTCAGCCACATAGCCCATCATAGCGGGTGAGGGCACGTCGCCCAGCAAATGGATGATGAATATGTTGGTGGCAATGGCTGTGGCACGTATGTGCGCGCCCACCGAGTTGACCAAAGCCGCGTTCAGCGGTGAGGTATTGAAGAGCAGAAGAAATGCAGAGATGGCGATGGCCGGCAGCATCGCCGGTCCGCGGGCGAACAAGGCGACAAACATGAACGGCACGCCCAGAACCATGCTGATCGCGGAGGTGAAATAGTACGCGCTTTTCATGCGGGGCAGCAGAAGGTCGGCCAGCCAGCCACCGATCAGCGAGGCCAGGATGCCATCCACCACCACGATGGCGCCGAACACATCGTTTGCCGACTTCAGGCTGTAGCCGCGCGCCAGGGAGAGAAATGTCGGCATCCACACCTGAATACCGCCGAGAGCGAACGTCATGGCGGTCATGCCCAGCGTGGCCGTCCAGAATGCCGGATTGCGCGCCAGCCCAAGCAAGGTTCCGCGCTCGCGAGTTTCCGCGAGCGAGTCGAATCGGCCGCGCTCCGGTTCCGGGATGAACAACAGCGTGAGCGCCAACACGAAACCCGGCGCTGCCGCAATGTAGAACGGATAACGCCAGTTGTGCACGGCGGCAAGATTGCCTCCCAAAAGATATCCCGCCGCCGTGCCTACGGGAATCGCCAGGTAGAAAATGCCGAAAATCCGGCCACGCTTGTGCTCGGGGAAAAGATCGGCGACAAAGGTCGGCGCGATGGTGACGAACGTGGCCTCGCCAATTCCCACCAGCGTGTGGCGAACCAGCAACTCCCAGTACGTATGTGTGACGGCTGTCAGCAGCGTAAGAGCGCTCCAAAAAACCGCGCCCAGCACGATGATCCCCTTGCGCGAGTAACGATCGGCCAGCGGCCCCGTAAACGGCGCCGCGACCATGTAGAAGCCCATAAAGGCGCTGGTCAGATACCCAACCTGAGCGTTGGAGAGATGGAATTCCGCCTGCACCAGCGGTTGCACCGCAAACAGCACGGAACGGTCGATGTAGTTCAGCAGGTTCAGGGCCGTAAGCAGAACCAGCGCCGTCCAGGGATAGAGTTTCGGTCGGGTCACGTGGAGTTAGGAATATAGCACGGCGGCAGGCCCGAGCGTCTCGCTCGTGCACTTCACCACTTCGATTGTCTCAGGCAGTTTTGCCATGTGCGGCGTGGGCGTCCCAGGATGGGGGCAGCCGCTCTGCATCATTGGTTGCACCTCCCCACGTTTCAGTTCTAATTTTCCCTTTATACGAATCGATTGTGCTCGCAATTCTCGCACGCTCCAGCGAGCTTAGCCAATATTTGCTACCATGACGATGCTGAGAGGGGACCATGCCTGAATATGTAATCGAGCGCGAGATTCCGGGTGCGGGAAATCTGTCGGATGCGGAACTCCAGGAAATTGCCCGAAGATCAGTCGGTGTACTGAAGGAGATGGGTCCGAAGATCAAGTGGCTGCACAGTTATGTGACTGGCGATAAGGTCTATTGCGTGTACCTGGCGCCAGACGAGGAAACCATTCGTGAGCATGCAAGGCGGGGTGGGTTCCCGGTGAATCGGGTATCAGCAGTACGCCGCCTGATTGACCCCAGCACTGCAGGTTGACCCGAGCGGCGTTTCGCTTAGGACGTGGCAGCGCCCTTCGAGCCAAGCGCCTCTTGGACCGCCTCTTCAGTCGACATCTCCCAGCCCCTCGACCATGCTTCCAGGCCTGCGGTATTCGTGAGCATGTTGCGCGCAGGTTCCAGCTTCCTTTCCAATCTGGACTGCTCTGCAGGAATCAGAGGAGCGCCGATGCGCTGACGCAATGCCGCGGCGGCTCCGGCCAAGCACAGCGATTGCTCAGGTCTGGATTGTGCTGCCGCACTTACCGCTAAACACTCAAGCACCCTAGCAATACCACGTTTGTGTTCCAAGTCCTGAAACATCCTCATGCTTTCGCCATAAAGGCGCTCTGCATCGTGATGGTTTCCCTGAGCTGCACTGAGCCTGGCCAGGTCACATACGGCGCTTGCAATTCCCCAGCCGTCATCCAACTGTCTGAATGACGCCAGACTCTGCTCGTAGTAGGAGCGGGCGGTGGCGAAATCAGCTGTTCCCCGTACAAGGTCGCCTTGGTAGTTCAGGGTCCAGGCGACACCCGTGTGGTCGCCAGCGTTCCGGAAGATGGCCAGACACTCGTCATACAGCGCGGAGGCACGCGCGTAGTCTCCTTGCAGCCTGACCACATTCGCCAGATTGCTGAGCGCGCGAGCGGTGTCAACGGAACTGCCCAGGTCTCTCCAAGTGGCAACGCACTGCTCGAACAGTGAGCATGCGGTAGCGAGATCTCCACGGTCGCGGGCTGTGACGCCTAATGCGTTAAGCGCCACAGCAACTCCTCGGTAATCGTGGAGTTCGCGGCAGGCTTCCAGACTCTCCTGCTGCAGTTTCTGGCCGGAGGTGAAATCGCCCTGTGCACTTGCGAAAACGGCAGCATAGAACAACAGGCGAGCGCGCATCTTAGGCTGCGATGCGGCTCCCGGCAATTCGAGGAGCCTGCCCAGGAACGCGCGGCCCTCCGCGAAGCGTTCTCGCATCTCCCAGAAGTGAAACAAAGCGGCGCCAAGCCGCATACCCCAGTCTGCATCACCGGTTCTGATCAGGAATTCCAATGCCTCACAAAAATTGTGGTGCTCGAGATCGAAACGCTCGAGCCACTCGGAGTGAGGAGTAACCTCTGCGCCGCGTTCTTCGGCAAGTACCAGGCAATAAGCAGCGTGGGCACGGCGAGTTGCAGACTGCTCGCCGCTCTCAGCCAGACGTTCCAGAGCGTATTCCCGGATGGTCGAGAGCATGAGGAAACGCGTTTCTGCGCCGGCCTGCTCGATTTGCTGCGTCAGGCTCTTGTCCACCATGGAGGCCATACCGTCAAGCACATTCAGCCCTAGGTCGCCTTTGGTGTCACACACGGCCTCCACAGCTTCCAACGTGCAACCCCCAATGAACACAGAAAGTCTCCGAAAAAGGCTTTGCTCGGCTGCGTTCAGCAGGCTGTAACTCCAATCCACGGTCCCGCGAAGGGTCCGCTGGCGTACCGGCAGATCGCACGCCCCACCGGTTAGCAGGTTCAGCGAGGATTCCAGGCGAGTCAGCATAGCCGCTGGCGAAAGCAGCTTGATGCGCGATGCAGCAAGTTCGATCGCGAGAGGCAGCCCGTCGAGCTGAGCGCATATGGCAGCTATTGCTGCCGCGTTTTCTTTCGTGACCGCAAAGTCACGCTTCACAGCTTTCGCGCGATCCACGAAAAGTGCGACCGCTGGGAAATGTGAAAGGGCCTCCGGCCCGGGAACAGATCTCAGATTAGGCACTGCCAGGGGCGGAACTGGAAATTCGTGTTCACCGTAAACATGAAGCAAGGCCTGGCTGGTCACAACGACCTTCAGGTTAGGGCTTAGCGTGAGCAACTCCGCAATTTCGGAAGCGGCGGAAACAAGGTGCTCAAAGTTGTCCAACAAAAGAAGCATCGGCTGGGCCAGCCCGCGCACATAATCTCTCAAGCTCTCGCGCGACGCCTGACCGGGGACCTCGCGCAATCCAATCGCTTGAGCCATTGCTGTAATCATCGATTCGTTTCCGCCAGCTGTCGAAAGGGAGACGAAGCAAATACCACCGGCAAAGCCGTCTGATACTTGCCCAACGACCTGCAGGGCGAGCCGGGTCTTGCCAATACCACCGGGCCCCGTTAGCGTAACCAGCCGCACCTCCTCCCGACTCAGGAGCTGCCGGATCTCAGCCGCTTCGCGTTCCCGTCCGACGAAACTTGCACGCTGTACGGGCAGGTTGCTCGTACCAGGCATCGCATGGCGGGCCACGGCGTCAATGCGCAGGTCGCGAACTTTGGCAAGATCGCGAGCCAAGTCTTGTGTGGATGCGTATCGCTGATTCGGGTCTTTGGCGAGGCACCGTTCCAGGATCCAAAAGAAAGGTGCTGGCGCCTGGAGCTTCACCGAGGGCAGGCGCTCCGGCTGGTCGCGAAGGAGGGTGACCATGATTTCTGCTTTGCTTTTTCCCTGAAACGCAGGACGCCCGCTGACCATCTCATACAGCACCGCGCCTAAGGAAAACTGATCAGAGCGAAAGTCCACGATGCCCCCGGTCGCCTGCTCCGGCGACATATAGGCGACTGTTCCCATGATAGTTCCCGGCTCGGTGAGAACCAGCGTAGAAGCATCCACAGGGTGAGGGTGGTCGTGGCCAACCAGCTTCGCCAGACCAAAATCCAGAATCTTAACGGTGCCATCCTGAGTAACCATCAGGTTCTCTGGTTTCAGATCACGATGAACCAAGCCAGTCTCGTGCGCCTTGGCCAGAGCGTCGGCAATCTGTGTTGCGATGGCGACAGCCTTGCGAAATGGCAATGGGCCGGAAGTAAGCAGAGCACGCAGCGTCTCGCCGCAAATCATCTCCATCGCGATATAATGCGTGCCGTTCAGATGTCCAAGTTCGTAAATGGTCACAACGTTCGGGTGATTGAGCGCACACGCAGAGCGAGCTTCCTGCTCAAAGCGCGCTAAAGCATCCGGTTGCGAATGGCGGTCCCGCAAAATGATCTTAATAGCGACTTGGCGCCCGAGGCGCGTGTCCTTAGCGCGGTAAACCTCACCCATGCCACCGGCGCCGAGGCGCTCCATAATTTCGTAACTGCCGAAGAGCGTACCCGGCGATAATCTGAACGGCACCGAACCTGGCTTGAAAGGCGGACTCATGGACCTCCTCGGAGCAGTCTGTCTGGCGGCCGAGCTGATTGCTGTGCATTACTGATTAAATTGGAATCGGCCCGCTGGCCCGCAGGCTCTCCTGCACCCCTGAGTACGCATACATAATAACTCAACTTTGAACGGAGCCTATGGATATCCGATCATTACAGCGGCCCTTGAAAGACACCTACCGGCAGAGCCCGGCCAGCTCCCCAATCACCTTGGTTGGGCATGGCCGAGAGACCGACGCGCCGATCTCTTGTTCCGTGGACCTGGGGCGAGCGATTTATTTCAGAAGCCGCGAAACGCGGGGAACGTCCGGGGAGTGCTGATTTCGCGGGCGAAGGCGCCCGCGCCACACAAACAATCCCAGTTGAGCTTCTATTTCTTTGGCCGGGGCCAGCGGGCCACAATGAGTGTCGAAATCCCACCACGGGGGCGGAATTCGCCCTTCACTTCCGCCCACACCGGACGCGCCCACTTCACCACATCTTCCAGCACGCGGTTTACGATGTTTTCCTGAAAGATTCCCAGGTTGCGGTAGGCGTGCAGATACTCCTTCAGCGACTTCAGCTCCAGGCAGCGTTTGTCGGGCATATAGCGGATGGTCAGCACGCCGAAATCCGGCAGGCCGGTCTTCGGGCAGACCGAAGTGAACTCCGGGTCATCGACCACAATTTCGTAGCCGGGAAACTGGTTGGGCCAGGTCTCAATCTCGGGAAAGTTGGCCTCGAGTCCGGCCTCGGCGTGTTGTTTGGTGTAGCGCGGCGGTTTCGGCATACTCCGATTGTAACCAGCAGGCCATCCTGGCACCACATTCTACCGGCTCTTGACGAACCTTGGAATGGCGTGCCGCATCCAATGGTAAAGGACTTCTTTAGCTTTTCGGATCTTCGCTGGTGGTAGAGTAGTTTGTTCCGCTCTCCATGTCATTGAGCGAAAGACGAACCAGCTTCGTAGCGCGCAACCGCTGGCTGATGTGGACGGCCGGCATCGTGGTTGCGGTCATCTTTCTCGCGTCGTTTATGTCGCGAGGGAGCGCGGCGCTGGTGCGGGCGGCCACCGCGGAGCGAACCACGATTCGCAGCGTGGTCTCCACCAACGGCAAGGTCGAACCGCTGGAGAATTTTGAAGCGCACTCGCCCATTGCCACTACGGTGAAAAAGCTCTACGTCAAAGAAGGCGATCAGGTTCGCGAAGGCCAACTGCTGGCCCAATTGGGTGATGCCGGGGCGCGCAGCGACGCGGCCCACGCACAGGCGCGCATTCGTGCGGCCGAATCGGATCTGAGCGCGATTGCGGCCGGCGGCAATCGCGAGGAGGTGCTTACCCTCGAATCCCAACTCAGCAAAGCTCGCACCGAGCGTGACGCCGCCCAACAGAATCTTGACGCCCTGCAACGTCTGCAGCAGCAGGGCGCCGCATCCCCGGCAGAAGTGCTGAACGCGCAGAATCGCCTGGCGCGGGCCAACGCCGATTTGACGTTGACGGAACAGAAGCAGAAGAACCGCTATTCCTCGCCCGAGATTGCCCGGGTGGAAGCGCAGAAGTCTGAGGCTCAGGCCGCGTATGCCGCCGCCCAGGACACCCTCAATCAGTTGAACATCCGCGCCCCGTTCGACGGTACGGTTTACTCTTTGCCAGTGCTGCAGGGGGTGTACATCAACGCCGGGGACCTGGTGCTAGAAGTGGCCGACCTTTCCAGGGTCAGGGTTCGCGCCTTTGTAGACGAGCCTGACGTGGGGCGGCTCGCGCCCGGCAACCAGATCGAAATCGCATGGGACGCGCTGCGCAACCGCATCTGGCAGAGCACGGTCACCGCCGCTCCAACGGTCATCAAGCAGCACGGAACCCGCAATGTTGGTGAGATCACCTGCGTGGTGGACAACCACGATTTGAAGCTCCTTCCCAATGTGAACGTCGCGGTCACCATCATTACCGGCGAGCATCGCGAGGTGCTGGCGGTGCCGCGCGAAGCTATTCATCTGAACGACAGCCAGACCTACGTGTACGAGATCGTGAATGACGAATTGCGGCGGCGCGATGTGCAGACTGCGATTTCGAACCTGACGCTGGTGGAAGTGACTTCCGGCCTCGGGGAACACGCCCAAGTGGCGCTGGCGCCGATCAATGCAAAACCGCTGCATGAGGGCCTGGCGGTCAAGGTGGTTCGCTAATGGTAGTTGCGGCAAGAAGGTCGCTTTGCCTCACCGGCGCCGCTTGGCTGTGGTTGCTGGCAGGAGCAGCCGCCACCCAGCCTTCCGATGCACTGCTGGCCGCGGGGCGCGCCGATGACGCCATCCGTTCCCTGCAGAGCCGGGTGAGCAGCAGCCCAAACGACGCCTCCGCTCATAACCTTCTCTGCCGCGCGCACTTCATGCTGGGGGAGTGGGACGCGGGAATCAAAGCCTGCGAAAAGGCGGTGGCGCTTGACCGCTACAACAGCCGTTACCATCTTTGGCTGGGCCGCGCCTACGGCGAAAAGGCGGAGCACGTCCTTTTCTGGACCGCAATTCGCCTGGCCGGGAGAGTGCGCAACGAGTTTGAAACGGCGGTCGCCCTGGATCCCGATAACGCTGACGCTCGCACCGACCTGGCGGAGTATTACCTGGAGGCTCCGGGATTCCTGGGCGGCGGAAAAGACAAGGCCGAAGCCCAAGCGCGGGAACTGATGCATCTGGACCCGACCAAGGCCTACTGGGTGACCGGCCGCTTGGCGGAAAAAAAGAAAGATTTCAAGGCGGCGGAGAGCGAGTACCGCAAAGCGATTCCAGCCAGCAACGGCCGGGCCGACGCCTGGCTGAACCTGGCTGCTTTCTACCGGCACATCGGACGTTTCGACCAGATGGAAGAGGCGTTACAGCATGTCCGCGGCAGTGCCGTGGACAAACGGAGTGTTTTGATGGAAGCCGCCGAAATGCTGGTGCGCAGCGGCCGGAATTCACCGGCCGCTGTGGATTTTCTGCAGCAGTATCTCGGCAGCCCGACGGTAGAAGAAGGGCCGGCGTTTCGAGCGCATTATCTCTTGGGCACGCTGCTGGAGCAGGGCGGCGACGCGCAGACCGCGGCACAAGAGTACCGAACGGCTCTCTCCATGGTCAGCGGGTATGCGCTGGCACAGAGCGCTCTGCAGCGAGTCAACGGCAGAAGTGCAAACCGCGGTTGATGTCAGGGATTGTCATTCCGAGCCACCGGGGTGGAGAAAGCGAGGAATCCCTATCGTCGATAAAGATACTTCTGGGCAATGTGGATTCCGTTCGGCAAGCCCAGGGCGGGCGCTCGCCCCGCTCGGAATAACAAACGAACCTTTCATCTCAGTTCCGGCGTTTCCTTCGTGAACCTTAATCCGCTGTGGTCATTGTTTTTGTTTTGTTGAACCACGAAGGGCGCGAAGTAACATGAAGGAGATCTGAAGCTGAGAAGAGCGGTTGACGTTTTTCCCAAAGGAGACATCATGGTTACTTTGACCAGCAAGCCCCTTTTCCTGGCCTGGCTGGGATGCCTGATGGTTGTCGGACAGGCAGCCGCTGAAACTGTGCCGCTGAAGCGCGCGGTGGAGCTGGCGCTCAGCCACAGCACGACCATGGCGGCCGCCCACACCGACGAACAGCGCGCGTTTGCAGCGTACCTGGAACAAAGGAACCAATATCTGCCGCAGCTCATGGTGGGCTCGGGACTGGGTCCGCCGAGCTTGGGTTACCCCTTAACCTTGGAAGGCGCCGCGCCATCGATTGTGAACATGAACGCGCAATCAGCCATCTTTAATCTTGGCTTGCGCGATTTCTTGCGGGCCGCTCGCCGGGAATACGAAACGAGCACCGTTCAGACCAAGGATCAAAGGGAGCAGGTCATCCAGGACACGGTTCTGAGCTACGCGGAGCTGTGCAAGTGGCAGCGCGTCATGGCTTACGCCAGCCGTGAATACGATGCCGCGCTCCAAGCGGAGCAGGCTGTGAATCAGCGCGTTCAGGCGGGGGTGGACAACGCCCTGGCCCGGAATCAGGCGCGCCTGGTCACGGCGCGGATTTATCTGCGGATTTCTCAGGCCCAGGGCTCGCTGGACGTTCTGCGCAACCGGCTTGCGCAATTGACGGGGCTGGCGGCGGAAGCGATCGAAGCCGACTCTGAATCCATGCCCGAGTTGCCGGAGGTCAAGCAGGAGGAAAACCTCGCGGGCCGGAGCGCGCAGTCGAGCTTGCCGGTGCAAATTGCCGATCTGCGCGCCTCGGCGTCGGAACTGCAGGCCCGCGGCGAGCATCGGGCCATGTGGCCCACCCTCGATTTCGCCGGCCAGTTCGCGTACTTTGCCAAATACACCGGATACCAGGACTACTTTCAGCGAGGCAGCTTTCAGCCGCAAAACGGCTCGGTGGGGGTCGTGATCCGGTTTCCGTTCTTCAATTTTACCCAGCGGGCGCGCGCGCAGATCGCAGATGCCGATGCGCAGCGCGCGCGCAAAGATGTGGAGGCGGTCAAGAACCGCGTGTCGGAGCAGACCCTGAAATTGCAGCGCTCAGTGGATCAGTTGGCGGCGGCGCAACAAGTGACTGAGCTGGAATACGAGATCGCAAAGTCCAACCTGGACGCGGCGCAGGTGCGAATGCAATCCGGCAGCGCTACCTGGCACGATGCCGAAGACGCGCGCGTCCAGGCCGGCGAGCGTTACGGCGCTTTACAGGATGCGAATTTTGAGCTGCAACGAGCCCGCATCGCGCTGCTGCGCGCCACGGGAGAAATCAGCGATTGGGGGGGGGTGGGCAAGTGAAGGCGGGGGCGCTCGTCGTTTGTCATTCCGAGCGCAGCGGGGAATCCCTATTGTCGGTAGAATGCAAGGTGTGATCTCGTGCCGCTGAATCGCTATAGGAATGTCTCCCCCGCGCTTGGCTCAGTTTCTGCATGACAATCGCAATCCGCATCTTACCCGCGTTGCTGGCCTTGGCCGCCGGGATCACCGACTGGCGGTCGCGCCGCATCCCGAACTGGCTGACCGTGCCGGCGCTGGTGATTGGGATCGGCGTCAACGCCTGGCTGCGGGGTTGGGCCGGGGCGAAGGATTCACTGCTCGGGGCGGGCTTGGGTCTGCTGTTGCTGCTGCCCTTTGTGCTGGTGCGCAGCCTGGGCGCGGGAGATTGGAAGCTGGTAGGCGCGCTGGGCGCGTTTCTCGGCCCCGGTAACCTTATCACCGTGCTGTTTACCACTGTGCTGGTCGCCGGCCTGATGGCCCTGCTGCTGGTGATCTGGAAACGCCGCCTTCTTCAAACGCTGAAAAACATTGGCCGCCTGCTGGCGGCATTTTTCAGCTTTCGTCTTCCCGGCCAAGAGCTGACCCTAGACGATCCCAAATCCGCCAAGGTACCCTTTGGGGTAGCAGTTGCCATCGCCGTAATTGTCTATACTGCGAGACAGACGCTGGGGATTTAGTGGCCCGCGCGGAATTAAGACCATGACCGCCCGCACCAGCAGAATACTGGAGGAGACTCTTATTAAGTCTGCCAGAAGCAAACGCAGGTTCTCGTTCGGCTGGCTGCGCTCGCTCAGGGCAGGTCTCGACTCCGCAGAATTGCCCGCGGACCGGCGATTCTGCTCCCCTCGAAATGACAAAGTTGAAATTAATCGGAGTATCTTTGCCCGAGCCAACGGCTCGGAGATCGCCGAGGCCGCGCTGGTTCTGCCGCTGGCTTTCCTGGAGCTGCTGGGAATCTACTGGTTCGGGCGCGCCTTCAATGTGTATGCCACCATCAATCACGCGGCGCGAGAAGGCGCGCGCTACGCCGTGGCCCAGACCTGCGCCACCTGCGGCAATACCCCGCCAACGGTAGATAATATTGGTAGCCAAGTGAGCCAGGCGATGCAGGCATCGGGGCTGGATCCTAGTCTAGCCAGCGGGCAGACCATGGCTTACCAGCCTTGCGGAGGAGGAACACCCCCCACCTGCACCGAGCCCAGCAGTCTTAGTATCTGCATTTACACAAACGTGCAGTTGATCAGCGCACCTCCGCCGGCCTCCGGAGGCCCGGTTTGTGGAGTCTCCATTGACTTCCAATACCCATTCCAGTTGCCCCTGCCGTTTACATCGCTGAACGGGCAGCAGCTGAAACTTTCTGCCCACGTGCAAATGAAGACGGAGCAATGATGGGTAACGTCGGACACCTACGTGAGGACCGCCCCTTCGCCATTCGGCTCAGGGCAGGCTCTGGGCCGTCCGGTCGAGCGAAGCTCGACAGCCCGCACGGAACACTTTGCTGCCTGCGCAGCGCCGAGGCTGCCGCTTTAGTAGAGTTTGCCGTCTCGTTGCCGTTGCTGATCGTCCTGGTGGTTGGCATCTACGATTTCGGCGCGGCTTTCAACATGAAGCAAGAGCTCAACAACGCGCTGCGCGAAGGAGCGCGGTTCGGCGCCGCCCAGCCGACCAACGATCTCTATAACAGCAGCACACCGCCTTCCGTCGATGCCATTCGTTCCGTAGTTGATTCCTACATGGTAACCGCCAAGATCAATGACTGTGGCTTGGCTACGGCGGCCGGTTCCGGTTCGGCTTTGACCTGGACGTACAGCGCCAACGGCTGCCCGCTCCCGCTGGTACTCACCATTTGCCGGGGCGGCCCACGCTGCGTGCAGCAGGAAAACCTCTCGGGTGTTCCCAATCTGGTGAACCTGCTGACTACGCAGGTCTCGATCAGCTACCCCTACCAGTGGCATTTCAACAATGTGCTGCAAGTGCTAATCCCGGGTGCCACCCTTGGGCTGACGAACATCCAGACGCAGGCCACCGCGGTGAACATGGATTAGGAAGTTGCCATCGCGCGACGAATCAGAAGGCCTGGGGGCATGGCGAGCAAGCGGCGCAGTCCGCAAGCGAACGACCCCGGACATGTCAGTGATCTGTGAGTCGAGGAGGTGTCATCCTGAGGAAGGCGAGCCACGCTTGCGCGGCGAAGCAACGAAGGATCTATGCTTTCTCGGGCTGGTACCGATGACGCTGATACCAGCTATCGCTCAAGTCTTTCCACTCCGGGTTCGTCGACACGATGAGAGCCATCTTCTTGATCCGCAGCAACCCTTTGATCTGCTTCTCCCGCGCAATCGCGGCATGCACGTCGCCGAATCGCTCAAAATACACCAGCCGATCGACGGGGTAGCGGGAAGTGAAACCCGGTCGCGTATGATGCTTGTGCTCAAAGACGCGGGTTTCCAGGTTGCTGGTCACACCTGTGTACAGCGTCTTGGGGCGGTTGGTCATGATGTAGACATAGTAGAATTTCGGACTGTAATGCATAGATGCTTCAGTTGTCTTCCGCTTGCAGCGCAAGCGGAAGACTGCCCTCAGCATGACGGTCTGCAACGGGTGATGTCAGTGACCTATGAACCGAGAATGGGTTAGGACAGCAAAACGGCGCGGCGAGCGCGGCCAGACGATGATTCTGGTGGCCATCTCCATCGTGAGCCTGCTGGCGATGGCGGCCCTGGCCATCGACGTGGTCACGCTCTACGTTGCCAGCAGCGAGATCAAACGCGCCGCCGACGCTGCCGCACTGGCCGGGGCCAAGGGCATTGCCGATTCTGGCCTTACGACGCTGCAGCAGAGCGATTCCGATTACCCGGATGCGCAAACCTTGGCCACGAATATGGCAAACGCTGCGATCACCGCCATTTTGCCAGTCAACACCGTGGCTGGCTCAGTACCCACGTGCAGCAATTGCCCGATCGCGCCGAACTGGACCAACCAGGGAAATCCAACCGTCACGGTCAGTTTGCAGCAGACTAACCTGCCGACTTTTTTTGCCAAAATCTGGGGACGAACCGGCAGCACGGTCTCGGCATCCGCGACGGCGGAGGTGTACAACCCGTCGAACAATGCTAATTACACGCCGATTGCGCCGACCGCCGTGAAGCCGTGGCTGGTGGCAAACCTGGACCCGGAACCGGGCAAACCGGCCAATTCCCCTTTTGTCAGCTCGGGCAACCTGGTTGAGACCGGCGGCGCAGTTGGGGAAAGTTTCAGCCTCAGGGCCTTCTGCAACCAGAACGGCAATCCGAGCAACTGTACCTTGCCGGCCCCGCCTTTCTATGGATCTCACAACGGCGTTCCCTGGGTCGCATATCTTCCGGCTTGTGTCGCCGGGATGCCCTGCAGTTCCGGCGGTGGTCTGACCAATGTGTGCCCGTCAAACCTGAGCCCATATGCCTATCAGAATGCAATTGCCTGCGCGGATTTCGCCACGACATACACGTTCGTCGATTCGCCGTACGGCTGCGGGGCCAGCGCAAACTGGGACCCGACGACCAACCCAGCGCTGTACGGGACCAACGGTCTTACTGCCCAGGGAGTGGAGCA